>WNFC01001504.1_pt1 | contig 24555 bp, 19 predicted proteins | sample 5400541 | NCBI WGS metagenome assembly WNFC01 (sample SAMN13153342, study PRJNA577476) | soil metagenome | isolation source: 120 cm saprolite under Douglas fir tree site 2 hole 2 replicate 1 | place: USA:California | collected 2015-04-18 | reverse complement strand
CGACCGACGAGGAGGCGCGGGAATATCCGATCCCGCACGGCTCTCGCATCAACGTCACGGCTGGCCAGAAGATCAAGGCCGGCCAGCAGATCACGGAGGGCTCCATCAGCCCGCAGGAGCTGCTGCACGTGCTCGGCCGGGAAGCCGTCCAGACCTACCTGGTGGAAGAGGTCCAGCGGGTGTACCGGTCGCAGGGTGTCGACATCAACGACAAGCACATCGAGGTCATCGTTCGCCAGATGATGCGCAAGGTCCGGATTGACTCGGCCGGCGATACCGACCTGCTCCCCGGCGAGATCGTGTCGCAATGGGAGTACGAGGAGGCCAACGCCCGGGTGCTGGCCGAAGGCGGTGACCCGTCCGTGGCGCAAACCGTGCTGCTGGGCCTGATCAAGGCCGCCCTCAACACGGCCAGCTGGCTCAGTGCCGCGTCCTTCCAGGAAACCACCCGGGTCCTGACCGAAGCCGCCATCTCGGGCAAGGTCGACCGGCTGCGCGGGCTCAAGGAGAACGTGATCATCGGCAAGCTGATCCCGGCCGGCACCGGCCTCGACTACTACCAGAAGCTGCGCGAGGAGGCCTTCAAGATCTACGCGGAGGCGCCCGCGCCGGTCTCAGCCCCAGTCCCCGCGGTCCCCGCGGCTCCGGCAAGCTAAACGCCCCCCTCTCCCTCCCCCTCAGGGGGAGGGTGGGGGAGGGGGTGGCCCTCGCTTCACGAACCGGATCTCGTGTCTTTTGGCGTCCGGGGCCAGGAACGCGAGGAGCCGAGTCCCTTCATCCTCAACCGCGGGGCGCTCGGCCTTTCGGAGTGGCGTCAAGCACTCCACGGTCAGGGTGGCCGCCGCCGGCTGGCGCGCAACCGTCCACGTCGCCCTGACCAGGCCATCGACCAGAAGCGTCCGGAATCCGATGACGGAGCGATGCTTCTCCGACACGACGCGGGTGCGGTCGGCGTGCGCCAGCAGCAGGTTGTCATACTCGGGTAGGAACCGTGGCGGAGCCGGGGTGCCGGGATCGGGCAGCGCCCCGTCGGGCACGTCCAGCAGCTCGCGGCCGGCAGCATCCGTCAGGCTGCGCAGTTGCGGCCGCAGTCGCTCGACGATCGGTCGTAGCGCCCGCAGACCGGACCAGGCCTGGACGTCCGCGACCGTCGCCGGGCCGAATGCGGCCAGGTAGCGAAGGATCAGCTTCTCCAGCGACGGCTTGGCCTGCACCGGCCGGCCGAGCCAGGTTTCCGCGGTTGCGCACCGGGCGGCGCCGCTTCGCCCCCAGACGCCCCGGGGTGGAACCTGGACCAGCGGCACCAGGTGGCGGACGGCGTACGCCAGCGAGGCGGGGTCCCGATCGGGCCAGCGCTGGTGCAGCACCGTCCCCAGCTCGGCAAGCGTTCGAGGCCGCTCATCGAGCACCTTCCGGGCGGCCTCCACCAGCGCCGCCACGTCCACGCCCTCGATCCCGCGCCCGAACGGGGTGCCGGCATAGAGGGCGCGTTCCAGGAAGGCCTGGAACAGGGGGCGGAGCCGAAGGCAATCGCGGGCGCTCACCAGGTGGATGGTCGAGCGCATCAGGGCGATCCGGACGGCCCGCCGGTTCGAGATCAGTGTAGCCAGGCCCTCGGGGCGGAAGCCCTCCAGGCGTGCCCACAGGCCGACGTATGGCGAAGTGGGCACCTGGGCTTGCATGCCGCAGAGGTGCTCGATCGCGTCCGCCACCGGCGCGCTCCGCCGGCGCAGCAGCCACTGGCGCTCCAGCAAGGCGCGGTTCAGCGCTCGCTGGCTGAGTGGCTTCAGTCGGTCCCGCGGGGCGCCATCGGCTCGGGATCCTTGCCGGCGCTGAGGCTCTGCGACAGGGAGATGGTGCGCCGGTAGGCGGCCCAGACCGCGTCGGCCATCACCGTCCGGAGCCGTCCGCGCTCGAGCTCGTGCAGCGCTGCGGCCGAGGTCCCGCCTGGCGAGGTCACCATGTCGCGCAGCTGGGCGGGGTGTTTGCCCGAGCGTTCGGCGAAGGCGACCGATCCCTTCAGTGTTTCCAGGACCAGGTCATGGGCCACGTGGCGCGGGAACCCCAGGTGGACCGCGGTATCGATCAGGGCCTCCATGACCAGGAAGACGTAGGTCGGGCCGGTGCCGCTGACCGCCGTGGCCATGGCCACGAAGCGTTCGTCCTCCACCTGCTGCTCGTGGCCGAGCGCGCCCAGCAGGGCGCGGGCCTGTTCCCGCTGGGCCGGGGTGGTCTCCGGGGTCGCGTACCAGACGGTGACCCCATGCCCAATCTGGGCTGGCGTGTTCGGCATAGCCCGCACGATGGCCGCGTGGTCCAGCCCTTTTCGCAATGCCGCGGTGGCGCCGCCGGCGATGATCGAGATCACCAGTTTCCCCTGCTCCAGGGAGGGGCGAAGCTCGTCCAGCACGCGAGTCATGACCTGCGGCTTGATGCCGAGCATCACGATGTCCCCCCGGGCGGCCGCCTCCGTGTTGCGCTCGGTGACCTCGATCCCATACTTCTGCTTGAGGGCCTCGCGCCGATCCGCCCGCGGATGGCTGGCTATGATGGCGGATGGCGCGAGGAGCTTTCGCTCCAGCACTCCGGCGATCATGGCCTCCGCCATCACGCCGGCGCCGACCACGCCAAGCGTCGAGGCACGCAGCGGGCTCATAGCGGGAGATTGTACGGGTTGAGTCGAACACAGCAGGTCGTGGTCCTTCCCGGGGACGGGATCGGGGTCGAGGTGACCGCGGCCGCCGTCCAGGTGCTGGAGGCGGTGGCCCGCACGCATCAGATCCCCATCGAGCTGACCCCGGACGTGGTGGGCGGCGCCGCCATCGACGCCTACGGGGTGGCGATCCGGCCCGAGACGGTGCAGCGATGCAAGCGGGCCGCCGCCATCCTGTTCGGAGCGGTAGGTGGCCCGCGCTGGGATGACGCCAATACCTCGGCGAAGGCCCGGCCGGGCGAGGCGATCCTCGGCTTGCGCAAGGCGCTCAGCCTGTACGCCAACCTGCGCCCCGTGCGGGTCGACCCCGCCCTGGTCGACAGCTCCACCCTCCGACCTGAGGTGGTCACCGGCGTCGATCTCATCGTCGTCCGGGAACTGACCGGTGGGCTCTACTTCAGCCGGCCCAAGCGGCGCTACACGTCGGCGCGCGGCGAGGCCGCGGTCGACACCATGCGCTACTCGGCGGCGGAGATCGAGCGTATCGCCGAACGCGCCTTCGCCCTGGCCATGACCCGCCGCCGCACCCTCTGTTCGGTAGACAAGGCAAACGTGCTGGAGACCTCTCGCCTGTGGCGGGACGTCGTCAATCGGATGGCGTTGCGCTACCCGCAAGTACGCGTCACCCACATGCTGGTCGACGCCTTCGCCATGGCCCTCATCCGCCGGCCGGCCGAGTTCGACGTCATCGTCACCGAGAACCTGTTTGGCGACGTGCTCACGGACGAGGCCTCCATGCTGGTCGGGTCGCTGGGGATGCTGCCCTCGGCCAGCCTGGGTGCCGGCACCCTCGGCCTCTACGAGCCGATTCATGGCTCGGCACCCGATATCGCGGGACGGGGGATCGCCAATCCCATCGGCGCCATCCTCAGCGTGGCGCTGCTGCTTCGCTGGTCCCTCAACGCCGAAGCGGCGGCCGGCACGATCGAACGCGCCGTTTCCAAGGCACTTGCCGATGGTATGCGCACCGCCGACCTGGCCCGGCCCGGTGTCCCTGCGCTCAAGACGGTGGCCATGACCCAGGCAATCCTCGATCGGCTGTAATGCCGGCGAAGTTCCGGGTTGGCCTGATCGGTCTCGGCCACGTCGGCACTGCGGTGGCGCGGCGGCTGACGGATGGCCCTTCCATCTCCGAGGCGGCGGGCCGGCCGGTGGTGCTGGTCGGCATCGCGGTAGCGCGACCCGAGGGCCGAACCGCGCCCGCGCCCCTGGTTTCGGCCGACGCGTTAATGGCCGACAAGTCGCTGGACGCCCTGATCGAGGTCGCCGGTGGACTGGAACCGGCCCGCTCGTTTTTGGAGCGAGGGCTGTCGCGCGGTCTGCAGGTGATCACCGCCAACAAGCAGGTGATCGCCGCCCACGGCCCGGCGCTGGCTCGCCTGGGCCGGCTTCGGTTCGAGGCCTCCGTGGCCAGCGCCATCCCCATCGTCGAAACGCTCGCCGACGACCTGGCGGCGGACACCATCACCGGGATCAGCGGCATCCTCAACGGCACTACCAACGTGCTGCTGGAGGCGATGGCGGGCGGCCGGGAGTTTGGGGCGGCGCTGGCCGAGGCCCAGGCCGCCGGACTGGCCGAGGCCGACCCGTCGGCCGACGTCGATGCCCACGACCCGGCGGCCAAGCTCGCCATCCTGGTCATGCTGGCGTTTCACCGGCGCGTCGACGTGGCCGCCATCCCCCGGGTGGGCATCCGAGGCATTACGTCGCAGGAGCTGACCGCGGCCCGGGGGCGGGGGCGGGTCATCAAGCTGATCGCCGCCGCCCGGGCGGTGGCCTCCGGAATCGAGGCCGACGTCCGTCCGCGGAGCCTGCCCACCGCCGAGCCCCTGTCCCGGGTGGGCGGCGCCCTGAACGGCATTCGGGTAGACGCCAAAGCCGCCGGGCCCCTCTTCTTTCAGGGGGCGGGGGCGGGCCCCGAGGCCGCCGCCAGCGCGGTCATTGCCGACCTGGTCCGGGCCGCCCGCGATGCACCGGCGCCCGCCGCCACCGCCCTGGCCCGGCTGGCCGGCGCACCCCTGACTCCCGTGGGTTCGTGGCCGCCGGGTGAGCCCTTCCCCTCCGTACCATAAGACCTACCGGAGATGGGGCAAACCCTGGCGACCAAGGTCTGGCAGCGCCATGTCGTGGCGGCGGCAGCGGGCGAGCCGGACCTGCTCTACGTTGACCTGCACCTGGTCCACGAGGTGACCTCTCCCCAGGCTTTCGAGAGCCTGCGCCTGGCCGGCCGTCGGGTGCGCCGGCCGGACCTGACGCTGGCCACAATGGACCACGATGTGCCCACCCAGGGCGGTCGGACCGCCGCCGATCCGATCGCGCAGCGGCAGATGGAGGCGCTCGAAGACAACTGCCGGCACGAGGGCATCCAGCTCTACGGCATGGGCAACGCCCGCCAGGGGATCGTCCACATCATCGGCCCCGAGCTGGGCCTGACGCAGCCCGGATTGTTCATTGTCTGCGGCGACTCGCACACGTCCACCCACGGCGCGCTGGGCGCCATCGCGTTCGGCGTGGGGACGTCGGAGGTCGAGCACGTCCTCGCCACCCAGACGATGCGGCAGCGGCCGCCCAAGCAGATGTCCGTCACCGTCGAGGGCGACCTGCCCCGCGGCGTGACGGCCAAAGATGTCGTGCTGGGCATCATCGCCCGCATCGGCGTGGCCGGCGGACAGGGCCACATCATCGAGTACCGGGGCTCGACCATCCGCGGCCTCGGCATGGCCGGACGGATGACCGTCTGCAACATGAGCATCGAGGCGGGCGCCCGGGCGGGGATGATCGCGCCCGATGACGTGACGTTTGGTTATCTCGAGGGGCGGCCCTTCGCGCCCACCGGTCGCGCCTGGGACGAGGCCCTGGATGACTGGCGCCGGCTGCCGACGGATCCCGACGCCAGGTTCGATCGTGAGGTCCGCATCGACGCCGCCCAGCTGGAGCCGTACGTCACCTGGGGCACCAACCCCGGCCAGTCGGTCCCGGTGACCGGGCGTGTTCCGACCCCCGCCGGTGAGAGCGACACCCGAGCCCTGGCGTACATGGGACTCGAAGCGGGGACAGCCATCCAGGACATCGCGCTCGACCGCGTCTTCATCGGCTCCTGCACCAACGCCCGGATCGAAGACCTGCGGGTGGCGGCGGCCGTACTGAAGGGCAAACACGTCCACCCTCGGGTGCGCGCCATGGTGGTCCCCGGCTCAGCATCGGTGAAGGCGGCGGCCGAGGCCGAGGGTCTGGACGACGTCTTTCGCCAGGCCGGGTTCGAGTGGCGCGACGCCGGCTGCTCGATGTGCCTGGGCATGAACCCCGACATCCTGGCGCCGGGGGAGCGCTGCGCCTCGACCAGCAATAGAAACTTTGAAGGGCGCCAAGGCAGAGGGGGCCGCACCCACCTGGTGAGCCCGCCGATGGCCGCGGCCGCCGCGCTGGCCGGCCATTTTGTCGACGTCCGAGTGCTCGGCTGATGGAACCCGTTCGCACCATTCACGGGCTGATGGCACCCCTGGACCGGGCCAACGTCGACACCGACCAGATCATGCCCAAGCAATTCTTGAAGCGCATCGAACGCTCGGGCTACGGCCCGTTCCTGTTCTATGACTGGCGCCAGGCCGGGGGCTTTGTGCTCGACGACCCGGCCTACCTGGGCGCCACGGTCCTGGTCGCGGGTCCCAACTTCGGCTGTGGCTCGTCGCGGGAGCACGCGGCCTGGGGGCTGCAGGACGCGGGGTTTCGCGCCGTCATCGCGCCGTCGTTCGCGGACATCTTCCGGGCGAACTGCGTGAAGATCGGCCTGCTGCCGGTGGAGCTGGACGAACCCGCCGTGCAGCGCCTGCTGGCGCTTGCCATGCGGGCGCCGGACGCGCCGGTCACCGTTGATCTCCCGACCCAGTCGGTGCGCGCGGACGGGATCGAGGCCAGCTTTGCCATCGATTCGTTCTGGAAAGAGTGCTTGCTGAACGGCTGGGACGAGATCGGCCTCACGCTTCGCCAGGAAACCGCCATCGCCGCGTACGAAGCTCGCCGGCCCGACTGGCTACCGCGAGTCGGTTAGCTTAGGCCTGCTCGAGCCCGAAGGCCCGGTGCAGCGCCTGCACCGCATCCTTGACCCGGTCGGCGTCGATGATGCAGGTGATCCGGATCTCGGAGGTCGAGATCATCTCGATGTTGATGCCGGCCGCCGATAGCGTCCGGAACATCGTGGCTGCCACGCCCGGTTGCTGGTTGATCCCGCTGCCAATGAGGGCGACCTTGGCCAGGCCCCGGCGCTGCTCAACGGTGCGGGCGCCCATCGACTGAGCCACCTGGTCCACGATCTGCTGCGCGCGCTTGGCATCCGCCGCCGGGACCGTGAATGACATGTCCGTAATGCCCTCGTGGCTGGCCGTCTGCACGATCACGTCGGCGGCAATGTCGGCCTCGGCCAGCGGGGTGAAGACGGCGGCGGCAATCCCCGGCCGGTCGGGGACCCCGACGAGCGACACGCGCGCCACCTGCTCCTCGTGTGCCACGCTTCGGACGCGATTGCGCTGTTCCACGATGTGCTCCTCGGCACACACGATGGTACCCGGTCCCTCGTCAAACGCGGACCGGATATGCAGCTCCATCCCGTAGGCCGCGGCAATCTCCACCGACCGGGGGTGCATGACCCGCGCCCCGGCGCTGGCCATCTCCAGCATCTCCGCGTAGGCGATCCGCGGCAGCGGCCGCGCGTCCGGCACGAGCCGCGGGTCGGCGGTGAAGATCCCCTGCACGTCGGTGTAGATCTCGCAGGCCTGGGCGTGCAGCCCGACCGCCAGCGCCACGGCGCTCGTGTCCGAGCCCCCGCGGCCCAGCGTAGTCACTTCCATCTCATCGCCGATCCCCTGGAACCCCGCCACCACCACCACCCGGCCGCGGGCCAGCTCGCGTTCGATCCGCTCCGGAGCCAGCCCGGTGATGCGGGCCCGCGCGTGGCGGCGGTCGGTCTGGATCCCGGCCTGGAAACCCAATAGGGAGACCGCGGCCACGCCCAGCTCATTCAGGGCCATCGACATTAGGGGGGCCGAGACGCCCTCACCGGTTGACAGCAGGAGGTCGAGCTCGCGCGGGTCTGGCTCGCGGGATACCTGACCGGCCAGACCGAGCAGCCGGTCGGTGGTGTCGCCCATGGCGCTGACCACGGCGACCACCGCTTCGCCGTTCCGGTGCCGCTCGGCGATCCGCTGGGCGGCGCGCTTGATATGGGCGGCCGTGTCCAGCGAGGTGCCGCCGTACTTCTGGACCAGGATCGGTCGGGGCGGTCCCTCAGGCCGGACCGCCAACGAACCCCTCCCGGGTCAGCCACTCGGCGAGCAGCACGGCCCCCTTGCCGGCGCCCAGCTTGGTGTTGTGTGAGAGGACGACATACTTCACGCCCCCCAGCGCCTCGTCCGTGCGCATCCGCCCCACGGTCACCGTCATGCCGCCGCCGGCGTCGCGGTCGCGCCGGGGCTGCGGCCGGAAGGGATCGCGCACCACCTGGAGCAACCGCTCGGGCGCGCTGGGCAGACCGGCCAGGCCCTCGGGCGTGAACGCCGCCATGGCCTCGAAGGCCGCCTCCGCGTCGGCAGGTCGCTCGGTGGCGACAAAGACGGCTTCTGTATGCCCGTCTTGCACGTTGACGCGGGTGCAGGTGCAGGTGAGCGCCAGCGGCGCTGGCTCAAACCGATCGCCCCAGCAACCCAGGATTTTCCTAGTCTCGCGAACCACCTTCTCTTCTTCGCCAGGAATAAACGGGACCACGTTGTCGATGACATCCAAGGCAAGGACGCCTTCGGCGCGGCCCGCGCCGGAGACCGCCTGCATGGAGGTCATGGCCACCAGCCGCAAGCCGAAGCGATCCTGGAGCGGCTTCAAGGAAATAGCCAGCCCGGCGGTGGTGCAGTTCGGGATGGGGGCAATGAACCCACGCCAGCCGCGCTGCCGGCGCTGGGTCGGGATGACCCCGGCGTGGGCGTTGTTGATGCCGGGCAGCAGCAGGGGCACGTCCGGCTCATCGCGAAACGCCGACGCCGTGCTGATGACCGGCACGCGAACCGCCAGCTTCGGCTCCCACTCGAGGGCCGTCTCGCGATCCACGGCCGAAAAGACCAGGTCGACGTCTGCCTGCACGAGGTCGGCAGCCCCACCCATCACCAGCGCCTCCAGCGACGGATCGGCCGAGCCGTCGGCAAACCAGCGGCTGGCGCCGCCCGAGCCCCGCAGGGCCTCACCGTATGCTTTCCCCGCCGACCGATCGGACGCGGCCAGGGCCGTCACCGAGAACCAGGGGTGGCCCTGCAACGCCGCCACCACCTGCTGGCCCGCCAGTCCGGTCGCGCCCAGCACGCCGGTGCGAAGCTTCTTCACAGCGTCAGGCCAGCGCTCCCGCCAGGGCCAGCTCCGCGTCGGCGGCGTGGGCCCGGGACAGGTGCAGCCGCCGCCCTTCGTGGAAGGAAAACAGTTCCGGGGTCTTCAAGCCGCTCCCGGTGATGCACAGCACGACCGTTTCGTCCGGCTCGATCCGGCCTTCGGCGACCAGCCGCTGCAGGCCGGCCACCGCCACCCCGCCGGCAGTCTCGGCCAGGATGCCCTCGGTCTCGGCCAGGAGAGCCATGCCCGCCAGGATCTCGGGATCGGGGGCGGCGGTCGCCCACCCGCCCGATTGGCGCACGGCCCGGATGGCGTAGCGGCCGTCAGCCGGGTTGCCGATCGCCAGCGACTTGGCCACCGTCTGGGGCCGAACCGGCGTCACATGATCGGCGCCCTCCCGGATGGCCGTGCTGATGGGCGCGCAGCCCTGGGCCTGGGCGGCGTGGATCCGGGTGGCCGTCCCATCCAGGAGGCCCACGGCGACCAGTTCGTCGAGCGCCTTGGCCGTCTTGGCCAGCAGGGAGCCGGCGGCTACCGGCACGACGATATGGTCGGGGGCCCGCCAGCCAAGCTGCTCCACAACCTCGAAGAGTAGCGTCTTGCTGCCCTCGGAGTAGAAGGGACGCAAGTTGACGTTCACGATTCCCCAGCTGTGCTGGTCGGCCAGCTCCGCACAGAGCCGGTTCACATCGTCGTAGGTACCGTCGACTTCCACCACGGTGGCGCCGTAGGCCTCCGCGGCGCCGACCTTTCCGCGCTCCAGGTCCGACGGGATGAAGACCAGTGCCCGCAGCCCGGCCCGGGCCGCGTAGGCGGCCACCGACCCCGCCAGGTTGCCCGTCGACGAACAGGAGAGCGTCTCGAACCCGTGGGCCAGCGCGAAAGCCGTGGCGACCGCCACGTTGCGGTCCTTGAATGAACCCGTCGGATTCAGGGTGTCATTCTTGACGTAAAGATTGGCCAGGCCCAGCTCGCGGCCCAGGTTGCGGGCCTCGGACAGAGGGGTGAACCCCGTCCCCAGGTCGCCATCGACGGCGGCGGCCGGCAGCAGGTCGGCGTACCGCCAGATGGTCGACGGCCCGGCCGCGATCGATTCCCGGCTCAGGCTGGTGCGCAGGTTGGCGTAGTCGTAGATCACCTCCAGCGGACCGAAGCAATACTCACAGACGAAGGCCGGCTCCAGCGGTCGCGGTCGGCCGCACTCCCGGCAGCGAAGCTGTTTCACGCTCATTGCACTCCTTAGACAGTTAATGCCTTGAAAAAAACAAAACGGCCCCTGTGGTGAGGGGCCGGGAAATCCGATGATCGCGTCATCTTTCAGACCCGGAGGTCTGACGGATTTTCCACCTTGTCGTGTCCGACAGGTTGGCAGGCGTCATAGGGCCGGCCCCTCAGCCACTCTTGATAAGGCGATATTTACTTGTAGCTCGAACCCTACCAGCCCCTGAGGTGGCTCGTCAAATCGGGTTCTGATCCGGCGTCATTCGCGGCATCCCCGAATAGATCGGCGTACACCAGTGGCGGTAGCGCGGATCCGACCCGCGCACGGCGGCAAAATAGGCGTCCTGCAGGTCCAGCGTGGTCTTTCCCGGGGCGCCGGACCCGACCGCCCGGCCGTCGATCTCGACCACCGGGGCCACCTGGACCCCGGTCCCGCAGAGGAACATCTCATCGGCCTGGTAGGTCTCCGTCCGGTCGATGGTCCGCTCTACGATTGGGAGGCCCCGGTCGCGCGCCAGCTCCATCACCGCAGCGCGGGTGATCCCCACCAGGATGTCATCGCTGACCGGCGGGGTGACCAGGGTCCCGTTCTGGACCAGGAAGACATTGGCGGCGCTGGCCTCGGCGATGTGCCCGTCCTCGGTGAGCATCAGGCAGTCGTCGTAGCCGGCGCTGACGGCGTCGTCCACCGCCAAGGCCGTATTGACATACGCGCCGGTGACCTTGCCGCGGGCCGGGATGCTGTTGTCCCCGATCCGCCGCCAGGAAGAAATCGTCAACCGCAGCCCGTCGGTCCGGGCGTAATCGCCCATGGGGACGGCGAAGATGGCCAGGGCATCGCTCGAGCTGTGGAGGTCGACCTTGATGATCGGGGAGGACTTATAGGCGATCGGCCGGATGTAGACGTCGCCGCGGTGGCCGTCCCGCCGGAGGATGTCGCAGGTGATCAGGCCCAGCTCGTCGACGGTTTCGCGCAGGTGCATCTTCAGCAGCTGGGTCGACCGGAGGAATCGCCGGTAGTGCTCGGGCAGCTTGAGCAGGTAGAGCTCCTCCCGGTCCTCGTTCCAGTAAGCCCGGATCCCCTCAAAGCACGCCGTCCCGTAGTTCAGGGCATGCGTCGCCACACTGACCGTGGCCTCGGCGAACGGCACGATCCGTCCCTGGAAGTAGACCGAGCCGCCCGCCACGTGGGTGGTCGGCGGGGGGGCCGTGCGTGGCGACGGAAGCGGTTCGACCGCCATGGTGGTCAGCCGGCCTCCACGGTGACGGCGTTCACGATCCGTTCCAGGTCCCGATCGGTGATCTCCTTCTGGCGGTCGGCCACGCCCAGGAAAAGGTCCCAGGCCTCGTTAAAGGCGGCTTCGGGCAGATGATAGCCCAGCTCGGCCAGCCGGAAGCGAAAAGCGTGCCGGCCGGAGCGCGGTGACAGCACGATCCGGCTCTCGCCCATGCCCACGTCGGCCGGTCGCATGATCTCGTAATTCTGCTTGTCTTTCAGCACGCCGTCCTGGTGGATCCCGGACGCGTGGGCGAAGGCGTTGCCGCCCACCACGGCCTTGTTCAGCTGGACGGCGATCCCGGTGCGCGCCGCCACCAGCCGGCTGGTCTCGGCTAAGAGGGACGTCACGATGCCGGTCTGGAACCCCAGCGAGTGTTCCCGGGTCTTCAGGACCATGACGACCTCTTCCAGTGACGCGTTGCCGGCGCGCTCTCCGATGCCGTTGATGGTGCATTCAGCCCGCCGGGCCCCGTTCAGGATGGCCGCCACCGTGTTCGCCGTCGCCAGCCCCAGGTCGTTGTGGCAGTGAACGCTGATCAACGCTTTGTCGATATTCCGGACGTGCTGCCGGATAGAGGCGATCAGCCCGCCGAACTCCTGGGGGATGGTGTAGCCCGTGGTGTCCGGGATGTTGACCACGGTCGCGCCAGCGTCGATCACGGCCTCCAGCGTCTCGTACAGGTACTCCGGATCGGCGCGCCCCGCGTCCTCGGGCGAGTACTCGACCGCGTCGCACAAGGAACGGGCGTACATGACGGCCTCCACGCCCCGCCGCAAGACGTCCCGTCGATTGGAACGCAGCTTGCGTTCGATATGCACGTCCGAGACCGAAAGCACCATGTGGATCTGTGGCCGGGCCGCGTCGCGGACGGCTTCCCAGACGGCGTCGATATCCTGGCGCATCGCCCGAGCCAGAGCCGTGATGACCGGCCCCTGGACGGTGCGCGCGATCCGCTGCACGGCTTCGAAATCGCCGGGAGAGGACAGGGGGAAGCCACCCTCGATGACATCGACCCCCAGCCGAGCCAGCTGGTGCGCGATCTCGACCTTCTGATCGGGCGTCAGGGAGGCGCCCGGCGACTGCTCGCCGTCGCGCAGCGTGGTGTCAAAGATAAAGACCCGCTGCATCAGGCCTTGCCCGCCTTGAGCCAGGGCATCATGGCCCGCAGGTCACGGCCCACCCGCTCGATCAGGTGCTCGCTTTCCCGCTTTCGGGCGGCGTTGAAGGCAGGCCGGCCGGCCTGGTTCTCCAGGATCCAGGTACGCGCGAAAGTCCCGTCCTGGATCTCGTGCAGGATCTGGCGCATTTCGGCCCGCACGGATTGATTAATCAATCTTGGGCCGCTCACATAGTCGCCGAACTCGGCCGTGTCGCTGATGCTGTAGCGCATGTAGCTCATGCCCCCCTGGTACATGAGATCGATGATCAATTTCATTTCGTGCATGCACTCGAAGTAGGCCAGCTCGGGCTGGTAGCCGGCCTCGACCAGCGTCTCAAAGCCGGCCTTGACCAGCGACGTCAGCCCGCCGCAGAGGACAGCCTGCTCGCCAAACAGATCGGTCTCCGTTTCTTCTTTGAACGTGGTCTCCAGCACGCCGGCCTTGGTGGACCCGATGCCCTTGGCATAGGCGAGGGTCCGCTGGCGGGCCTTGCCGGTGGCGTCCTGGTGCACCGCCACCAGCGCTGGCACGCCGATCTTTTCCTGGAACATCCGGCGCACGATGTGGCCGGGGCCCTTGGGCGCCACCATGGACACGTCCACATCCGGCGCGGGCACGATCTGGCTGAAGTGGATGTTGAAGCCGTGGGCGAACATCAGCGCGCTGCCGGGCTTCAGGTGCGACTTGACCGATTGTTCGTAGAGCACTTTCTGGGTCTGGTCCGGCACCAGCATCATGACCATGCTGCCCAGCTCCACGGCTTTTTCGACCGTCTCGACTCGCAGGTCGTGCTTCTCGGCTTCCGCCCACGACTTGCTCCCCGCGTACAAGCCGACCACGACGTCGACCCCGTTGTCCTGCAGGTTGAGGGCATGCGCGTGCCCCTGGCTGCCATAGCCGATCACGGCGATCCGCTCGCCGGCCAGCACCTGGAGGTCGGCGTCCTGGTCGTAGTAGACCTTGGCCGTCATAGGATGCTCATGACCTCCGTCTCCTCCGGGCGCTCGCCGTCCCGTTCGGCCAGCCGCGCCCAGTGGGGCACCGCGTGCGGGTGGGTCTCGTCGACCATCATGGAGACTATCCCGGTGCGGGCGATTCCCTTGACGTCGAAGCCGCGCAACCGCTCGAGCATCTGGTCCAGCTCGTCGCCGGTGCCGTTGACGGCCAGGATCACCACATCCTCGACCTCGGCCACCACGCGCGCGTTCGGGCCGGCGCGGTCGACCAGGGCCCCGCGGCGCTGGGCGGCGTTCTCGATCCGGATGAGCATCAGCTCACACTCCACGCGTTCTTCGTCCGTAATGTCCCGGACGTCGACGACATCGATCAGCTTGGCCAGCTGCCGAACGGCCTGGTCGGCCGGCGCCGCCCCGACGTTGACCACGATGGTCATGCGCGAGATGCTGTGGTCCAGGGTGGGGCCCACCGTCAAGTTCTCGATGTTGAAACCGCGCCGCCGGATGAGCCCCGACACGCGGTTCAGCACCCCCGGCCGGTTGGCCACCAGCGCCGACAGGACTCGGCCTTCACTCATGCGGAGAGCGGCTCCTCGATGAAGTCCTTGAGCTGTTTGCCTAAGGGGATGATAGGGTACACGTTGGCCTCGGGGTCGATGACGAAATCGATCAGCACCGGCCCCTTGTGCGCCATGGCCTTGGCCAGGACATCCCGGGTTTCGGCCACCGTGCGGGCCCGGTAGCCGGGCAACCCAAAGGCGTCGGCCAGCTTGACGAAGTCCGGCATGACCGAGAGGTCGACGGCGCTGCGCACACCGCCGTAAAAGCTGTCCTGGAACTGGCGCACCATGCCCAACGAGGCATTGTTCAGAATCACGATCTTGACGTCCACGTTGTGCTCCACGGCCGTGGACAGTTCCTGCATGGTCATCACGAACCCGCCCTCGCCGGTTACGCAAAAGACCGTCTTCTCGGGCCGGGCGAACTTGGCGCCCACGGCGGCGGGGAAGGCGAAGCCCATGGTGCCCGAGCCACCAGAATTTATGAACAGGCCCGGCTTGTCGTAGTTCCACCAGAGCGCCGCCCAGATCTGGTTCTGGCCCACGTCGGCGACCACGATGGCCTCGCTCTTGGCATGCCGGTACATCTCGATCAGGACCTCCTGGGGCTGCAGCCAGCTGTTGGCGATGCGCGCCCGCAGCGGGTGCTCCTCGCGCCAGCGGTCGATCTGGAGCAACCAATCGGTCCGATACGGCTGCTCCGGCAGCTCGCGCTCCAGGGCCTCCAATGCCTCGCGGGCGTCGGCCACGATCGAGATCTGGGGGCGCACGTTCTTGCCGTGCTCGGACGGATCAATATCGATATGAATAAACGTCTCGCAGTTGGGGGCGAACCCGTCCAGCTTGGCGGTGACGCGGTCGTCGACCCGCATCCCGATCATCATCAGGCAGTCGCACTCGATCACGGCATTGAGGTTCCAGCCGGTGCCCATGAACCCGGTGAGGTGCAGGGCCAGCGGATGCTGGACGGGGAACGCTCCGACGCCCAGCAGGGTGGTCCCCACCGGGATGCCTTGCTTCTCCGCGACTTTCAGCAGCGCCTCCTCGCCGGCGGATAGGAGCACGCCATGGCCCGCCAGGATGACCGGGCGCTTGGCCCGGGTGAGCGCCCGGGCCGCCGCCGCCACCGCGGCGGGGTCGGGCCCGCTCACGGGGTGGTACCAGGGGATCCCGATCGTGTCGGGGAACACCCAGGGGCCCATCTTCTGCTGCAGGTCGCGGGGGAGGTCGATCAACACCGGACCCGGACGGCCCGTACGAGCGACGTAAAAGGCTTCTTTCACGGTCTTGGCGATGTCCTTGACGTCCGTCACCAGGTAGCTGTGCTTGGTGATCGGCATACTGACGCCGATGACATCTGATTCTTGGAAGGCGTCGCGGCCGACCATGGCGGTCGGGACCTGTCCGGTGATGGCGACCAGGGGCACCGAGTCCATGAACGCCGTGGCCAGCCCGGTGGTCAGGTTCAGCGCGCCCGGTCCCGACGTGGCGAAACAGACGCCCACTCGGCGCGACGCCCGGGAGTAGCCGTCGGCCATGTGGGCCGCCCCCTGCTCGTGGCGGACCAGGACATGTTTCAGGTTGGGGAACTCGGGCAGGTGCTGGTAGATCGGGAGGTTGGCCCCGCCCGGATAGCCAAAGATGGTGTCCACCCCTTCGCGGACCAGCGCCTCCAGCAGGATCTCGGCCCCGGTTCGCTCCGGCGCTTGGTCTCGAGTCATGCAGCCCTTATCCGTTGAACATCCGCAGGATGTCTTCCGCCACGTCCCGCCCAAAGCGGTCCCGCCCGTCGTGCCCGTCGCGGCCGCCTTCGGGGGTCGCCGCCACGGCCGATTGCAGCGCGTCCCGGCACACCTGCGACACGTCGATCCGGTGGCGCCGCTCCTGAAGCTCGCGGTTCAGCTCGTCGGGGATGTCGATCGTGTATCTGACCATCTCGCGTCCTCCTCTTCGATTCCGGTGCTTGCCGACAAATAAAAAACCTCCCGTCCGCAGGGACGAGAGGCCGCTCCCGTGGTACCACCCTACTTGCGGCCACTCACGGCCGCGCTCTTCTGGCGTCCCGGTTGCTCAGGGGCTGAGTCGGAGATCGCTTCTGCTGCCGGCTTCCCACCACCCCGGCTCGCTCTGAGCGTATGTCGATCCCTACTGGTCCCCGTCGCCGCAGCCAGACCGCCAGACTTCAGCCTAGTCAGGCCCCCGTTGGGCTGCATTGGATGGGTAGTACAAAAGGCTTTGGTTCTTCTGGTGCTTTCCGGAACCGGGCCCATCCGGCATACTGGAGCTTCGAGATGGCAGTTACGGTTCGCGACGCGCTTTCCCTGGGCGGACTCCAGCGGGGGGAGGTGCTGGCGGGCGCTTCCGGGCTGGATCGGGAGATTACCTGGGTGAAGGTGCTGGAATCGCCCGAGACGCTCGACTGGCTGGCCCCCGGCGAGCTGTTGCTAACCGTTGCTTTTGCCATCAAGGACGATCGATCCGCCCAGGCGTCGCTGGTCAAGGACCTGGCCAGGGTCGGCTCTTCGGGTCTGGTCATCAAGCCGCAGCGCTACCTGCCCGAGATCCCGGCGGAGATGCTGGGGCAGGCCAACGAGTTCGGCATCCCCCTGATCCGGATTCCGGAGGACGTCTCCTATCTGGAGATCATGGCCCCCATCCTGGAGCGGATCATCAACGCCCAAAACGCCCAGCTGCGGCGGTCCATCGAGATTCACCGGCAGTTCACCCACCTGGTCCAAACCGGGGAAGGGGTGGAAGCGATCGTCCGCACCCTCGGCGAACTCGTCGAAAGCTCCGTGAGCCTCGAAGACCCCGCTTTCCACTTGCTGGCCAGCCACAGCGTCCCCGGCCTCACGGACCCGCACCGGCAGGCGACCCTCAAGCAGCATGGGACGCCCCCCGAGGTACAGCGGGCGTCGCCCATCAAGACGATGCTCCGGGAAGTTGTCGAAGGCCGGGTGGCCCGGGAGGTGCCCGCCTTCCCCGAGTACGGGTTGACCGCCCGGCGGATCATCGCCCCGGTGATGGCCGGCAACGAGCACCTGGCCTACCTATCGATCATCGGCCATCCCACCCACATGGAGGAGCTTGCCTTGATGGCCATCGAGCACGCTGCCACGGTGCTCTCGCTCGAGCTCATCAAGCAACGCGAAGTCGCCGAGGCGGAAGACCGGGTGCGGGGCGAGCTGGTGGACGACCTGCTGGCGGGCAGTTTCGGCGACGACGCCAACGCGCATCGGCGGGCCCGGTACTTACGCTATGACCTCGCCACGCCGCATTTGGTTCTCGTCGTTGATATCGACCACTTCGCCAAGGTCATCCGCGAGCGCCAGTACGACGAGGACAAGGTCATCCAGGTCAAGCACCGGCTGCTCCAGGTGGTGGTGGCGGCCGCTGGGCGCAGGCATCCGCGCCACCTGGTGGCCGCCCACAGCGACAGCGTCATCCTGCTGGTACCGGTGGCGGCCGGTGCCGAGGCGCTGGCAGCCGGCGAGGAACTCGCCGCCCGGATCCTGGAGGCGGTGGCCGACTCAGACCTGGGCCTGACGGTCTCGACGGCGATCGGCCGGTTGTGCACGACGCCGTCGGATTTCCGGCCCGCGTTCCAGGAGGCGCAGCGGGCGTTGCATCTGATGGTTCGCTTCGGCAAGAAAGAACAAGTCGTCACCTACGACCGGCTGGGCGTGTATCGGCTGCTGGCTCAGGTCGAGGACCGGCAAGGCCTGGAGGCGTTTGCCCACCGCGTGCTCGGCCCCCTTGAAGCCTACGACGCCGCCCACGGCACGCCGCTGCTGCACACGCTGGAGGTCTACCTGCAGCGTCATGGCCACCTGCGCCAGTCCGCCCGCGAGCTGCATATTCACCTCAACACGCTGCACTATCGCCTACGCCGAATCGGCGAAATCACCAAGCTCGACCTCAAGGACGCCGACGCCCGGCTCGACCTGCTTTTGGCGCTACGCGTCCGAGCCCTCGCCGCGACCTCCTAGGGAAGCGCTCAGGGCAGAGCAGAGACCTAGAATCGGACCGTGCGCGAGCAGCGGAAAGTCGTCACCGTCCTGTTTGCCGACGTGGTGGGCTCGACGGCCCTGGCTGCCCAGACCGATCCGGAAGTCGTGCGCAGCCAGATGGGTCGCTACTTCAAACGCATCACCGACATTGCCGACGCGTACGGGGGGACCGTCGAGAAGTTCGCCGGCGACGCGGCCATGGTCGTGTTCGGGGTGCCCACGGTACACGATGACGACGCCGAGCGGGCGGTCCGGGCCGCGCTGGACATCCGCGATGGGGCGACTGAGCTGGCGGTCCGCGTGGGGGTCAACACGGGCGAGGCGGTCACCGCCGCCCGGGAAGATCGCCAGTTCATGGTGAGCGGCGATGCGGTGAACGTTGCCGCTCGCCTGCAGCAGGGCGCCGAGCCCGGTGAGGTCGTGGTCGGCTCGCTGACCCAGCAGTTGACCCGCACGGTCATCGACTACGAGCTGCGCCCCGCGGTGAGCGCCAAGGGCAAGCCGGAGCCGCTTGTGGCGTACCGCGCCCTTCGGCCGCGCACAACGGTTCCGGTCCAGGCTCGGGGCGTGGCAGGCCTCCAGGCGGCGTTGGTGGGACGGGGTCGCGAACTCCGACTGCTGCTGGACACCTTCGCCCGATCCGCGGAGGACCGCCGCCCGCACCTGTTCACCCTGGTCGGCTCGGCCGGGGTCGGAAAGTCGCGCTTGGTCAGCGAAGCACTTTCCTCGCTGGCCGCGTCCGGTGCGCGGTTGCTCCGCGGCCGCTGTCTGCCTTACGGCCGTGGGGTCACCTACTGGCCGCTCAAGGAAATGCTGATGCCGGACACCGGTATCACGTTGGCCGACGAACGCGACGTGGCGCTGGCAAAGCTTGACCGCTGGCTCGGGGAGCTCCTCAACAGCGATCCTCAGCGACCCGCCGTCCGCGCCCGGCTGGCCGTGATGATGGGCCTTGAGACGCCAACCGTGGGGATGCCGGACACGCCAGCCGACCGGGTGGACCGGGAGATTGGCTGGGGGATCCGGCACTATCTCGAGGCGGTCGCCAGGGGAGGACCGCTGATCGTCGTGCTGGACGACCTGCAGTGGGCCGAGCCTCCGGTGATCGATCTTGTCGAACAGCTCGCCGAGCGCCCCGTCGACGTGCCGATGCTGTTGATCTGCATCGCCCGGCCCGAATTCCTGGAAGCCCGACGCGATTGGGGGTCCGGGAAGCCGAACTCGACCACCATCACGCTCGATCCGCTCAACCCCCAGGAGACGGGCACGCTGATCTCTCGATTGCTCGAGATCGAGGCACTGCCGGCGAACCTGCGCGCGCAGATCATCGACCGGTCGGCAGGCACGCCGCTCTTCTGTGAAGAGTTCATCCAGATGCTGATCGACGAGGGTCGACTGGTTCGAGACGGGCCGAGCTGGCGTGCCATGGGACAAATCGACCAGATCGACGTCCCGCACAGCATCCAGGCCGTGCTGGCGGCTCGGTTGGACGGCCTTCCTGACAACGAGAAAGGCGTCCTCCAGGCGGCCAGCGTCGTCGGTGAACGCTTCGAAATGGCCCAGGTCAGAGAGCTGGTGAGCGGCACCGACCCGGAATCAAGTCTGCAGTCGCTCCGCCGCAAAGGCCTGGTGGTAGGAGAGGACCGGGATGGCGACGAGATGCGCTTCCGCCATCTGCTCATCCGCGATGCGGCCTATGCCTCGCTCACCAAGTCGGAGCGGGCGACGCTGCACGACCGATTTGGAGCGGTGCTGGAGCGCGAGGCGGGTGACCCGCAACCGCTGACCGAGATTCTCGCGCACCATGCGGAGCGGGCGCTCACCCTGTCCATGGAGTTGGGGATCGAGGCCGAGTTGCTGGCGCATCGAGCCGGTCGCGCCCTGGACTGGTGGCTGGCGGCGGGCGACCGAGCGATCGCGCGGCGTGACCTAACCACCGTCGCGGCCGCGCTTCGGACCGCGCGTGTCGCTGCGGGGCTATTGCCCGACGGCGGCGGGCTCCCGTCGCGCGCTCGATTAGCCCTGATCGAGGCACAGCGGCTGATGATGATCGGCGATTACGCCGATGCGGCCCGGGCGGCGGCCGAGGCGGCCTGGCTCGCCGACCAGGCAGGCCTGGCGCGGGCGGTCGCCACCGCCCGACTGACCGAGGCCTGGATCGCGAACTGGACCGGCACGGAAAGTCTTGAGGGCTTGGACGGGGTCGTCCAACGCGCCGTCGACGCCTGTCGAAGAGCAGGTGATGCCGCCGGCGAGGTCGAAGCGCTCCATATCGGGACCAACCGCCTGTATGGGATTGGGCGTCTGCGGGAGTCCATCGAGGCCAACGAGCGGCTGCTCGAGCAGGCGCGAAGGATTGGGGATCCCGCTCCCACGGCCACCATCCTGATGCAGCTGGCTCGTTCTGAGACCATGCGCGGCAACCTGGCCATCGCCGCTCGCTACCGCGAAGAAGCAGAGGCGTTGGCGGCCCAAACCGGGCTGCGGAACGTCGCTCTGCAGGCTTATCTCCCTCGCGGGACCAGGCTCTTGGTTACCGGCGACCTGCGCGGCGCCGAACACGTCTATCGTCAGTTCGTGGACGCGGCCCGGGAGGCCGGTGTGGTTCAACTGCAGGTTGCCGCCCTCCGAAACGTGGCATATGCGCTGTTCTACCAGAACCTGCCGGCACCGGCTGCCGACGCACTCGACCAGGCGCTGGCGCTCAGCGAATCGAGCGGCGAGCGCTGGAATCGGACCGAGCTGTTCGCGCTTCGGGCGCGAGCCGCGCTCGACCTTGGCGATGTGCCCTCAGCCGAGAGTTTCATGAACCGCGCTCTGGAGGTGTATCGCGAGGACGACGTCACGGCTATCTCCGAGGTGTACCACCACCTGGGGATGATCCGGGCCGCCCAGAGGCGGGACGCTGAGGCCGAGGCGAGCTTGCGCCGGAGTCTCAACTCGGTGCGCGATACCGACTACGGCTGGCCTATCACCAATTCCGCCCTTGCGCTGGCGAAGTTCTTAGCGGAGCGAGGACAGGTCGCCGAGGCGGCCGCGCTGGTGGCTGACCGCGAACGCTGGGTACGCGAGCACGAGCTCCACCTCTGGGATCCGCAAATCGCCGAGGTCCGCACTCTGATTCTGGCGGCGACTCGCTCTTAGGCCGTGACCCTCTATCTCACGGTCAAGTTCGTGCACGTCCTGGTGGCCATCGTGGCAGTCGGCAGCAGCGCCGGCTCCAGCCTGTGGCTTCGCCTGGCCATGCGAAGCCCGCCGCACCTGCCGTTCGCGCTTCGGACGGCGAAGTTTCTCGACGAGTTCCTCACGCGGCCCGGTTTGATCGTCCTGCTCGTCACCGGTCTCTGGATGGCTGCCTCGCGCTGGTCGCTGGCCCTGTTGTGGGTGCGGTGGGCCGTGATCCTGGTTGCGATCGTGCTCGTGGTTCTCTACCTCATCGTCGGCCCGCTCCTGCAGCGGCTCATCCGGGTCGCCGAGGTCGAGGGGTTGGCATCGTCCAGGTGGGCGCGCCTGGATCGCGCATTCGGGGTCGCCGGCGGTGCCAGCGGCCTCATCATCGTGATGGTCGTCTGGTTGATGGTGACGAAGCCGGCCTAGCGTGGATTAGCGGGGACCGGTGACCGCGCCCTCGCTGGCCGAGGACACGAGCTCGGCATACTTGGCCAGCGCGCCGGTCTCGTAGCGCGGCTTCGGTGGCCGCCACGCCGCCAGCCGGCTGCGTAGCTCGCTGGTTGAAAGCTCCACATTCAGCTGCCGGCCGGTGATGTCAAAGACGATCATGTCGCCCTCCTTGAGCGCGGCAATCGGTCCGCCTTTCGCCGCCGCGGGCGCCACGTGACCGGCCATCAGTCCGTGCGTCGCCCCCGAGAATCGGCCATCGGTCACTAGCGCCACCGTATCGCCCAGCCCCTCGCCGACCAGGGCCCCGGTGACCGCCAGCATCTCCGGCATCCCCGGTCCGCCCACCGGACCCTCATAGCGGATGACCACCACGTCGTTCTCCCGGATGCCGCCCTTTCGGACGGCGTCGAAGGCCGCCTCCTCGGTGTCGAACACCCGGGCCGGCCCCCGGTGGTGCAGGCGCTCGTGACCGGCCAGTTTGACCACGCAGCCATCCGGCGCCAAGTTCCCTCGCAGGATGGCCAGTCCACCGGTCGGCTTCACGGGATCCGCCACCGAGCGGACCACCCGCTGGCCCGGCGTCTCAACGGCCGCACGAGCTACGGTGCCCAGGGTGCGCCCGTCGACCGTCCAGGCATTGGGGTGCAGGACCTTCGCCTCCAGCAGGCGCTGCGCCACCAGGGCCATCCCACCCGCCGCGTAGAGGTCGCTCGCCACGTACTCGCCACCGGGCTTGAGGCTGGCCACGATGGGAGTGCGGGCCGCGATCCGGTCGAAGTCATCAAGAGTCAGTGGCACGCCGGCCTCGCGCGCGATGGCCAGCAAGTGAAGCACGCCGTTGGTTGACCCGCCAGTGCCGGCCACGGACGCCACCGCGTTTTCGATCGAGGCGCGGGTGATCACGGACCGGGGCGTGACTCCCTGGTCAAGCAGGCCCATGACCAGCTGGCCCGCCCGGTAGGCCACGTCCGGCTTCTTGGCGTCGAGCGCGGGGATCTCGTTCATCCCGGCCGGGCTGATACCGAGGAATTCCATGGCGGTGGCCATCGTGTTGGCGGTGAACTGCCCGCCACAAGCACCTGCGCCGGGGCAGGCGTGCTCTTCGATCTGGCGCAGCTCGGTGTCGGTGATCCGGCCCGCGGCTCGCGCGCCGACCGCTTCGAACACGTCCTGGAGGGTGATGTCGTGCCCGTTGTGCCTCCCCGGTCCGATGGTGCCGCTGTAGAGGATCAGGCCGGGGATGTTCAGCCGGGCGAGGGCCATGGCGGCCGCTGGGATGGTTTTGTCGCAGCCCACGATCATGACCAACGCATCGAAGGAGTGGCCGCGCGCCACCAGCTCGATGGAGTCGGCGATCACCTCACGGCTGACCAGCGACGCGCGCATCCCGTCGGTGCCCATCGAGACCCCATCCGAGATGGCGATGGTGTTGAACTCCATGGGCGTGCCGCCGGCCGCCCGGACGCCGGCCTTCACCCGCTCCGCCAGCTGGCGGTGGGTGAAGTTGCAGGGCATGGTCTCGATCCAGCTGTGGCCCACGCCGATGATGGGTTTGGCCAGGTCTTCCCGGCTGAACCCGATGGCGCGCAACATCGCGCGTGCCCCGGCGCGGGCGGGTCCTTCGGTCATGACCGCGCTCCGCCGCTTGGCGGCCCCCTGCCCCTGCTCGGCCATTGCACGAATTGTACGGCCGGTCCGTTACAGGTTCGTGTCGGCTGCCCTTGCCAGACCCGTCTCGCCTCAACCACGGCCGGCCACGGACGGGCTGCGGCGGCGGGCGGACATGCTCCTCCTGCTGGTCCTGGCCGTGCCCACGGCCTACGTCGACTGGCAGATCGTGCGGGTCTGGTCATGGCCGCCGGTGTGGAGCGCGACCTGGCTCGGGCTCACCCTCCTGGCTGCCGGGCTCGGCGTGGTCTGGCTCGACGGGCGCGAGCTGGTAGCCCCCCTGGTGGCGGCCTCTCTGTATGCCGGGCCGATCATCACCGCGATCGCCCGGTTGCACTTCGTCCCGTCACCGGTGGCCCTGATCGGCGATGGTGCGCTCCAGACCCAGCAGGCCGGCGACCTGCTCCTCCGCGGGACGGATCCGTACGGGGCAGACTACGCGGCCCTCGGTCTCGGCCGCACCCCGTGGGCCGAGCCCTTTCCCAACCCGGCTCTCCATCACACCGTCTTCTGGCCAGGGCAGTTCCTCCTGCCGTTGCCCCTCCAGGCGCTTTCGCAAACGCTCCTGCACTGGTGGGACCAGCGGGTCTTCCTGCTGCTGGCGGGTGTGGCGATTTGGATCCTGCTTCGGCAACTGCTGCCGGGGACCGCGGGCCGCGCCGCCGCGGTCGCATTTTTCCTGGTGCCGGGCCACAGCCTGGTCGCCGTCCTGGGAGACAACGACCTGGCCATGGTGGCGCTGCTCCTGGGGGCCCTGGTGGCGGCCCAGCGCCAGCGGTTCCTCCTCATGGGGCTGGTGCTGGGCCTGGCGGTGGCCACCAAGCAGCATGCCCTGCTGGCCGCGCCATTCATCGTCTGGTGGGCGCTGGCCCGGGGAGCTTCCCTGTCAGTCGTGGCGCGCTCCGCGGCGAGTGGGATGGCCGCGCTCGTGGCGGTGCTACTGCCCTTTGTGCTCTGGAACCCGCACGCCTTCATCCAGGACACCGTCGTGTTCGTCACC
>WNFC01001503.1_pt1 | contig 24559 bp, 27 predicted proteins | sample 5400541 | NCBI WGS metagenome assembly WNFC01 (sample SAMN13153342, study PRJNA577476) | soil metagenome | isolation source: 120 cm saprolite under Douglas fir tree site 2 hole 2 replicate 1 | place: USA:California | collected 2015-04-18 | reverse complement strand
TGGGCGAGTGATGACGTTCTCCGGCCTGAACGAGACTGGCGGAACCAACACCGCGGTCGAGTTCTACACCGTCGGCTCGGGCTGGAGCACGCAGTACATCGCACCTTGGACACCGGACCTATATCCGCGTTTGCACCTTCTGCCCAATGGCAAGGTGTTCTACTCCGGTGCACAAACCACCTCCAAGCTCTTCGATCCATCGACCACGACCTGGAACACGAACGTCGCCACCACAATTTACGGTAATACGCGGACATACGGCACATCTGTGCTGCTCCCGTTGACGCCAGCCAACAACTACGATCCACAGGTGATAATAATGGGCGGCCATAGTCCCGCGACGAACACCACCGAGATCATTGACATGGGAGCGTCTTCACCAGCATGGCAGTCGGGACCTACGATGAGTGAGGGCCGCATTGAGATGAATGCGGTGATTTTGCCCGATGGCCGGGTTTTGGCCCTTGGTGGTTCGGTAAATGACGAAGATACAAGCACCGCCAGCCTGAACGCGGATCTGCTTGGCCCTGACCCTAAGAACGCTGGCAAGTATATTTTTTCTTCAGCTGGTGCGAACGCTTATCCGCGTTTGTACCACTCGGTGGCGCTGCTGCTCCCAGACGCGACAGTATGGCTCGCGGGCGGCAATCCTTCGCGTGGCAGCTACGTGCAGCAGATGGAGATTTATCAACCGCCATATCTGTTCAACTCGACTGGGGGGCTGGCTACACGGCCTTCAATTACGAGCGCGCCGAGCTCCATCTCTTATGGAAATACGTTCACGGTGCAAACTCCGGATGCGGCGAATATTTCTCATGTCGTTCTGGTGCGTAACGGAACTGTGACGCATGCCTTCGGCCTGGACCAGGGTGAGGTGGAGATATCCTTCACGGCGGGAAGTGGAGCACTGACAGTGACTGCTCCTCCCAACGGCAACATCGCCCCACCGGGCTACTACATGATGTTTATCCTGAATAATTCTGGCGTACCTTCGGTGGCGACGTTCGTTCAGGTTACTCCGCAGCCGAACTTCTCAGTGGCGGCCACACCATCCTCCCGGACCGTCCCCCCGGGAACAGGTACCAGCTATAACGTGAGTGTGACACCCTCCAACGGATTTACCGGAAACGTGACTTTCAGCGTAATCGGATTACCTTCTGGCGCGACTGCCAGCTTCAGTCCGAGCTCCGTTACAGGTTCTGGATCCTCCACCCTGTCGGTAAGTACTTCGAGTTCAACGCCAACAGGTAGTTACACGCTTACGATAACGGCGACAAACGGCAGCAACCTCACTCATTCCACACAGGTGACATTGGTTGTGGCGGATTTCGCCCTTTCAGCTTCTCCAAGCACCCGGACTGTGAGCCGAAATGCAAAGACGACGTACACAGTGACAGTGACGGCTCTGGGACCATTCTCTGCCACTGTGACTTTTAGCGTAAGTGGATTACCCGCGCGCACAAGCGCATCGTTTAGCCCGACGTCCGTCGCGGGTGCAGGCAATACAACGCTAACCGTATCAAGCAGGCCGAAAGCGGCGACTGGTACTTATCCCCTGACGATCACTGCAACGGGTGGTGGTGTGACACATTCCACGACAGTGAATTTTGTAATTCAGTAACGTTAGAAGCTTTCTGTTCCAACGGAGAATCGTGATGACCAGCAAAACCTTCTTGTTCCGTGTTCTGCTTCTCTCATTCTTAGTGCTCATGGGAGCAGCCTCTCTTTATGCCGCCAGCCCGGGGGACCGTTCCGCATTCGCTGCCGGATCGACGCAGCAGCCTGCGGCTGATTTCAGGGGAACATGGTCAGGCACATTTTTTTCGAAGCATTCAAATGTAGCGCCCTTCACGATGACTGTGGTGATCAACCCCGATTCGCGCGGGCACCTCATCGGTACTTCCAGCCTCAACTCGGATTGCCTGAAAGGCGTACAGCTTGAAGTCACGGTTACGGGCTCGCAGGTTGTCCTCGCGGGCAGCGACGAAGAAGGGGACAGCATGACGGTGCGGGGCACGGTCGACAAGACGGGCACGCTGCTGAAGGCTAACTACATTCTTAACGGCAGCGCCAGCGGCAGGTGCGAAACGGATGACGGAGCGGGTAGCCTGGCGAAGCGATAAAGCTTTCAGCTATTGGCTACTTAGCCTTAGGTTTTGCCAAAATGGCGGTTTACGAACCCTTGAAATAAGGAGAGGATGAAGCATCACGCTGTACTGAAGAGCGCCCCCAACCCTTGTCTCCCCGCAGTACCAAGGAACAAAATGTTTACATCCTCGACCAGGTTTTCCTAAGATTAGCCGGAACTTCTCTCATAAAGGAGAACTTATGATCACATCGCGCAGGGGCTTTCTCCGCTCGCTCGGCGCCGGTACTGCAGCCGGGATAGCCGTGCAATGGCCACTGACGCGCGCTTCGCGAGCGGCCACATTCCAGCCTTCCAGGCCTAGCCAGGACGAGTGCTTTATCCGTTTGAACAGCAATGAAAATGCCTATGGTCCATCGCCGAAAGTGGTCGAAGTCATGAAGTCGTCCATCGGGAGCGCGAACCGTTATCCGCGCATGGAATATAAATCGCTCGCAGAGCGAATCGCCGCTGCCAACCATGTGAACCCGGAGCAGGTGCTGCTCGGCTGCGGATCTACAGAAATCCTCCGCATGGCTGCTTTCGCCTTTCTCGGCAATGGTAGGCAACTCATCCAAGCTTCCCCCACATTCGAAGCCATCGAACACTACGCGCGTGGTTCCGGTTCTGAAATCATATCAGTGCGCCTGACGCCGGGATTTGCCCATGATCTTGACAGCATGCTGGCGCGTGCCACTGCTTCCACGGCGCTTGTGTACATCTGCAATCCTAACAATCCCACTGCGACCCTGACTCCGCGCAAAGACCTAGAGAACTTCATCAGTAAGCTTCCGGCGTCCACGTTTGTCGTGATCGATGAGGCCTATCACCACTACGCCGGCCAGTCCGGAATGTATGCCTCATTTATTGATCGCCCGCCTGATGACGAGAGGGTGATCGTCGCCCGCACGTTTTCCAAAGTCTATGGTCTCGCAGGCTTGCGGCTAGGCTACGCTGTGGCATCGCCAAAGCTAATTCAGCAGATGCGGAAATTCACCACCGAAGACAACATCAACGCGGTCGTAACTCAGGCCGCTGGGGCCGCGCTGGACGACGGCGACACAGTCAATGAATTCGTTCAGCGCAATGCGGACGACCGTCAGGAATTTTTCAATCAGGCCATGGCTCGGGCGGTTAAACCCATCGACTCGCGCGCCAATTTTGTAATGATGAATACCTTTCATCCGGCGGAGGAGGTGATCCAGCATTTCCGCAAGAACAACATCTTGATCGGACGCCGCTTCCCGCCCATGGACACATACATCCGTATCTCTCTGGGTCGTTCGGAGGAAATGCGCGCATTCTGGCGGGCATGGGACATGCTGCCGTATCCGAAGAACTCCATGCAGCACTGAGTAGAAGGAAGGTCGTGACCCGCGTCGCTCGTTTTGCCCTCCCATATTGTCAGCAAAGGGGTCCTGCAATCTCGATGCTATTTTGCTATTTCATGATCGTGATCTATCCGTACGTTTAGTCCAACTGCTGACCCACAGCAGTTAAACCTTTGCCTGATAGACCAGGCGGCTTCTGGATCACCACGGAAGAGCATTTCCATAAAAAATAGGAAACACGTTGCACACCCGGTGAATCAATACCAGCTACTCCTGCGAGCCGCCGATGGAGTAGCCTGTTCGTGCCATTCACAACCTCCATACACCGTGTGCCACCCGGAGATCGGCATCCATCATTGGACGAAAACGGGCTAAGCGCACCTCTACTGCAGATGCCTCCTACTCCGTTCGCTTCGGGATGATCGTTCGTTCCGGAACCTCGAACACTCGTGGATTCTAAGGGCCGGGAATCACAGCCTGCAGCTGGTTTGAGTACTTGCTTTCTACGCCGCTAGTATCGACGGCGGTATTGACGTAGTAATAAGTTATTCCGCCTTTGACCGAGCTGTCGTTATAGCTCGTACTGACATCCAGGGCCGGATTAATCCTTGTGTATGGGCCGCCCGACGTAGTGCTTCGGTATACGTTGTATCCCACAACCGCCGAAGAACTGGAGTTCCAATAGAGACTAACGTCGTGTAGCGATGTGGTTGTGCCCGATCCCGTCAGGGTCTCGACCGTCGGTGCATTAGCGGCGTTGCTGATGAGGGAAATGCTCCCAGATGCCGCACCGCTGCTCTGAGGAGTGAAGCTCAGGGTGAATGATGCGCTCTGGCCGGCAGTGATCGTTTTGGGAAAAGATAACCCGCTCAGACGGAACTCTGGGCTGCTGGTAGTCGCGGAAGAGATGGTCACGCTCGATCCTGTGGCGATAAGAGTCGTCGTCAGACTCTTGCTCGTGCCCACGGTCACACTGCCGAAGTTTAAAGCGCTTGCGCTTGAAGTCAACCGTCCCGCGGAGACACCGGTGCCAGCCAGAGCGATAGCCAGGTTCGGATTCGAAGCATTCGAAACCACAGCGATTGCTCCGCTCGCGCTTCCCACCACTTTCGGAGTGAAGAGGACACTGAAAGTGACGCTCTGTCCCTTATTCAGGCTCAAGGGCAGCCTTAAACCGCTCAAACTGAATCCTGCACCGGTTCCGGTGGCCTGTGAAATCGTCACCGTCGAATTTCCAGAGTTCGTCAATGTTTCATGCTGAGTCTGGCTGCTACCCACCTGAGTATTGCCAAAGCTGACGCTCGATGGACTGGCCGCAAGACGTTTCCAGTTGGTTCCGTGAAAAGAGGCCGAAGTTGCAGCACTCGCAGCTGATATCAGAAAGAGCGGGGTCGTGAACACTACAATTAGGAGCCGGGAAATCCTTTGGGGGAATGACATGACTCCGAGTCTTCAACCTTCTTGCGCTCGATCGTAGGTCTAGTTAGGGCATTCGATACTCATAGGTTTGCAAACCTTTGTGTAATCACAAGTACCCTGATTGACCTGAGGGTCCAACCGTGCGTGCTCTGGAATCAGCCGCAACCGTGGCTTCATGAAAAAAGAGAGATAGGAAAATGGCAAAGCCGATATCGTTTTCCTGACCGGCCGACCGCGGCGAAATGCATAAAGTGCGAGATGACCACTGGGATTGCCGCAGGTGGGCGGGGCCAGCGACAATGACTATGAATGTCAACAGCATTTCAGCCAAATCATCCAGAAGTCGGCGACCATCCTGGAGTCTATCGTGGGGGCCCCCGCGAATCTGACACCGCTCTTTGGACGAGTGGGCGGAGTGGCGCTGCCAAGGGGATTGCCCTGTTCCTGCCGCTGGGAATCCCAACAAAGCCTCCAGATTGTGAACCCTGTCTCTTGTAGTGTGATCGGCTGGAATTTCTACTCGTACGGCAGTGGCGGAATCCCGATCAGCACCTTCAGCGCCGCAGGCTGGCCGTTGAGTTGAGCAGGCTGGAATATCCAACGACTCAACGCCACCAGAATCGGCGGATTGAATCGGGCGTCCGGACTCTACCTCACTGACATGCGCTGTAACTTGCCCTGCGTGTCCATAGCGTAAACCACAATCACGTTGCGCAGATAGATTCGAATCAGCTCCGATTTTCAGTTTGGGTATATTTCTTTGGTCAGGATAAGGAGGCAGCCGCTCTCTTGGATGTATAGTTACCAAGGTTCCGGAACTGCGTCACTCCGGTCCGTAGAATACGAAGTAGTCGCGAGGCGGCATGACAATCAAGACAGTGCACGATGCTTTCGCCTTCATAACGGTGGTCGTACCGTGGGCTTCTGCCGCAGTTTTTCTGGCCGTAGTCGGCCTGCTGTTTCGGCGGGAGCAGGAGTGTGCGGTCGCTGCAGAGACTGGCCGAGCGGAGCTGCAAGCCATTGGGAGTTTGCTGGAATCTGACAACAGCAAGACAGGACTTATCTCTTTGAAGGTACTGAATGCAAGATCCAGCTGCTTGGCAAGGGGATTGCGCTACTCCTCGCGCTGGGAGTCCGAAAACGCCTCTGGGTTGTAAACCTGTTTTACATAGGTGTTATCTGCTGGAATCTTTTTGTCCTGATAGCGCTCGCTGTCCGCAGACACTAAAACGCGAATATGGATGAAACGCGCCGGCGACCCGACTCGCGATATCATTCCCCGCAGATCTTCGTCCATTCGAGCGTCTCGGATTATTTTCTGTACCCATTTGTTTGATTCTCTACGTTCTCGCTGGGACTGGGCCCTCGGAACAGGGTTGAGTCTTTGCGCCTAACGTACTCCCTGGAAGCAGGTGGGTCCTCTTCCTCGTAGAGTCCGGTTCTTGGCCGCGCCGCTGATTTCGTAGTCTTGGCTGATCGCTCCACAACAAACGCAGCACTCACGGTATGCTGCTGCGAGAACTGATCCAAAAACGCGATCTCCAAGGGCGCGGGCTTGCCGGGTCCGTACTCTTGGGGAACCGGTTTGCAGCCGGTCCCCAAGAGCCAGCCTTCCCGCTTGTCTCCCGGCCGCGATAAGCGCAGAAGGTTCACGATGCGATGGTTCAGGACGTCATTCCACTCATAGTCGAGCCCGGTAGCGAATCGATAACCAGTCGCTTTCTCGGGGCCACACTCAGAGACAGCAGGATCCCATGCGGGCATGATCTGGAAATCCCGCAAAATCACCCCACCTCGTTCGGCCAATATGATCACATAGACCGCATAAACCACGAGCCCGCTCGCGAGCTGGTAAATCGAGCTTGCCGGCGGCCCGCCAATCGTAATGCGCAGGGCGCGTGCGTTGTCGCTCCATTCATCAGGAATATTGAGTTCAACCCCGGCGGCCAATAGTTCCTGCGCGACCCGGAGATACTTCGCCTGTTCGCTTCGGGTCAACCGCGGCTTGTAAATGGGCATGGAATGCAGCTCCTCTAAACAAACAAAAAACATGCACAACCTACATATCCTGCAAACCCTACTGCGCGCCCATAACTTCTGGCTCCGCGCAGTCGGAACAGCCCGGCACCTTAGGGAAATTGAGCCCGGATTTACGCGCAAGCTGGTGCAAAAGGCGGCTGTTCTCGCTCGAAAATTTTAAAACCATGCCACTGCCGTTGCGATGGCGTTTCAACCCTAACTATCCCAACTTCCAGCCGATTTCCTCTTCGTTGTACTCGTACTTTTCCCCCCGGATTCGCAACCTCACGTTCAAATACTCGGTGATCTTTTTCACACTGAGTTTGCGTTCCTGATGCGCCGGGTCCCAGAGCACCTCAACGATAATCATATTGGGATCCAGCTGTCTGCGCGTCATCGCTTCCTGTTCCTGGGAAGAGAGCAGCGGAGTCATGGCCTGGATAAGCTCCGGTTCGCGCTGCACGCAAGCGTAAAGGTTTTGCGCAAGTCTCGCTGCCGGCAAACAACAGCTTGCCGGTAGAGGCGCAGCCTTTCCGCCACCGCGACAGCCAGTCCAGCCGGAAACCCTGAAATCTTGGCTGGAATTCATCCGCGATTCGCGTCATGGCCAGAGGCAATGGTCGCACGTTTCCCCTTCCACAGAAGAAGATCGGGTCGGCCGCCACCTGCTGAAGCCGTCAGGTCAATAATCGTGCCATCGGAAAAGATTTCACCCGAGGTAGCCACAACCCGATCTTGTGGCGATTGACGTTCTGAAGTCGGACGAGTACTGGTTGTCACGGTTGTCTCTGAAATTTGTACGCTGCCGGTGAGCCGCTTTGGTGGATGCTTGGAAGTGCCCGAGCATCGGACCGAAACTCGCCCCATGGCGCGAAGATTTTTACTGCGATACAAACCGAGGACTACCTGAAGACATCCCAGTACGAAGAGATACTGCCCAGTTCCACGATGGTCGGTCCGAGGGGGCGCGGCCGACTTCCAAGAAAAAAGTATAGAATCGCTGCCGGCGGAAACAAGCCTTTTTTTGCGAATTCCACGGGCTGCCATCGGCCTTCAAATACTCGAGGTCAGCAAGATTGATTCCGGCTCGTAATTCGCGCCCTGCGTAAAAAGCATCCTTCCTAATTGTCTCGCCAAAGTTGCTCCAGCATAAGGAACTCGTCACTGCCTCCCGTTTCAGGCTCCAGTGCTCGAGCTGAGCGCACTTTGTTTAGCGAGGCAGGCCGGAAGAGCGTCCACGCCGCCGGTGACTGTCGACTTCACCCGTGGGCCATCGGGATGGGCGTAGCCGGCCTTCTTTTTCGCGACGCGAAACTCATAGAGACTTTGCAAGCTCCGAGTTCATTTTGGGGATTTCTTTGGTCAGCTGAAAAGGCGCGTCAGCCCTTCTTGGCTTGCATTGGTGGCAGCCGCTACCACCTCGGCGGCCGAACGAAGGCGAGCATACTGCAGCGTCCAGGTAGGGGCGCGATCAGCGGTGGTCCATTTCATCGCGCGGCGGCGACCAGCTGGGCGAGCCAACCTGGAGCCTCCGGTGCTGATTGCATGGGCGAGTCGGCGGAGGGCAAGATCTGCGCGGGTTGGACCAAATGATACCGAAGAACCAGGAACTGATGCGAGCCCCTGGAGCAGGAAATGGAGAAGCGAAAATCTCGCCGCCAACACCTTCTAGAGAGCATGCGCCAAGCTGCTGAGCTGCGCTCAGTGAACCGGATCCTAAATGTTGGACGACACAAGGCAATATAACAGGTCATAACAGGTATTCTTACCTTGGCCCGGCTGTGCCCCACTGCGCTTCACCGGCAATGATGTTTAAGTGAATGGCATCCAGCGCATAGCGTAGTCAGGTTCTCCTCGGAATCATCTCCGCCCTGGCTGCGAAATTCCTTGTGGTGAACCTCGAGATTCGACTTGGCACCGCAGCATTGGCACATCCAGCCATCGCGGCGTAGCACCTGTTCTCGAAGCTTTTCATACAATGTGAGGTCAAGTTGCTGGCGGGGGCGTTTGGGCCGAATTCGATTCACGAAGTTTTCTCGGTCACTTCATGCAGAAAAGCCTGCCGTTGTTCGCCAGGCAGGAATTTGAAGAACCGTGACATGGACTGCAGGAGCACGGTTGGGTCCTCATTGTCCAGGTTTGTTCCTGCGAGGAAATCCGCACAGATTCATCTCCAGGCAGTAGCCTCGGGACTTGTCCGTGCCCAGCATCAAAGCTGCCGTCTCAATTGCCTGCTCGATTACCGGAATCTGGGTCTTGTATAGCTTGAAGTAGATAATCTCCCACGGTTCCGATTCCCGCCCCGTCAGTTCCCTCTCCACCTCCCGCTTGAACTGATCCTTCGGAAGCGAGCGCGCCTTGTGCAGCCAGGTTGCACAATCGAACTCCTGCCCATCCCTCCTCGCCACCTTCGCCAGTTCCAGCCCCTTCGTCCAGCCCACTTCCTTCAGTTCCCTTCTGGCCTGCGGTGGCAGGTGCTCATGGATCGACATGAGGTAGTACGCCTTCCGCCTCGATTCCGGGAACCGCCTCGCCAGAAATTCATCGAAGGACTTCAGTTTCTTCAGCCGCCAGTACTGCCCCGCGCGCACTTCGCAGAGATACCGGCCCAGTTCGACGAACCGCGTATCGCGCTCGACTTCAGACCGCCGCTCCCAGGCCAGGATCTCGTCGATCTTGGTCAGCACGAACAGGGCCCGCTTGCGATTGAGCTTGGGCAGCATGGGCGGGATCCTAGTATGTAAGCTCGTCAAGCCAACCAAGGTCGTCTGCTCCTGGGCGCCGTACCAGCGCCGCTTCGGTCAGGTCCTGTCGCCCCAGACAGAGCCCGATGTAGGGACAGCTGGTACAGGGGTTTTGGGGGAAGCGGATGCCACTGTGGGGCAGGAACTCGGCCCCTTCAATCCTTCGGATCGAGTCCTGGACCAGCTGGCCGAATTCTTCGCGTTGATCGTTGCTGATGGTTGTGCGGAAATACTGAATCTCGACCAGTCGCTTGCGCACAAACACCACCTGCGCCACGTCTGCGATGCCTGTGACCCAGGAACAGCAAACCAGCTGAGGATCCAGGGCCAGCAGCCCGGCTGGTTCTTCCGGGTAGCGGCTGGCAGTGGTTTTCCACTCCAGCAAGCAGCGAGTGCCGTCTAACTCTCCAATGGCATCCACGTAGGCCACGAAGTGGTTCTGCCCGGTCAGGGGCTTGGTGAACTTAACTTGCAAGTTACGCCGAGGCTGGCGGATGCGAGTCCGATCGTCCTGGGCGAAGCGCTCGAGCAGTTGCACGCCTGATTGCAGCATGCGGTCCCAGCTGTCACGCTCGGAATAATGGAGACCGCTGTCCCGGTGAGCAGCCCATTCCCGGTAGAGCACCGCGGCGGCATCCTGTCGCTGGAAGTAGGCAGCCACCGCGTGCTCAAACGCCCGGCCGAACAGCATGGCTGCCCGGGTGTCCTTCTCTTTCCAGCCGTCGAGATAGCGATGCTTGTAGCGGCGTGGGCAGGAAAGATACTGGCTGATCTGGTATAGCTGTAGGTCATGAGGACACCTCAGACCCACGATGATCACTATCGGTAAAGACTGAGAGTTCTTCCCAACGAGTCGCCGGCGCAAAGCCGTCGAAGTTGAGCACAGAGATGCCGTGCACTGTGACTTCGCTGACCTTTACCACGCCCCACAGGTCGATCAGGGCCTTGTCATCGATCTCATTCTTTCCTAGCAGTTCGGTGTCATAGCCGAAGTCGCGCAGGAACCAGCGCAGCTTCCACATAGCCCTGGGTGTGCAGTGGAGGCGGCCGGTCATGAAGCACCCGGTCAGATGCCTGGGCTTGAGGACGGCGAAGCGGATCTCGTAATACGGCTTCTGCTTGTGCCAGCGATATTGCACCCGGTCCACCCGGACGAGGAAAAGCCCGTTCGGAACTGAGCGAATGGCCGACACGTCCACGGGGCGGAGAGACTCGAAATAGCGCCTCATGCTGCACCTTCCTTGCTCCCGAGATAGCTGTTGAGCTGGCAGAGCAGTGCATTCCGGTCCTTCTCGGCCCAGTCGGCCAGGTGGGTGACGAAGCCTTCGACCTGCTCGCGGGAGGCTTCGCGGAGGGTCTTGGTGCCGCAGAAATCGACGGCGCAGGACTTGACGAGGTTGGCATCGAGTTGGTGCTGTCGGATCAGCTGACAGAGGCGGTCGCGGACCTTGGGTCCGCCGTAGTTTCCATTCTTCCATTGACGGCCTGGGGCGGGAGCTTCTTCGACTCCTGGGATGTCGAGGCTGGTTCGGCAAACGAGCCGATCTCCTCGACAGAACAGATGCCGATGCCGTAGGCCTTGCGCAGGGCCCGGTTGACCGCCCTAGTTTCAGCCACCCGCATTTCGGCGCCGTGGACCAGGGGAGAAACATTGGACGGATCGGCATCGCCGTAACCGACGAAGCTCGTCGATTGTGATCTGTGAACCGTAGCTCTGAAAACCCAGCGACCCACCGAAGCTTCTGTGGTCTGTTGTTCAATTGCGGTATCTATTCCAACGCACCGCCTTCGATGCGCTATTCGCAGCAAACCACTATGACTCACGTACCACTTTCCGCCGAAGTACAGGAGTTCACTCCTGAATATCGACAGATGGAGCGTCGCTGTGAGGTCGCGCAGAACTGAGAGTTGTTGTTTTGGAAGGTCTGGATAAAGTCTCTTCGCGTTACAAAGATTCTGCCGTAAAAGCTTTCGGTCGCCTACATTGTGCTTTGCCATGCTTGGTCTCCCTTAACATAGTGTATCATACTGTATCAAACAGTTGCATACCGAAAATTGGTGAATCCTGCTATTTTTCTTGTAGCCATGACGGAACCCAGAGTTGCGCTGCTAGTTCGGGTGCCGGCAAGTCTCAAGTCACGATTGGCGGAGATCGCGAAACGTGAGCGCCGGTCTCTGAGTAAGCAAGTTGAACTACTGCTCGAACGATGTCTTGAGCTTCAGAGCCAAGAAGGCATCGCTGCGCCCGTAAGGGGCAGCCGCCGACGGGAGAGTTGACCTTCGGTAAGTCTTCGATGAAACGCCCCGGGGAGGCTCTGCCATTTCGTCGCCGTTTAGCAACGCGGGGCGGAGTGGATTGATATTATAGGTGCCGGTTTCGAAAAGAGCCGAAATCAAGGCTGGTAATACTAACAGGCAGATAGCGGTCAAGCTGTCGATAAGCGAGGAGACGGTCAAGCGTCATCTGAGCAACATATTTGAAAAACTTGGCGTGTCGAGTCGGCTCGAACTCGCGCTTCTAGCGAGCCAGCATGATTTATCGCTCCGAGAAAGCGCAGACGACGTCCCATCTCTGAATGGGTCGTTGAGGTTGAGGGCTTGGGGTAATGCTTCGAATTGGGCCTAGAAATTGCCGGGGGAGTGGAAAACCTACGTTCCATCACTCAACCGCACGTTTTACGTAGGTGTGATCTGCTGGAACCTGTTTGTCCTGATAGTTCTCGCTGTCCGCAGACACTAAAGCGCGGATTCGGCACTTGCCAGCTTCTACTCGTACGGCAGCAGCGGGATGCCGATCAACACCTTCAGAGCCACCGGCTGGCCATTGAGTTGAGCCGGCTGGAATATCCAATGAGTCAACGTGGCCAGGATAGGAGCATTGAATCGCGCGTCTGGACTTTGCCTCACCGACAGACGCTGTAACTTGCCCTGCGTGTCCATAACGGCGTACACCACAATCACGTTGCGAAGATAAGTTCGAATCAGCTCCGAGTTCAGTTTGGGGAGTTCTTTGGTGAGCGGAAAAGGAGGCGTCAGCCCTTCCTGGACTGGATTGTCGGCCGCGGCTACCACTTCGGCGGCCGAACGAAGGCGGGCATACTGCAGCGTCCAGGAAGGAGCGTGCTCTGCGGTCGTTCCTCTCATGTCCAGATAGACGGTGTAAACCTTCTCATGAGCGAACACGCCCAGGTCGGGCAGCCCGCTGCCACTGTCAGCGGTGGAAGAGATGGTCATGCCATAAGCTGTTTGCGGTGGAATCTTCACTGAAAAGCGCTGCACCGAAACGCTGATTCCTCCGCTGCCCATGTGCGCTCCGTTGCTCCCATTGCTGCTACTGCCGTCATAACGTCCGCCCTGGATGGTGAGGCCGAAGGCCACCCTTCCCCCGTGCCGTTACCCGCCAGACTAAAACTTTGATGCGATGGTTCAGAACTCCCTTCCACTCATACTCGGGCCGATGGACAGATCGATGACTGGTCCTTTTCTCAGCGCCGCAGGGAAAAACATCACTTCCCTCGCTCGGGGGGAATGGCGTTACGTATACCCTCTCTTGCAAAATGCGCAAGCGTGCGGCAGCCTCAGAGGTGTATGGACTGGATGAAAGCGCAAGGCTTCGGGCGATCATGGTGGGCCGGGGCCCTCGCCGTGACCTCGATTGGCATCACGTTGCGCATCTGCGATCTCGGCCTGAAGCCGCTCCACGGTGATGAAGGGGTGAATGGTCTCTTCCTTCTCGGCCTCTTCAGAGAAGGGATCTACCGCTACAATCCCGCTAACTATCACGGCCCAACTCTTTATTACTTTGCGCTAGTCAGTTCCAGCATAAACCACCTGCTGTCCGGCAATGAGGGGCCCAGTACGCTGGCTATCCGGATTGTGCCGGCCGTCTTTGGCGTCGGACTGATCGTTCTGCTGCTTACCTTTCGCGACCGCTTAGGGAGCATCGGAACTCTTGCCGCCGCCGGACTGGTCGCATTCTCCCCGGGTGCGGTGTACCTGTCTCGCGACTTCATTCACGAAACTCTCCTTGGATTTTTCACGCTCTGGCTGGTGGTCTGGGGACTGCGCTTCTGGGATACGAAGAGATCCAATCACTTGTTCCTGGGCTCTCTCGCAGCATCACTGATGCTCTGCACAAAAGAAACGGCACCAATCTCTCTGATGGCCTTGACTATCGCGGCAGCGATCGCTTTGGTCTGGGTTCGCCACGACCGAGATCTGAGTGCCGCCGAATTCGGGGGGTGGACGCGACTCGGCCGGCTGGCAGTTGCCTCGCTCGCTCTGTTTCTGGCATGTAGCTTCCTGTTCTTCTCCTCCTTCTTCGGAAATTATCCGCAAGGTGTGCGTGATGCGGTCACGACCTACTCGTACTGGACGCGGACCGGCATGGCCCAGCAGACCGCTCCCTGGTACACATACGTGCTCTGGTTGCTTCGAGCAGAAGCTCCCCTCTTTATTATCGCGGCCATCGGAACCGGTATGGCCCTGGCGCAGCGCCGCAACCGGTTTGCCGTGTTTGCGGGGATTTGGGGTTTTGTTTTGCTCGCCGCCTACTCCATGATTCCCTACAAAACTCCGTGGGTGCTGCTCAACATGATCGTGCCAATGAGCATTGCAGGCGGCGCTGGGGTCCAGGGAATGCGGGATTACATCGCGGAGCATCGCGGTGGAAAACTGGCTCAATTTTTTCCTGCGGCTCTGACCGTAGTGGCACTGGCAATCTGCTTTTATCAATCGGTGCAACTGAGCTTCTTCCGTTATGACGATGACCGCTACGTTTATCCATACGTCCAAACCCGTCGTGGCTTCCTGAACCTGGTTGCAGAGATCAACCAGCTCGCTGCCACTCGGGGCGGGATGCAGACCCCGGTAGCGGTGCTGACTCCCGATTATTGGCCTCTGCCCTGGTACCTACGCGACTACAGAAAAGTAGCCTATTTCGGCAAAGCGACTCCGACCGATTCCCCGATCGTGATCGGATCGTTTGCACAGATCGTAGAGCTTCAGCGTCTCCTCGCCGGGCGTTACCGGCTAGTGGATGGTTATTCTTTGAGACCAGGGGTTGATCTTGTACTCTACGTCGCCAACCAAACAGCACGCTGACCCAGGGCTACCACGTTTGCCTCGTTGGCTCTCGAGGCTCACCGACTGGATGCCCGTCATTTTTCTGGTAGCAGTCTTCGGACTCCTTTTCTACAAGCTGCTCTCCTCCCACATGCTTCTTGCCCGACCCGACGGCTGGTATTCCGCGGGAGTCACATGGGCGGACTTAGCCTGGCATCTTTCGATGCTTTCCAACTTTGCCGAGCGCGGGTTAAGTGCCGTCAGAGAAGATCCCATCTTTCCCGGAACAAAGCTGTCGTATCCATTTCTGCCGGACCTGTTGAGCGCTTGGTTAGTGCGTTGCGGATTTAGTGTGCAAACCAGCCTGATGGTGCCTGCGTTCCTGGCGATCCTGGCCTCTGTGATCGCACTCTACTTCTTTGCCCGGCGAATTGCTGGGCCTATCGGCGCGCTGGCCGCGCCATTTCTGCTGTTCTTCAACGGCAGCATCGTTGGTTGTTACTATCTCTGGCGAGATAGCCGAATCTCTCACTCCCTGGGCTCAACACTTTTCAGTCCCGGCGTCGATTATTCTCATCTCCCCGAGCGCAACATTCATTTTTCCAATCTCGTCTCCGAGTACATTCTTCCGCAGCGAGCCGCCGAATTTGGCTTGTTCCTGGGGTTACTGGCCGTGCAGTCTTTATGGCTCTATTGGGACACGCGAAAGCGGAAGTATCTGGTTTATGCGGCTCTGATGCTGTCATGCATGCCCTTTGTGCATTTTCACAGTTTCGTGGCGCTTGTAATTGCGGCGGGATTCCTGTTCTGCATACAATTCCTGGCCGATCCCGGATACTGGAGCGTCATTCGCGACTGGCTTTTCTTCGTGGTTCCGCTCATTATTCTTGCCCTCCCGCAGGTGCTTTGGATTTCGCCGGCGCACGCGGGACACTTCCTGCGCGCGCAATGGGGCTGGATGAGCGGCAACGAGCCGCTGTGGCTGTTCTGGCTGAAGAACATGAGCCCGCACTGGCTGGTCTTTGCGTTCGCCTACTGGATGGCAAAGCCAAAGCTGAAAACTTTTTATCTGGCATTCGTCGGGCTCTTTGTCGTAGGCAACATTCTCGTTTTTCAGCCGAATGACTGGGACAACATCAAACTGTTCGTCTGGTGGCTGCTGCTCAGTTGCGTGCTTGCAGGCTACTTTCTGGAACAGCTCTGGCTGCGTTATTCCTGGCGCGGAGCTTCAATAGCGCTGCTGTTGTTTGCCCTGATGACAGCTACGGGAGCAACGTCCGTCTATCGCGAAGTGCACTTGAGCTGGCTGATGTTTTCGCGGGAAGATCTGGAGCTGGCGGACTTTGTCAGGGGCCACACCAGCAAAGACGCCCTCTTTCTGACTTCCGACAAGCATAACAATCCAGTCGCCTGTTTGGGCGGGCGCCGAATCCTGATGGGTTACCGGGGCTGGCTATGGAGCCATGGGATCGATTACCGCGCACGCGAACAAGACGTCATGACAATTTATTCCGGCTCCGAGAGAGCGCGCGATCTTCTTACTCACTACGGTATCGATTACGTTCTGATCGAGCAGGACAAGATGGCAGACTTTCACGAGAATGTCGGTTTCTTTGCCGCACATTTCCGGCCGGTATACGGCAGCGCCCACTACATTCTGTTCGACGTGGCAAGGTAACACGGCGGAGCGGGGCATGCGGGCGCTAGTGCGCGTTTGCCTTGGATGAAAAAAGGGCGAGAGGAACCTTCTCTCGCCACGGGATTCAGCTAGTGTGACTGTGTGGATATACGGATTGTTTTTCTGGTATCAGTCGACGCATCTGCCGATCTTGTCGTTGTTGACGTTCGTCTCCAAGAAGCTTTGCAACGCTGCCATCGTGGCGTCGCCGGCGGCGATTGCCTGATTGGTGGCATTGACGATACCCGTAGCAGCACTGCAGGCCGATGGGCTTGATGTGGTCGCATTCAGCCATGCGCTGATGGCCTGTCGCATCAGGTTCAGCTGCTTCTGGGCCGTGGTGTCACTACCGCAAGCACTGGCAGGAGCCTGCAACACCCCCAGCAAACTCTTGCCGCTGACGCAGGGGTCGATTCCTGAGCCAACGCCAAAGATCGTAGATACCAGTGTGTCCTTGGTCACACCAGCCACACAGCTCCCACCGTTGATGAAGGTGGTGTGGTTCTTGTAAAACCCGGGCGTACATGACTCGCCGATTACCGGCGTAGTTGTTGGGGTTGGGGTTGGGGTTGCGGTTGGGGTTGGGGTTGCGGTTGCCGTCGCTTGAGCCTGCGCCGCCGTGATCAGGGACGTGCTCAGCGCCTGCTTAGAATTCTGCGCCAGTTGATGGTTCACTATCGCCACAAGCGCGAGCAGCAGGAATGACAGGGTGAGAATTTTTCTAACTTTCATTCGTGACCTCCAGGTTGATGGATCAGGACATGTTCGGTTTGGCCTTTGCGGAAACAGTCTCCCGCTGGCTGGTTTCGGTTCGGACTGGCCGGTGGATTTGTTGCACCATCCGGACAAACCCAAAAAGAGCCAGCGAATTCTGGCACATCGCACGCCCTTGTCAATGGAATTCGCGACTTTTTTTCGAAAATTTGTCCATGACAGAGTGCAATTACTTGCAACTATTCATCGCGGCCTTGGACGTGAGCGCTGGCTTCCGGCAAGGGTTTCGGAGGATCGCTTTCTCCGCCAAGAGAAAGCGGGCGGCGATTGTCGGAACAAAGATCGGTCTCTCTCACAAGGGCTAACTAGGGCTGTTAACCGCCTTCATTTACTGAGGTTAGGAAACCAACCGCCTACGCGATTCGCTTCCCGCACCTACCTTGTTTCCGCAGCCTCTACAGCGATAGATAGCCAGCGGGAACGTGCACGCAGGTCCGTCTCAGCATCCGTCAGTGGCGATGTGGAGGGATAACTCCCAGGTGGTCGGCGGCGAGGCATTTGCCACAAGCGTCGCCTGTTTTCTGTCCGGAGTTTTCCCGTTAGCCGAAAGTAAATTACAACTTTCGAGGGATTGACGGGGACCTGGGATTAGCTCTTCGGGATCAACCACCATCACCAGTGTTCCCCCTCGGAGGCGGGAACGACGCCCAGCGGCTACACTATTTTTAATTTCCCCTGGGAGATTACGACCACGGCCAATTACCCCGCTCCGCTCACGATTTGTTTCCAAGGGCCTTCGGGGACCGATCCTACCGTGTTCCCCAGCTCGCGGGCCCTGCGCAATCTGAATGGCACGCTAGTGGACCAGACGATCTTCTCGGGACCAAATGCTCCCAACTTCGCAACTCACACTGTCTGCGGGCAAACGAATTCCCTGAGCCGATTCGTGATCGCGAAACTCGGTGGTTCGACCAATTCCGTAGGTAAAGCGCCACCCAGGGTTGGAACCACGGAGAGGCAAAACGGAATATCAGCAGAATTGGAAGCGTGAATGCAAGCAGAGGTTTCTTTTTTATTATGCAGACGATTTCCGCCGTAATTGCGAGAACCAGGCCCCATACATACAGTGAATTGTTATCGATCATCTGAATCAGTATTTTCCTGGACTTTCGCCGGATGATGTTATTTTCTTCCGGTGATCTTGTCGCCAGTGAAGTGCTGCAGTTTGCACAGCTTCAGGGTTTTTGCCTGCTCCTCTATTTCGTGTCGATAGACCCGATACCCCGGCCACCCCAGTACTTTGGCCCAGTCCGCCTCTCTCATCCTGCCGAGTGTAACCAGAGTTCCCCAAAATCAAAATGCCCATTAAATCAGGAGCTGTTACAGATTCCTGAGCCAAATATACCCAAACTGAACATCGGAGCTGATTCGAGTCTATCTGCGCAAAGTGATTTGTGGGTTCTGTGCAGGAAATCTGTAAACATCTCCAGTATTCATGCGGGGTTCAGGTTTTAGCTCCAATGGATCGCGGCAGCAGTCGTCCCTGTGGGAATGTGGGAACCCGCGTTGTTTGCGGGTTTCCAAGCTCCGAGGGCGCGGCAAGAAAGGCAGATCCAAGTTCCGCTCTCGCGACCTTGGAGCGTCATTTCCATAGGGAATCTTCGGTTTCGGCCCATTTTCGCGAGAATCTGCTCGTTTGGCATCAGCAGAAGCCAAAGGAACTGCTTCCGGAAACCCGCATGAACACTGCATGGTTTACAGATTCCTGCTCAGAGCCGTATATTTTGGTCAGGATAAGGAGGCAGCCGCTCTCTTGGATGTATAGTTACCAACGTTCCGGAACTGCGTCACTCCGGTCCGTAGAATACGAAGTAGTCGCGAGGCGGCATGACAATCAAGACAGTGCACGATGCTTTCGCCTTCATAACGGTGGTCGTACCGTGGGCTTTTGCCGCAGTTTTTCTGGCCGTAGTCGGCCTGCTGTTTCGGCGGGAGCAGGAGTGTGCGGTCGCTGCAGAGACTGGCCGAGCGGAGCTGCAAGCCATTGGGAGTTTGCTGGAATCTGACAACAGCAAGACAGGACTTCTCTCTTTGAAGGTACTGAATGCAAGATTCAGCTTCGCCGTACTGCAGGTGCTGGACCTCCTGACGACGCTGCTTGCGTTTCATGTGGGGGCGTTCGAGGTGAATCCACTTATCGCGCATCTGATGGCGCTCTTTGGACGAGTGGGCGGAGTGGTGCTTGGCAAGGGGATTGCCCTGATCCTCGCGCTGGGAGTCCGAAAACGCCTCTGGATTGTGAACCTGTTTTACGTAGGTGTTATCTGCTGGAATCTTTTTGTCCTGGTAGCGCTCGCTGTCCGCAGGCACTAAAGCGCGGTTTCGGTGGACCTGCCAACCTCTCACTCGTACGGCAGCAGCGGGATGCCGATCAGCACCTTCAACGCCACCGGCTCGCCATTGAGTTCAGCCGGCTGGAAGCTCCAATGAGTTAACGCTGCTAGAATTCCTGCATTGAATCGCGCGTCTGGAGTTTGCCTCACCGACAGGCGCTGTAACTTGCCCTGCGTGTCCATGACCGCGTACACGACGATCACGTTGCGAAGATAAGTTCGAATCAGCTCCGAGTTCAGTTTGGGAAGTTCTTTGGTCAGCGGAAAAGGCGGCGTCAGCCCTTCCTGGCTTGGAGTGGTGGCGGGTGCGGCCATCTCGGCGGCCGAACGAAGGCGGGCATACTGCAGCGTCCAGGAAGGAGCGTGCTCCGCCGTCGTTCCTCTCATGTCCAGATAGACGGTGTAAACCTTCTCATGAGCGAACACGCCCAGGTCGGTTAGTCCCCCGCCGCTGTCGGCGGTAGAAGAGATGGTCATGCCGTAAGCTGTCTGCGGTGGTATCTTCACTGGAAAGCGCTGCACCGAAACGCTGATTCCTCCGCTGGCCCCGTTCGCTCCGTTGCCCCCATTGCTGCCGCCGCCATAACTTCCACCCTGAATGGTGAGGCCGGCAAGGCCACCCTTCCCCGTGCCGTTGCCCGCGCCCGCTCCGCTGGCGGAAGTCGCTCCAGGACCCGTTCCGAGCCCAGCTCCCGCGCCCGACCCGCGGGCCGATTCCGTTCCAGTCCCGCCTTTGCCTGAGCCCTTCTCGGCTCCCACGCCAGTACCCACGCCGCCACCGCCGATGGTCGGGCCCCCGGCACCATTGCCAGCGAGCGCAGCGGTCTCGCCCGCAGCGTTGCCCACGGCTGCGCCCGTTTGACCGATCGCGGCGGCCGCAGCCGTACCTTCGATTTTGGACCCCGGCGCGGTCTCCGGCGCAAGATTCACGCTCGGTGAAACCGCAAACCGGCCGCGGGCCTCACCCAGAGGCATCTCCGGCGTCGCTTGCGGCAAGGTTGGCGTCGGGCTGAGCGACACCAGCGCCTGCTCGTCAGTTCCAGTTGTCTGATCAAGCTTGGGCGGCTCGACTGCTTTTTCGCCGGCTGCATGCCGCGGCTTTTCCGCAGCCGGCCGAATCGGAGGCGGCGGAGGTGTTGCAGGCAACGCAATCTTTGGTGGCTCGGCGGGAGGCTGAACGGCAGGATGAAATTCCGGGAGGTCCGGCTTCCCCGACACTAGGTCGGTGGGCAGCGGAAGCCTGGGCTTCGCGATCTTCACCATGTTGGGTAAAGGCACGAACTGCTGCAAAATTTTGGGCTTTTCCTTGGCCGGTTGGATAATCGTCTGCTGCTGGTTGGTCGGATTCACCGGATCGGAAAGAATCGGCTGCGGTCCGGGATACGCCCGGCCCTTGCTGCGGCGCGACGGCGCCGGCGACGACGCTTTACTGGCAACTCCCGGCGAGCCTCCGGCATGGCCGTTGCCTTCGACTCCTCCGCCCAGCACGGGAAGATAGACTACGCCCTTCGCGTCGTTCAGTTTGATGACGTCATTGAACGCCCGCGAGCCCGGCAAATGTGTGCGGCTCAGAGTGAACGACACCAGAAAGATCGCGACAATGATCAGCTCATGAACGATCGCCGAAAGAAACAAGCCCCGGCTCGGCACGTAGCCATGACTGACATCGGGAAAGGTGAGCGGGGGCGGCGCGGACTGCCCTTGCATCAGCTGGATGAGAGAAACTTCAATGGGATTTTCAACCAGCGGAGGTGGCGTCATCCTGAATTAAGTCCTTAGGCCCTTTGGGTCATTGTTGTCGCGAGCACGAAGGATTGATCATGCCATCGTTTCCGCAGGGACATAGCCGATTAAGAACAGTTCGATCACTTCAACAGTGTAGCTTTTAAAGTGCTGTATGGGGTAGTGAGATTTAAATCCATAGTAATGCCTGGTGTAACCGGATCGGAAAGAATCCGTTGCGGTCCGGAATACGCCCCGCCCAGTGATGACGCTTTCCTGGCCGGGCGCCCGGCGAGCCTCCGCGATGGCCATTAGCTTCACCTCCCCCCATGCACAGGCAGATAGACCACGACTGTCGCGTCGCTCAGTTTGATGCTGTCATTGAACGCCCGAGGACTTGGTAGGTGGGTACGGCTGAAAACGAAGGTTAACAGCAACATGGCGATGTCTAATTCATGAATGATCGACGACAAAAACGGGGCCCCGCCGGGCAGGTAACCCTCGCTGACGTCGGAAAGTAAGCGCAGGCGCCGCAGAATCCCTTCTATCAGCCGTATCAGGGAAACTTCAATGGGGGTTTCAACGTCCCGCCGAGTCGGCGTCATCCTGAATTAAGTTCTTGGGCCCGTGGCATAACCTGGCTGATGCGATTACGAAGGATCGACAACCATTGTCCTCCGCTGGGGCATGGTTCAATCGAAGCCAGTTCCATCACCTCAGCAGCGTAGCCTTTAAAATGCTGTACGTGGCACTCGGATTGAGCGCCATGTTAATAGTCGGATTCCCCTGCAATTGCAATTGATCGGTGATTATTTCTCCTAGTATGTAGCTAGCCGAGCCCGAGGCACCTTGCAACTGAAAGACCGCATTGTAGTCTGTTGGCGTTGAGCCGCAACCCGTTCCCGTGCCAGCTGCATTACACTGATGAAAGTACATTGAGCCGGCGAGCAGAAATCCCCCACCGCCTCCCCATCCTCCACCCGTGCCGCTGGATCGATCCGCGAAAAACAGGATGCCACGCACTTTGCCGAGGGGATCTCCGTAGGTTCCAGTGCAGGGAGCCAGAAGAACGTTCCCCGACAGAGTCGCGGGAAGTCCAAGTTTCGGATCAGGCGGTGTTCCCCCTGGACACTGCGCGAGGGAAGTATTAAACAGGTCCAGTCCAGCTTTTCCGGAATTCGAACCGACGCAGACCAGACCACTCTGGCCACTACATGTTTGGACCTTGCCTGTCAGATAGAACACCGTCCCGCCAATATTATTTATGGGATTCGTGGGGGTTGCCGTGCTCGGACGCACGACAGAATTCGCGTCCAACGCTAAGCCGTCGGTAATGTGGTAAATTCCGGGCTGAAAGATCGCTGTGACGTTCTTTATGTTGATGCCACCAACGTAAACGCCACCGGTATACTCGTCGCATCCCGCGGTATCTGGGCAACCGTGGGTGTTGTGCGGGACATTGTGTGTGACACTACCTGCTGGCAGGGTCGCCGGGTTAGGCGCAGGAATCTGCGCGAACGGATCAGAAACCGGAGCTGCAACCTCATACGCACCTGTAACTCCGGGCACGAACCCGCTTGTATTCGGCGGGAAGGTGCTCGGGATTGGAGTGCCAGGGCACGTTCCCGAGGCAGGCGTTTGAGTGGTCGGGCCACCGAAAACTCCAAGATTACTGCCTGTGAACGAGGTCCCTCCACACGCAAGATCTATCCCTCCGCTGCCCCCTATGCTTACGGCGCTGGTGCTGCTCGAGTTCACTTGAATGCTCCTGTTCGCGCCACCAAGAATCGCAATGATGGGATTCCCCTGAACCTTAAGAGCTCCTGACACCGTAGGATTAAGCACAACAATCGGAACCGGCGACGTAGCAAGCACGGTCCCGCACACCGCAAAGGCGCGGACGGGCTGGACTTGGTTGCCGCTGAGCATGCCGGAAAAATAAGTCTGGGCATTGTCGAGGACGTCGACTCGCATGAAAGGGTTCGGAGCAAGGGCTGCCGGGGGGAATAACGGCGATGTGGACGGAATTCCCGTGACCGCAGCGGGAAATGAGACATATACGTTGTTGCCCGCCGAAGTGGAAGCTGGGGAAATATTACTGTTATACCCATTGAGGGCAGCGTATTTGCAGGGAGCGTACGTCGGGTTTACGTTGCAATCAAAGGCTGTGCCCGCAGTGAAGCCCCCCTGATTCGTCACATGGTTTGTATTGTCGACCAGAAGGTCCATCGCGCCCGCTGTGCAGGCGGCATCCGCCGCTGTTTGTGCCGCCTGGCGGTGGAACCACAAGTTTCCCATGTCCACCGAGAAGGCAACCGCCCCCATTAGGAACAGACCCATGGCCAGTAGGACGAAGAGAATGGCCTGCCCGGCTTCCTTCGGCTTGCGGCTGGTTTTCCTCCAACGATTGGTACTCATCGCCGTACCCTCCTCTTGATGCAAATCATTTTTTCAAAACGTTATCCGCCCCTCGGCCGCAGCGTTGACGGTCAATGTAGGCCATCCCAAGCCAAAAAATGGTTGGTAAGGGTAGCTCACCACTACCCGAATCCGGTTCGGCGGCTGGTTGGCGGGGGGATTGGTCGTGTCCGGATATGTCGCGGTAACGGTCATGGCCGTGCCGGCAATATAGTGTAGAGAGGCCTGAGCATAACTTCTAACAACGCCATAGCCGCTCCCATTGCCGGGGGCAGTGCCGATTGGAGCTGCTGGTCCGTCGATATCTGTGCACGGGCAAGTGGGTCCGGACGGAGTCGCGTTGAATGAGCCATGCACTGCGGCATAGCGCACACCTTCTTTGGCCGAATTGGCGAGCACCGTGTAGGTGTACATCATCATGACGAGCTCAAGGAACCCGACGATGAGCAGCATGAGGAAAATGATCGTGAGAGCGAACTCCACGGATGCCTGTCCCTTTTCACGCTTACGCGCTCCCCTAAGATTGGTAACCGGGCGATGCCTCGGTTTGGACATTGCCATCAATTCATGGTCCTCATTTCAGCGAAACGATGAAACGTACAACTCGATCCGGATGCATTACAGATCGGGCTTGCCATCAAAAAAAGATTGAAGGGCTTTCCCGGAATAAGAGGGATGAAAGTGTAGGTCACGTCGACCCGGTTTAAAATAAACGAAGGAGCCTCCGGGTCTGCATGGGGCACGATCCCCGCACCGCCGCCGCCGACCCCTGTGCAGGTGGCACCGGTGCAGGTCGTACAGTTCGCTCTCTGATTCACCCCTGTGCCGTTCACCCCCGAATTGCTTCCATCGAGGTTACTCTGGGAACAAATCTGTAACGAAGCGCCGGTGGGATTATTGAGGGCGCCAGTCATGTCCTGCTGGGTCAAATA
>WNFC01010316.1_pt1 | contig 24602 bp, 16 predicted proteins | sample 5400541 | NCBI WGS metagenome assembly WNFC01 (sample SAMN13153342, study PRJNA577476) | soil metagenome | isolation source: 120 cm saprolite under Douglas fir tree site 2 hole 2 replicate 1 | place: USA:California | collected 2015-04-18 | reverse complement strand
GGGGGTCGATTTCGTTGGAGGCGATGCGCTGCAGGACTTCGCCAATGGAGGCCTGGATGGCGGAGCGGTCTTCGGGCAGCGGCAGGTGGAAGTTGGCGCGGCGGCTTCGGCGCTGTTTTGGGTTAGCGACCGGGCGGCGTGTGGTGTGGTGGTAGTAGCAGAACTCTTCGTGGTGCAGGCAGGCGCTACCGCAGCGGTGGCCGTCGGTGAAGATGTGGCGGCATTGGAAGCGTTTTGGTGTGTCGGTTCTGGTCTCGATGATGGTGTCTTGCATGTGTCCCCCCCCACTGGGTGAAAAGTGTACAAAGTATTCAAAAGAAAAGACCTGAGCCCGTACTTTGGGGTCAGGTCTTTTCTTTTGAGGTTAAATGCGGAGGCCCGGCTTTTTGGCCGGGCCTTATTTTCTTTCTACTTTTATTATACCGAATTGAGGGAAACTAAATTGCTATTTTGGGTGGATTTATTTTCGGGTTAGAGGTTGTTGATTTTGAGTAAGTTGTGGGATTTTTGGAGTTGGTTGGGAGGGTTTTGGGGCTTGACAAGCGAGTTTGGCAGGTTTTTGGAGGGAGTTGGGTGTAGATGGTTGAATTGGTTGGTTTTGTTGAAGGGGAAAAAGGCAACGGCAAAGGCAAAAGCAAAGGCAATGATTCTGTCGCTTCGGCTGCGCCTTCGCTCCGGCGTTACACCCCAACGAGCAAGAACGCTCGCCGGGGACCCCGTCTTCGGCAGAGCAGTGGCCGCCTCGCGATGCGCCCTAGACGCGAGGTGAAGCCTCGCTGTACCTAGCTGCAAAGGCAACGGCAACTGCAACAGCAGATCCCTACGGGATGACAAAAAAGAGAACAGGCAACGGCAAGCGCAACCGCAGATTCCTCCGCTGCGCTTGCGGAATGACAAACAAAAGGGCAAGCAAAGCAACAGCAACAGCAAAAGCACGGCGCAGGCGGTTTGCATTCCCACCCTTCGCAAAGTACGCGAAGGATGGGCCACCCCGGCAACCTGCTATTTCACCCAACTCACAGCAGCCCACGCTCCCTCTAACGAGCGCGTTAGAACAGGTATTTCTTTTACATGATCGTCTTGTGGAGAGAGTAGAAAGAGCCTGTAAGTTGTGAGTTCGATGGGGTGGCCACTGAACAGGCGAAGGAACCCTCGAGGGCTATAAAAATCGGTTCTGGTTCTCTTAGTAAGGACCTCATTGGATTCTCCTTGATGGCCTATAGAGGATCGATCGGGATTAGTAAGAAAATGCAGGTTACGGGGCAAGTCCGGCCCCAATAGTGAGCAAACCGCAGGTCCTTCGACTGCGCCTTTCGCGATGAAACTGCGGGGCCCGTTCGACTACGCTCAGGTCAGGATGACACATCTTTTGAAAAAATCGGACATGTCATCGCTGGAAACATTCCCTCGGCGGCTAAAGCCGCAATGCAGTAACGGCAGTTACGGCGCGACTAAAGTCGCGCCCTTTCAAAGCAGAGATTTTTCGGCAGCTTCTGAAGCCATGCATCAGGTGACGATGATGTGGATGAGGAAGATTTCGGCGAAGCGGATGCTAAAGGCAAGAACAAGGCCACCGCAAAGGCAAAACGCAACAGCAGATCCCTGCGGGATGACAACAAAGGAGCAAACAACCAAAAGCGAAGGCGCGGCGCTGGTTGGGCAGAAGTCGAGGTGGAGAAGCAGATTTCTCCACTACGCTGCTCACAAAGGAGTGAGCAGCTTCGGTCGAAATGACAAGGTTTTCTATGTTCGGGGAAAAAACATGCTGGTCGCTCTCCGCTGTCGAAATGACAAGGTTTTCTATGTTTAGAAAAATATGGGGGGTCTCTCTGCTTCGGTGGAGAGGACGATTTTCCGGAGGGGAGAAAGAACAGTACAACAGCAGATCCCTGCGGGATGACAAGCAAAAGGGCAAGCAAAGGCAAGTGCGCCGACCACTTTTGGCCCATTTGGCCGGTGGCCCTGGACGGTGCCGTTGAGGTTAGCGCCCTTCAGGGAGGTGTTCTCGAACCTGTCCCGGGAGGTGTTTGCAAGCGGTTGAGTCGCCCTGCCTCTTGCGCAGGAGGAGCGTTGCCTCGTCGATGAGGATTCTGACCAGCCAGCTTTTGAAGGCGCCTTCGCTGCTGAATTCTGGTGGGTTGCGAGAGGCCTTGAGGCGACAGTTTTTGACCGCTTCCTCGGCTTCCTGAACGCAGTTGAGGATGCGGCGGGCGATGAAATGAAGCAACTCGCAGCTGTGCGAGAACTGCAGCTCGAAGGTGCTTTGGATCTCTTCGCCGGAATGGCCGTCGGGTTTGATGTGGCGGCAACCAACGGAGAGGTCGGCCTGCTTGACGCCTTCCGCGGCAGTGGGGAGTTCAGGGGAGGTGTATGTCATAAGCATCATGTCTTTAGGCTATAAAAAGTATGGGTCGCGTATGCAGGGGGTCTACACGTGCATACAATCTTTGACATTTGCCGGACAAGCGAAAGGGGACGAGATGGCGATCCATGATCTGACGCCGGGAAAAACGCGTCCCAAATGTTTCAGTAACAACCTCAAGAGGGCCAAGGGAACGACGGGGCGGCCCCGGTTCGTGAACCCTCTTGCAGTAGAGATACGTCGAAGGGGGCCGTGGAGTTCCCTGACGAGGGTGTGGATCGGAGTTGCTGGGGGCGAGTTAGTTTTGCGGGCCTTTGGAGGCTTGGGGGCGGGGGTGGCCCAGACGGGGTTGCAGGCTTTGACGACGTCGTCGAGAACCTGGTTGACGATGTTCTCCTGGAAGATGCCGAGGTTGCGGTAGGTGAAGAGGTACTCCTTGAGGGACTTGAGCTCGAGGCAGGTCTCGCGGGGCATGTAGCGGATGGTGATGCGGCCGAAGTCGGGGAGGCCAGTCTTGGGGCAGACGGAGGTGAACTCGGGGTCGTCGACGAGGATTTCGTAGGCTTGGAACTGGTTGCGCCAGGTTTCGATGGGGGGGAATTTGGTGTTGAGGCCGGCTTTGGCATGGTCGTCGGTGTAGCCGGTGGTCTTCTTATCGTTTTTGCTCATGGGGATATTTTATCGGGTTCAGGCAGAAGAAGGCTTAACACGGATCAACACCGATTTCACGGATCAAAGACAACGACACTCCAAGTCTCTAATCGGTGGAATCGGTGTTGATCGGTGTTAGGCCTTCTTTCGTTGCGGCGGGCTAGTTGCGGCGGCCTAGGGTTGGGCGGTCGTCGGTGGAGCTGGCGGGGTTGTTCGGGTTGTTGGGGTCGTTGTTGCCGTTGCTGGTGGTGGTGCGGCGCAGGGTGGGCTTGTTGCCGCCCTTGCCGTCGTTGATCTTGCGCTTGTTTTCGAGGCGGGCGAGGCGGGTCTTGACGTCGTCGAACTCGGAGGTCGTGACCATGTAGTCGGGCCGGGCGGGCATGATGGTGGCGATCTCTTCTTCAGAGTGCATGATGCGGTCGGGGGTCTGGGGGTGGTCGGCGAAGACCTTGGCCAGGGTGCCGGGCTTGTGCTTCTCGAGGGCGTCGATCTTCTCGAAGAACTGAATGAAGGCCTGGGGATCGTAGCCGGCCTTGTACATGTATTGGAGCCCGAGCCAGTCGGCTTCGGCCTCGTCCATGCGGGAGAACTTGAGGAAGGTCATGGGGATGGCGAGTTGCGTGGCTTCGTAGATGCCGTAGCCGGTCCAGCTTCCCTGAGTGAAGATGATCAGCGGGATGGAGCCGATCTGGGCGTAGTTCATCTTGGTCATCTGACGGGCGGCGTGGTGGGCGCAGACGTGGGCGGTCTCGTGGGCCATGACGCCGGCGAGCTCAGCCTCTTCATCAGCGGCCATGATGAGTCCGGAGTTGACGTAGAAGAAGCCGCCGGGAAGGGCCATCGCGTTAATCTCGTCGGAGTCGATGACCTTGATGGTGAAGGGGACTTTGCAGTCGGAGTTCTTGACGATGTTCTGGCCGACGCGATTGACGTACTCGACGATGACGGGGTCGGTGACGAGGTGGGCGGACTTCTCGATCTCCATGGAGTACTGCTTGCCGTTGCGGATCTCCCAGTCGGTGGAGTACCAGTTGCCGACGCCGCGTCCGCCGATGTTGCGTGTGCCTACGGCGTTGACGTCGTCTTCGCTGCCGGGCTTGATGTGGGGGTCGAGGTTTTCGCCGGGTGAGGGGAGGGTGTCGGTCTTGTTCTGGGCCTTCACCTTGTTGGCGGCGTCCTTGCTTTCCTTGGGAGTGGCAGTGGGATGCCCGGGGATGGGCTTTTCAGCGGGGACGTCGGCGGGAATCTGTGTGGTGTCTGGAGTATTGGCCGGGGGCGGAGTGGTCTGGTCGGAGGCCGCCGGTTTATTTGCCGGAGTGGTTGGAGCCTGGGTTGACGGATCTTGCGTGGTCGGTGTCGAAGGAGTGCTGGATGGGGTCTGGCAGTATGCGGCGACGGAGAGGGTGAGAGCTACGGCGGCCAGGCCGAGGTGCGTGACGGAACGCATAGTTGTCTCCTGTGGGCCGCTTCCCTGCTGACGGACGCAGCTCGACGAGTCTTAGACGATAGTATGCGCCTTTTGTGAGCGGAACTACAGTGGGTAGTGATTAGTCGTTAGTGATTAGTTGCTGAAGGCTGCGCGGCGAGAGATCCACTAATCACTAATCACTGCCTTACCAGCTGTTGTAGGAGGTGCCGTCGATGGCGGTTTCCTGGGAGCCGCTGTGGACGTCGTCTATGCCGGCTTCGGTCTGGTCGAGGCTCATGAGGGTGTCGGCCTGTACGGGCATCCAGGTGTCGGAGCGGTGGGTGAAGGGGTCGACTGGCATGGATTTAAGGTAGCCGGCCTGGACGAGGTCGTCGAGGGACTGGGGGGCCTTTTGCTTGTCGACGGTGTAGGAGTCGATGGCGGTGCGCAGGGTGTGGAGGTCCGATTTGAGGACGGCTTCGCGGGCGTGGCGGATGTTGGTGGTGTAGGCGGGAATGGCGATGGCGGCGAGCAGGCCGATGACGACCATGACGATCATGAGTTCGAGCAGGGTGAAGCCGGATTCGGAGCGGCTGCGGTTTGGGCTGGGAGAATGTCGAGGTTGAAAAGCAGATTTCTCCGCTACGGCGGCAAAGGCGCCGCCTCCGGTCGAAATGACGAGTTTGGGGTTCCGAAAGGCCCGGGCACCCGGATTTGTGTTGCGAGTTGGGGGGATAGTTACCATGTGGAGTACTTCGTTCCGTCGAGTGCGGTTCCGGTGCTCTTGGTGTGGACGTCGAATACGTTCTGACCGCCGAAGGAGTCTGAGTCGGCGTCGTCCTGATTGGAGCGGAGGCCCCAGTCGGTGGTGCCGGTCATGGGGTCGACGGGGATGCGGCGAAGGAATTTTACCTTTTTGTCCTGAATGTCGACGCCGTTGACCAGGGTTTCAAGGTCCGGGGGGTAACCAAGGCTGTCGGCCTTGATCTGCATGGCTCCTTTGTCGGCGGCGTCCTTGTAGCGGTCGATGGCGTCGCGCATCTCCCAGAGGTCTCGACGGAGTTCGCGCTCCTTTTCGCGTTTGACTTGGAAGCGGGCTATGGGGATAGCCGCCGAGGCGAGAATTGCGACGATAGCCACACAGATGATGAGTTCGACCAGGGTTAGGCCGGATTCGGGGTGGGTGGGCGGGACGGTATGGTTTGGGCGGTTTGGGATGGGAGAGGGTGGGGGTAGAGAAGCAGATTTCTCCGCTACGGCGGCAAAAGCGCCGCCTTCGGTCGAAATGACGGTGTTTGGGTTAGGGTGGAGATGGACGGGGGTGTTGGACACCCACGTCCGAGAATCCGGACGTGGGGCACCCGGATTTGTGGCGTGGCCCGGATGCGGATTGGTGCCAGTACTCATTTCCCATGTACCACAGCTACTCACTTCACATGTACCACAGCCTGCGAACCGACGGCCGGAAGATTGGCCTGCTTGCTGTTGAGGGCGCCGACTTTGACGAGGGTGAGGTCGGAGTCCCCAGCCGCGATGGCCTTGAAGGTTAGAGTGCAGAGACTTCCCTGCCCGTTGACTCCGGTTGCGTTGGGAGGCCGAGTGGTGGAGATGGCGACGAGGCCGTTGTCTTCCCGGTGGACTAGGGAGGCGAGTTGGCCGTCGCGGCTGAGGAGGTCCCCGGAGTCGACGTTGACGAGCTGAAGAACAGCTGGATTGAACTTCATCTGGAGGGGCACGGAGAAGATGTCGCGTCCGTTGCCGAGCATGACGGCTACCTGGAAGGTGCTGCCAACGGCCTGGTTGGAGGTGGGCGGGACCACGGTAAAGCTGACGGGTGGACCGCCGGGAACGGCGGCAGGGGCCGGAGGCTGGGTGCCAGGCTGGGCTCCGGGTTGATTGGCGGGCTGATTGGCAGGCGGCGGGGTGAGGGGCTGTGCCTGCTGGCTGAGCTGCTGGGCCATGGCCGCGGCGGCGTTGGCTGCGGTTGTGGCCTGACCGGTACGGGGTTTGACGATGGGGTTGATGGCCTCGCTCGCGTCTCCCATGGCTGCGTTGCGGCGGAGCTCGATGGACTGGCCGGTGCCGGTGTCGATGGGGCGGGTGTTCATGCGGGAGAGGACGGACTCGCGGACAATGTGGGGGATGAGGAGGAAGACGATCTCATCCTTCTGCACCTCTTTGTTCCGGGAGGAGAAGAAGTACTTGAGGAATGGAAGCTCGCCGAGGCCGGGCGTGCCGTTGATATTCAGGTTGTCCTGGGTGGTGATGATGCCGGCCAGCAGGCTGGGCTCGCCGTCCTTGAGCTGGATGACCTGCTCGGTCGAACGCTGACCGATGATGGGCTCAGTGACGCCTGAGATGGTGACCTGGCCGGCCTGGGAGAGGACTTCGATCTTCAGCTTGAGGGTGACCTCGCGGTCGAAATGAACGGTCGGGGTGATGTCGATGTTGACGCCGACGTCGATGTAGGTGAACTGGGTCTGCACGCCGATGCTGGCTACGCCGGTCGAGACGCCGGCATTGTAGGAGCCGGTGGCGATGGGAATCTTCTGGCCGACCTTCATGGTCGCGCGCTGGCCGTCGGTGGCGCGGATGCTGGGGTTCTGCAGGATGCGGGTGTCGACGTCCGTGAGGAGCGCGTTGGCGGTGGCGCCGGTAATGCTTACGGCGAAGTTGTTGGCGTTGAGATTGGCGAGCGTGTTGAGGGTAAAGTTGGAGGTGGTGGTGCCGTTTGTCGTTGTCGTGGTGCTGGTGCTTGTTGTGCTGGTAGTTGGGGTGGCCTGCGGGGTGATGGTGATGGAGGTCGGAAGGGTGATGCCGAGGTTTCGTATCCTGTCTTTGTTGACCTCGAGGACGGCGACATCGACAACGACCTCGGGGCGGGCGCGGTCGAGGTCGTTCAGCAGCTTTTGCGCGATGAGCAGCTCATCCGGTGTGGCGCGCATGACGATGGCGTTCTGGCTGGGCACGACATAGATCTTGACGCTGGGATCGAGCAGGTTGCGGATGGCGACGACGAGTTCGTTGGCGTCGTTGGCCTGGCTGGCATTGGTGAGGTAGAAGGTCTGGACTGCCTGCGCGTCGAGGTCGGTGCGCTTGGTGCGGGTGTTGGCGGCTACGAAGATGGTGTTGGGCGTGACGGGCTTGTAGAAGGTGCCGGCGAGGGTGCCGACGATGCGGAGGGCGTCCGACCAGCTGACGTTGGTGAGGTCGACCGGAATGCGCTTGGAGGTGTAGTCGGGATCGAAGAGGACGTTGAAGCCGGCCGCTTTGCCGATGGCCTGGTAGATGACTTTGACGTCTTCGACCATGTGAATCGCGGGGATGGGATCGTTCGAGAGCGGCTTGAGTTCAACCGGGCCGGAGATGGAGCCGATGGAGGAAAGAATCTCGTTCTGCCTCGACATCTGTTCGGTGGGAGCTGGCGGGCCGTTTGGCGGCGTAGCAGAGATCTGCTTCTGCAGCTGATCGATCTCCTGCTGGGCGACCTCATAGCCGGGATTGATTTCGAGAGCGCGTTGGAACTGAGCGAGAGCGCCCTGCAAATCACCGCTCTGGATGAGGACGCGCCCGCGGTCGACGTGAGCGGCGGCGGCCTGGAAGCGCATGCGGTCAAAGCGAGCTTTGTAACGAAGATCGGTCGGCTTCAGATTCGTTGCGTGCTGGTAGTCCTGAAAGGCGGTGTCGAAGTCCTTATGTGCTTCCGCGGCCTGTCCCATTTTGTCCCACGTTTTGGCGGACTTAGAGTTCTCCTTGGCTGACTGGGCGTGCGCGGGAGTAGAGCCAAAGGCTGCGAGGCAGCACAGAAGCAGGAGGGGGAGCGCTCGAAGAAAGAATGCCGATAGTTTGCCGATTGATCTGTACCCACGACCCATGCTGCTTCCGTTTTCGTCCTTTACACCGTAAAGAGTGTGGCGTTTGCCGGAGTGCCGCACGCCTGCCGGGAAGATTCTCCTGGAGAAGATGTTCCTGGAGGTGATTCCGGACAGGACGCTGCCTGCGGGGGCTGTGCCTGCCAGGCTGCTGCGCTCGGGTGAGTATAGCATTCGCGGAACTTTCGACCTCATCAGAAAGAGTAGCCTTTATTGGTTCGCGGACGCTTTGGAGCACGGCTCGCTACAGGGTTATCGCAGCCACATGCCGGAATTCCTGCCCCGGCTAATGGAAGTTTATGGTTAGACGCGCAGTTCGATTGCGGGTGAGTCGTCGGGGTGAGAGGTACGGGTGAGACTAAAGTTGCAGGCGTGTTAAAGTAGAACCTGTTTAAAAACTGAAGGCTTAACACGGATTTGCACCGATGAGACGGATTTAGAACAGGCAAAAGCAAGAGCAACGACGACAGGGGTCCAACACTGCGTTCAGGATGACGGCGTAAAACAAACAACCGCAAAAAATCTCTCGATGGCAGTTTTTGGACAGGTTCTAAAAGATTCGATGGCCCGTTCTCTCTCCAATCCGACGATCGCTCATCAGCCGAAGCCGGTGGTGAAGGAAAAAGACCGCGACCCGGTGGCGGCGGGCAAGAGAGATGCTGCGTTCAACCGGTCGGCGAGCTTCAATTATTTTCTGTCGGATAAGTTCGAAGCAGGGGTTGCGCTGCGCGGGACCGAGGTGAAGTCGATCCGCGAGGGCAAGGCCAACCTGAAGGATGCCTACGGGCTGCTGAAGGACGGGGAGTGCTTTCTGCTGAATGCGCACATCGGGCCGTTCTCCCATGGAAACGCGATGAACCATGATTCACTGCGTACGCGCAAGCTGCTGCTGCATAAGAGCGAGGTGCGGAAGCTCGAGGGCATGACGAAGCAGAAGGGCTTCACGCTGATACCGACGCGGCTTTATTTTCGCAACGGACGCGTGAAGTGCGAACTGGCGCTGGCCAAGGGCAAGCAGGAGTGGGATAAGCGTGCCACCGAGCGCAAGCGGGAGGCCGATAACGAGGCCAAGGCTGCGGTTGCGCGAAGCCAGCGGCGATAACTTTGCTTTCGTCTTATTTTTTCCGCAACGCGATTGGCACACAGACGCGCTACGATAGTTGAATGGACACGACGCTTCTTTTTCAGGAATCTGCTGGCTTTCAGACGCCGATGCTGGCGGTTTTTGCCGTTGATATTGCCATAGGCAAGGACGCTGATCCTCTGGTGGCGCTGCTTACGACCTCGGATGCGGTGACAGATGCGGCGGCGAAGGTGTTGGCGTCGGGGGAGTTCAAGGCGACGCTCGGCGAAACGCTGCTGCTGCATGCTCCGGGTGGGTTGAAGGCGGAGCGGCTGCTGGTTGTGGGGTTGGGCAAGGCCAAGGGGCTCTCGGTTGATGAGGTGAGGAAGGGTGCGGGCACGGCAGTGCGGGCCGCCAAGCCACTCGGCGTACGGGAGATGGCAATTGCGTTTCCGGAGGACCATGCGTTGTCGGATGAACACCTGGAGACGCTGCCGTGCGTGCTGCTGTCGCGGGCGCTGGTGGAGGGTGCGGAGCTGGCGGAGATGGATTGGGATACGTATCGGAGCGACCGCAAGGACCGGACAGTGCGGTCGCTAACGGTGATTGCCAACGAAGCGGAGCGGTCGAAGCGAGACGAGATTCAGGAAGGGTTTGATGAGGGGCTGATTGTTGCGGCGGCGCAGAACTTTACGCGCTCGCTGGTGAACGAGCCGGGCAACGTCCTGACGCCAACGGAGTTGGGGAAGCGCGCGGCGGCGATGTGTGCGGAGGTTGGGCTGAAGTGCGAGGTGCACTCGACTAAAAAGCTGCATGAGTTGAAGATGGGGGCGTTCTGGGCGGTGGCGCAGGGGTCGGAGGAGCCTCCGGCATTGATTGTGATGACGTATGAGCCGCAGTTGGGCAAGGGGCAGGTGGCGGCGAAGGATGCTCCGGTGATGGGGCTGGTGGGGAAAGGGATTACGTTCGATACGGGCGGGATTTCGATTAAGCCGGCGGACGGCATGGAGAAGATGAAGTACGACATGGCGGGCGCGGGCGCGATGATTGGCGCGATGCGGGCGATTGCGCAGCTGAAGCCGAAGGTGAAGGTGATTGGGGTGGTGTGCTCGGCGGAGAATATGCCGGATGGGAAGGCGTTCAAGCCGGGGGATGTGGTGACGGCGATGTCGGGCAAGACGATTGAGATTGTGAATACCGACGCCGAGGGCAGGCTGGTGCTGGCCGATGGACTGCACTATGCGAAGACGCTGGGGTGTACGCACCTGATCAATGCTGCGACACTGACTGGCGCTTGCGTGGTGGCGCTGGGGATTTTGAACGTCGGATTGTTTTCGAACGATGAGGCGACGTGGGAGAAATTTCAGGAAGCCACGAAGATTTCCGGGGAGAAGTTCTGGCGGCTTCCCTGTACCGAGGATTACAAGGACCAGATCAAGAGCCAGATTGCGGACATGATGAATACGGGCAAGAATCATCAAGAGCCAGATTGCGGACATGATGAATACGGGCAAGAATCGTTGGGGTGGGGCGATCTCGGCGGCGATGTTTTTGAAGGAGTTCGTGGGGGAGACTCCGTGGGTGCATCTGGATATCGCTGGGTGTGCGTGGAACGATGAGAATAAGCCGTGGATTGCGAATGGGCCTAGTGGGATTGCGGTGCGGTCGATACTGGAGTGGGTGCGGAGTTACTCGGCTTAGTTTGTGGGCCGGGGCTGAAGAAGGCTTAACACGGATTTACACAGATGACACCGATAAAAACGGATCAAACTTTGAAGTGACCCGTTTTCTTTGGTGATTACTTTTTTGTAGCAAGGCGGGTTACATAACGGGTGGGGCTTCGATGCCTAGGTAGCCGAGGGCGCGGGTCATCTCGCGCTGGGCTACGGCTGCGGTGGCCAGGAGGAGGGCTTTGCGGGTGGGGTCGGTTTCGCCCATAGGCTGCTTCCTGCTTCGCTGTCGAGAAGGTTGGCGAGGGCCTCCGCAGGAATGCGCGTTGCGATGGCGGCGAGGGATTCGGCTTCGGTGGTGTTGGCCTTGCGGAAGATGTTGGCGGCGCGGACGATGGCGTACTGGACGTAGGGGCCGGTTTCGCCTTCGAAGCTGAGGGCGTCTTTGAAGTCGAAGGCGATGACGGTGTTGCGAGTGAAGCGGAGCATGAAGTAGCGGAGGGCGCCTACGGCGATTTGCGTGGCGATGGTGAGGCGTTCGGCGGCTTCTATTTCGGGGTGGCGAGTGTCGACTTCGGATTTCGCGGCGGCGATGAGTTGGTCGAGTAGGTCGTCGGCTTTTACGCCGAAGCCTTTGCGGCCGCTGACTTCAATGTAGGACTTGCCGCGGTCTTCGTCGCTGAGGGTGTAGCCGAGTTCGATGGCGCAGCGCGGGGTGAGGGCGACCATCTCGTAGGAGAAGTGAGTGTAGTTGTCGGCGGCTTCGGTGTAGCCCATGCCGCGGAGGGCGGCGATGACGTTGTTCTGCGGATCGTTCTGGCGGGAGTCGATGACGTTGTAGATGTGGTCGGCGTGGCCGAAGAAGGGGTGCGGGGTTTCGCCTTGGACTGTGGAGATCCAGCAGGTGTGTGTCGGGTAGTGATGGAATTTTTTGTAGCCGAAGTCTTTGCCGGGGAGGAGGCCGAACTTCCAGAGGTGGTAGGCGATGTCTTTTCCGACGTAGGTGACGGTTCCGTTGGAGCGGACGATGATCTTGGCGTCTTCATCGGGACCGTCTCCCTGCTCGGCTTCCGAGCCTGCGCGACGCATGACCCAGCAGCCCTTATTCTTGCCTTCGGTCTGTTCGTAGAGGACGCCGCGCTCGATCATAAGAGTGCGGGCTGCGTCCCAGAAGTGGAGGGAGAGGATTTCGCTTTCGCGGGGGAGGAAGTCGTACTCGATATTCAGGCGCTGCATGGTGTCGAGATGGCGATGGAGGACGGCTGTGGAGATGAGATCGGCGATTTCTGCGGTTTCGTTATTGCCGGCTTCGAGGGCGTGGAGGGTGTCGAGTCGGATTTGCTTGCGGGCTGCTGTCTGTTCGGAGTCGGGCGCCTGCGGCGAACCAGCACCGGTGTACCACTGTGAGACGCGGGCGTAGAGATCCCAGCAGTAGAAGTCGATGCGTTGGTTGGTCTCGAGGAGTTCGGTGAGGAGTTCGCGGGTGCTGTCGAGAGTTTTGCCTTCGAGGTGGACGAGGCCGACGACTACGTCGGCTACCTGGACGCCGGTGTTGTCGATGTAGTTTTGTACGCCTACTTCGTAGCCGCGTTTGTAGTTGTCGGGGCGGAGGAGGCGCTGGAAAGTGTCGCCGAGAATGGCGTTGCGAAGGTGGCCGATATGGGCGGCTTTGTTGGGGTTGATGCTGGTGTGTTCGACGAGGCGGAAGCCGGGGCCTCCGATCTCGGCGTGTTGGTCGGCTGCGATGCGGCGGACGGCGGCGGTGCGGTCGAGGCGGATGTTGAGGTAGCCGGCTCCTGCGATCTCGACGCTGGTGACTCCTTCGAGTTCAGGGAGAGCGGCGGTTAGTTCTGCTGCGAGTTCGGTTGCGATGGCGCGGGGGGCTTTGCGGAGGCGCTTGGCTAGTTCGAAGGCGACGGGAAGGGCGAGTTCGCCGAGGGCGATGCTGGGGGGTTGCTCGACGACGAGGTTCGTAAGCGTGATGTTGTACTTTGCGAGGAGGATGGCCTGGATGCGGGCCAACAGGGACTGCTGGATTGTGCGATACATGCTTTGGGGTTCACCGCTTGTGGATTTCGGGATTTCGAGATTTCGGTATTTCGGAAGATAAGCTCAGTTTATCAGCGCTTGTCCTGCCGGACGGGCCGCCTACGCGGCGGGCGGCCACTTCGTGGCGTGTATACCTTGTTGTGGCGGGATGAGGGGCTGGGGGCCTCGCTTTGCTCGGCGGGTTGATCGCTAGGGCATCTCGGTGGGGAGTTCTTCGATTTCGACAAACAGCGGCCTGTGATTGTGGATGCGGATACGGTGCGTCAGGAAGATGATTCCTCCTGCGCCAGTGACAGAGACGAGCATCCAGGCGTGTATGGCAAGGCCGAAGACGGCGGCTTGCGACATCGACGCGCCGTGGGCGACCAGAGAGGTTTTGACTGCAAGTTCGAAGGGGCCGATCGCTCCGGGAGAGCTGGGGATCAGGTAGGAAAGATTCGCAAAGGAGACTGCCAGCCAGGGGCCGATGCGATCGACAGGCATGCCGAGCAGAAAGATCGCCGAGGCGAAGATCATGCCTTCACAGGTCCAGATAATGACTGTCTGAAATAGAAGAAGCAGCGAGCCGGTAACGCCCAGGCGGCCGGTGGCGTCGAGGGCGAGGGTGATCCAATGCTCGATCTTTGTGAGTTTGGGATTTATCGGCAAGCGGGTGAAGAGGCGTTGTATCGGCGCCTGCAGGCTGCGGGCTGCGACGAGAAGGACGAGCAGGCCGATAGCCGAGATGGCGAGGGAGATATTTGCGATGAGACGGAGATGCGGCGTGGCGACGCGGCCTACAGTGGTGACGAACATCAGGACAAGGACAAGGATGTCGAGGAGTTTTTCGAGGATGACGGTGCTGAGGATGATGGAGGGCGAGGCGCCGAGGTCGCCCGCGTAGGTGAAGATGCGCATGACGTCGCCGATGCGCAGGGGAAGAATGTTGTTGGCGGCCAGCGAGGTCATGAGGACGCGGGCGCAGACGAGGAAGTGGGCGCGGAGGGAGCGCTGCCGGCGAGGCATCATCTGGGTCCAGCGGACGCAGCGCAGGGTGTAGCTGGCAAGCGTGAATCCTAGAACGCCGAGGATCCATGCAGGATGTACTGCGCGCAGAGCGAGGATTTGGTTGAAGGAGATTCCGCGGAAGGTGTACCAGAGAAAGAAGGCGCTGATGAGGAGGCCGGGAATGGTCTTCAGCAGGTTGCGATTGCTGCTGGTTGTGGTTGCGATGCTCATGCGAGCACCCGGCCCAGGGAGGAAGGATGGGTCGTGGCTGCGCAGTAGTGAGGTTGGACCGAAAGACGATGGAGCATGCAGCTTTGATTGTATCGTCTCTAACTTTGTTTGGAGGATGAGAGTGGCTGGGCGAGACGGCTGTGTGAAGGCGCAAGGACTTGTAGACGGTTGAACTGTATTCGCCGTCTAAGTTTTGCAGGGATCGTCTCTATGCCGATATCTTGATGAGGCGGCTTTCGGAGCCGGATAAGCGAGTCGCAATGATCGTTGGCTTGAGTGATGTAGGAGACAATGTAAGGACTGCACTCGGGTGCATTAACCATTTCGCGGCGGGGGCAAAAAGTATTTGGCCACATCGTTAGTATCGCCCGTCTCTTCGGAGCGGCTCCAACGCGAAGAGTACCGGCGGGAGCGAAGCTTCGCGGCGGTACTGGTGACGGCGCTGACGTTTTTTGCGCTGCTGGTGCATGGCTATCACCCGTATGCCGAGGACGGCGGCGTCTATCTGCCGGAGATAAAGCGGCTGCTCGATCCGGGGTTGTATCCGCGTGGTGCTGAGTTTGTGGTCGGGCATCTGCGGTACTCGCTCTTTGCACCGGTGATGGCGGGGCTGGTGCGCGAGTCGAGTTTCAGTTTGGAGATGGTGCTGCTGCTGGTGCACCTGGCGACCTTCTGGACGACGTTGTTTGCGGCGTGGCTGCTGGCGGAGCGGTGCTTTGCGTCACGGGAAGCGAGAGGCGGAGCGGTGGCGCTGCTGGCGGTGTGGATGACGCTGCCGATCGCCGGAAGCTCGCTGATGTTGATGGATCCTTATGTGACGGCGCGGAGTTTGTCGACTCCGTGTGTGCTGCTGGCATTGGTGGGCGCGCTGAGGTTTCTGCTGCCTTCGTTTGAGATGGAGGAAGACAGTAGACCCGATCGACGGCGAGGGTTGGCGTTGTGTTGTGCGGGGCTGGCGGGGGGTGGAATGATGCATCCTCTGATGGGGGCGTATGGGCTTGGGGTTGTGCTGGTGTTGGGTGCACTGCTGTCTCGAAGCCGGATGGTGCGCGGGTGGGGCACGGTGGGACTCGGTTTGACTGCAGTGGGGATGGCGGCTGGGCTGCAACTGTCGGCTCCGCCGGAGAGTGCGATCTACCAGAGGGTGGTGCTGACTCGGGATTACTGGTTTTTAAGCCAGTGGCATTGGTATGAGTTGATTGGGCTGATTGCTCCGCTTGTGATTTTGTCGGTTGTGGCGCTGGGACGACGAAGAGAGGGTGATGCGGCGCGGGTGGGACTGGCGCGCATGGCAGTCGTAGCTGGGGTGACTGCGATCGTGGTGGCGATGCTGTTTGCGCGGACCGGCATGGCGACGCATCTGGTGGCGAGGATGCAGCCGCTGCGAATCTTTCAGGTGGTGTATGTCGTGATGACTCTTGCGCTGGGGGCTGTGTTGGCGGAGCGAGTGTTGCAGCGGAGACCGATGCGATGGGTCCTGGTGTTTTCGGTCCTGACGGCGGTGATGTTGGTGGCGGAACGGAGAACGTTTCCTGCCTCGAAGCATCTGGAACTGCCCGGTGCGCTGTCGGAAGATGATTCGGCGGATCGGGGAAATCCTTATGAGCGGGCGTTTGCTTGGATTGGCAGGAATACGCCGAAGGAGGCGTTCTTTGCGATGGATGCGCAGTACATCACGAAGCCGGGTGAAGACGCGCAGAGCTTCCGTGCGATTGCAGCGCGGAGCGTGTTGCCGGACTTCTCGAAAGATGGGGGCGTGGTGACGAATAAGCCGGAGCTTGCGGCGGAATGGTTGCAGGGGCAAGTGGCACAGGCGGGGCTGGGCACAGAGCCGGATGCGCGACGGATAGCCGTATTGAGGCCGCTGGGAGTGACCTGGGTGGTGTTGGAGCGGGAGGCGGTGACTGCGTTTCTGTGCGAATACGCGAATGAAGCGGTGAAGGTGTGCCGCCTACCCTGAAATCACGGGGCAGGCGTGGGTTTCGGGTCAGTTCGCTGTTGGGGTCGCTTGGGCGGTGACGGGGGCGGTGGTCAGGACGACGGATTCCTGATCCTTGTTCTCCATCTTGGAGTAGAAGGTTCGGAAGTTGGCGTACTGGGGCGGGTAGAAGAGGATCTCACCAAGAACGTAGGTGCGGCGGACGGTGAAGCTGCTGGCTGCGGATTCGGATGACAGGTTGTAGGCTATCGACTTTTCGTAGGCGGTCTTATCGCTGGCGGGCAGCGACTCGACGGAGAGCGTCTTCGGGAAGTGGATGCGAACGGCGTCCTGCGTCGTGTGGGGGTACTGGAAGTAGACGGGAATTTCGCGCTTCTCGTGGGGGAAGGAGGGCTTGGCGTTGGCCTCGAAGATGTCGCCGGGAAGGAGAACGCGTTTGCCGGTCGAGGAGCCGAGTGTTCCTTTCACTTCGATGTTGGCGACGAGGGGCTGCTCATAGTCTTCGAGCTTGTCGATGGATGCGACTTTGAGCTCGATTCCGGCGGGCATGAGGTGCTCGACGCTGGTACGGATCTCACGCTCGAGGCTGGCGGAGTCTCCCTCGATGGAGCGTAGCCGCCAGTGGATAGCAGGGTCGCCCATGTAGGTCATGTTGATAGTGCCGGTGACTTCGCCCTGCGGGCTGAGGGTGAGATTGGCGACTCGCTGGGTGCGGGAGAAGGTGTAGGGTTCGCCGGGGGTGTTGAAGTAATCGCTGCCTGCATCGGCCTGGCGAATCCCCGAGGCAAAGGTGTGTTTCCATGCGAGGTGTCCGTAGGGGCAGAAGCGGGTGCCGGGGTCGAAGAACTGGTCTTTTCCATTGACGTTGACGACAGCGATGACATCGTCGAGCTGGGACATGGTGAGGTAGGTTTTGATGAATAGATTTCGATCGCGGTTGGTGACGATCCCGACGTAGGCTTTGAGTCCGGCGGCGCGGGCCATGGCGACGAAGAGCGCGGCGAGCTGGTCGTCGCTGCCACGCTTGCGCGTCCAGATGTCGTCTGCGTTGCGAACCTCTTTGAAGCCCTGCGCTTTCTCTTCCGCGGCGGAGTGCTGGCGGGTATAACGGGTGTTCTCCAGCTTCATGACTGCGGCGTAGATTTTGCGCAGCTTCTGATCGGGCGTGTCGGACGGGGTGACGAGATCTTTGACGGCAGCGTTGACGGCGGGACCGGGGCCGATGAACTTGTCCTGAGTCTTTGCCCAGAACTTGCCTTCGTTCTTCCAGAAGTCATCCGCGTTGTTGTAACCGGTGTAGTAGAAGAGGACGCGATAGGTAAAACTGCTTATTGGCGGCATGAAGTCCTCGTCCGGGGCAGGAGGGATGTCATGCGCATTGAGATCAATCAGTGACTGGTTACTGCCTGGAACGTTGGTCCGCTTGACCTCCGTGCCAGAAGGCAGGACGGATGCCCAGGCGATACTGTTGCTGACCTGGCCGCGTGCATTGGTAAGAATGATGTTGGAAGCGCTGAGATCGATGGGACGCCAGAGGTAGTGGGCTTTGCGCGTCCAGAGATTGGACTGAATGTACCACTGAGGGGACTGGAAATACTCATCGTTATAACGGAGGTGGTAGCGGTATTCGATGATACTGCCGATGCCGACGTCGGGCATGGTGAAGACCTTCGCCATCACTTTGAGGCCTTGACCCTTCTCGATGAGTTTTTCATACGGTTTTCCGGTGAAGGGGATGATGGTGCCGTCGGGGTGAATTGTTCTGCCCTGGATGTCGTCGATGGTGAACCCGCTACCGTCGCGGCCGCGAGCGAAGCTCAGCTCGACGTTGCTGTACTCCTTGCCGCGCTCGGTGAGGACCTTGAGGCGGATATAGATGCTGAACATGTGGAGCTTGTCGTCAGTGGTCTCTTCGCGGAAGAGATAGACGGCGGAGGCGCCGGGCACCTCGGGCTGGGAGGTCATCGAGAGCTCTTCCGGGGTGGGCGCGGTCCACTGCTCGGCGCGCGTGGAAACGGCAGAGAGAACGGTCAAGGCAGAGAGAAGAGAGAGGCGGAGGAGACAGCGGCCTGAGATGTTCATGGTTGGCTTCGGGTCCTTTGTTGCTTTGTGTGGGGCAGCTTCTTGATAGAGGCGGTTTAGATTTTTTGTGAAGCACTTCTACCAGGGTCCGGAGTCTGAAGTTCGTCGCAGTAAGTTTCAGCATTTGTCCGACGCAAGCCGAAGAAACAGCAGATCCCTCCACTTCGCTGCGCTTCGGTCGGGATGACATCTTCTATGTTCTATGCGGCGATATTCTATGTGGCGAATTTTCGGCTCAAGACACTAGTTCTTTGTAGAATTTTTTATTGTTTTTTTGAGGACGGCGTTTCGCTGCTCGTCGGCGGCGATGACGCCGGCGAGCTTCTGGACGTCGGAGTATCTGTCGGCCGGGAGAGTGACTTCGCGGACGGTGTAGGTGCGGGTGTAGTGGAGGATGTTGTCCTTGACGTTGCTGGAACTCTCGTAGGAGGCGAAGCCTAGATCCAGTTTGACCGGGTCGGGTATTTCGTCGATCGCGTAGCCGGGGGGCAGTTCGATGCTGTAGTCATCCTGCTCCTGCATGGTTTCGTTGAGATTGATGGGGACATCGTGACGTTTCTTGTTATCTGCCTCGAGGTGCTCACTGCCGAGAACGCGGGGACGGACCATTAACAGCGGCCCCATGGATTTGCCGAAGCGATCAGCGGTGAGAGAGTACGAGGTGGTGAGGTCCTTGTTCAGTGACTCGGCGTTCTGCACCTTGAAGTCGGAGACCGTGAAGGAAGTCAAGTCCTGTCCGAGGACGCGGTCGAGAAACTGGGTTTGCTCTTTGGCGTCGCCGGAGATGTAGAGATCGCGACGCCTTTCGGAAAGATCGCCGAAGCGCTTTTCGGTGACGGTGCCCTTGAGCGAGCCGTCGGGCTGGAGCTGGAACTTAGCCGTGCGGCGAATGGTGTTTAGGTCCGGCGAGAGAACTGGAAATTGGATGATCTGGCTATCGTTTCCTTCCATCAGAACGCCGTAGCCACCCTGGAGGTTATGCTCAAGCTGACCGAAGGCAGTCTTGTCCCAGGTCGGATCGAAGATGAGGTACTGTCGGCCGGTCTTTGAGGTGACGACACTCCGCAGTTTGCGCGAGCTGTAGCCTTTGGGGACCTCGATGGCCGCGATCATGTGGTTGCCCACGATCGATGGCGCGTCCGGATCGACGACGCCGCGGCGATCGTCAACCAAGACCAGGGTGCCGTGGACGCCTATCGTCGAGAGCATCGCAGTGAGCAGGGTCGCCTTGTCTTTGCAGTCGCCGTAGCGATTACGGAAGATGTCGCCGGCGTAGTGGGGCTGATGTCCCCCGATGCCGACTTCGATGACAAAGTAACGAACCTGTTTCTGAACAAACTCGGCGATGGCTTCGGTCTTGTCGTAGAAGTCGGTCTTGTCTCCGACCAGCTCCCTGGCTTTGGCTGCGATCTCCGGGGTGGCGACGAGACGGTCCTTTGCGAGGGCCTGATACCACTCTCCGACGCTCTGCCATGTGCCTTCGGTGGGCGTGGAGACACCGGGACCGGCATAGTGTACGGTCATACGGCCTTCCAGCGAGAGCGCCGCGGGGCGGAGCGTAACGTGATCGAGGTCTATTGCGGGTGTGTCTTTCATCTCCCAGCGCCAGCGCTGATGTTCAAGTTCGATGGGTGGTGTCTGCTTGCTATGGGCCCAGACGGTGCCGTGGGTAAAGCCGGGGGGGAGCTCGAGGGTGAAGCTTTGGTTGAGGCGAGGGAGGTCGCTCTGGAAGAACCAGGTTTTTTCTGTCAGGTAGGGATGGCTTCGCTGTTCGTACTCGTAGGCGACGATACCACCGGGGTCGCGGCCGGGGGCGTTTGCGACGGCCCTTACCTTCAAATCCATGAAGAAATTGCCCTGGCCGGGATAGCCGTATTCGGCCATCTCGTTGTCCTTGACGGCGTACTCGTGGCCGTCGGGGCCGATGCTCCAGACGTGCATGGAGAGGATTTTGCTGTCCTTGTCGAAGGGGACGGCAACGATGCCCTCCTCCCTGCCCTGCGGCCTGAGGATCTTCACGACGTAGCGATAATGTTCGACCGCGCTGCCGTCGGGGGCGACGGTGTAGGTGGTGTCTTCGAGCAGGACGACTGCGTTGGTTTCGGCGGAGTACTCGGGGAGTTTTTGCTGGGCGGCGGTGCGGACCCAGTCGGGAACGCTGTCCGGCTTGGAGGCAGAGGCCGGTGCAACGGCGAGGCAGGTGAGAACGACCAAGGCTAAAGAATGCATAGAAAGTCTGCGTAATTGCTCTGCTTGCGGTGCTGCTGGTTCTGTCATGGGCCCCTTGATGCACTCCGTTTAGCGCTGCGATAAAAGCCTGGGCCGGGAGACGAGGGAGTGTACCGCCAAGTTATACGTGTGGGAGAGCTGCAATTCAAGAAAATTCAGAGGGGAGAAGCATGACCCGTTTGGGTGATTCTCTTATGCGGAATTAACTCTTTGAAGGCGGATGCTGCATGGGATTCAGAGCGATGGGATTGGTGAGGCGGAAGGTGGCAGGCAGCAATACAGCCGGGAGTCTTCAGCCGGTGAGGAAAAAGTCAACTTCAGCGCGGAAAGATTCCCTCAGTGGCTAAAGCCACATTGATATTGCTCGGCTTGCGGCGCGGCTGAAGCCGCGCCCTTTCAAAACAACTACTTTTTCAGCACCTCTTCAGGCGGCTAACTGTTTCCCTGCAGGCGGGCGCGTGCTTTTTTGCGGAGGATGGAGCGAAGGATTATGGCGATTAGGAAACAGAAGCCGAGAATGCAGGCGACCATCAGCCACTGGTAGCGCTCGAAGAACATGTTCAGCTTGATACCCAGCGAGAGAGAGCCGACGTGGTAGACGTCGTTGCCGATGCGGTAGGAGGTGAAGCGCGAGCCGTGGAGGACGCTGACCGATTGGGAGACGTCGGAGGATTGCGATGTCTTGAGGAAGACGGAGAGGAAGTTGGGGACTACGTCTTTGTCGCGCAGAGCGATGACGACGACGGAGCGGCTTGATCGGCTGGGCCATTCGATGCCTTCGATGAGGGCGTCGGGGAGGCCACCGGCAGTCTCGAGCTGACCGGACTGGACGCGGTCGGAGCTGCGGACCTTCCACCAGGCGTGCTGCAGTTGGGCGAAGAAGCCTCGTCGACCGTGCCGATGACCAGATAGTCCTTGGCTGCGTCGGACTTCATGCCTTCGGCGTTGGTGACGGAGACGTTGAGGACGGGATAGCCGGTCTGCGCGCCGAAGTGGCCCATCATGGTGAGGTACATCTCGATCTCTTCGGCGGCGGCGGTGTCGGGCAGTACGACGGCGGTGTCGGCGAGGTCGGCTTTACGGGTGAAGGGGTAGCCGGCGTTGGCGAAGATCTCGAGATTTGGCAGAGTGGCCCAGTGGGGGATGCCCTGGAGGTCGAGGTAGGAGTCTTTGAGTATGGCGCCGGCGAGGTTGTTTGTTGCGGCTTCCTGGGCTGTGTATGGGCATTCGTCTTTTTTGGGTAGCGCGAAGAGGAACCGCATCAGGAAGGAGTTTGAGAAGGGGCGCAGGTCTGAGATGGGCACCGGAACGATGGCGTCCAGCTGGGCGGAGGCTTTGTCGGTGTGGGACAGCGGGGTCGAACTGGCGTAGGAGTCGTTCACGGAGACCTGGAGCGAGCTGCCATTAGAGAGCGGGATGGCGTTGTAGCGGTAGCTTAGGTGGAAGGCGAGGTTCTGTTGCGCGCGGTAGGTGTAGTAGAGATCGGGCGGAAGGCGCATGTAGACGGCGACCGGGGAGTTGCCATCGGTGTCGAAGCTGCTGGTCTGCTCAACGTCGCCGATGGGTGTGATCCTTTCGGTGCTGAGCCAGCGTGGGGCGTCGTCGGGCTCGCGAGGAGCGGGCGTCTTGATCGAAGGCACGCGGACGAGGGCTCCCTGGAGGAGATCGCGCGGCAGGGTTAGGGCCATGGCTGCGGTCAGGACATCGTCCGCGGAGTCTCCGGTGAGGACGAGGACTTTCGAGTATGGGTCGGAGGGGTTGGCGCGGATGGCGATGGAGGGGCCGGAGATCGTGGTCATCTCGAGGGAGACGGGAAGGGTCGCGGCGCTTTCACCGATGATGATTGCGTTGCCCGGCGGAATGGCGCCGATGGAGACGGGAAAGCGGATTGGCCGTGAGTCGGCGAGGACGCCAAACCAGGAAGCGACGATGCCGGCGGCCTGCAGGGCTTTGGGCGAGGGTTGGGTGAGGAACGCGATTGGGATTACCGGGCGAAGATTGATTTTGGGGTCGTAGAAGGGCGCGGGGAGGAGTTTGAGATCGTCTTCGATGGGAATGAGAGTGCCCGCAAACTCGATGGTCGAGTTGTTGTCTATGTGGGCCCAGAGGGTGGAGTGGGATGGGTCTTCGCACTTCATGGCGTAGTGGCCGATGAACTCGAAGGTGAGTTCGTTGCTGCGGGTGAGTAGTTCCGCAGGCAGGGTCAGGGTTGTCTCCAGCAGGGAGTTGTTTTCGCGGGGTGCGCTGGTTGCCGTCTGCGTGGTGCTGGGCGGAGGGGCCGCGGTGGGTTGCGTCGTTACCGGGGTCGTGGCGAAGAGCGTACCGTTCAGGCTCACCTTGAGATGACTGAGAGACGGGATTAGTCCAGGGGAAAAGTGATAGCGCAGGTGCATGGTCGCTGTCTTGACGAGCTGCGTCTGCGGAAGGGAGAAGTGGACGGTGTCGAAGGCGTCGACACCATGAAGGACGATAGTGTTAGAGACGCCGATGTCAGAGAGAGCGACAGTGTTATCGAAGGGGGCGGGGGCAGGGGCGATGCTGCGGTTGCTGGAGGTTTGCGCGATCGCTGGAAGGGGCTTTATGGCGGGGCTAAGCAGAACCGCCAAGAGAAGGAGCGGCACGATGCTGGTGGCTAGTTTGCGTGAAGGCGGAGCGTTCTTCGACTTCATCCCTTCGCGAAGTGCCTGTGCGAGGCCGAAGAAGGCGAGTTTGATGATCCTGCCGAGGCTGGTTAGGGGCTTGTCTGCTTCGCGGGTTTCGCCCCAGCCTAGCCAGGTGTCGGCGCGGGAGTAGAGCACCATGGTGAGCGCCTCTTCCTCCTGGAGGGTGAGGGGATCGAATTGTGCGCGGAGGGTGTTGCCGCTGATTCCCACCAGGATGGCCGGCAATGTCGCGTTGCCGTCGAGGACCGGCAGGGTGAGCTTGATGGCGTCGCCGGGGGTTGCGGTGAAGTCGCGCTCCATGCGGATCATGAGACCGCCGCTGGAGACGTCCATTGTGACGCCGTGGATGATCGATCCGTTGGGTAGCTGCACATCGGCGGGCACGGTCATTGCCAGGCGGACGGTCTGCCGGCGCTGGCGGCTCTCCCACGCGACAGAGGTGGCGACCCCGAGGATGACCAGGTTGAAGCAGACCCATGTCAGGTTCATCACAATGGTGCCGACGTGGTTGCCGTCGTACATTCTGGCGAACAGGTTCAACGGAAAGGCTGAATGTGCGCCGGGAAACTGGAAGAGCCTGGGAATCTGGAAAAGTCTGGGAATCGCGCAGAGGATGCCGAGAACGTTCAGCCCGATCATGAAGAGGAATGGCTGGGCGAGATGGCGGTCGAAGAATCTGCGGTTCACGACACCGCCCTTCGCTGTGACGTGGAAGCGGCCCAATTTTGGATTGATGAGGGCGAGTATGGTGGGCAGAAGGATGTAAGGCGCGAGCACGGTCTCGTAGATGTCGTTCCAGAAGGAGTGGCGGTGCTGCCCCTGGATGCGCGAGTTCGCGATGTTGGAGAGCGCGAGATGCGGAAAGGCGTAGGCGAGGATGGCCGCCCAGTAGCCGGGAATGTTGACGTGGCCGAAGATGAGATAGATCAACGGCGCCGTGAGGAAGATCAGACGCGGAAGAGCGTAGAGAAAGTGCGTCATCGCGTTGAAGTAGCAGAGCCGTTGCGCGGGGCTGAGTCCGCGAGCGAAGAGCGGATTGTCGGTGCGCATGATCTGGATCATGCCGCGCGCCCAGCGAATGCGTTGCTTGACGTGTCCGCTCAACCGTTCGGTGGCGAGGCCCGCGGCCTGGGGGATGTTGATGTAGGCGGTGTTCCAGCCGTTTTTCTGCATCCGCAGTGAAGTGTGGGCGTCTTCGGTTACGGTTTCGACGGCCATGCCGCCGATCTCGTCGAGCGCCGAACGCCGGAGCACGGCGCAGGAGCCGCAGAAGAACGTGGCGTTCCAGAAGTCGTTTCCATCCTGAACGACGCCGTAGAAGAGCTCACCTTCGTTGGGGATCTTGCGGAACTGGTCGAGATTGCGCTCGAAGGGATCGGGCGAATAGAAGTGATGG
>WNFC01003195.1_pt1 | contig 24604 bp, 18 predicted proteins | sample 5400541 | NCBI WGS metagenome assembly WNFC01 (sample SAMN13153342, study PRJNA577476) | soil metagenome | isolation source: 120 cm saprolite under Douglas fir tree site 2 hole 2 replicate 1 | place: USA:California | collected 2015-04-18 | reverse complement strand
CGTTCGACAGGTTCCCACACCACCTACCGTTCCGACGGAGGTCTGGATCAACAAACCAGCGAATTCAGATGAAAAAACTCACTAAATTCCGTGAGCACCTGTCTCAAAGTCGTTGACACGCGCCGAGAGCAATGCGCACACCGCAATAAGCAGTTGCGAACGGAGATTCAAGTTATTCAACGGGCGGCGCAGTTTCATATGGCCCATTCCCTCGATCGGGGCCCCGAGCGAGCGGGCCAGAGATTTCGCAAAACAATCTGTCGATTCTGAAGATGGAAGCAAAGACCGGCAACAGTACTACAGTTGAGATCACGTCAAAGTATCACTTCGGGCGACTGTTTTTCCCTCCGAGTATCCTCCAAGGAGGGACGGACAAGATAACAATGTAGCCGCCATATCGCGCGTCCCGTTCAGGAAAAACGCTGAAATCGTGAATGGCCATCGCTCTCATCCTAGCCTAGCCGATTTGACTGGGCTCATACCTTCACGTGCTCCCTTTGCCAGCATCTGATGCCTCCAGTTGCTGCAGACTGCTGTAAGGATGTTCAGCGTTGAATCAGCATCACCGCGTAGGGCTGAGTGCTAACCATCACTCCGCCGCTTATGTCCGTGGTTAGTCCGAAAATGAAGTATTTCCCTGCGTTGTTGGTGACGAGGCCGACGAAAGGGTTATGTGTTCCGGTACTATCGGTCAAGCTGCCTTGTAGGAAGCCGTTGGCATTTGCCGTCGTTAGGTTTAGCGCGATGTCCGTCGCGTGATTTGCAAAAGGGTCGGTGTCGATATTCGTATAGGCACCGCCGCTGATTGAGGTACCGGACCCCGGGCCAAATCCCACAAAAGTGACTCGCGGTGTCCCGTTGCGCTTGAACACATAACCGTTGAAACCGTTGTTCAGCGCGGCGTTTAATCCAGCGGTGCCAACAAAATTCTGGCTTCCGATCGCCGATCCTTTCCCTGGCCCGAGGTCGATCAAGTACAGCCCGTTGCTCGCCGCGGCCACCGTTATCGTAGTTCCGGGAAAGGTGATCACTCCGTTCGTGCAGGTTCCCGGTGGCAATTGGCCGGACTGTTGCGCGCGCAGCGTGCCGTCCAGAAGGTACGAATTCACAGTGACAACGTAATTCGTCCCGACTTGCGTCGCCGTAACGCTGTCGTAGGATTCACTCGTCGTCGAGTCATAATCAGGTTTTCCCAAGTGCACTAGCTGGATGTTAGTGGGCGCGTTAATCGTCGGGCACGGCGCCTGCGGGATCAGCGCCACCGGCTTATCGGTTGCTCCTCCCAGCGAAAATGTTGCACCCACGCCAGGGACTTCTACGCCATACCCCACCGATCCGGCTGGCAAATTAGGATCCGTGCTGGTGGTCAGGGTTGTTTTTGTCAGGCCATTGGGCAAAAGCTGGGCCAGAGTCGTGCCGGTATACTGTGCTCCGGTGGTCTGATTGATTGCTGTGAATTGATTCAGCGCCGTGTTGCTGACGAACTGCCACACGTCACCGGGGCTGGAAATCCCAACGTAAGCGTTGGCCGTCCCTGCGGCGGTTATGTTGATTGAAAGACTCGCGGTCCCGGACTGGCTCGCTGAGTCTGTCACCTGCACCGTGAAACTGTAATTATTTGCTGCCGTCGGCGTTCCCGTGATGCTTCCATCGGCATTCAGCGTCAAGCCTGCCGGAAACGTATCGGGGCCCGATTGTAGATTCCAAGAATACGGGGGCGTTCCGCCGGTGGCGCTAACTGGCGGCGTGAGATACACAGTGCTCACGGCTCCGCCCGGCAAAGAAGTCGTCGCAACCGATGGGTTTCCTGCGGCTGCTCCCGTCACGGTGAAAGTGTCTGAACCGGTTGATCTGGGATTCTCAACCGATGCCGCGGTAATGGTCACCTGGTTGGCATACGAATTCGGAGCGGTATACGTAATTGTCGCAGTGTCGCCATTTCCCGAGCTGCCGGAGTTCGTGGAATTGCCCAACGTTCCGCATGCCGGCATACAGGCGCTTCCTCCGCTCGTCAACGTCCACGTCGCCCCCAGGAACTGCTGGTTGTTGTGGATAATAAACGCGGTAAAGACTTGTTGTTGCCCCGCCGGTATCGACGCTACTTGGGTTTGAAGTGTCAGTGTGGTGGTCTTACCGCCGAGTCCACAGCCTGTCAAGAAGCTCACCGCTACCAACATTCCTGCCGCCGTGACGTTTCGCGCATTCATGCTCATCCGACTCTCCTCCGCGCCGTTGGTAAAACTTATCGTGTCGGAATCTGCGCTACTTTGGCCTGCCTGGCAACTCCCGTCTCCGTTCCCCGCACATTCCGGTCCAACTTATTGAGAAATAAACCATTTCATGCTATAGCTAATTTTCATAAGATTCCCGGAGACCTCGATTGCTGCTTGACCACGGCCCTGGCTTGCTAGCGGTATTTTCCAATTTTCGGTTCGACCCACTCCATCTCGAGCTGCGGAAGGCAGGGCGGCGTATTCGACTGGAGACCAAGCCTGCCCAGATTCTCTCGCTCTTGCTCCAGCACGATGGAAAACTCGTAGCACGCGAGGAGCTTCGCGCCGCCCTCTGGCCCAATGATGTCCACTTGGATTTCGAACATGCCGTTAATAAAGCCATCCACAAACTCCGCGCAGTACTCTCCGATGATTCCGATGCACCTCGCTTCATTGAGACTATTAGCGGCCGCGGCTATCGCTTTATTGGATCTGTCGAGTTCGTCCCAAGACCACTTTCCTCCTCGCTTGCTTCCATCCTCCCTCCGACAAACGCAGCGCCCAAAGCACTCACCGTCCCAGAGGAGACACCCAGCGACGACTTTCTCGGCGCTCCTGCCCGCAAGCCTGGGTACGCCCTCCCTCTTTCTCGCCTGGGTATTTCTATTGCCGCGGCTTTTTCCGCTGCAGCCCTCGTGTTCGCCCTCGTCTATTTCTACAGTCCACTCTCGTCCGGTCTCCGTTCCCACTCGGTAAGGCGTTCGGTCGCAGTTCTGGGCTTTCGCAATTTGTCGGCTGACGCCAAGGATGCTTGGCTATCTACGGCCTTTAGCGAGTGGTTGTCCGTGGACCTCTGCGCCGGTGAACAATTGCGACTTGTTCCCTCTACGACTCTCTCCCACGCAGGGTCCAAAATTAGGCTGGACAACATTGGATCCCTCTCACCCCAAGAATTTGCCGAGTTCGGGAAAATCCTCCACGCCGATCTGGTGATTTCCGGGTCATACGCTGTGACCGCTGACGCCGGACCAGATCAGGTTCGTTTGGACGTTCTTATGCGGGATACTTCCACCGGCGAGACTCTTAAAGCCGCCTCCTTCCAAGGTGACCGGACGCACATATTTGCACTCGCCACACAAGCCGGCTCACACCTTCGGGAAACGCTAAATCTTCCGGCCACTACTCCGCAAGGTTCCGGTGGGGTGCGCGCCGCGTTGCCAATGGATCCCGATGCTGCCAGGTTCTATGCGGACGGCTTGCAGCAACTGCTCACATTTAATGACGCGAAGGCTGTTGATCTCTTCACGAAAGCGGAACAGATCGAGCCCCTCCATGCGATGACTCATTACGGCCTTGCCCGCGCCTTGATAAGACTTGGCCACTGCATGCAAGCCAAAGCCGAAGCGAAGAAGGCTCTCGATCTCTCTGCCGGCTTGTCCCGCGAACAGTTACTGATCATTCGCGGCCAATATCACGAATCCATTCAGGACTGGAATTCCGCAGCGGAAGATTATTCCGCTCTCTTCCGCTTCTTCCCTGACGTGGTCGATTACGGAGTACGACTCGCCTCCGCGCAAATTTCAGCTTCTCGCGTTGCGGTTGCCTTTGAAACGCTGGCTTCGCTCCGCCGACTTCCTCCGCCTCTGCGCGAGGATCCCGAGATCGATCTCGCGGAAGCTGTGGCCGCCGGAGCCAGTTCAGATTTCCAACGCCAACGTCAAGCCGCCGCTGCGGTGGTCAACAAGGGCCAGCAACATGGTTCCACGCTGCTCGTCGCCCGAGCGCAAGTCTCTGAAGGCGAGGCGCTGCGTTCCCTGGGACAATTCCAAGCCGCTCTGGAGCTCTGGCAATCTGCACAGGGCACGTTCACTGCCGCTGGAGACCTCTCTGGTGTTTCCCAAACCCTTAATCGCGAAGCATTTGTCCTTTGGAAAATGAATCAGGGGCCGGAGGCGGAAAAGCGATACACGTCTGCCATAAACACCAGTCGGTCGATCGGCGATCAATCGAGTCTTGCCGCAGCGCTCGCGGGTCTCGCTAACATCACGATGTATGAGGATTTACCCGTTCGCACCAGAAAATACCTCGACGAAGCGTTAGCGATTTATCGCGACACGGGCAACGTTAAGGAAGAGGCCTTAACTCTCAGTCTCATCGCAGACCTTGTTCTTCAAAACAATCACTACGCCGAGGCCAAGCAACTTTATTCGCAGTCCCTATTCCTGTCCCGTCAGGCTACCGACCGGAGTCGCGTAGCCGGGCGGTTGATGGACCTTGGCATCCTCGACACCGTTCAGGGCAACCTGCCGCAGGCCCGCGAGCAGCTATCTCAAGCTCTTCAGCTGTATCACGAACTCAGAGAGCTTGGCCGGGTCGCTTACGTCTTAGATCGACTGTCTGCCGTATATTTGCTCTCGGATGAGCTTGAACAGGCCCGGCAGGATATCGACCAATCCGCTGCCCTCAAACAACAAGTCGGAGACCAACTCACCATGTGGCAAACCCACATGTACCTTGCGCAGATTCTGCTGGCAATGGACCGCCCTGCCGAAGCCGAGCGTATTGCAAGACAATCTCTCGAAGAGCACACGTACAGCAGCGAACGTTTTTCCTGGTGGCTCATCTCGCAGTCCCTGCTAGATCAAGGGAAGGTCTCCGAAAGCATGGAGGCTTTTCAGCATATCCCGAGGCACACTCCGGTTTTGCCTTTCAGCGAATTTAATGCCAACTGCGAGATTCTCCGCGCCCGTCTCCAGATCGCCCAGGGCAGTTTCTCCGCGGCGAGAGAAACTCTACGCCGTGCTGAAGCCCTAACCGCGGAACAAGGCATGCGCAGCATGAATTTGCTTGTCCGCCTGGCGATTGGCAATCTTGAGATTCAATCCGGTCAGACTGCGAGAGGACAACACCTTCTCGAATCCGTTGCGCGCGATGCCGCTCACTATGGGTTTCGACTGGTGGCGCAAAAGGCGAATTCTGCGCTAGCTTCAGATTTTCACGCAAAAATCGCCGGTACGAACACGGCGCCAATCCATAATTAGTCGCCCTTCCCTTGAGAGTCGCGTTTACCATCGTGTCAGCTTAGCTGGCCTAAACTTTATGGCTCTCCAGGATATCCGCTCTGGATCGAACGAGTGGGCGTTTTTTCTCAGGCCTGAAACTCAATCGAACAGGCTAGAACGCGTTCCGTTTTCCATCATTTTCCAATTACCAGGAATCTTGTTCTACTTAAGTGCCGCCAGTTCAGCGTTTTAGGGTTCACTAGAGGAAGCTTGGGAAGCTTCTATACTGCCATTGTACGACGCCCGCTCTGCAGATTAAGCTAACAAATTGGAGAGGGGCCTGCAAGGGCCGGGCGAGCGCGGCATGCTTTTCATGACGTTCAGGAGATGTAACTCAGCTTTCCGCAGCCAGGAATTCTGGCAGGGAGGTACAAATGGGAAGAAGAAATGAGATTCTTTTGGGCGGCGCAATTTTGGGCCTGGGTGTTGCTCTCGCGTCGCGCGGGGCAGCCCCACCAACGGAAGTCAGCGAACTGAAAGTCACGATCCGCGAATGGGACGTTCCCACGAAAGGCGCGCATCCGCATGATCCTGCCGTTGGGCCGGACGGGGCACTGTGGTTCACGGAACAAATGGCAAACAAACTGGGGCGGCTGGATCCGGCCACCGGAGCGTTCAAAGAGTATCCGCTCGTGGAAGGAAAGAATTCCGGGCCGCACGGCTTGGTGGCGGACAAAGACGGAAACATTTGGTACACGGCGAATTTCGGCGGGTACATTGGAAAGCTCGATCCGCGCACGGGGAAGGTGACGGAATACAAGATGCCCGATGAAAGCGTAGACGATCCGCACACCGCGGTATTCGATGCCCGCGGAATCCTGTGGTTCACGGCGCAAGGCGGGAACGCAGTGGGCCGGCTAGACCCGCGCACGGGAAAGATCGAATTAAAAAAGGTCCAAACTGAAAGCGCGCTGCCCTACGGAATCCAGATCGACAGCAAGGGAGTGCCGTTCTTTTGCGAACTCGGCACAAACAAAATGGGCAAAATCGACCCTGCAACCTTGGGGATCACGGAGTACAAATTGCCGGAGGGAGCGCGTCCACGCCGCTTGGCGATCTCTGCCGACGACCGGATCTATTTCACGGACTTCAAGGGTGGAAATCTGGGCCGGCTCGACCCTATTAGCGGAGCCGTAAGAATGTGGGCTTCTCCCGGCGGTCACGACTCCGGCCCCTACGGCATCGCTATTACGCCGGACGGAATGGTCTGGTACAGCGAATCGGGAGTAAAGCCCAACACGATCATTCAATTCGATCCAAAGACGGAAAAATTCGCGCGCGCCACCATTCCTTCAGGTGGCGGCGTGGTGCGCAACATGGCGGCAACCCCGGACGGACGGGTGTATATTGCTTGCAGCGGCGTGGACAAAGTTGGCGTAGTGGAACGCGTACGCTGAAGCCCCTTCCCTGCTGCACTGTGTTTCGTGCCGTGGAGGATGCGATGAACGCAACAGCAGTAAAACCCAAGGAACAACTCTGTCAGGCAGTTTCGCGCGTGGATGAACCCTGCGACCAAGACGCTCAGCAATACTGCGAGCGCTGCGGCCAATGGTATTGCCGGGCTCATTTTCCTGACCCCGACTGGCATCCTTGCGCACCCGAACAGGGTGTGGGCTGATTCGCTGCTGACTTCGCCACCGAACGGCCCATTGGCGATTGCACAGCAGTCGCGTCGCGATTTCTTGACGGAGGCGCGCCCCTCCGCTAGCGTCAAAGGATGCGGAGCGCCGCCCCACTCCGTCTGCGCGCCATGCGCAAATTATCCCAGGTGAGAAAACCCATTGGCCAACGCGATCATCACGCTCACAACCGACTACGGCACCAGTGACCATTTGGTCGGAACGCTGAAGGGCGTAATCCTGAAGATCAATCCCGATGTAACTATCGTGGACATCACGCACAACGTCACGCCGTTTGATCTTCTCGACGGAGCGCTGGCGATTGGCTCTGCCTATTCCTACTTTCCGCCGAAAACTATCCATGTCGTGGTTGTGGATCCTGGCGTGGGAACCGAGCGGCGGCCGTTGCTGGTCAGCGCTCAGAATCAGTACTTTGTCGCGCCCGACAACGGCGTGCTGTCCGTCATTTATGAACGCGAAAAAGACAGTCTTGTCGTTCGCCACGCGAATGTCGAACATTACTATTTGCAGCCGGTGAGCAAGACCTTTCATGGGCGAGACATCTTCGCCCCGGTCGCCTCCTGGCTCTCCAAAGGCTGGCAGACACCCAGCATGGGTGATGAGATCAGCGACTATAAGCGCTTCTCGATTCCGCGCCCCAAGGAGGCGGACGGAACTCTGAAGGGCGCGGTCATGCGCACCGATGCGTTCGGCAATTTGATTACGAATTTTCGCTCGGAAGATTTGCCGGAATCGGCGCTGAACGGCGGCGCCATCAAGCTTCAAGTGGGAACTCATCAAGTGTCGCGGCTGGTGGATACGTTTGCGCGTGGCAATAACGGCGAGCCCATTGCTTATCTGGGTTCGAGCGGATACCTCGAGATTGCCGTGAACAAGGCCAACGCGGCGCGCACCTTGAATCTGGGCCGCGGCGCACCGGTGATCCTCACCAAGTAGAAACCTGCCTTCTCTCTATCGCACATTTGGCTTTTCACACTCGAGGAGCAGTTCAACGGGAAAATTCCTGCGCGGCCATCTGCGAGCGCGTCCGCGGATCGAGCCAATCGCGCCAGGCATCACCGAGCAGGTTGAACGAAAGCACCGCGGTCATCACCGCCAACGCGGGAAACACGACCATGTGCGGCGCGTCGAAGAGATGGCCGCGAGCATCATTGAGCATCGCGCCCCAACTCGGAACGGGCGCGAGCACGCCGAGCCCCAGAAAGCTCAAGGTAGATTCCGCAAGAATCGCCCCGGCCATTCCGATCGTGGCCTGAATTAAGACTGGTTGAAGAATGTTCGGAAGCAGGTGTCTGGCCATGATGCGCGCATGCGATGCACCGAGCGATCGGGCCGCGAGAATGAATTCCAGTTCCTTCACTTTTAACACTTGCGCGCGAGCCAGGCGTGCATAGCCGGCCCATCCGGTGATGATCAGCGCCAGTATCACTTTCCCGATGCCGGGCCCGAGAAACGCCGCAAACGCAATCGCCAGGAGAATTCCTGGAAACGACAGGAAGGCGTTAATCAGCAGAAGATTCACAATGCGATCGAACCAGCCGCCGGCGTAGCCCGCGATCATACCCATAGTCAATCCGATGAACCCACAGCCGCAAACTACACAGACGGAAACGAGAAGAGAAATTCGCGCGCCATATAAGGTGCGCGACAAAATATCCCGACCGAGTTCGTCCGTTCCCATCCAGTGCGCGCGAGATGGAGATACTAGCCTAGCAGGCAGGTTCTGGGCCGCGGGGTCGGCGGGGGCAATCCAGGGCGCAAGCAGGGCCGCCAATAGCAGAATGACGGCTGCCGTGAATCCAACCCGCGCTAGAACGCTGTGACCTAGAAATTCCCGGGCCGCCCGCGCCTTCGTCACGACAACCTCACACGGGGATCAATCACGGCGTAGAGCAAGTCCGTCAGCAGGTTCACGGCAACATAAGAGACCGCAATGACGAGGATGCAGCCTTGCAGCAAGGGATAGTCGCGCGCGGAGATGGCCTGAACGGTCAATCGACCGATGCCTGGCCACGAAAATATGGTCTCGGTCACAATCGTGCCGGCAAGGAGCGTTCCGAACTGCAGCCCCAGAATGGTGATGATGGGAATCAACGCGTTGCGAAAAGCATGCCGCAGCAGGACAGCGCGCGTGGAAAGGCCCTTGGCTCTGGCGGTGCGCACGTAATCGCTCGAAAGCTCTTCGAGCATGGACCCGCGAACCATGCGAGTGAGAATCGCGGCCAGAGCTGCTCCGAGCGTCACGGCAGGCAGCACGTAGTAGAGCGGTCCGCCGCGCCCTGAAACCGGCAGGAGCCCAAGCTCAATGGAAAAGAGAAGAATCAACACGGGTCCCAGGGCAAAATTGGGGAAGGCCAGTCCAAAGAGAGTGAAGACACCCACGGCGCGGTCCGCCGATTGGCCGCGGCGGTAGGCGGCAAGCATTCCTGCGGGAATAGCGATCGCGGCGCAGACAACCAGCGCGAGGAAAGCAAGTTGCAGCGTTGCGGGGTAACGCTCAAAGATGATCTGGCGCACCGGCGCCTGAAACTTGAAGGATTGCCCAAGATCGCCGCGCCCAAGTTGCCACAAATAGCGTCCGTACTGGGTATGGAGAGGCAAATCCAATCCAAGTACATGACGCAATTGAGTCAGTTGCCCCGGTGCCGCACCTTCCCCCAGCATCTGCTCGACAGGATCTCCCGGCACGATGTGAATCATGAGAAAGACGAGCGTGAGAACGAGCCAGAGCGCCGGCAGCGTGAGGAAAAATCGTTTGAGGAGGTAGCGCGCCATTTGCGGTAAATGAACTATGAGTTCTCCCGTGAGGCTTTCGAATCTGTGGACGGTTGCAGCACTGCTTCCGTACCCCCCTGCGTCTTGCTTTCATTTTCAGCCGGACGAACGCGCTGAATCTTCACCCGCGCAACGCGCTTTCCATCCATTTCCACGACCGAGAAACGAAAGTTGCCATGCTCAAAGCTTTCTCCGCCCTTTGGAATGAAGCCCAATTGGTCGAGGACGAAACCACCCACGGTCGCGTAAGCCGGGTCGTCCGGCAAGGTGATGTTGTATTGCGTGTCCAGGTCGCGCACGTTCAGGGCAGCGTCAAAAATAAGCGCGCCATCCGCGAGCGTGAGGGGCCGCTCAACAACGTCAAATTCGTCGTGAATCTCCCCCACCATCTGTTCGAGGATATCTTCCATGGTCACCAACCCGAGGATGCTGCCAAATTCGTCCACAACCATGGCCATGCCGACGTGACGGGAGCGCAACTCGAGAAGCAGTTCGCTGGCGGGCTTGGTCTCGGGCACGATGAGCACTTCTCGCAAAACGCGCCGCAAATCGAAAGGCGGCGGCGATAGGTTTTCTTCGAGACGACGTTCGCGATCCAGAAGGATCCATATCATGTCTTTGATATGAACAAAGCCGAGGATGTGGTCCGCGGTGCCGCGGTAGACAGGGATCCGTGAACGCTGGGTTGTTGCGAAAACTCGCATCACGTCGTCCAAATTGGATTCCACGGGAAGCGTGTGTATGTCCGGTCGCGGCACCATAACCTCGCGCACCTGAATCTGAGCGAGTTCCATGGCGCTGAGAATGAACTTTTCTTCACCCGGCGCAATCAATCCGCGCTCGCGAGCCTGCTGAATCTGGATTTGCAGCTCCTCCGTCGAATGGGCAACGCCATGAACCTGTGCCGAAGTGATTCCCAAAGCCTCCACAATCGCACCCGATATCCGGTCGAGCAAATGGATTGCCCAATGGAAAGTGTTCAGGAACCACTGGAAGGGCATGGCAACCAGCAATGCCACGCGCTCGGCGCGTGCCAGACTGAGCGTCTTGGGAACCAATTCCCCGATTACGACGTGCAGCGCGCTCAACAGCGCAAAGGCGCAGCCGAGTGCGATGGCATGGGCAAAAAGCGCCGTATGCGCGCCCAAACTGCGGGGCCAAATCGCCTGAAATATCTTCGCAAACGTGGCTTCGCCAAGAGCGCCGATCGCCAGGCTTGTGAGCGTGATGCCGAGCTGAACGCCTGAAACGACCCGGTGCAAATCGCCGAGGAGTGCTTCGACGACGCGCGCGCGCGCGCTCCCCTTTGCGACCAGCTGCCGGACGCGTGACAAGCGTATGGCAACAAGGGAAAACTCCGTCGCCGCAAAAAAGCCATTCAGCGCGACCAACGCCAGAATGCCGATCAGGCGCACGGCAAGCATAGCTGGATTCTGCCCCCCAGCCGCATTGTAGCAGTACTACCGCGGGGCACAGGCAACCGTTCTGTGCTCCGTGCGTCTTACTCCTTTGGATTGATGAATGCCGACCTTTGGTCTTCGGCCTTCAAGAAGAAATAAAAACTTTGGGTGAGATATTGACAAGCTGCTCTGGACGTTTTTAGGATATTGTTTGTCTTTCGAACGGTTCGAAGGAATTTTCGGCTAACTAGGGCAACGCCAATACGGGAACTCTTACTTCCAAAAAGAAAAATCTATGATTAGCGTGAAGGATCTTTCCAAGAGGTATGCGCGTAATACGGCCGTGGATCATATCTCGTTCGAGGTCGAGAGAGGCCAGATCGTCGGCTTTCTGGGACCGAACGGCGCCGGCAAGACGACCACGATGAGGATGCTGACGTGCTTCCTGCCGCCCAGTTCGGGCACCGCAACGGTGGCCGGATTTGATGTCATCGAAGCACCGCTCGAAGTCAAAAAACGCATCGGCTATCTCCCCGAGGCGCCGCCGCTCTATCTCGAGATGCGAACTGCAGAATACCTGACGTTCGTTGGGAGGCTGAAGGGACTTTCCGGCTCTGAACTGCGGCAACGCGTCGATGCGGTTTGCGACCGGTGTGCGGTCGGGGACGTAAAGAACAAGCTGCTCGGAAAACTATCCAAAGGCTACCGCCAGCGTGTCGGCCTGGCCCAGGCCATCATTCACAATCCTGACGTGCTCATTTTGGACGAGCCCACTGCCGGACTCGATCCCAAGCAAATCAACGAGACGCGCGATCTGATCAAGAGCCTCGCCGGCGACCACACGATTATTCTGAGCACGCACATCCTGCCGGAAGTCGAGCAAACCTGCGAGAAGGTCATCATCATCAACAAAGGAAAGCTCGTCGCCACGGATTCGGTGAACAATTTGCAGAGCCGGGCGCGCGGCGCGGAATTAGTGCTGGTCGAAGTGGCCGGACGCAACGGCGCACTGGATTCCGCCAGCGTTCAACAGCGGCTCGAAAAGGTCGCGGGAGTGGGCCGGGTGGCATTCAAGGAAAAGAAACAAAGCGGTGCCACATTCGAGGTAGAGAGCCTCAAGGACAAATTCGTGCGAGGAGACCTGGCTCGAGCCGTCGTTGAGGCGGGCTGGAACCTCAATGAACTGCGAACCGCAGCAGTGAGCCTGGAAGAAATCTTCCTGCAGCTCACGGGAGATCCCGCTTCGCCGCCTGGAGAAGCCTCATCGGCAAAGGGAAAGGCGCAATGAGAAACGTCTGGGTAATTTGCCGCAAGGAGCTGCGCAGCTATTTCGCTTCGCCCATCGCCTATGCAGTGATGGCCCTGTTCGCGCTCATCTTCGGTTTAGTCTTTTTTTCGGCCACGCGCGATTTCGTAAATTTCACGTTTCGCTCCCAAATGTCGGGGGGAGCGCAACCCATGAGCGTCAACGAGTTCATTATCCGCCCGTTGCTCGGATTTGCCGGAACCGTGTCTCTGTTTCTCATCCCCTTGATCAGCATGCGGCTCATCGCTGAAGAGAAGCGCAACGGCACGATCGAACTGCTTCTGACTTCGCCGGTTCAGGATCTCAGCATCATCCTGGGCAAGTGGCTTGGAGCAATGCTCCTCTATCTCCTCGTCCTGGGCATGTCTCTGCCCAACATCGCCTTCCTCTTCGCCTGGGGTAAACCAGACTGGAAGCCGGTCCTGGTGGCGTATCTCGGTCTCATTTTGCAGGGCGGCTGCCTGCTGGCCGTCGGCACGCTGATTTCGGCTATGACCAGCAATCAGATCGTTGCGGGCGGCGCGGCTTTTTTTGTCAGTCTCCTGCTTTACATGTTGAGCTGGTTCACGGAGTACGACAGCACCACCACTTCGAGGGTGCTGAATTACGTCTCCATCGTCCCGCACATGGAAAACTTCAGCAAAGGCATCCTCGATCTGAAAGACGCTGTCTTCTACGTGAGCTTCATTTTTCTGGCCTTGTTCCTGACCGTGCGTCAGATGGAATCGCTGCGGTGGAGGTCCTAGCATGGCCGCCACCTGGCTCAAGGCAAGACAAACTCAATACGCTGCTTACGCGAGCGTTTACATCCTCGTCGTGCTCGCGGTTCTTGGCGCCGTGAATTTTCTAGCCAATCGTTATGACAAGTCTTACGATTCCACCGCCAATAAGCAGTTCAGCCTTTCCGACCAGACTATCAAAATTGTTAAGGGCCTGAAGAGCGACGTCCAACTCACCTACTTTGGCGGGCAAAACGACTTCCGTACGGCTCGCGACACGTTGGACCGGTATTCCAGTTTGTCTCCCAGACTGCACGTCACGTACATCGATCCGGAACGAAAACCTCAAATAGCAAAGGCCGCCGGGTATCGATCGGGTGCCACGGTCGTCGTCGAAAGCGGCACACGGCGCGAAAGCGCGAAGAGCCTTAGCGAGGAAGAACTGACCGGCGCTCTAATCCGCTCGCTCAAATCCGACGAACGCACGGTCTGCGTGCTCTCCGCCGCCGGTGAGCGTTCCATCGACGACACGGACGCGGCCGGCTATTCCCTGTTCAAACAGCTCCTCGAACGCGACAATTACAAGGTTCGCACCGAAACCCTTCGACCAGCGGCGGCAAGCGACAATAAACCCCTGGCTATCGGTCAGGCGCCCCCAACTCCCTCGCTGGAAGTTTCCAAAAGCTGCACCGTGCTGGTAATCGCCGGTCCTAAAAATGACTACCCGGTTCCGGTCGTCACCGCTCTGAAAATTTTTGTGGAAGCCGGCGGCCGCGCTCTATTCCTCCTCGATACGCCGATCCGCCTCGGCGACTCCGATCCTCCGACCGAGAACGAGGATTTGCTCAAGCTCCTCGCCGATTGGGGCGTCACAGCTAACAAGGACTTGGTTCTCGATCTCAGCGGCGTTGGCCAGCTTTTCCGTCTCGGTCCCGAAGTTCCTTTCATCCTAGGCTACGAAGCGCATCCCATCACGCAGCCGCTCACCCGCGTGCCGACTGCCTATCCACTGTCCCGCTCGCTGGACACACAGTCCGTCGGCAAAACCACGCTCTCAAAGCTGGTCAGCACGACGGAAGCCAGCGTCGCCGCCACTTCCATCAGCGCTCGCGGCGCCGTCGATCCAACAAAAGGAAAGAAAGGACCGCTCACGCTGGCAGTAGCAGGCACCCTCCGCAATCCACCACAGGGCCGCTTTGTGGTCGTGGCCACTTCGCGCGCCGCGCAAAACAGCATTGCGGGCTCTCGCTCGCTCGGCAACCGGGACCTGATGGTCAACATTGTCAACTGGCTATCGTCTGACGAGGACTTGATTTCGATCCGCCCGAAATCTCCCGAAGACCGCCCGCTCAACATGACCAGTCGTAGACTGAATGCCACGTTCTGGCTCAGTGTCGTCGGATTCCCGCTCGCCGTGATCGGATTCGGCCTGATTACCTGGTGGAGGCGGCGATAGCCCATGAAGGTCAAGGGTCTCCTCACTGCCAGCTTTCTTCTGCTCGTGCTCACGGGGATCATCTGGTGGTCCAACAAAAAAACAGCTACGACGGACAAGACACCGGCTGAGAGCGCCACGACTAAGCTGCTGAGCATCACAGAAGATCAAATCCAGGATATTGAGATCAAGAAGCGCACCGGCGAGACTATCGATTTGCAGCGCACCGGTTCCAGGTGGCAGATCGCCGCGCCCGAACCTCTTCGCGCCGATCCGGATGCCGTCTCCAGCATGCTCTCGACTCTCTCCTCGCTCAGCTCCGATCGCATGGTGGAAGAAAGGGCCTCCAGCCTGGACCAGTACGGCCTGACTCAGCCGGCGATCGAGTTGAACAACAAGAAAACCGCGAAGCTCCTGATTGGCGACGACACGCCGGCTGGCACTGCGGTGTATGCCGCCATCGCAGGCGACCCGCGCGTCTTTGCCCTCTCGAGCTACAAGAAGAGCAGTTTCGATAAGTCCCCGAACGATTTGCGGGACAAGCGGCTGCTGCCGATTGATTCGGACAAAGCTTCCAGTCTCGAATTGACCTCCAAGAAACAAACTATCGCTTTTGGGCGGAACAAAGACGAGTGGCAAATCCTACGGCCGAAACCGTTCCGCGCGGACCGCTCCCAGGTGGAAGAGTTGCTGCGGACCTTACGCGATGCAAAAATGGATTTGAGCGGAAGTGAAGATGACAAGAAAGCGGCTGCGGCGTTTGGCTCGGGCACTCCTTTTGCAACGGCAAGAGTGACGGACGTCTCCGGTACGCAGGAACTGCAAGTTCGGAAGAACAAAGACGACTACTATGCAAAGTCCAGCACCGTCGCGGGCGTTTATAAGATTTCGAGCGGGACCGCACCGGCACTCGATAAGGGCCTAGACGATTTCCGAAACAAGAAGCTTTTTGATTTCGGCTTCGCCGAACCCGACAAATTCGAACTTCACGATGGGCCCAAGAGCTATTTCCTCACGCGCAGCGGCAGCGATTGGTGGTCCAACGGCACAAAGATGGAACCGGGCGCTGTGTCAGCACTAACTGACAAAATCCGCGATCTGTCCGCGAGCAAGTTCGCCGAGACTGGATTTACTGCGGCAGTGATGGAGCTGACCGTGACTTCCGGGGGCGGCAAGCGCGTGGAAAAAGTGATGCTTTCGAAGAATGGCGACAAATACCTGGCGAAAAGGGAGAACGAACCCGCTCTTTATGAGCTGTACGCTTCGGCCGTCACCGAATTGCAAAAGTCGGCCGCTGATCTGAAGCCGGCTCCTCCACCCAGTAAAAAGTAGCTCTGAAAGCCAGCGGGACAGCGTTCATCCACCGCTGGCGAACCTCTCAAACGCGGCGATCCCGGCTCACACTCATCCTCGACTTGGTTGCGCCCACGAAGCACCTCCTCTACACTCAATTTTTGCCTAAATCGGGTGGGAGTGAACTTGCGAACCATTCTTCGGGTTTTCTACTGGGTCTTCGCCATTCTCGTGATTGCAACAGCCACCTTAGCATGGTGGTTTATCTACCGCCCGCTGCCACAAATCGACGGGAGCGCCGCCCTGCCCGGTCTCCAACAGGAGGTCACTGTCGAACGTGACCGCTGGGGCGTGCCGCACATCCGCGCCGCGTCGGTGGAAGATCTCGCGGAGGCGCAGGGCTACATAATGGCGCAGGACCGCCTCTGGCAGATGGATCTGCTCCGTCGCGCCGCTCGAGGGCAGCTCTCTGAAATCCTGGGCTCCAAGACGCTTCTCATCGATCAAGAGTTTCGCACGAACGGCTTGGGCCGCGCCGCAGAGCGCGACGCCACGCTCCTCGATCCCGAGTCTCGCAAGGTGATGGAAGCGTATGCCCGCGGCGTGAACCAATTTATTGAGCAGCACAAGAAGAGTCTCCCACTGGAATTTTCGCTCCTACGCTACGAGCCCAAGCCCTGGCAGCCGTCCGACACATTGGCTATTTCCGGCTACATGTATCGAACTCTGACGGACACATGGGAAAGAGAATTGAATCGCGCCAAAGTCGCGGAACGCGCCGGGGCAGATCGCGCGAAGGATCTCTTCTCGGAAGAGGCCGCGATGGATCATTTCGTCGTCGGCGATCCCAAGGTTATCGATGACGGCTCGCAACGTTCCGCAGCAGACTCCGACGATGACGATGATGACGACGACATGCAACCCGATACCGTGCTGAAAGCCAGCCGCGGGCCTTCGACCGGAGTCCTCACGCAGGAAAGCGGCCCAGACCTAACCGCTGCTCTCTCGCAGTCCGTTCAAGAATTTCTCCAGGAATCAAAGAACGAGATTCGCCAGGGCCTTGGCAGCAACAACTGGGTCGTGAGTGGCGCTCACACCGCCACTGGGAAGCCCTTGCTCGCCAATGACACCCATCTCGAACTCTCCATCCCGTCAATCTGGTACGAGATTCACCTCACCGCACCCGGCTGGAACGTCAAAGGCTTTACGTTGCCCGGCGCGCCGATGATCGTCATCGGCCACAACGACCGCATCGCCTGGGGCTTCACCAATAACGGCGCCGACGTTCAGGATCTTTACGTCGAAACCTTCAATCCGGACTCGCCGGATGAGTATCGGGTAAAGGGCGCGTGGACCAAGGCGCAAATCATCGACGAGGCGATCCACATCAAGGGCCAGCCGGACGAACACCTGAAGGTTACCGTGACGCGCCACGGCCCGGTCGTTCATCGCGAGGGAAACAAAGCCTACGCACTGCGCTGGACCGCCACGGAACCGGGTGGCCTGGCCAATAGCTACAACTGGCTGTGCAAGGCGCGCAATTGGAAAGAATTCCGCGAAATCATGAAGCGCGTCTGGGGCCCGGGGCAGAACGCGGTCTACGCGGATGTCGAAGGCAATATCGGATACGTGATGGCCGCGCGCGTGCCGATTCGAAAGAAGGGCCGCGGCGAAGTACCCCTTCCCGGAGACACGGACGACTACGAATGGACAGGCTATATCCCGTTTGACCAGCTCCCGCAGGCGCTCAACCCGGAGAGCGGATTGATTGTCACCGCCAATGCGCGTGTCGTGGGGCCAGACTACAAACCGTATCTCACGGATCGCTGGGAAGAGCCGTATCGCACCGCGCGCATTTACGATCTACTGCATGACCGCCACGATTTGCGGCCCGAGGACATGCTGAAAGTCCAAACCGACACGTACAGCTATCCCCACGTCTTCCTCGCGGATCAATTATTGGGGGCCGCGAAAACAGTGAAGCCCAAAGACCCACGCGCCCAAAAGCTCATCGAAGGCCTGAAGGATTGGAACGGAATCGCCGACGCGGACTCCCCGGAAGTTTCTTTTCTGCACGTAGCGCGTCGGGCGGCCATCGACCTACTCCTCGAGCCGTTCCTTGGAAAAGACACGAGTCTTTATCAGTGGCGGAGCACCACGTTTCTGCAAAAAATCCTCACCGATCGGCCCGCGAAGTGGCTTCCCGCTCCTTATAAAAATTTTGACGAATTGCTCGCCGCAGCTGCCGACCTTGCCGTAACCAATTTGGCCGGGCAGAGCAAGAGCGATCGCGTCGAAGATTGGGCCTGGAAGCGCTTTGACTCCCTGGACATGTTCCATCCCATGGGGCGCGAGGGTCTGTTGAAGCGCTTCCTCAGCATCACGGACAAATCCCAATCGGGCACTCTTTACAGCGTTCGCGCCGCCACCAAAACCCACGGCCCTGCCATGCGCTTCGTGGCAAACCCCGGAAACTGGGATGAATCCATCCTGCTCATACCTTCTGGCGAATCCGGCCAGCCCGGTAGCAGCCACTACGCCGATCAATTCTCCTACTGGTACGAAGGCAAACCCATCTTGGCGCCCTTCAGCGACGCGGCCGAGGCAAACGCGCGCAAGCACACTCTGACTCTCAAACCGGGCTCCTGATTCCCTTCCGCTCTCATGCCGGAACTGCCTGAAGTCGAAGCTGTCGTCCGCACGCTCCGTCCCCTCCTCCAGGGTCGGCGAATCCGTTGCGTTCACGTCTTTCACCCTATCGCCACGAAGCCCCAAGCCGCTTCGCGGGTCGCCCGCCATGCCCACGGGCGCCGCATTCGCACCGTCGATCGCAAAGGCAAGTATGTCCTTGTAGCTTTGGACCGCGGGCTGCTGACGATGCATTTTCGCCTCGATGGCCAACTCCTTTGGTTTTCAAATGGCAAAGAACTGCTGGAAAGTGCCAACAAGGGTGAAAAGGGAGTGCACGTCGATGTTGCCCTGGAATTGGACAAAGGCGTCCTCGGTTTCGCCGATCGCCGCCACTTCGGCCGCGTTCACGTATGGGAATCCCTTGATGACTGCCCTGGGCTCAGCATGCTGGGGATCGACGCCCTGTCGCGCGATTTCACCTCCAGCCGTTTTACCCAATTGCTCGCCGCGTCAAAGCGTCCCTTGAAGGACTTCCTGCTGGATCAAGCGCGCGTTGCCGGTCTTGGCAACATCTACTCTTGCGAATCGTTATGGCACGCTCGCCTCGACCCTCGCCGCCGCGCCAATGCGTTGAAACCGCAGGAATCGCGCCTCTTGCACAAAGCAATTGTGTCCGTTCTCGCGCGTGCCTTAGAATGCTGTTTGCATCCGGCGCCCGACTTTCGCGATCCGGAGTGGTGGTTCCAGGGGTTGGAAAGTATTCTTCGCGCCTATGGACGCGAGGGGAAACCCTGCCGCCGCTGCGGAGAGCCGATCCGGCGCATTGCGCAGGGCGGCCGGTCAACTTATTATTGCGGGCGCTGTCAGAAATAGGCGCCTCCAAAGGACACGGGCATATCGCGTGAATTCACCTGCTCCCAAGAAACCCGAACCACCGAAAAAGCCCGATTTTGAGCGCTCGCTCGCCCGTCTTGAGGAAGTCGTCCGGCGCCTGGAAAGCCCGCAACTCTCTTTGGACGACGCAATGAAACTGTTTGAGGAGGGCGTCGCGCTTTCGCGCGAGTGCCAGAAGCAACTGGAAGAGGCGGAGGGGCGAGTGGAAATCCTCCTGAAGAAAGCCGATGGCAAGCTTGCCGCCGAGCCGTTCGATCCCGAGCGGGAGACTGAATCGTGACGCGCCAAGGCAGCCCGCTGCGCGCCCATTCCCTGCCGCGATGAAACTTCCCCCATTCTTCGAAGAAGACCGCCTGACCGTCGATGCTGCTCTTGGGCGGCTAATGCCGGCCGAAACTGCACAACCCTCTTCCATTCATACGGCAATGCGCTACAGCGTATTCGCCGGTGGAAAGCGAATCCGCCCCATCCTCTGTCTCGAGACGGCGCGCATCTTCGCCAGCGATGTCACACCCGCGCTTCACCCCGCTTGCGCCATCGAATTCATCCACACCTACTCCTTGATTCACGATGATTTGCCGGCGCTGGACAACGATGACCTCCGCCGAGGCAAACCGACTTGCCACAAGAAATTCGGCGAAGCCATTGCCATCCTCGCGGGCGACGCTCTCTTAACCCTCGCGTTCGAAACCATCGGTGCGGCACCCGCCGCCGCGGAGCACCGCGCCTCCATCCTCACGGAAGTTGCAGCCGCCGCCGGCACTATCAATGGAATGGTCGGTGGCCAGGTCGCTGACATCGAAGCCGAAGGCAAGCCCATCGATCCGCAAATGCTGGAGTACATTCACCGTTCGAAAACCGCTGCGCTGATCCGCGCCTCGATCACAGCCGGTGCCATATGCGCAGGCGCCAGCTCCGAAGATGTCGCGCGCCTGCGGCGATTCGGCGAGACTATCGGCTGGGCTTTCCAGGTTACGGACGACATTCTTGACGTCGAGGAATCCTCCGCCGCGCTCGGCAAGACGGCAGGAAAAGACATGGCGCAGCAAAAGGCAACCTATCCCGCGGTTTACGGGCTGGAGCGCTCTCACCAGATTGCCAACGATCTGGCGACCAAGGCCATTGCCGAGCTTGCTCCGTACGCGGAACGTGCCGCGCGCCTCCGCGATATCGCGGAATTCCTGGTGCTTCGCCGCGCTTGATTGTTCGAACGCCTCATGAAACCAAAGGCAGGCCGCAAACGCCTCGATCTTCTTCTCGTCGAGCGAGGCTGCGCCGACTCTCCTCAGAAAGCCATGGCCATGATTCTCGCCGGTGAAGTTCAGGTGGACGGCAAACGAGTGGAAAAGGCAGGCATGCCCGTCGCGGAAGACGCGCGCATCGAAATCACCAGCCGGCTGCAGAAGTTCGCCAGCCGCGGTGGAACAAAACTCGAAGGCGCGCTGGAAGACTTTGCGATTGAGCCAGCGGCGTGCGTTTGCCTGGATATCGGCGCTTCGAACGGCGGTTTCACGGATTGCCTGCTGCAGCACGGCGCAGCGCGCGTCTACGCTGTCGACGTAAACGTGGAACAGCTTGACTGGAAGCTGCGGCAGAATCCTCGCGTTATTCCCATCGAGCGTAATGCGCGCGAACTGCGGGTTGAAGACCTTCCCGAAAGCGTCGACATCGTGGTGATTGATGTTTCTTTCATCTCGGTCCGGAAGGTAATTGCGCCCGCAATAGCAGCGGCAAAACCCCGCGCCGGCTTTCTCATCCTCATCAAACCGCAATTCGAATTGCGCCGCGAGGAGATTGGCCCCGGTGGCATCGTGAGAGACAAAGTGCTGCATGATAAGGCGATACTAACTGTACGTGAATGCGTTGAATCCGTCGGTCTGGAATACCTCGGAGTACGCCCGAGTCGCCTCCTGGGGGCCGAAGGCAATCAGGAGTATTTTCTCCACGCACGCAAAAAGGCCCTGGAGTAGAATCGCAGACGCACATGCGCCCCGGACAAACTTTTCAAACCATAGGCATCATTTCTCGCCCTCGCCGTTCGAATCTCGCCGTAGTTGTTCCGCCATTGCTGAAATGGCTCGAAGCGCAGGGCATACAAACTTTCTTTGACGAAGAGACAGCTAACTCTTTGCCGGATGGTTCGAAAGGTCAGACTCGCCAGCGCGTGGCAGACGCGTCGCAACTTCTGCTCGTGCTTGGGGGTGACGGCACCATGCTTGCCGCCGCGCGTCTGGCCGCGCCACGCGGGATTCCGATCCTGCCCATCAATATGGGCAGCCTGGGCTTCCTTACTAGTTTTACTCTGGAAGAGCTCCACCCGGCGCTCGATGACACACTGGAGGGCCGTTATTCGCTCAGCGAACGCGTCATGATCAGCGTGGAACTCGAGCGCTCGGGCAAGGTGATCGAGAATCAGCGCGTTCTGAACGAAGCGGTGATCAATAAAGGCGCGCTCGCTCGCATGATCGAGCTGGAGCTTACCATTGACGCCGATTTTGTCTGCCGCTATCGCGCCGACGGCCTGATCGTGGCCAGCCCCACCGGCTCTACCGCCTATTCCCTCTCCGCCGGCGGACCGATCGTTCACCCCGCCGTGGAATCCTTCGTGATCACTCCCATCTGTCCGCACACCCTGAGTGACCGCCCACTCGTCGTCCGCGACTCTTCTTCCATCGAGATGAAACTCTCCGGGAACACCGAGTCGGTTTTCCTGACCCTCGACGGTCAGCGCGGTATCCCATTGCAACCAACGGATCTCGTCCGCGTCTCCCGCGCGAAAGAGCTGTTGAAGCTCATCCAGCCGCCAAAGAAATCCTATTTCGAGATTTTGCGCAGCAAGCTGAAATGGGGCGAAGCCTAGAGCGGACTTCTTAAACGTGGATCAACCTGCCAGAACGTCCGTGCGCAGCAAATCGTTCTGCGTTTCTCGCCGGCGAATCAGCCGGAAGCGCTTCCCTTCGACCAAGACCTCAGCGGGGCGGCATCGCGCATTGTAATTCGACGCTTGCGACATTCCATACGCCCCGGCAACCCAAATCGCGAGCAGGTCGCCGGCCTTCACTTCCCCCAGCGGCCAATCCCGCAAAAAGCAATCGCCCGTTTCGCAAACCGGCCCGACAATGTCGACTCGTTGGCGACGAGCGTCATTTTCCTTCCCTTCCCGCTCAATTTTCGTAATGGGGTGAATCGCCCCGTAGAGAGCCGGCCGCATCAAGTCGTTCATCGCCGAGTCTACGACCACAAATGTCTTGCCCCGATTCGTTTTCGTATAGACGACGCGCGTCAAGAGAACACCGGCCGGCGCGATAATCGAACGTCCTGGCTCCAGCAAGAGGTGCACGCCAAGTTTGCGCACCATTTTTGCAACCAGCCGCGAGTACTCCGTTCGTGTCGGAGGCTTCTGGTCCGAATAGCGCACTCCCAACCCGCCCCCAACATCCAGGTAGCGCAGGTCAATTCCCGCGCGCCGCAGCTCTCCGACAAATCCAGCCAAGCGCACCAGTGCGCGGCGAAACGGAACGAGCGTTGTAATCTGCGAGCCGATATGCGCGCTGATCCCCTGCCAGCGGATCCATTTCGAATCACGATGCGCAAGGTAAAGTCGTTTCGCCTCAGACCAGTCCAAGCCAAATTTGTGTTCGTGACGCCCGGTTGCAATGTGTGGGTGGCCGCCGGCTTGCACATCGGGATTCACTCGAATCGCCGCCGCAGGTGCCCGGCCTCCCCGTCCGGCCAGTCGCGCCGCCTCCTCTACCAAAATGTCGAGTTCCGCTTCGGATTCGGCGTTGAAAAGCAAAATTCCCGCGCGCCCGCCTCGCTCATGCGCTCGATAGTTCAGCGCTTCACGAATTTCATGCCGGTCCTTGCCGACCCCGGAGAAAACGATGCGATCGCCGCGCACGCCGATGTGCTGCAAGTGGTGAAGCTCCCCCCCGGATACAATGTCAAAACCGCTGCCCAGCTTGGCAAGATGATTCAGGATGGACAGATTCCCGTTGGACTTTACCGCAAAACACAAAGTGTGCGGCAGCGCGCCAAGCCCCTTGTGCAGTTCCTCGTAGGCGCCATCAATTGCAGCGCCGCTATATACGTAGGTGGGCGTACTGAACTTCTGCGCGACCGAATCCAGTGGCACTCTTTCGCACACCACTTCTTCGCTGCTCGCACTCCGCGCCCCGCTCTTTTCCCACGCGAAATGCGGCGTGAAGGAAGCGGGATCCACATATTGAAGCTTGCGCGAAGATGAATCCATCGATTGGCTCATCGGACTTTTGCCACCACTAGGGTCCGGTCATCGGCAAGCGGAGCGCTCTGTGTGAACCAATCCACTTCCCGCAGAATCAGGTCGGCAATCTCCGTCGCGGACTCTTCATGGTGCTGTTCGATCAGCTTCATAAGCCGTGTCGTACCGAAGAACTGTCCTTCGCTGTTCATGGTCTCCGCGATTCCGTCCGAGTGAAAAACAAGAATATTTCCGGACTCCAGCGTCACCGACCATTCGTCGTAGGTCACTTCTTCGAAAATGCCCAGCGGAAAACCCGTCAATTCAATCTTGCCGCAGCGTCCCTCTTTGTAAAGCAGCGGCTGCGACTGCCCGGCGTTTGCCACTCGCAGCTTCTGGCGGCCCTTCTGCCACGTGGCAAAGCACGCCGTCATGAATCGCCCCTCGATGCGCCGTTCGCCCACCAGTTGGTTCATTTGCTTCAGCATTTCCGCAGGTTGCAGTTTTTGCGGGGCCAGACTCCGCATGATTCCTATGGACACCGCTCCATAAAGCGCGGCCGCCGTTCCCTTGCCGCTCACGTCTCCCAGCGCAATTCCCAGTTGCTGCGGTCCGTAGCGCAGAAACTCGTAGAGGTCGCCGCACACTTCTCGTGCGGAAAGATACCGCGCGGCCATCTCCAAGCCGTAATCTTCCGTGGGAACCGGCCGCAGCAGCGCGCCTTGAATTCTCTTCGCTGCCTGCAAATCCCGCTCCAGCCGCGCTTCGTCGCGCGCCAATTGCTCGTAAAGGCGCGCATTTTCCAGCGAGACAGCAAGATTCGCCGCCAGGATCGAAAGCGTCTGTACGTGATCCTCGGTGAAATAGTTCAATTGCGGGCTTTCCAAATCAAGCACGCCAATCACTTTTCCCTTGTGCATCATGGGAATCGCCAGTTCCGAGCGCGTCTCTGGGTTCACCATCAGGTAGCGCGGATCAACGGTCACATCCGGAACGAGAACCGGCTCTTTCAAT
>WNFC01011088.1_pt1 | contig 24614 bp, 29 predicted proteins | sample 5400541 | NCBI WGS metagenome assembly WNFC01 (sample SAMN13153342, study PRJNA577476) | soil metagenome | isolation source: 120 cm saprolite under Douglas fir tree site 2 hole 2 replicate 1 | place: USA:California | collected 2015-04-18 | reverse complement strand
CGAACAGTGGCCAATCGCGCTCGAGGCTCATCGAGCTAGGGCCGGATGATGCGCGGCTTGTTCGTGTAGATCGCGTTGGCCGGCAGAGCCTTCGACCAGGCCAGCGAAACCGCGTCGTCGACGGTCCAGACGCCGATCAACTTGCCGGCGGCGTGCAGCTCCCGCGCGGTCTCGGGTTCGATCGACGCCCAATGCGGACAGAAGACGTCGGCTTCCGCATCGTCCATGAGGCGCAGGATGTCGACCGGGCGCGAGGCCTCCAGCACGCCGGTCAGGATCTCCGGCTCGAGCTCGGCGATTCGTTTGATCGAGCGGTGGTCGAAGGAGATCACAACGACGTCACCGACCATCCCCGCTTCTCTCACGGCTTGGACGACTGCCTCCTCGATGCCGGGGTAGGGCAGCGGCAGGTTCTTGATCTCGATGGCGACCCCCACGCGCCCCTTCGCTACGGCCAGCACCTCGTCGAGCGAAGGGATTCGCTCACCTTTGAATTTCGGATCCTTCCAACTCCCGGCGTCGAAGCGCTTCAGCTCGGCCATCGTGTGGTCGCGGACAAGTCCACTGCCATCGGTGGTCCGGTCGAGCAGGTGATCGTGGATCACTGGCAAGCCGCCATCGTCGGAACGATGGACGTCGAGCTCGATGAGGTCGACACCGAGCTCGATGGCGGATCGAAAGGAGGCCAGTGTGTTCTCCGGGCATTCGTCAGCGTTGCCCCGGTGGCCGCCGAGCAACATGCGGCCACTCCGGAGCTTTGCTGCGAGGCCCTCCGCGTGCGCGATGGTCATCGGCCCATCGTACGTGAACCGTCGCGGAATTTTTACAACCACGGGCACGCGCAAGAAATCTCTTAGACGGGCGTGACACCAACAACGGCCTTGGCCCGCGCCGGCCGGTTCTGCCATGACCCTACCAAGGATCCGAACGCTGGCAAGGCGGCGGCGGGTGCAGGTGCTGGCGATCGCCTTGCTCGTCCCCTTTCTCGCGGTCGCGCCGCTCCGTCTCTTCATGCCGGCGACGGCAAAGGCGCACGGCATCCCCGCCCCGGTGCAGGTTGGCATCAGTTTCAGTCCCCTCCGTGCCGCCTACCTCGGGCTCGACTACCAGACTGCCTTCAAGCGTCTCGAGGCGCTGCATTTTCGAGTGATCCGGCTCAGCACCTATTGGGATCAGGTCGACCGCGAAGGCTATGGCCAGCTCGACTGGATGATGGCCGAAGCCCGGAAGTCGCATCAACCGGTTGCACTCACCGTCGGCATGAAGGCGCTCGGCTGGCCGGAGTTCTTCATCCCGGCGTCGGTCACGCCGGTCAACGGTCTCCACCAGGGCCAGGACGTGGCGTCCGACAGCAGCTTTCGCGTTGCCGCGCTCTCCTTCGTCTCGGATACGGTGCTTCGCTATCGGGACAACTCGGCGCTGGTCGCCTGGCAGGTCGAGAACGAGCCTTTCAACCGCGCGGGACCGCAGCGGCTCTGGATCGACGCCGAGTTCCTCCGCGACGAGATCGCCAGCGTCCGGCAGCTGGACCGCCATCACCGCCCGGTGATCGTCAATGCCTTCAGTCACTTCAACCTTGTCTTCGATCAGGCATCCGCTCGCCAGGGATTCGACTTTCGCCAGTGGCTGGGTTTCGATGCCGACAGCGCTGAACGCGACGGGCTTTCTGTTCTCGGTCGGGGCGACGTGCTCGGCCTCGACGTCTATACCGCAATCGGCTACCAGTTCCTGGGACAGAACCACCTGAGTCACGCCGACGGCGACTGGCCGGACCGGCTCTCGCGGGTTCTTGACCTGGCTCACAAGCAGGGAAAGCAGGCGTGGATAACGGAGGCGCAAGCGGAACCGTGGGAGTCGTCGGACCTCAACTATGCCAACCCCAAGAGCACCAGCCCCCAGGCAATTCGCGGCATTTTCGAGAACCTGAAGGACGCCGGGTTCACCACGGTGCTGTTCTGGGGCAGCGAGTACTGGCTCTGGCAGGCGGATCACGGCGACACCCGCTGGATCGAGACCATCAAGACGATCCTGCACGACGAATCGCGCGCGCCGGCGATGGCCCTCGCCGCCTAAAAGACGGCCCAGTTCACGGTTGAGAGCTGGTCATCGGTGAAGGCCAGGCCCGGCTCCTGCAGGTAGAGATAGCCGATGAGGCGGGCGACGCGGGCCTCCTGGTAGTAATGCTGACGGTGATCCTCGTAGGCGGTCGAATGGATCGCCTGGCTGCTGTTCCCCTGCGCCGCGCTTTCCTCGGCGCTGAGGATCAGGTCGTAATTCTCGAGAAAGCGTTTGACGCGCGTGTCCCGGTAGAGCACAAGGCGCGGTGGAGCGTTGACGAGGTCCGCGGTGAGGCGAGTGAAATCCTGGCGCATGGCGGCGAGCGAACCGGCCGGCGTGGGTCGCTGCGTCTCGCGATCGAGGTCCTGGTTCAAGGTTGCCGTGGCGTTCGTGACGCGGTCGAGATACGCGGACTCTGCCGGTTGCAAGTCGGCGGGACGCACATAGGGGAGGGTCGCCTCTCCGTGGAGAAAATCGATCACCTCGTAGCCAACCTCGCCGCCGCTGCCCGTGTCGCGGAGAAAGAAGGCGTTGACCGGTGGCGATTGCTGCGCGCTGTAGCGGTAGAAACCGATCCGATGGGTCTGCGCCTCACGCAGCTTCGCCTGGCGTTCGCTAAGGCACAGGTCGGCGAAGTCGGTCAGCCCCGGGCGCTGCAACACGAACAACCGGGCGTTGGAATAGGCCGCGACGCTTGGATCGGTGGTATCGAGAACGAAGGCCTCGTACAGCGCGGCGTCGCGTTTGCTAGCGGCTAGCGCTGAGGCCATTTGCTGGATGCCCGCCAGGTCCAGCGGCCGCTGCCCGGACACATTGACCTCGATGGTGCTGCCACTCTGCCAGCAGTGGAGCGCCTGCAGCCCCGCGCCAAACGTCGGGCAGGCGATCCCCTGATCGCCGGGTCGGTTCGGCCGGCGATCCGAAGAGATTCCGGCAAACGTGAGGAAGACCACCCCGACCGCGATCCCCAACGCGATGAGGCCGGCGGTCCAGGCGCGCAGCCCCCGCCGGATCGCCGCCGGAATCAGCCGCCGGCTGAGGAGCAACAGGACGGCAGCGGTTGGAATGAACAGGAGCGTGTAGGAGGCGAGGCTGAATACGGTGTCGGCCTGGGCGAGGCAGGGCATGCCGGGGTAGGTGGCGCCTGCACGCAGTGGCGCGATCAGCCAGGCGATCGTAAGGAGAGCGAGAGGCCAGATCCATCGGACCAGCCGCGGTAAGCGGCTTGGCCTGGTCGCGGCGACCGTCACTGGGCCAGCGAGATGACCGATGGGTGGCGGATCGGAAGCATGTAGTGGATGCCCGGCTCGAGCCGACCGCGCGCGTCGAGCCCGCCGTTAGCGAGAAACCCTTTGGTGCGGACGTAAGCCTCGTCGATCAGCCGATCGCACTGGCTGAAATCGGTCCCAGCAGTCCCGAATTCGACGTTGGGAAACAGCAGCGAGATCTCGGCTTCACCCGAGTACCGCCGATACTCCTCCAGCATCCGCTGGCCGAGCATGATCTGGATGCTCTGGGCCAGGATGCCGGTCAGCGAGTGGTTCGGCGCAATCCGTGGGTTGGAGGTGCTGTTGTCGATGGCGACGATGTGGGTCGCCCCCAGTTGGATCGCTTCCGGAAGACCGACGTTCTCCGCCACCGCGCCATCGACGAACTCTTCATCGCCGATGCGGTACGGGTTGAAGAGCCCCGGAATGGCGGAGGAGGCAGCGACGGCATCGGGCACGCTGCCGGTGGTGAAGATCTCTTTGCGCGCGCGCGTCAGGTTGGTCGCGATCACGGCGCAGGGCAGGACGAGCTGCTCGAAGGTCGCCGGCAGATTCATCGCGGCCAACGTACGCAGGTAGCGGCTATCGAAGAAGCTGTTGCGACTGCGCACGTACCGGTAGGCCATCCGAAGCGGGTTGCGGTCGAAGAGGTCGCGGTTGCGGATCGATCGCCATACCTGGGAGAGCTGGGCGATGGTCTCGAGGTCGGGTTTGGCGGCCAGCGCCACGGCATTGAAGGCTCCCGAGCTGCATCCGACGAGGCCGTCCGGCTTGATCCCGGCTTCCAGCAGGGCCTTGAGCACCCCGACGCTGCAGGCGCCCCGGCTGCCACCGCCACCGAGCACGAAGACGAGGCGTCGTTGCCTATCGCCACCGGGCGAGGTCGGAGTCCGGCGCCGGCGCCACCAGGACAGCATGGAAGGGGATCGCCAAAATCCAGTCTCCCGCATAGAGGTTACGTATAAGATCCCGATCCGACCATGCGCCAGGGCTGAGTGTAACGGGTCGGTGGCAGTGGGCTGGAAGCCTGTGGACTCTGCGTTGTCTGGCTAGAAGAGGGCGTCTAGAAGAAGACACGGGACCAGCGCCGTGTTAGTCTTGTAGTATCACCTTTCCGTCCTATGCATTGTCCCTATCTCGAGCAAATCCTACGTAAGCGGCAGGCCTTCATTCGGGTCTTCCAGGCCGATTGCCATGTCGACCGAAAGGTCCACCGTTTCCACGGGGTCATGAAGTGGCCGACCCCGCCATGCCTTGGAAAGATGGCAACCTGCGCCCTCTACCAGGAAGCGCGCGCCAGTGAAGATCTTCGGCTGCGCCGTCTCGCCGACTAGCTAGATAACATCGGGCGTGTGATCTCGGATCTGATCGTCGTCGGCGCGGGTGCGATCGGCACCTCGATTGCCTACCAGCTGGCGAAAGCCGGTGTCAGCGTGACCGTCTTCGACCGCGGCCAGGTTGGCGGCGGGGCGACCGGGGCGTCCGCCGGCATGATCCAGATCAATCCGGACCGCGCCGCGCCGGCGGCGGTGTCCGCGCTCGCGCTCGAGAGCACCCGCCTCTTCCCGGCGCTGGCGGCGGAGTTGCGCGAGCGCACCGGGGTGGATGTCGGCTACCGGCAATCCCCGCTGCTGCACATCGCGCTGCAGGCCGAGGAGGAGCCGATATTGCGGGCGCACCGCGGGTGGCAGGCCGACCATGGGGTCGCCGTCTCGTGGCTCGATCGCACGGCCGCACTCGACCTCGAACCCGGCCTGAATCCCGACGTTCGCGCGGCGCTCTATTACCCGAATGATCACCAGCTGTTGCCGCTGGTTCTTGCCCAGGCGCTCGCGCGAGCCGCCGTCGACCTGGGGGCGGTGGTGCGAGAAGGAACCGGTGTCGACCGCCTGCTGACCGAGGGCGACCGCGTGGTAGGGGTCGGCATCGGCGGCGAGCGCGTGCTCGCGGGTGAGGTCGTGATCGCAAATGGCGCGTGGGCCTCCTCGTGGTCGGACGCGCTGCATACGCCGATCCCGGTTCGGCCGGTTCGCGGACAGATGGTGGCCCTCCGGACAATCGGCACCGGTCTTCGGCACGTCGTGAGCTCGCTGCAGGGTTACCTGATCACCAAGGCCGACGGCGCCACTTACGTGGGAACCACCGTCGAAGAGGCCGGGTTTGATGCGCGTCCGACAGCTGCAGGTATCGCCGGGCTCTTGGCCCTGGCGCCACGTCTCGTGCCCCGACTCGCCGATGCGACCTTCACCGCCGCCTGGGCCGGGCTCCGGCCAGGCACCGCGGACGGACGTCCGCTGATCGGTCGGATCCCAGGATGGCAGGGAGTGACCCTAGCGGCCGGCCATTTCCGGGATGGCATCCTGCTGGCGCCGATCACGGGTGAATTGGTGGCCGACCTGCTGGCGAACCGCCGGCCGCGCCTGCCCGTTGATGACTTTGACCCGGGCCGGTTTTTTGTTCGTGCCGCCTGAGACGCCGCGCGCCTTCGCTCGCCGCGCGGACGGATTCCGCCACGCGACCGCCGGCAGGCTGTGGCTGGCTCCGCTCGTTTATCTGGAGCACGCCCGCTTCGGACCTGGCTGGTATGGGAAGGTCGTCAGCTCCGACCCCGAGCGGCTCCTTGCCTGGGCGGTCAGCAAGGCGATCCCCCGGCGCGCGCTCGAGGTCAAGTCGCTGCCGGACCTCGACATGCCGCGGAAAGGACGCCGGCGCCTGCCCGGCTACCACATCGACCTGTGGGGCGCCCGGCTGGCGCTGGCCTACGACCCGGAAACGCTGGCTCGAGCCCGGCAGCGGTCAGTAGCGATCGATCGCCTTCATCCCGGAGCCGGTGATGATCAGGACGGACCCGGGCGGAAGATTCAACACTCGAGCGCCGGCGATCGCGACCGCTGAGGTCGGCTCCATCAGCAGCCCGACCGCGGCAGCCTGGCGCCAGGCCCCCTCGATCGCGCCCTCCGACACCGCGAGCCAGCGACCGCCGCTGTAGCGTACCGCCGCGTAGCTTCGTTCCGCGCGGGTGGGCTCGGGAATTCGAATCCCATCGGCGATCGAAGGCTGGGGGACCACCGGCGCCGGCCGCCCGATGGTTGCGCCGCGCACCAGCGGCGCGCACGCTTCGGCCTGCACACCGTGAAGCCGGGGGGCCCGCTCCATCCGGCCGGCCGACACGAGGTCGGCAAATCCTATCGCCAGCCCGATCAGGACGGTGCCCTGTCCCACCGGGGTGATTACATCGGTCAGCGTCTCGCCGAGTTCCTCGAACAATTCATAGGCGATCGTCTTGGTCCCCTCGAGGAAGGCATCATCGCGTGCGTGGCCGACGTCATAGGCGTCGCGGCCCGCGGCCACGGCCGCCTGGGTGACGGCGGAGCGCGGTCCCGATACTTTGATCAGCTCCGCTCCGAGCACCTGGATCGCCCGGGCTTTGACCGCCACGATGTCAGCGGGCGTGAAGATTCGCGCCTTGATCCCGGCGGCAGCGGCATAGGCGGCGATCGCGGTGCCGGCATTGCCCGAGGAATCCTCGACGACGGTTTGTGCCCCGGCCGCCCGGGCCGCGGTGATCGCCGTAGCGGCGCCGCGGTCTTTGAACGATCCGGTTGGCGAGACGCCTTCGAGCTTGAGCAGATACTTTTCGTAGGGCACGATCGGCGTTGCACCCTCGCCCAGCGTCACCGGGTCGCCGCGAATCGAAAGGTCCGCGCGATAGCGCCACAGGCCACGCCCCGACCAGGTTCCAGTCTCCGCCGGCAGCGTCACGACAGAATTTTCTGCAACGCTGGGTCGAGATAGTCCTTCGTTAGCGGGAATGGCTCGTAACTGCTGACCGTGCCATCGCGCGCCACGAGGATGCTGACCGGCAGCCCACTGCTGCTCAAGGCAACCCCGTACGCGCGGCTGGCCGCGCCGCTCGGATCCAGCACGGGGGCCGGCTGAAGGTTCATCGATTTCCAAAAGGTTCGCACCGTAGCCGCTGACTCGTCGCCGAAATCGATGGCGACGATGGTCAGTCCCTCGGCTCGATGAGCCAGGTACGCGTCGCGGATCAACGGCAGCTCGTCGCGGCACGGGAGACACCACGTTGCCCAGAAATTGATCAGCACGGGCTTTCCCTTGAGGGCCGAGAGGGCGACAGTCTGGCCGTCGATGTCCTTGAGGGTAAAGTCGGGCGCCGGCTTGCCGACCCGCACCGGACCATGGGGAGCTGGTGTCGGGTTGTTACTCTCGAAGTGGGAATCAAATGGGGTCGTGAGGGCGACGACCGGGAAGAAGTCGTTGAACACGGTGAGCCGGTTCGAAAAGATCAGCACGCCCATGCCGATCAGGAAAATGGCGGCGACTGCATTGAGCACGGCATAGGCGCCTCGAACCCGGGCGAGCAGTCGCGTCAGGACCCCGGATAAGCCGGCGGCGACCAGGAAGGGCAGGCCGAGGCCGGCCGAATAGACCGCGAGCAGCAGCGCCCCCTGCGCCGCCGTCCCGCTGCTGCCGGCGCGCAACAGGATGGCCGCCAGGATCGGTCCGACGCACGGCGTCCAGCCAATCGCGAACGCGAGACCGATCACGTACGCCGCCCAGGGTGTGCGCGGGAGCCGGTGGGCAATGTCCAACCGCTTCTCACTCATGAGCCCGGGAATTCGGCCGATCGTCAGCAGGGCGATGCCGATCAAGATCAAGGCCGCGCCGGCGATCTCCAGCAGCTGCGGCCGATAGGCGGCCAAATCCGCGCCGATCAAGCCGAACGACGCGCCCAGCGCGACAAAGGCGGTTGCAAATCCGGCGACGAAGAGCGCCGCGTTGCCGAGCACCTTGAGCTGCTGCGCGACCGTGGTCTCGGTACCCGCCGCGGCCGCGCCCATGTAGGCGACGTAGGCGGGGACCAGGGGCAGCACACAGGTGGAGGCAAACGACAGCAGGCCGGCGACGAACGCCAGGGCCAGGTCGAGGATCATCGAGCCGGTTTAGGCTTCTCGGTCGCGAGCTGACGGACCCACTCGCGCAGCCGCGATGGGGCGTCGTCGGTGCAGCATTCCTTGCGGACCAAACGCTTCATCTCCGCCTGGAAGTCGAAGACCTGCTCGCACGGGGGGCAGTCGTCCAGGTGAGCCTTGACCTTCTTGACCTCGGACTCGCTCAGCTCGCGGTCGATGTAGGTCGAGAGCCGTCGCATCGTCTGTTCGCAGTGATCTCCCATCAGCGCGCCCCCACGGCCAGCGACGGTGCCTTCGGCCGTCCTGAATATTCCCACAATTTCTTCTGCAGTGCTTGCCGGCCGCGATGCAATCGAGACATCACCGTCCCGATCTTGATCCCCAGGATGGAGGCGACTTCCTTGTACGAGAAGTCCTCGACGTCGACCAGCACGACCACCATCCGCATTGGGACGGGCAATTCCTCGAGCGCGCGCTTGACCTCGCCCCCGAAGCCGCGATCCACGATGATCTCCTCGGGCGACATCAGGTGAACCGGCATGCCTTCTCGGCGCATCTGCTCGTAGATGGAGAAATCGGCGCCGGGCTGATCGATGGGATCCTCCGGTGCCGGCCGCTGGCGGAGCCGGTTGCGGAAGACATTGGTCATGATCGTGAACAGCCAGGCCTTCTCGTTGGTGCCTGGCTTGAACCGATTCCGGTACCGGTAGGCTCGCAGATAGGTTTCTTGCACTAGATCCTCGGCGTCTTCCGGCTTTCTCGTGAGACGTAGCGCGCTTCGATACAGCGCATCGAGATGCCTCTCAAAAAGCGAAAAGTCGTCACTCATGGCAACGCCCCGCTGGTCCATTCTATTCCGGCGAATTCGGGTGGCCGGGGGTGTCAGCTGGGCGGCGGGCCGGCACTCGGCGGGCCACCACCAGGCGGCGAACCGTCCGGTCGCGGGCCGCGTCCACGCCCCCGACCCCGCCGTCGCCGTCGCTTCTGGACATCTCCCTCTCCCCTGGGCGGACGCCCGGGCAGATCTCCCTCAGGCCTTGGGGGAGACGGCCGGCGTGGGGGATTGCCTCTGCGCACTTCTCCCTCGCCCTTTGCGGGGGAAGGTCGGTGTGGGGCGTTCCCGCGCGGCCCTCTCGGCGTCGCGCGCTGAGGACGCGCCTGACCCTGGATCTGTTGCGGCTGCCCACCCTGGCTTGTTCGTTCGCCGCCTCCGCCGCCTCCGCTACCGCGGGTCTGGCGTGGATGGTCTCCCGGTTTCAGCGCCCGCCGTTTCCCGCGGCCGCTCGGGGCGCGCCGAAGCGGGCACGATTCGAGCTAGCCCGCGGGGGCGGCGCCTCCGGCTGGGCTGCTCGCGGGGGCGCGCGTCCACTTGCTTGACCCTTTCGTCGAATTCGGCCAACCACTCTTCCATCGACCGCTTGATCTGCGGGCGCGGGGCGCGTGGCTCCTCCGGCCAGATGCGCGGCCGCTCGGGGCGAATGGCTTCTGGCAGGGGATCGGCGTCGGTCGGCTCGGGCTCGACCGCGATCTCAGGCGGGAGTTCCGACATCTGACGAAATCTTAACCGGGGCTTGCTCGATCACCGGTCGGTCGACCGCCCACACCACCAGGAACCGGCGGCGGAACCGCTCCAGCGCCGCGATCACGGCGGAGCCCAGGACGGCGATCAATAGCAGATTTCCTACCGCTCGGAAGCTGTCATAAACGAGCGAGGTCGCCAGGTAGAAGGCCCCGAATCGGCGCGCCAGGGGCATCAGCCCGATCCCGGGCATCCAGCTGAGCGGCGACGACCCGGCGGCGACCAGCAGCGGCCATTCCCAGAGGTCCAGGAGGATCCCGAAGGCGAAGCCGGCGGCGCCACCGTACAGGGCGAGCGCCGCGATGGTTTTCCGTGATGCCTTGCGGCCAGTGATTCGTCCCACGTACCCAGCGCCCATGCCGACCCAGCCGGCGGCCAGCATCTGGTAGGGCAGCCACGGGCCGAGGCCCGCAGTGAGGACCGCCGAGAGCAGCAGGGTTAGCGCGCCGCTGGCGAAGCCGAAACTCGGCCCCATGACGAAGCCACCAGCAATGACCAGGAAGAAGATCGGCGAAAAACCGAGCAACCCGATCACGATCACCAGGCGGAGCGTGGCGTCGATCGCGACCAGCGCCGCCAGGATCGCGAGCAAGCGGGTGGAGAGGCGGTGCGTTTGCAGGGCGACGGCCAGGGCGACGAGCGCGGAAACCGCGATCAGCGCGCTGAAGAGCAGAACGGGCTGTGGAAACCGCGATCCCAAAAAGAGCGGAGCAAGGAACAACACCAGCCCCGCGCCGGTCAGCCCCAGCAGGACGACATCCTCGGCGCGCGCCGCCACCCAGTCCCTCAAACTGGCACCTCATCGGGGAGGAGCCAGCCCCCGCCAACGAGCTTGCTGATCTGCGTCGCGAAGACGAGGGAGTCGCTGAGCACGGCGGCCGGCGGGCCGTCGGCGTAGATTTCGCCCTCCGCCATCAGGAGCACGCGGTTGGCTGTGCGAGCCGCCCATTCCACATCGTGGGTCGCGACCAGGATGGCGGCGTCGCCGGCGGCGCGCATCCGCAGAAACGCGCTCAGGGCTTGTTTGACCTGCGGGTCGAGGCCGCGGGTCGGTTCATCGAGGAGCAACAGGTCTGCCTCAGCGGCCACCACAGCGATGGCGAGCTGTTGCCGCTCGCCTGAGCTCAGGTCTCGCGGATAGCGCCGCAGCCAGGCATGAAACGGAGCCATCACCTCGGGCATCTGACCGCGCAATTCTTCTTCAACGGTCGAGGCGAAAAGCAGGGCATCGGCGTCTTGTGGCACATAGGCGGGGCGGGCATCGGCCAGGATGGTGCCGCGTTGCGGGCGTAGGAGTCCGGCGATGAGCTTCAGGAGCGTGGTCTTCCCGGATCCGTTGCGGCCCATCAGCGCCGTGACCTGCCCACACCGGAGGCTGAGCGATAACCCTCGCACGGCCGGGACGCCGTTGTAGCGATACTCGAGGTTCTCGACCCGGCAGATGACCGACCCCCATCCCGCGTCATGGAAATCTCCTTCCCCCGCTCGCGGGGGAGGGTAGGGTGGGGGCTTTGGCAGCCGCTGCGCATGGACGCGCGCATCGCGCAGGCCGAGCGGGATCGGAGACCAGCCGGCGCGCAGCGCCAGGTCGACGACCGGTGGTCGCGCGCCACCCTCGGCGAGCGCGGTTCGCGGCGGTTGATCCTTCAGGACTCCGGCATCGAGCGTCCAGATCCGATCGACCAGGGGCGCGATCCGTTCGACGCGATGCTCGGCGATCACCGTCGTCATGCCCAGCTCGGCGACCAGCCGCATCACCACCTGGAGCACGTCCTCGGCCGCCTGCGGATCGAGCTGTGAGGTGGGCTCGTCGAGGACCAGCGCCTGCGGATGGACGGCCAGGGCGGCGGCAATCGCGACGCGCTGCCGCTCGCCGCCCGAGAGGGTATCGATCCGGCGCCGGCGCAGATGGTTGATCCCCACTTGATCGATCACCTCCTCGACGCGCTTGCGCATCAGCGGAAGCGGGAGGCCGAGGTTCTCCATCCCGAACGCGAGCTCGGCTTCGACGTCCTCGAGGACGAACTGAGCATCGGGATGCTGAAAAACGAACCCGATGTGCGCGCCGAGTTCCCGTGGAGGATGCACGCGGGTGTCGAGGCCGCACACAATCACGCGGCCGCGAAACTCGCCGCCGGTACTGTGCGGGACCAGACCATTCAGGCAGCGAAGCAGGGTCGACTTGCCGCTGCCGGACGGCCCGCGTAGCAGGATGACCTGCCCCGGTTCGATGGCGGCCGACACGTCCACGAGAGCCGGCCGTTCAGCCTCCGGGTATCGATAGCCGACGCCCTCAAGCGTGATCAGCGGCATGGTCCATTCGAGAAAGGCCGGCGGCAAGGGCCGGCATCGCGAGCAGCATCACGGCAAGAAGGCTCGGCACAGTTGGCACCCCTGGCACCAAATCCAGATACGGGTTGTAGGGTTGCGGGGGCATCAGCACGATCGCGGCGACCGCGGCGAGGGAGCCAACGACGATCAGCAGGTCAGCGATGCTCCAGGGGACCGGACGGTACCGCGATCGTCGGCGGCTGCCGAAGCCGCGCGCGTCGAGCGACTCGCCGTACTGCAGCGACCGCTCGAGCGTCGTCAACAGAAGCGGCAGCAGCACCTGCGGCGCCGAACGCCATCCGGCACGTTGCCCACGCAGCTGCCGGGCTTCTCGGATCGATTGGAGCGACGCCACTGTCTTGGGCGCAAAGGCGAGCGCGAGGGCGACGGTGGTGCCGGCGCGGTAGAACGGTCGCGGCAAGATGGCGACCAGGTCCGCGCTCCGCAGCGTCATCTGCAGAACGGCGAAGATCGCTACCGTCAGCAACAGTGCCGCGCCGGTCGACGCGCCGAAGACCGCGGCATCGAGGGTCCAGCGACCGCCGATGATGGGGATATCTGGCAACGTAAATAGCACGTGCGTGCCGAACCGGCTCAGGGCAACGCTGAAGACGATGGGGATCACCGCCAGCGCCAGGCCGACTTTCCGACCTCGAATCCGGCGTCCTGCGCCATAGGGGATGAAGACGTTGATGACGATCAGCAGCAACAACGCCTGTAGAAACGGGTTGCGGTCGATGAAGGCGGCGGCAAGGCCAGCTGTCGCCCAGACGCACCAGGCCAGAGGATGACGGATCACGGCCGGCGCCTTCGCAGGTTGAACGCCCCCAATCCGGTCAGCACGATCAGCGCCCCGCCGAGCAACAACCACGACCCGCGCCCGACCGGCGGCGGCGGTGTCGGTGGTCCCGTCGAGGCGAGTACCGTCCCTGCCGACGGCGAGACCGATGGCGCAAGCGCCAGCATTGCAGGCGATGGCGAGGCGCTCGCGGTGGATTCGGCCGGCGTCGCCGTTGCAACGCTGCCACTAGGAGGCGTCGCGCTATGCGTTGGTGGAGCAGCGGTCGGCGCTCGCGGCGGGGGACAGACCTGGCTGAACGAGACGGTTGGCGGCTGCGTCCCCGTTCCCAATGCGTAGGTCCAACCCTCGACGTCGCCATCCCTGACTGTGTACCCGGAGACACCGGTGGATCGAGCTTGCCAACCCTTGGCGGTTCGTGTCCAGTCGGACCAGTTGGGCCCGGACATTGGACCGAAGCACCGATCCGGGACCGTTTGCGGTTGACCGTCGAGCTGGCAAACGGTGTATGCGCCCCCTCCCCAGTCGTAGATCTGCGGCGGCTGGCCGGAGTTCACGCCGGCCAGCTCCAAGAGGGCCAGTCCGCCGATCGCGTCTTGCGCGAACTCGACGCACTTCCAGATCACGCGGGCTCCGGGCCATGACGAGCTGTGCTGAATCAGCAGTGCGGCACGGTGGGTTTGGGCGTGCGCGGACCCTTGCCACGTCACGGCGGCGGCAAGGGCCAGCGCCAGCCCGACCAGGGAGCGAGTTACGAGTTGCGTGCGCCTCTCCGAGGTCGCCAGAGGAGACCCAGGGCGAGGACGACGAGTGCGAAGCCGCCGAGCAGCGGTCGCCCATCAATGGGACGGCCGGTCTGCGCCAGGATGGGCGCAATCGTCGCGGTTGGGTGCGCCGTCGCGGTTGCGGTGGTCGCCGCCGGGCAGGCAAGGAGCGGGACCGCGCTCTCGGAAGCCCCCCGAGCTGTTAATGGTCGCTCGAGAAACGCGGCCGGGGCGTCCGTGGTGGCGAACAGCTTGCTGTACGGGCTGGCGATGGCACCGGCATCGGCGCCATTTCCGATTTGCTGTCCGGCGAGGTACGACAGCGCCTGGTCGAGCCTGGTCTGCCACGCCGCATCCGACTGCTGCTGCGCTGCCACGATGGCCTGGATGGCGAGCTCGTCGGAGTTTGGATCAGGTCCAGCTCCCGGTGCGCTGCCGAAGCCGCCGCCGCCAAAGACGCTCTGCAAGTAGGTGAAGCCCTTGGTGATCGTCGGGTCACTCGACGCGACTCCGGTGCTGACCAATGCCTGGATGACCAGCGCGGTCGTGTTCGAGTCTTCGCCGTACTGGTCCGCGTTGTCGGCGCTCCAGCCGCCGCTGGCTTTTTGCTGGCCTTTGAGGAACGCGACCGCGTCGTCTGCCACGGTCTGGCCCGCCGCACGAAGTCCCAGGATGGCGAGCGCATCACTATAGATGTCGCCGCCGTATTCGCCAGTGGTGCCCTTTGCCGCCTGCAGCTGGGCTGCTACCGTGGCAACGGGCCCGGCGTCCGCAACGGAGGCGCGAGCGAGCAGGAGCTCACCATTGGTGCCCACCTCGGTACTGGTGGCCGTCGTGAGGTAATCGGCCAGGGACTTTGTCCCGACGTGCATCGCGGAGGCCTGCTGGCCGGCGGCCGCCAGTCCGATGGCGACTTCCGATGAGCGGGCGATTGGGTTGCCGCCGCTCCCGATCTGACCGTTGGCCCGCTGTTGGGTGCATTCCAGCCATTGCAGGGCTCGTTGGGCAGTGGAGCTCGCGGGCGTCTGAGCGGTTGCGCTCAGTGAGGCGAGCAGAAAAAGTGGTACGGCGAGAAAACTCGCCACGATAGGTCGTTGCATGTGTACCTCCAGATCTTTGCTGGAGGCCGATTCAGAAGATGCCTGGCACCTCCCTCTCAGCCTCGAAGAGGGTCGTGGTCCCCGACAGGCAGGTCTCCTGGCTCCGGATCGTTGCCGATGGGCTCCTTCCCAAGGCTTTTGGCCTCAGTGGATCTCGCCCACGGCTCCCCGGTTACAGTGACGGGTTCGCGCCGGATTCACACCGGCTTTCCTTTTCAGCTCTCGTTAAGCCACCTGTCGGCGCTATTTATTTGTCGAGGCGCTTGGCCGGCATCACCTCCCCTAAAAGGTGACCGAATTATAGGATGCGTCCCTGCCTAAAAGAAAACGCCGCCCGAAGGCATCGGGCGGCGGTTCAGCTCTTGCGGTGGATCAGGCGACGCGCGATTGCTCGAAGTAGGCTTCGAGCTCTTCGATGGTCGGGACCCGGTTGATCTCATCCGGCTCGACATTCATGAACTGCTCCTGGGCGGTGAACACGAGCTCGATCAGGTCCGGGATCTTGATGTCACGGCCGTACGGCACGCCGAAGGCGTGCAGCTGCTCGACGACGGCACCGGGCACTGTCGTCCGCTCGGCCAGGTTCAGTTCTTCGAGCGCCCAGAGCACGCGGTCGAGCGCGTACAGGCTGAGCTTCCGCTTGGCTTCCTCTGCGCGGGTGGCCATGACTCGGAGCGTGGTGCGTTGTGTCTCAGTTTGGATCGCTTCGTACATTCTCAGGATGGGCTCCTCCGAGGCTTGTGGTTGTTCGGTCAGCGACCACGGTACGGGCCAATTCCCGCATCTCGCAAATAACTTTCGTTAAAACATGTAAATAGCGACCCTATGTCACCGGCATGCTTTCGAAAAGCCGCGGGATAATACCCACAATGGCTTATATCGATCCCGATCCGGATCGTGGGCCCGGCCGCGACGCCGTCGAGCTCTACACCCGAACCTACGGGACGCTGCTGCGGAGCTCGGGCGAGACCAAGCTCAAGGTGCTCGAGCAGTCGCACATCGGCATGGGCTCGAGCCTCCATCCCAAGGCCGGGTCCGCGGAGCCCGATACCGGCGCGCTGATCTATGCGCTCCGCCGCCTGCCGCCCTCCATCATCGCCGTCAGGCGGATCGTGCTGGGCCAATCGGCTGACGTCTTCAAGCGGTTGCTCAACGTCGACGTCGAGCGCTGGGAGATGCAGAGCGCCCCCGGCCGCCGCCGTCGGTATTACTTCGACGGCAAGGAGACCCTGGCCGTTTACATTGCCAGCCCATCCGATATCGACGATGTCATTCCGCAGCTCGTCGCGCTCCAGATCGAGTGGAACAAGCTGCACGCTCTCCTCAGTCCCGAAGACCTGAGCCGGGCGGAGAGCACGGAGCAGCAGTTCAAGGTCTTGCAGCGGACGGGAGTCTCCGAGGACGACGCGCTGCGACTGGTCGAGATCTGGGGCGACCTGCTCACCCCGCTGCGCCGCATCCAGGCCGAGGAAAAGGGTTTCCGCGTGCGCATGCTGGGCGGCAGCCAGATCGGCTACGTCAAGGCAACTCGTCGCTGGTGGCAACCGATCGAGGATCTGATGCAGCGGGAGGGACTCCAGGAGCGACCGGTGTACTTCATCTCCAGCAACACGCACAGCCTCGTGAACCTGTTGAGTGGGTCGGCGCGTCGGCACCAACAGGAAATCGTGGAATACACCGAACGCAGCAACAACCTCGAGCTGGTGCCCGAGCTCCGCAAACTCCGACAGGGCCAGTCGCGCGGTAACTGGGACAACTTCCTCTATTACGCGGCGCGCTCCTATTACGCGCAATCCGCCGAAGCGCCGGAACGGCGGGCGCACCGGACCAGGGAGGAAGAGGAGCGCGGCATTTTCTTCATTGCCAGCCAGGCCGGCCTCGACGTGGCGGCCCAGGTCATCGTCCTCGACCGGCTGGTCGCGGGCGACCTCGATCCTCGACTTGGAACCCCGTCCGCGGACCGGCTGAAGCGGAGCCCCGCGATCCTCATCAACGTCAACTACCCCCTGGGGCTGGGCGCCTACAACGTTCTGCGCGAGGTGGCGGAAAGCGTGGGCACGCTCCGCGGTGTCTACGTCCTCGGCAAGGCGGCAACTCTCAACGGCAGCATCGGCGACATCATGATCTCGAACGTCGTCTATGAAGAGCACTCTGAAAACACCTACTGGCTCGATAACTGCTTCAGCTTCGACAGCGTGGCGCCCTTCCTCGTTTACGGCTCGGCACTCGACAACCAGCGCGCCGTGACCGTACGGGGCACGTTCCTTCAGAACCGCGCCTACCTCGACTTCTATCACCGGGAGAGCTACACGGTGGTTGAAATGGAGGCCGGCCCCTACCTCAACGCCCTCTACGAAGCGGCGGAGTCGTCGCGGTATCCGATGCGAGAAAACATCAACTTCACCAAACTGCCCTTCGATTTCGGGGTGCTGCACTATGCCTCAGACACGCCCTATACGCAGGCGCGCACGCTGGGCGCTCGCGGCCTGTCCTACTACGGTCTCGACTCGACGTATGCGTCTTCGGTTGCGATCCTTCGCAGGATCCTCGTGCAGGAGCGGGTTCTTACGGCCGACGTTGCGACACCGCGCTGGGCGGACGCCGAAGCCCGCCAGGGCGCCTAGCCGTAGCTTCCCTCGCCCTCTGGGGGAGGGCACAGTGGGGGCAGTTAGCGCCGTCGTAATGGGGCGTTGCTAGCCTGCAGTCAGGTTCCAAAAACTTCTCGAGTCCCCCTCCTCCCCACAAAGGCCGCCCTCACCGGCGGCCTTTTGTTTTGCGCCGGCCGATCAGGCCGCGCGCTTGCCCTTGCGGGCGGTCTTCCGTCGAAGGGCGAGGTCCTGGAGCGCGACGTCGATGCGCCGGTCCGAGGGATCGAGGTGCTTGGCGCCCATCACGTGCCGCTGCGCAGCGGCAAGCTGGCCGCGCTCCATCTCCGCCAGGCCCAGTTGTAGAGAAAACCCGGGATCGATGGGGCACGTCAGCGCGGCGCGCTCTAAGAAAGGAAAGGCGTCGTCCCGCATCCCCATCTCCCAGAGTAAGGTCCCCAGTTCGGCGAGGATTTCGGGGACATCGGGGGATTCTTCTAGGGCGCGGCGGTAGGCGAGCCGTGCGACCTCGGTGTGCCCGAGCTGGCGGTGATCGCGTCCGATCAGGAACCACGTCTGCCACGAGCTGGGAGCCAGCATCATGGTCCGGGAGTAGGCGGCTCGCGCCGGTTCGCGATCGCCCAACGCATCGCACGTCAGGCCGAGGCGGAAGGCCACCTCGGCATTCTCGGGATCGAGCCGGCTCGCCTCCTCGAGAACCCCACGTGCGCGCGCGTAATCGCGCAGCCGATGGCAGACGGTTCCCAATCGCAGCCGGGGCAGCGCCTCGGTGCCGGCCAGCTTGACCGCCGCCTCGTAGCGGACCACGGCCTCGCGCACGTTGCCCTCGGTCTCGGCCTGCCGGCCGCTTTCGAGCAGGCGCTCGGTCTCGGGCGTCATCAATTAAGACAACGCGCCGATCCGAACGGTCCTACACCGGCCGTAAATTCGTCAGGAAGCGAAGCAGTTCCGGCTCCTCCATCTCCTGGGCCGGGACGAGCGGCGTGTATTGCAGCCGGGTGGCGAGCTTCATCGCCAGCTCCACCTTGAAGTCGACTGGCGTGAAGCCTTTGTCCGTGAAGATGCCCAGCTTACGGTCGTGGATCACCAGGGCCGCGCCTTGTTTGCGCGCCAGCACCGTCATCACGGATGCCCCGCCGTTGCCGGCACCAGCTGTGCCACCAGGCGAGCCAGCTGGGTTGGCTTGAAGGGCTTCTCCACGGTCGCGACCGCGCCCGCCGCCCGCGCCCGCGGCGGCGTGGTCGCGTCTCGAAACTCGGTCATCATCACCACCGGATGCTTGGCGACGAGGGTCGTCAGCAGGTCGAAGGCATCGCCATCCGGCAGGCTCGAGTCGAGGAGTATCAGGTCGGGCTGGATGGCCTCGGCCGCACCAGCCACCGCCTGGACGCTCGATTCCCAGCGCACCTCGTGGCCTTCCCGTTTCAGCTTGAAGACGATGATCGATGCGATGTTGGGCTCATCCTCGACGAGCAGGACGCGTGCCATGAGTTGGGCACTAATGTTAGCGGGTGCCAACGCGAGCACACAGCGTTCCAGCCATCTTTCTGGCCCATGGGGCCTCGGGCGACGCCAGCAGCATGCGGCCTTACGTCAAGGCGCTCGAAAAGCGCCAGCTGAAGGCGCGCGCCATCGACCTCCCGGTGGGTAAAGCCGAGCGAGCCGTGCCCGTATTCATCCAAAAAGTCCCGGCCGGTTCGGTTGCCGGCGGGCATTCCTATGGCGGTCGGGTGGCAAGCATGGCCGCCACCGAGGTGGCGTACGCCGCGCTGGTGTTGCTGAGCTATCCGCTGCACCGTCCGGGCCACCCGGAGGATCTGCGGACTGAACACTGGTCCGCAATCACCTGCCCCGTCCTGTTCCTCTCGGGCGAATCCGACCCTTTCGCGCGTCTGGAGCTTCTCAGGTCGTCGGTGCGCCGCCTCCCCCGGGCGGAGCTGGTCACCTTTCCCGGCGTCGGGCACGATGTGTACCGCGCCGGGCGATGATGTCGGTCCACCGGCTCCGGCCGCGGTCAGGGAAGAAGAGCGGACCATCAGAGCCGGCGATGGCGCGGATCTACGCGAGTTCCTCGCCCTTCCCGCGACCGGATTTCGGCGTGGTGCGGTTCTGATCATCCACGACATCTGGGGATACACCGACTTCTACAAGGACCTGGCTCGACGGATCACGCAACATGGGCACGCCGCCGCCCTGGTGGATTTTTTTGGCCGCCAGGGTGACCTGCCCGAGTCGATGCGGGCCCCTGAGCGGACCGGCAGCAAGCCGGACGCGATGGCTCGCGCCGTACAGCGGGCTCAGCAGTTATCGGATGAGCGATTCCTGGCCGACATGCAGACCGCGGTGGACGACCTCCTGGCGCGCGGGGCATCGAGAATGGCGGCGTGGGGTTTTTGCATGGGAGGTCGACTCACATACGTCGCGGCCGCCCGTGTGCGCGGCCTGGCAGCAGTGGTTGCCTACTACGGTCACCTCCAGGTGGAGCAAGGGCGGCTATCGCCGCTTCAACTCGCGGGCGATATCAAGATCCCGCTACTCGGCGTTTTCGGCGGGGCCGACCCGGGCATCCCCGCCGAGCAGATTGCGGCCTTCAAGGACGCCTTGAAAACGGACAAGGAAATCGTCATCTACCCGGATGCGCCGCACGGATTCCTGCGCTACGGAGCGACCCAACACAAGGCGGCCATCGACGACGCGCTACAGCGAACCTTCCGATTCCTTTCGCGAGTGCTGACGACGCCGAGCTAGACCGCGGCCCGCTTAGCCGCTGAAGCCCTCAGGCAGGAGCACCGCGCCGCCGGTGGTTTGGACGTACACCTGCCAGCTGTAGTAGCCGAGAAAGGCGCGCTGGTTGGCGAACATCTGCTGCGCGTACAGTTGCACGGCCCGAACATAGAGGTTGCTGGGGTTGTAGGCGTAGATCGCCCGGCTCATGTTCTGGGGCGCGCCGTGCGCTTTCAGGTAGCGGCCGGCCGCCAGGATGGCGTCGTGCGGATTGTTGACGTCGCCGTGACCATAGCTGGCCCAGGTGGCGGGCATGAACTGCATCGGACCCTGTGCGCCCGCCGAGCTCAGTCCCCGGATGCGCCCCATGTTGGTCTCGATCAAATTGATCGCCGCGAGGTACTGCCACTGGACGCCATAGGCCTGCTCCGCTTCGCGGTAATAACCGAGGAGGACCTCGGGCGCCGGCGGCGCGATGATCAGCCAGTGCGGCAGCGAGCTACGGGACCCGTTCAGGCTGCCGATCTGCTGCGCCGCGCTCAGGTTGTCCTGGATCGCCGAGCGCGCGGTCGGCGAAACCGCATTGAGGACCGCGGGCACCCAGTCCGGGTGCGCCGCTAGGAGCTGATACGCGTGCTGCTGACGATCACCCAGGCTGGCGTACGCGTCCCCCGGGGTGTCGACCATCCGAATGGCGTCCTCGACCCCGCCCAGCTCGCTGGCGACGTAGGCGGCATCGATAACGACGTGTGGCGTTGGTTCGGGTGACAGCGAAGGCGACGGCGAGGGACTCGGCGACACGACGGCTGCAGATGGGCGCACCTGCGTTGCTGCCTGGGCGCCGCCGCACGCGGACAGGGCGACTGCCAGAATCGGGGCGATCGTCCGGATGCCGTTGGCTCGCATCCTTGCGCGGGGATTCTATGAGTTTCTGCATTTGTGAATCAATCCGGGGCGTACTAACGTTATTCGCTCCGTGAGCTATCCCTGGACTCGAGTCCCGAAGGACGCCCCGCCGCTCGATACGTGGCAGTTGCGGCTGCTGCCCCTGGCCGACCTTTTCATGGGGCTGATGTGGTCGCGACCGGGTGGCCTCTCGTTGCGCACCACCTGGGTGACGCCCGCCACGCTCGGGCTCGCGATCGCCGTCATCCTCGTCGTCGGTCTTCCCGGGCTGGCTGCCATCGCGTACGGCGTTGGATATGGCCAGTGGCTCTTCGCGTTCGGGGGACTGGTCGCGACGGCCTTAGGTGTCGGCGCGGCCGCGGTGGCGCTCTATGGCATCCGGCAACGCCGGCTACCGCCTGCCGCCAGTTAGGACCGCGACCGGCCAGAGTTTCGCAAGAGTTCCGCAGGCAACCCAGCAGCCCGCGCAACCCTATCCTTTTAACGATGCGCGATGGCAGCCTGACCGTCGCCGCGGAAGCCTTCGACTCCGCCGATGCTGGACGATTGATCGCGGCACTCGACGACGGCCTGGCCGAGCTCTATCCGCCTGAACAGCGCTTCGGGCCGAACCTAAAAGCACATCATCTCGAAGGGGGCCGTGGCACCTTTCTCATCGCGCGCAATGACGGCCGAGCGATCGGGTGTGGCGCCATCCGCCTTATCGACCCGATGACCGCCGAAGCGAAACGGATGTATGTCGAACCCGATCAGCGGGGGAAGGGAGTCGGACGGGCGGTTCTGGCCGGCCTCGAGGCAGCCGCCATCCAGCTAGGCGTGCGTCGGTTGGTTCTCGAGACCGGCATCTATCAGGACGCGGCGCTCTCCCTCTACCGGCGCGCGGGCTTCACGCAAATCGACTGCTGGGGCGAGTACGCGTCCTCATCGACGAGCGTTTGCTTCGAGAAGCACCTCATTTAGTATCTGGACGTAGTCATGAGTGCAGCGATTGAGCCGCCCACATACCGAACCGGCAAGATTTGCTACATCGAGATCCCAGCGACTGATGTCAAGAAGTCGGCCGAGTTCTATCGTCGCGCTTTCGGGTGGCAGACCCGCCAGCGAGGTGATGGTTCGACGGCCTTCGACGACACCGTCAACGAGGTGAGTGGGACGTGGGTCCTGGGGCGGCCCATCGCAACGGAGCCCGGGCTAATGGTCTACATCATGGTGGCGAGCGCTGCCAAGTCGATCGAAGCAATCCGGTCTGCTGGTGGCGAAATCGTGCAAAAAGTTGACCCGCATGGCCGAGAGGTTGTCGCAACCTTCCGCGACCCGGCGGGAAATCTGATCGGCATCTACCAGCAACCCGGCCTCGCAGACGCCGAAGCTCAGCCCGCTACCCCTGCGTCTCGAGCACCCGCCTGACCTGAGCCAGCTTGCGTGGATCCGCCACGGCGTAGACGCGCGTGACCAGGCCATCGCGCACGGAAAGCGCAAGCACCGCGGCGACGGCGCCTCCGCGGAACGCAACGATGCCGGGCTCGCCGTTTATCTCCCGGGCCATCATGGTGGTTCCCGAGGCTGTGCCGAAGAATCTCATGAGTTGCCGGGCGACCTGCTCGCGGCCGACGTTCGGCTGACTGACCGCGGCCAGCGTCCCACCGACGTCGGCCCATCCAATAACTGAAGGATCCAGCAGCGGAAGCAATGCCCGCAGCTCACCCCGAGCACAGGCGGCGATGAACGCGGCGACGACCCGCCGCTGCTCAACTGGATCGATCTTGAAACGAGCGGAAGCCGCTTCATCGTTGATAGTCCGACGGGCGCGACTGGCGAGCTGCCGGCACGCGGCGGGCGACCGCTGGACCAGGGGCGCAATCTTCTCGAACGGGAATTCGAACACGTCGTGCAGCACGAAGACGACGCGCTCGGCGGGGGACATGCGCTCCAGGACGATGAGGAGCGCCATGCGCACGCTCTCGTCCAGCGTCACGATGTCGGCGGGGTCTGACAGCCCGTCATCCGAGTGGATCAGTGGCTCGGGGAACCAGGGCCCCACGTAGGCCTCGCGGCGGACCCTGGCGGATCGAAGCTGGTCCAGGCACAAGCGGCTCACGACGACGACGAGCCAGGCGCGCAGGTCCTCGATCGGGTCAAGGTCCGTACGGAGAAGTCTCGTGAAAGCCTCCTGCACAGTGTCCTCGGCCTCGTTGTAGCTGCCCAGCAGTCGATAGGCGACATCCAGGAGGAAGCGGTGGTGAGACGTCCACAGCTCAGTAACACGCACATCCTGATCGATCATTCGCCCTCGCCTCCAGTGAACCACGCGGTCTGCATCAATACAAGGACGGGGCTCGGGTCAGGAATGTGACATCGGCGCCAACGTCACATTGTGGCGCCCTCTCCCGTCCTTGGAGTATCAGTCAACCCACTCAGTTCCAGAGGTTTTCATATGGTCACCACTAACCAAGCAATCCGCCCTCTGCGTCTGGGGCCGCGTACCCGGCGCGTGGTCCGCTTCGCAGCTCGCTTCCTAAATCCCGCCGTCATGCTGATCGCGGGTCGGCGGTGGATGCCCGTCCTTGGCATCCTGCACCATGTCGGTCGCCGCTCCGGCCGCTCGTATGCCACACCCCTGGGGATGCGCCCGCTTGGCGACAGCTTCGTCATGCCGCGGACTTTCGGCGAGGACGCGGCCTGGTATCGGAACGTGCTGGCGGCCGGCGGGTGCCGCGTCACGTACCTCGGGAAGGATTACCCGCTGGTCGAGCCCGAGGTCATCGACTATGCACCCGCGGCGCTGGCCTTTCCGCGCTACGAGCGGCTGCAGTTCCGCCTTATCGGCATCAACGAATACCTCCGACTTCGCATCGCGCATTCATCACCGATGGCATAAAGGAGAAAACAAATGACTACTACAGTTTCCGTCGCTCCCGGCGCAGGACGCCGCATTGCGCCGCGGGCCCGCAACCTCGGCCTTGCCCTCGTGGTCATCGCGATCGCGCAGCTCATGGTGGTGCTCGACACGGCGATCGTGAACATCGCGCTGCCGTCGATCCAGCGGGCTCTCCACTTCACGCCAACCGGCCTGGAGTGGGTGGTCAACGGCTATGCCCTCGCATTTGGCGGCCTGCTGCTCCTCGGTGGTCGCGCCGGTGACCTGTTCGAGCGGCGCCGCGTGTTCGTCACCGGCGTGCTGTTGTTCACGCTCGGTTCGCTCGCGGGAGGGTTTGCCACTACGTCAACCTGGTTGATCATCGCTCGGGTTGCGCAGGGCGTCGGGGCGGCCATCGTCGCTCCGACAGCGCTGTCGCTGGTCGCCGATACGTTTCCGGAAGGGAGCGGGCGCAACCGGGCGCTGGGCGTCTACGCGGCCGTATCGGGAGCCGGCGGCGCCCTCGGCCTGCTCCTCGGCGGCTTGATCACCAACTATTTCTTGTGACGTTGGGTTCTCTTCGTCAATGTGCCGATCGGCGTCATGCTCGCCGTCGCCGCTCCGCGGGTGCTGGCGGCGACGCATGGCCGGCCGGGCCGGCTCGACCTGCCTAGCGCCGCCACCGTGA
>WNFC01003705.1_pt1 | contig 24621 bp, 27 predicted proteins | sample 5400541 | NCBI WGS metagenome assembly WNFC01 (sample SAMN13153342, study PRJNA577476) | soil metagenome | isolation source: 120 cm saprolite under Douglas fir tree site 2 hole 2 replicate 1 | place: USA:California | collected 2015-04-18 | reverse complement strand
CGCTTGCGCGGAGCTAGCCCTTGCGTTTCGCTAATCCTTCGCCACCATCAGGCTGGATAGAGGACTTGCACCTCCAAGCTATCGATCATGCTCGGCACACTTACTGGATCGTCCGCCTACGCGGACGATGACAGCCGAGGGATGCTCTCGCGGGCATGACAGGTCAGAGCTTGCCTTTGCCGGCGTCACGCCCGGAAATGCTTCGAGAGCTTCAGGCCCTGCGCCTGATAGTTCGAGCCGATGCGCTCGCCGTAGAGCGACTTCGGGCGCTCCAGCATGCGCTCGTAGATCAGCCGGCCGACGATCTGCCCGTGCTCGAGGATGAACGGCACCTCGCGCGAGCGCACCTCCAGCACCGCGCGCGAGCCGCGCCCGCCGGCGCCGGCATAGCCGAAGCCGGGGTCGAAGAATCCGGCGTAGTGCACGCGGAATTCGCCGACCAGCGGATCGAACGGCACCATCTCGGCGGCATAGTCGGGCGGCACCTGCACCGCCTCCTTCGAAGCGAGGATGTAGAACTCGTCGGGGTCGAGGATCAGGCTGCGGTCGTTGCGGGCGGCGATCGGCTCCCAGAAGTCGGCAACGTCGTAGCCGGCCCGGCGCTCCACGTCGATCAGGCCGGTGTGGCGCTTGGCGCGATAGCCGACGACGCCGTCGCGCGCCTGCGGGGAGGAAAGGTCGACGCTCACCGCGATGCCCTCGCTCACCACGGCATCCTCGTCGTCGACCAGCCACTCGCGCGCGTTGAGCGCGCGCAGGGATTCGGCATCGAGCGCGGCGTGGCCGTGGCGGAAGCGGATTTGCGACAGCCGCGAGCCCTCGCGCACCAGCACCGGGAACGTGCGCGGGCTGATCTCGACATAGAGCGGGCCGTGATAGCCGGCCGCGATGTGGTCGAAGCCGCGCGTCTCGTCAGCGATCACGCGGGTGAAGACGTCGAGCCGGCCGGTCGAGCTCTTGGGATTGGCGGCGGCGGCGATGTCGTCCGGCAACGCCAGGCTCTCGATCAGCGGCACGATGTAGACGCAGTGCGACTCGAGCACGGCGCCGTCGCCGAGCGCGATCTCGTGCAGCTTGAGCTCGTCGATGCGCTCGGCCACGGTCGTGTGCGGCCCGGGCAGGAAGCTCGCGCGCACGCGATAGGCCACCTCGCCGAGCCGCAGGTCGAGGCTGGCCGGCTGGATCTGGTCGGACACGAGGTCGTAGGCGGGCAGGATCGCGCCGTCGCGCGCGAGCGCCGCGATCATCCGATCGGGCAGGATGCCTCTCTGATCGACTGCGAAGGCGAGCGGCACACGTTCCTCCGTCCTCATGCCGGGGAACATCGCAGCGCATGTAGGGTGGGCAAAGGCGCGATCCGAGCCCTTTCCGCGTGGGCAAAATCGCGCGGCGCCTTTGCCCACGCGGCGGTGCTACAGCAGGCGATTTTGCCCACCCTACGATCTTTCGGCATGAACCCAAGCGTTAGCGGATGACCGGCTTGACGAAAAGACGCCGGTCGCGCTACAGAGACTTTATCCCGTGGTCATTTGAGCCGGCCGGCTTGCAGCCACGTAAAACAAGTTGCTAAAAGGCCGGGGACGCGTGGGACCCGGCGGAGCTTCTCCGGCCGGGTTTTTTGTCGGACAAAGGAGGCCCTGATGTCCGCGTCCGCGAAACGAAAGTACCGCTCCGAGACCGAACTCGTGCATGCCGGCATCCTGCGCTCGCCGTTCGGCGAGACGTCGGAGGCCTTGTTCCTGACCCAGGGCTACGTCTACGACACGGCCTTGAGCGCGGAGAAGCGCTTCAAGAACGAAGAGCCCGGCTACCAATATTCCCGCTTCTCGAATCCGACGGTCACCATGTTCGAGCAGCGCATGGTCGCGCTCGAAGGCGCGCAAGCGGCGCGCGCGACCGCGACCGGAATGGCGGCGGTCACCACCGCCCTGATGGGCCAGGTCCGCGCCGGCGATCACGTGGTGGCGTCGAAGGCGCTGTTCGGCTCCTGCCTCTACGTGGTCGAGGACCACCTGCCGCGCTATGGCGTCGCCTCGACGCTGGTCGACGGCACCGACCTCGAGCAATGGCGCCGGGCGGTGCGGCCGAACACCAAGACGTTCTTCCTGGAAACGCCGACCAACCCGGTGCTCGAGGTGCTCGACATCAAGGCGATCGCCGAGATCGCGCATGCGGCGGGCGCGACGCTGGTCGTCGACAACGTGTTCTCGACGCCGCTGTTCCAGAAGCCGCTCGAGCTCGGCGCCGACTGCGTCGTCTATTCCGCCACCAAGCACATCGACGGCCAGGGCCGTTGCCTCGGCGGCGTGATCCTGGGGTCGGAAAAATTCATCCAGGACCATATCCACACGCTGATCCGGCAGACCGGCCCGTCGCTCTCGCCGTTCAACGCCTGGGTGCTGCTCAAGGGCCTGGAGACGCTGGCGGTGCGCGTGCGCCGGCAGACCGATACGGCGGCGACCGTCGCCGTCGCGCTCGCCGAGCATCCGAAAATCGCGCGCCTCGTCTATCCCGGCCGGCCGGACCACCCGCAGGCCGAGATCGCGCACCGGCAGATGCGCGGCGGCTCGACGCTGGTCGCCTTCGAGATCGAGGGCGGCAAGGCCGCCGCCTTCCGCTTCCAGGACGCGCTCAAGCTCGTGCTTATCAGCAACAATCTCGGCGACGCCAAGAGCCTGATCACCCATCCGGCCACCACGACCCATCAGCGCCTGACGCCGGCCGCCCGGGCGGCGCTCGGCATCAGCGAGGGGCTGGTGCGGCTTTCATGCGGCCTCGAGCACCCCGACGACCTCCTCGAGGACCTGCTTACGGCGCTGAAGGCGGCGTGAGTGGGTAGGATGGGTTGACGCCCGCGAAAGCGGGCGGAAACCCATCGAAGCTAATCCTCAGGGAAGGATGAGCTGCTACCGCAGCCCGCTCGCGGTCGCCGTCGGCCGGGTCGCCGCCTCGGCGATCGCCATGCCCAGCGCCTTGGCGAGGCAGGCATAGCTCCAGTCGTTCATATGCAGCCCGTCCGCCGACACGAAGGTCTCGAACGGCAGATGCTGGATCTCGTACCAGGACCGCATCAGATCGAAGCGGTGGAAGAGATCGACATGCTCGGCCTTCGCGGTCGTCGCGATCAACGACACCATGCCCTGGTAATTGGCCTTGGCGAGGACCCGCGGCGCGTATTGCGGATCAATCAGCACCACGTCGGCCCCGGTCGCCTTGAGGCGCGCCAATCCCTGGTGCAGCAGCGAGACGTGCGGCGGCAACGCCTTGTCCCGAAGGACCGAGTTGGTGCCGACTTGCCACAAGACCAGGTCCGGCCGTTCCGCGATCACCGCGCTGTCCAGCCGCGCCAGCATGTCGGCGACTTCCTCGCCGTTCACACCGCGGTTGAGCACCGTGAATTCGTGCCCCGGAAAGTGCTGGGCGAGCTCCTCCGCAAGCCGGCTCGGATAGGAGGCGGCCGAGGTGCTGGCGCCGGCGCCGAAGGTCGAGGAGGAGCCGAGCGCGACGATCTTGATCGGCTTGCCGCCCACCAGGAGCCGCGCGGTGCGGGGAAGCGCCAGATCGAGGCGCGTCTGCTCGTCGGTCGGCGCGCAGGCCGGCGGATGGGCCGCAGCCGCGGCGGGCAGGGCGGCCGGCGTCGCAACGGGCGTCTGCGCCCGTGCCGGACCGAATGCAAGCAAGCTTGACATCGCGGCCGCACCGAAGACAGCCGCGCCAACCAACCTCAAATCGCGAACCATGGCGTACGTTTCGTCCCTGTTGACAATCGTGGTTGTTATTGGCCGACCTTTTGACCGGCCTTGAGCTCGAGCGGCCGCAAGTGGGCGGCGTCGATGATCGTGGCAGCGATGCCGCGGCCGATGCAGTCATGGACGCGGTGGGCGAGCACGTTGTCCTTGCCGGCGGCGTACAGATCGAAGGCGCCGGTGTCGGACCAATGCCGCATGATGGCCAGCCGATCGAACAGCGGGATTTCATGCTGCTGCGCGACCACGCGCATGGCGTCCGCGAATGGACCGAGCGCGATCATGCTTTCGGTCCGCGGGCTGTACTGCATGTTCATCAGAATGACGTCCGCCCCGCCTTTATGCAAGGTCTCCACGCCCTCCTCGAGCGCCGTCCTGAAGTCGTCCGGCTCGACCCTACGTATAGCGTCGAGCGTCCCTGTCTGCCATACCACTAGGTCAGGCTTCTCGTCGATAAGCAATTTGGCCATGCCCTGGACCATGTCCTCGGCGGTCATCCGGCTCCGGACCAAGGGCACCACCTTGACCGCGACCGAGGGCAGCCGCCGCTGCAGCGCGGCCTGGAGCCGTGCCGGGTAGGCGGTGCTGGGGCCGTCCGGTCCGGCGAGCGCGGAGGAGCCGGTCCCGACCACCGCAATGGTCAGCCGCCGATCCTTGGTGGCGGCCGCGTTGACGTGCTTCAACTCGTTGGTTCCGAACAACAAATAGCCCGGAATGTCGCACGTCTCGGGCTCCGCGGCCGGCGCCGGGCCGATGAGCGACCCGATCGCCAGCACCGCCGCGCATAGCGCACTGGGCGTTCTCATGCCTCGCCTCCCGCGAGGTCCGCGTCCGGAGGTTTCCTGGGACGCGATCCGGGACTACGTCCTTCTGTCCGTTTGTACCACGTAATAACGCCGGCCGCGCCAACCATTATGAGGATGCCTAATGCGCTGACCACGACCTGCATCCAGAAGGCGCCCGACACCTCCACCATGGCGAAATGGGCGGCAAACGACAGGAACACGCCGAGGCAGAAGATTTCCAGCGAATGTTGCCCGCACACGATCGGCGGCCAGGCCCACCACGATGCGAGCAGCGGCCAGTCGCGCCGCACGAACCGCACGGTCACCACCGCGAGCGCCAGAAAATGCGCGAAGCGCAGGACGTCGAGATTGACCTTGTCGATAGGGTAGATCACCTCCTCGAGCCAATGCGGGACGAATTGGCTCATGCCCGGCAGGTACCAGGTGAGCGTGATGACGAAGGCGAACAGGAGATAAGCGACGGCGATCGCCAACGTCATCCGGGCACGCACCACCACGGCCAAGCGCTGGGCTCCCCCCAGCGCGCACCAGGCGCCGAACACGAACAGCAATTGCCAGGCGAAGGGGTTGAAGTACCAGTGACCGCTCGGGTAGCTCGGCAGGTTCCAGTTGAATACCCAGGTGAGCACGTAGAGCAGCAGCGAAGCGCCGAGCGCGAGCGTCAATCGGTACTGCAGCAGCCAGAGGACCGGCGGGAACAAAAGCAGGAGGACGATGTAGAGCGGCAATACGTCCATGTTGGCCGGCTTGAACTTGAGCAGCAACGCCTGGACGATCGTCACGTCGGGCTGCTTGAGGAAATCGAGGATGTTCATCTCCTCGGCGTAGAGCGGGTTCTCGAAGCTCGTTGCGACGTAGGAAATCTCGGCGAGATAGATCGCGAACAGGAAGATGTGGGCGACGTAGATCTGCCAGGCGCGCCGCAGGATGCGGGAACCGGCGAGAATGAAGCCGCGTTCGCGCATCTCCTTGCCGTAGACGAAGGCGGCGGTGTAGCCGGAGACAAAGACGAAGATCTCGGTCGCGTCGCTGAAGCCGTAATTGCGAATGGTGGCCCAGGCCACGAGGTTCGACGGAATATGGTCGAGGAAGATCAGCCAGAGCGCGATGCCGCGGAACAAGTCGAGCCGCAGGTCGCGTCCGGTGGTGACCACGGGGGCATGCATTGGCGGCGTTCTTTCGTCTGCCGGGCGGCTTTGCCCGAGCTCGAGCGGGCCTCGGCTACTCTGGAGAATCACGTCGTCGCGACGATTGCAAGCCGTCGGCCCGGGCAATTGCTGCGCTCGAATATATCTGGCAAAAAGTCCGCAATGGGGCCGAAGACTTGACCATGGATGCCGTGAAAGCACCGTATCGCGCCGTGACCCGCCAGATCGAGGTCAAGGTGGTTCCGCGCTTCCTGCCCGATCGCTCCTCGCCGGAGAACGGGTACTTCTTCTGGGCCTACACCATCACGCTCACCAATCTCGGCCGCGAGACCGTGCAGCTCAAGACCCGGCACTGGCGCATCACCGACGCGCAGGGCCGCCTGCAGGAGGTGCGCGGCGCCGGGGTGGTCGGCGAGGAGCCGGTGCTCAAGCCCGGCCAGAACTTCGAGTATACCAGCGGCGTGCCGCTGCCGACGTCATCCGGCTTCATGGCCGGAAGCTACGGCATGGTGACCACCGCCGGCGAGAAGTTCGACATCGACATTCCCGCCTTCTCGCTCGACACCCCGCAACGGGAACGGACGATCAATTGAGTTTCGCAGCGCTTTCAAGCTTGCGCAGACTGCAGGAACTTGTCTGCGCTGCTCAACGCCGGGTAGGCGAGGATGTTGCCACCCTCGCCCCCCACAGACCCGGACGTGCAGATTTCCCGCATCCGGTTCCTCACGCGGAGAGGTTCGCTGCGAGGGCGTAGCGATGGACGATCATGGCCCGAGGAAGCGGATGCCGTACGAGGAAGGCGTTGAAGCGCGCCCATGTGAGCCGCTTGGCCCGCGTTCGCCGTTCCAGCCACTTCCGCCACAGCTTGGTGACCTGCTGCCGATACCGGTGCACCTGCCGGATGTTCCCCGTGATGCCGTAGTAGGCAAAGTGACCTTGGAGCTTCGCAGACAAGCGATCGTGCTGCCAGCGCAGCAACCGATGGCGGTTGTCCCGACACCAGTCGTTGACTGCCCCCAGCGCACGGGCAAGGCGGTTCTTCGCCGTCGTTTGCCGCACCACGTTCTTGCCCTTCTGCGATTTTACCCAAGTGTGGGTGAAGCCGAGAAAGTCGAACGGTGGTTCCTTGCAGCCTGATTGCGTACCCCCGCTCCGCTGCGGGCGGAAGTCGATGAAGCGGGTCTTGTCGGGATGGAGCGTGAGCCCGTACCGTTCAAGCCGCTTCCCCAGCACTTCCAGCACGCGTTTGGCGTCGAGGTGGGTCTCAAAGGTCATCACGAAGTCATCGGCATAGCGCACCAAGGTAGCGCTCCCCTTCAGGCGCGGTCTCACCTCGTCCTCGAACCATCCGTCCAGCACATGGTGCAGGTAGATGTTCGAGAGCAGCGGTGAGATGACGCCGCCTTGCGGGGTGCCTTCGGTCGCCAAGCGCAGGAGGCCATCTTCCAGGACTCCCGCCTTCAGCCATTTATCGATCATCCGTCGGATGACGCCGTCCGTCACTCGCTGGTCGAGGAAGGCTCGCAGGTGATGGTGCGGGACATCCAGCACCCAGTATTGCCTTTGCCACGTGATGGCGCTGAACAACTCGCGCAGCGCCTCATGCGCCGAGCGCCCGGGTCGAAAGCCGTGCGAGCACGGACGAAAGTCCTGCTCGTACACCGCCTCCAGCACCATGGCGATCGCCCGCTGCGCCACCTTGTCCTCGAAGGTCGGGATGCCGAGCGGCCGTTGCGAACCGTCCGCCTTGGGGATGTACGTCCGACGCACCGGCGGTGCCTTGTAGCGGCCGGATTTGATGCGCTCGAGGAGGTCCATAAGGTTGGCCTCCAGGTTCGCCTCGTACTCGGTCGCCGTCACACCGTCGATGCCGGTCGCGCCATCCTTGCGGGTGAGCGCGTAGGCCTCCTGCATCCATTCCAGGTCGATGACGTGGTGCAGCAGGAACAACGCTGTTCCCGGCTTCTTCCTCGCCAGTTCGGCTATCCGTTGTCGTTTCGTGGACAGGTTCGTGGGGTCCATGCCCCCTCCCGTGTTTCCCACCAACGGTTCTCTCCGCACGGCGCCTCCCTTCCCTCGTTCGGGTCCTGGCAAGCCCAGTTCCCCGCTCTCAGCGGTACTATGAAGGCGCTACGACTTCCCACTCGCGCATCTACGGTCGCTCATTGGTTCGCGCCCGCAGCCCACGCGATCCCTCCTCATTCGTGTTCGCCGTGGCGCTCCCGGAAGGTCGGAGGTCCCTTCCAGGCCGGGGGCTTTGATTGTACCGGCTGCCCCAAGCTCCGATTCTCTCACGTGGACGCGAATGGGATGTCTCAGGTCTTCAGGCGATCCTTCCTGTGCCTTTGCTCCGCTCCGGGAGACGGCGAAGGCTTCGGCAATGTCTGATTTCGGGGCTAACACGCAGCTTCGGCACCTGCTGCCATACGCTTCACGCGGACGTTGCCGCACACGTGCAAGGCTTGCTTCCGGCCGGCTGGCTGGCCTTTGCCGGGTGGGCATCGAACCCACTGGATCGCTACCAGAGGTTTCAGCTCGTGTTGACGATCATTCACCCCTCCTGCTCTCCTGACGCAACCATCCTACGGCCCTCACGTCGGCTCGCCGACCTCGCCCGGCTCGAACACGTAGGTCGCGTTGCAGAACTCGCAGGTCACCGTGATCTTGCCGTTCTCGACCATGTGGTCGCGGTCGTCCTTCGAAAAGCTGCGCAGCATCCGTTCGACCCCCGCCCGCGAGCACGAGCACTGCGCGTGCAAGTCCCGGCTGCGGAACACCCGTACCCCGCGCTCGTGGAACAGCCGGTAGAGCAGCTGCTCGGCCGAGACCTCCGGATCGAGCAGCTCGACGTCCTCGACGGTGGCGACGAGCGAGCGCCCCTCGACCCAGGCATCGTCCTCCGGCGTCACCTCGACCTCGACCCCCTCCGGCACGTCGCCGGGATCGAGGTCGGGCTGGCGCGCCCGCTCCGGCGCCCGCGGCAGGAACTGCAGCAGGAACCCGCCGGCGCGCCACCGATGCCGGGCGCCGTCCGCCCCCGCCCGCACTTCCTCGGCCACGGCGAGGCGCACGCGGGTCGGGATCTGCTCGGAGCGGAGAAAATACTCGTGCGCGGCATGCTCGAGATCCTTGCCCTCGAGCGCGACGATGCCCTGGTAGCGGGCGGTGTCCGGGCCCTGGTCGATGGTCATGGCCAAATGGCCATGGCCGAGCAGCGCGCCGGGATCGGCGGCGCCGGCGGCGACCGCGGCGGCCACCCGGTCGGCATCGAAGCGGGCGCAGCCGCGCACCTTGCCGGGCGTGGTGTAGTCGATGACCAGCATCCGCACCGGGCCGTCGCTCTGCGTCTGCAGGATGAAGCGGCCTTCGAACTTCAGCGTCGAGCCGAGCAGCACCGTGAGCACGATGCCCTCGCCCAACAGCTTGGCGACGGGCGCCGGATAGCGATGGCGCGAAAGAATGGCATCGATGGCGGGCCCGAAGCGGACCACGCGCCCGCGCAGGTCGAGCGCCTCGACCTGGAACGGCAGGATGGTGTCGTCTGCGGATCTCTCCGCCGGCGCGCGTGTCGGAATTTGGGTTTCGTGCATGAGACAAGATATAGAGGCGACGGTCGAGATTTTGACCCCCTCCCCTTCGATTTCCGTCGCCAATCGCTTCGACGCGAAAGCGATGCGCGGGCGGGCGCGAAAGTGGGGGAGGACGCCGCAAATTTCAGAAATTTGGCGTCGGAAGGGAACCGACGCGCCGTGCCACGGAAGTTCCCGAAAAATTGGCGACGCTATTTTTTGACCAGGACCGGCAGCGGCGGCGTGCTGCCGTCCGGAACCCCGACGCGGCCCGCGATCAGCACCGATGAAACCATCACGTAGAAGCCGGCGACCGCGATCAAGTCGATCGTCGGTTGCTCGCCGAGCGTGTCCTTGGCCCGCTTGAAGGTCGCGTCGGTGAGATTCCTGTCGCGCAAGAGCTCGATGCAGACGTCGTAGACGACCTCTTCGTCGGGTTGCATGGAGGTCGGCCGCCGACCGTCCCGGATGTCGTCGGCCACGGCCTGCGGCACGCCTTCGCGCAGCGCGATCGGATAGTGCGCCCACCATTCGTACTGCGCGTCCCACAGGCGCGCCTCGATCAGGATCGCAAGCTCGTTCAGGCGACGGGGCAGCGAGGTCTCGAAGCGCAGATAGTCGGTCATGCCGAGATAGCGCTCGGCCAGAACGGGGCTGCGAAGCAGAATGCTGTATGGGCCGCCCAAGCCGGCGCTGGACACCTGCATGATTCGCTCGGCCACGCGCCGCTGCACGTCGTTCAACTCACCGATCGCAAGCTGAGAGAACCGCGGCTCGGTCGGCGCGGCGACGACGTCGCTCTTTTGCTGCGGCATGGGCTACTGTTCCCGAAAATTGCGTTCGATCGAACCGACCGTCTGCACCGTTGCCGGCGGAACATATCATCAATGGGAAATTCGAATCACCGCCGTCACGACCGGCTGGTCTCGTGCGATCATTTGCGTGTAGCTTTCGGCAATGCGGGAGCTCGACCAAAACCAGCTCGGGCGACTGGGCGCTGCGGGAATTCTGGGGCCCGATCGCAACGAGACGCGCGCCTGGCTCGATCACCTGGCCATGGGCAAGCCTTGCGTCCTGGCGACGCCGCAGCAGGCTCGCGCGACGCTGGAAGCAACGCTGGCGATCGAGCATTCGATGGCAACCGGGAATCCGATCACGCTTCCGCTCGACGAAAGGAACCTCAGCGCCGGGAGCGTCAGCGCTGAAAGTGCGTCCCCTTGACTGCGTCGCCGTCGAGCTTGGTGAAGGGGACGAAGGGCACCAGCCGGCCGTTATAGATATCGGAGCGCTTGACCGCGACCTGGGTGCCGGCGCCGGCGTCCTTGACGACCTTGAGTATATGCTGCGCCCCCGGCGGCCCGATCGGGATCACCATGATGCCGCCGGTCTTGAGCTGCTGCAGCAGCGGCGGCGGAATGTGGTCGATGCCGCAGGTGACGATGATCTTGTCGAACGGCGCCGCCTCCTCCCAGCCGTAGTAGCCGTCCGCGTTCTTGGCGTTGATCGCCTTGTATTCGGAGTAGCCGCGCTCGATCAGGGCATCGTAGACGCCGCGGGTGCGCTCGGCCAACGGCTTGATGATCTCGATCGTCCACACCTTGTCGGTCAGGTTCGAGAGATAGGACGACTGGTAGCCGGAGCCGGTGCCGATCTCCAGCACCTTCTCGCCCATCTTGAGCTCGATCGAGCTCGTCATGCGTCCCACGACGCGCGGTCCGGTGATGGTCACGCCGAAACCGATGTCGTGATAGTTGACGTCGTAGATCACGCCGCGGCTTTCCGGCCGGCAGAACTCCTCGCGCGGCGTCAGCAGGAACGCCCGCTTGTCGCGCGGGTTCCAGAGGTCGACGTGCCCGACCATGTTCTGAAAGCGCTCGAAGCGCGCGTGCAGGTAGCGCGGGTCCTCGCCGCGGTTCTCCTGCATCCATCGCACGAAGGCCGCGCCGTCGCTCATCGGCGGCGCGGCATCCCAGCTGTAGGGCTTCGGCACCGCCGCGCGCGCCGGAAGCCGAAGGGCTGCGCTCGCCGCGGCCGCCGCCGACAGCGTCAAGAACGTGCGTCGCTGCATTCCCCTGTCCCTTTCTTCACATGCGGCCGGAACGGGCGGCGACGCCGTCCACGGTCGGACAGCTCCTCCGCTCCATCGGCGTCTCGTAGTCCTGGTAATTGGTCTTATCCATCACGACCGCCTTCAGGTTGATCTCCTTCGGGGTCGGCTGCCGGCGCAGGTTGCGGATCGCGATCTCGGCGGCAAGGCATCCCTGCTCGAAGCCGTTGTAATCGCCGCTGCCGAGAAGATCGCCCGACTTGACGAACTCGATCACCTCCCGGCTCGCATTGATCCCCACGACCAGCGCCTTTTTGTTGGCGGCCTTGAGCGACTCGATGGCGCCGATCGCCATCGGATCGTTGGCCGCGAGCACGCCGTCGATCTGCGGGTAGAGGCGCAGCCAGCTTTTCATCACCTGGACCGCCGGCGTGCGCGCGTAATTCGCCGTTTTCGAGGCGAGGAGCTTCACCTCGGGAAAATCCTTGAGCACGTCCTTGTAGGCCTTCACCCGCGCGATGCTGGTCGGCAGCGTCTCCGGCCCTTCGAGGATCACGACGTTGCCCTTCCTGCCCATCGCATCGATGAGGTGGCGCGCGGTGGCGAGCGCGAGCTGATAGTCGTCGGTCCCGACATAGGCGACGGTGCGGCCGCCGGCGAGCCGCTCGTTGACGTTGGTCACGGGTATGCCGGCGGCGTCGAGCTTGTCGACCGCGGGGACCATGGCCTCGGGATCGAACGGCGCGAGCACGATCGCATCGGGCTTGTTGCGGATCACCTCGTCGACGAGGCCGAGCTGCTCCGGGGCCGCCTCGCTTCGCGGGATGAAATGGACGACCCGCGCGTCGAGGGCGTTGGTGGCGATCTCGCTGCCGATGCGCACGCCGCGCAGGATGGGATTGGCCGGGTTGCGGGTGAAGGTGGCGATGGTCTCGGCCCCGGCCGGCGCGAGCGTCGCCGCACTGAGCACCGCGGCCGCCAAGCACACGCCGCACCGTTGCATTCAACCGCTCCAATCGAACCGCGCTCGGAGCGCCGGGATGGCTCCGGGCGTCAGGATACAGGGTTTTGCGGCGAGGTGGGAACCGGTGTCGGGGCGGTCGAAATGCCACGTCCCCGGCCGAGTGGGAAAACCGTATCCCAATCGGCGCGCGCAGGCGATAATATCGCGGCGTCGCCGCGGAGCTCCGAAGGAAGAACGCAGGGAGGTGCATTCATGGCCGGTCGCCTGACTGCCGTCGCCGCGCTTGCCGGATTTACCGCACTCGCCGTCATGACCGTGCTCTCGGACCACGGCGCCGCCGAGAGCCCGTTCGGCGACCCCAACGCCGAGCCGGCGCCGTTCAATCCGCAGATGAGCGCGCTCATGAGCATGCTCATCCAGCCGCGCCACGCCAAGCTCGGGTTCGCCGGCAAGGCGGAGAACTGGCCGCTCGCGGCCTATGCCTTGAAGGAGCTCAGGCAGGGCTTTGCGGTCGTCTCGCGCGCGGTTCCCCGCTGGAAGGGATTGCCGGTCCCGGACCTCGCCGATGCCGCCATGACCCAGCCGATCACGCTCCTCGATTTTGCGATCAAGCTCCGCGTTCCCCGCCAGTTCGACGAGGCCTATGGCCAGCTGACGCAGGGATGCAACGCCTGCCACGCCACCACCGACCACGCCTTCATCGTGATCAAGGCGCCGGACGCCTCGCCATTCCCCAATCAGGACTTCCAGCCCAAGTAATCGCGCTGCCGCCGCGCATTCAGTTTCGACGGAAACTGAATGCGCTCCGGTCTTTTTGCGTGGTCGCATTTTCGGACGGAAAACCGGTTCCCACCCCGGATCGGAGTCCGGGGCAGGCTTTTTCCTGAAAATGCTCCTAAATGCGCTGCAGGGTGCATTCGGTCTCGATCGGAATCTTGGGATCGGTGCTCGGCGAGGAGCGCCGCACGACGCGCGCCTGCTTGTAGCCCTGCTTGTCGCAGGAAATCTCGACGTCCTTGGGGTCGATGTCGGTGCCGAAGCCCGGCACCTTGTAGGTGCCGAGCGCGTCGGTGCGGGTGATGACGCTGCCGCGGTTCTTGACCGCCACGGTCACCTTCGCGTCGGGAACCGTGGCGCCGTTGCCGTCCCTGACGAACCCGAAATAGGAGGGGCCGGTCTCGGCGCTGTCGTCGTCGTCGTCCCCGAACCCGGCGCCGCCCGCCCAGGCGGCGATCGACGTGGCGCAAGTGACGGCGAGGACCAGAATCCATCCGCTGCGCCGGCTGCCGAATGTCATTCGAGTCCCTCCCGTCGCGTCGGACCTGCCGGTCGCCAACCTACGGCCAACCGCGTCAATGCGTAAAGTAGGGCGAAAGATAATAGCCGAGCACCGCGAGCGCACCCACGGGAACGACCCAGACCCAGCCGGGCCACAGCCGCTCGCTCCATCCGGCGGGCGCCAGGCAGCCGAGGAGCGCCGCCGCCGCCACCGCGATGACCGCCGACAGCCATCGCGACTGCAGCAAGGCGAGCTCGATGCTCGCGCGGTCGTAGACGAAGAGCGCGAGCGTGTAGAGGATCAGGTAGGACACCGCGGCGAAAGCGCCCACCAGGATTGCCCGCTGCAGCCACCGTTCCGGCACGGCGGTGGCGGCAAACGCCAGGGCCGATGCGCCGATCAGGGAGGTCAGCATCCACCCGTACCAATACATCACCGGCCCCCTTTTTTCCGGCGTCCACAGCGGGTCGAGCTCGCCGATCACCGGATGATAGGTGAGCAGAGGCAGGTTCACTTCCGTGCAGATCACGTAGAGGACGGCGCAGGCGACGCCGAACGTGATGGTGAACACCGCGGCCTTGTCCGACGACATCATGAGCCGAATCCGCGCGCGTTGTTGGCGATGTGGCCGATCAGGAAATTCGCCCAGACCAGAATGGCGAGGAACAGCGTCACCTGCCGGCGCGCCGCGGCGTAGTCCTCGGACAACGGCCGCCGCCAGAACGCCCAGTAGGCTGGCAGCAGGATCAAACCGATGGTCGCCAAGTGCTCCTTCATCTCGAACACGCCGACCGTCTTGAAGAAGCGCAACTGCTCGAGCGCGAGCCGGGCGGTGAACCGGTATTGCGTGTAGATCCACGCGCCCATCACGAAGGTGAGCAGGTAGAGGACGATGATGGCCCCGACGTATGACGTGCCGGGCACCGCGCGAAAGCGCGCCACGAAGGATCCCGCTTTGGCGCGCACGGGCAACCACAGCGCGACCGCCTGGTGCGTGATCGCCCCGAGCAAGGTGACCGCCAATAGTCCATGAACGATGAGCAGCGTAGTCCAAAAGATCATGCTACCTCCCCACGTGGCCGCTGAGTTTGACGCGTGCGGCCGGGCCGCAAGCGGCTTATCTCTCTATCTTTCGTTTGATGCCAAAGGCCCCTGCTTGTGGCGTCCGAACTATGTTGAACCGTTCAAGGGCGACTTTCAATCGGCGGCCCGATATCAGGTTGCCTACAGGCCTTTCGCAATCCGGCCATCGGGTTACTGCACGCCGGCGGCGCGCAAATACTGCAGGTCGACAAAGCGTTCCGCCTGCGGCAGCGGCGCCTTGAGCGCACCCCCTTCGCCCATCATCGCGATCACCAGTTCCAATCCCTTGAGATCAATCTCGGCGCGCTCGGGAAGCACGCCGCGCTCGGGCTCGAAAAACAGCTCGAGCGTCCGGGCGGCGATGGATTCCGACGAACCGGTGGTTTCGGTGATGACCTTGATCACGCGATCGCGGTTCTTCGGATCGCGGATGAACCCGAAGGCGGCGGCCATGGCACGGACGTAGCGCGTGACCTCGCCCTTGTGGGTCTGCGCCCAGGATCGCCGCGCTGCCGTGACGGTGTAAAGAAAATCCGGCACCGCCTCGTTGGAAAGGCCGAGCAGCCGATAACCCTGCTCGATGGCCTGCAAATCCTGCGGCTGCCCGAGCACGACCGCATCGCACTCGCCGCGGCGCAGGCACCCCCACCGCGTCGGCGTTCCCTCCATGACCTTCACACCGAAGTCCCCTCGCTGAACTCCATGGATCGCCAAGAGCTTGCGCATGGAGATCGAGATCGAGCCTGCCTCGTCGGCGAGGCCCACGAGTTTTCCCTTGAGGTCGGCAACACCGTTGAACTCGGGTTTCGCGATCAGACTGTAGATCGGATTCTTGAACTCGGCGGCGATCGCCACCGCGTCGGAGCCCGCCAGCGCGGCGCGAACGAGGAACGGCGTGGCGACATGGGTCACATCGACCCAGTCGTCGTGCAGGGCGGCGATCATCTTGTCGGAGCCGCCCGGGATGGGCACGATGACCTGCACATTGAGCCCTTCGCGAACGAACAAGCCCTCGCGTTCGGCCACCGAGACCGGCAGGGAAAAGATGCTGTGCGCCGACGAATAAGCTTGGCCGTAGCGCAGATTCAACGGCTGGCCTTCGGCGACTTGAACGAAATTGGCTCCGACCACTGCGGCGAGGAGGATACGCATCGAGCGTTACCGGGCGTCCAGGCACCAGGTCAAGATGCCCTTTTGCGCGTGCAGCCGGTTCTCGGCCTCGTCGAACACCACCGATTGCGGCCCGTCGATCACCTCGTCGGTAACCTCCTCGCCGCGGTGGGCGGGCAGGCAATGCATGAAGATCGCGCCGGGGCTCGCCCGCGCCATCAGCCGGGCATTGACCTGGTAGTGCTTGAGGAGGTTGTGGCGGCGCTGGCCGTCCTTGTCCCCCATCGAGACCCAGGTGTCGGTCACCACGCAGTCGCAGCCGCTGACCGCCTCGTCCGGATCGCTGCCGAGCTCGATCGCGGCGCCCGAGCCCTTGATCCAATCGATCAGCCACGTCTTGGGGGCGAGCTCGGGCGGGGTAGCGACCCGCAGGCGGAAATCGAAGCGCTCGGCGGCGTGCATCCACGAGGCGAGCACGTTGTTGGCGTCGCCGGTCCAGGCGACGGTCCGGCCGCGGATCGGCCCGCGATGCTCCTCGAAGGTCATGACGTCGGCGAGCACCTGGCAGGGATGCGAGCGGCGGGTGAGACCGTTGATGACCGGCACGGTCGCGTGCCGGGCAAACTCGGTGAGCACGTCGTGATCGAGCGTGCGGATCATGATGACGTCGACGTAACGGGAGAGAACCCGGGCGGTGTCGGCAATGGTCTCGCCGCGGCCGAGCTGCATCTCCTGGCCGGTGAGCATGATGGATTCGCCGCCGAGCTGGTGCATGGCGACGTCGAAGGAGACGCGGGTGCGGGTCGACGGCTTGTCGAAGATCATCGCCAGCGTCCGGCCGTCGAGCGGCTTGCCGCCGCGCTGGCGCCGCTGCTTCATGGTTCGGCTCGCCTCGATGATCCCGCGCAGCACGGGCGGCGGGATGTCGATGAGGTCGACGAAGTGGCGGATGCCGCTCATCCGGCGGCCTCCTGCTCCTGCGACCGGGGATGCGCCTGCGCGATGCGCGCGCAGGCGCGGTCGAGGCGCCGGACCGCTTCCGCCACTTCCTCCTCGCTCACCGTCAGCGGCGGCAGCAGCCGTACCACGTTGTCGCCGGCCGCGACCGTGATCATTTTCTCCGCGCGCAGCTCGTCGACGAGCTCGGCGCTCGGCACCACCGCGCGCAGCCCGACCAGCAGCCCCTCGCCGCGCAATTCGGCGACCACCGTCGGATAGCGGTCCTTGATCTCGGCGAGCCTTTGCTTGAGCAGCAGGGCGGTGCGGCGCACGCGCGCGAGGAAGCCGTCTTCGAGCACGACGTCGAGCAGCGCGTTGCCGGCCGCCATGGCGAGCGGGTTGCCGCCGAAGGTCGAGCCGTGGGTGCCGACGGTCATGCCCTTCGCGGCTTCGGCGGTGGCGAGGCAGGCGCCGAGCGGAAACCCGCCGCCCAACGCCTTGGCCAGCGCCATGACGTCGGGGATGACGCCGCAGCGCTGGTAGCCGAACAGCTCGCCGGTGCGTCCGACGCCGGTCTGCACCTCGTCGAACACCAGGAGCAGCCCGTTCTCGTCGCACAGCCGCCGCAGCGCCCGCAGGAACTCGGGCGGCACCACCCGCACGCCGCCCTCGCCCATGATCGGCTCGATCAGGATCGCCGCGGTCTCGGGCCCGATCGCCCGCCTGGTCGCCGCGAGGTCGGCGAACGGCAGCTGGTCGAAGCCCTCGACCACGGGACCGAAGCCGTCGAGATATTTCTTCTGGCCGCCGGCCGCGAGCGTCGCGAGCGTGCGGCCGTGGAAGGCGCCGTCGAAGGTGATCATGCGGTAGCGTTCCGGCTTGCCGCTCGCCGACTGGTATTTGCGCGCCATCTTGATCGCCAATTCCATGGCCTCGGCGCCGGAATTGCCGAAGAACACCACGTCCGCGAAGCTCGCCGCGCACAGCCGGTCGGCCAGCCGCTCGCTCTCGGGGATGCGGTAGAGATTGGAGACGTGCCAGACTTTCTTCGCTTGCGCGGTGATCGCCTCGACGAGGTGCGGATGGCCGTGCCCGAGCGCGTTCACCGCCACCCCCGAGGTGAAATCGAGGTAGCGCTCGCCGTTGGTGGCGACGAGCCAAGCGCCCTCGCCGCGCTCGAATGCAAGATCGACGCGCGCGTAGGTCGGCAGCAGGTGCGATGTCTGAACCCCGCTCATGTGCTGCAACGAGAATAGCGCAAAACGAAATGTGCCGCCTCTCCGGGGCGGCACGGTCAAGGTATTCTATTGCGGCATGCACCGGTGTCAACATGATCCCGGACCAGGCGCACGCCGGCCACAAAGGTTAACGCTCCACATCGGTGCAGATAAGTGTGGATTGCGCCGGCCTGCTCGGCCGGAACATGTGGACGTGTGGCCGGCGGACTCTTGCGCCCGACTCTCGCCATATTGTAGTTTTTCGATTGTCGAATACGACATTTCGTGCGGCGGACCAGTTCAAGCGTAAATCGGTAGCGGGAGTCTGCGTCGGGCCAACAAGCCGTTGCCCAGACCCGTAGTCGGATTCTGCCCGGACTTCTCCGCCGCGGCGACTTCCGAGGTGAGGCATGACCTGGACGGACGAGCGCGTCGAGATCCTGAAGAGGCGGTGGGCCGAGGGATTGTCGGCGAGTCAAATTGCCGCAGAGCTTGGCGGCATCACCCGCAATGCGGTGATCGGCAAGGTGCACCGGCTCGGGCTGTCGGGCCGCGCCAAGTCGCCGTCCTCGGCCGCGCCGCGGCCGCGCAAGCCGCGCGCCCATTCGCAAATGCTGCGGGTCTCGCGCCCGTCGGTGCGCGGCAACACCGCGCTCGCCCACGCCTACGAGTTCGACGCCGAGCCGGAACCGGAATTGATCGACAACATCATCCCCCTCGGCCAGCGTCGCAGCCTGCTCGAGCTCACCGAGGAAACCTGCCGCTGGCCGATCGGCGATCCCGGCAGCGCCGATTTCTTCTTCTGCGGCGGCCAGACCCTGACCAGCCTGCCCTACTGCGCCTATCACTCGCGGGTCGCCTATCAGCCGCCCAACACGCGCCGCGACCGGCGGCCGTTTCGGGGGTAGGACGCGCCCGAGAAATCCGTAGGTTGGGTCGAGCTCATGCGAGACCCAACATCTCCGAGCAAAAGCGCTGCAGCGCGTTGGGTCTCGCTTCGCTCGACCCAACCTACGCTAGCCCTTCCGCTGTTGCTACGCCGTCTTGCCGAAGCGGTCGTCGAGCGCGTAGCCGGCGCCGCGCACGGTGCGGATCGGATCGACGTCGTGGCCGCGATTGAGCGCCTTGCGCAGGCGGCCGACGTGGACGTCGACGGTGCGCTCGTCGATGTAGATTTCGCTGCCCCAGACCCCGTTGAGCAGCTGCTCGCGGGAGAACACGCGGCCCGGCCGCTCCATCAGGAACTCGAGCAGGCGATATTCGGTCGGCCCGAGATCGACCGCGCGTCCGCCGCGTGACACGCGCTTCTTCTCGCGGTCGACCTCGAGGTCGCCGAACGACAGCACGTCGGCGAGCCGCTCGGGCAGCGCGCGGCGCAGCAGCGCGCGCACGCGCGCGTTCAATTCCGGAACCGAGAACGGCTTGACGACGTAGTCGTCGGCGCCGGTGGCGAGCCCGCGCACGCGCTCGCTCTCCTCGCCGCGCGCGGTCAGCATGATGATCGGCAATTGCTTGGTCTCCGGGCGGGTCCGCAGCCGCCGGCAGAGCTCGATGCCGGAGACACCCGGCAGCATCCAGTCGAGGATGACGAGATCGGGCTTGCGCTCCTTGAGCAGCAAGTCGGCCTCGTCGCCGCGCGCGGCGGTCGCCACGGCGTAGCCTTCCGCCTCGAGATTGTAGCGCAACAGCAGTGCTAGCGCTTCCTCGTCTTCAACGATCAGGATGTGCGCCTTCATCGGCTCGGCGTCCCGCGATCATTTGTCGGCGGCAAGGGCGGCAAATCTGGTGGTGTCGCCCTTCGGCCGCTGGTCGGTGATCGAATGGCCCTCGACCATGTAATAGACGGTTTCGGCGATGTTGGTCGCATGATCGCCCATGCGCTCGATGTTCTTGGCGCAGAACATGAGATGGATGCAGAAGGTGATATTGCGCGGGTCTTCCATCATGTAGGTGAGCAGCTCGCGGAACAGCGAGGTGCACATGGCGTCCACCTCCTCGTCGCCGTTCCATACCGCGAGCGCCTTCTTGAGATCATGGCTGGCATAGCTGTCGAGCACCTCCTTGAGCTGGGCGAGAACGAGGGAGCCCATGTGCTCGACCCCGCGGATCAGCTTGCCGGGGTGGAACTCGCCGTCGAGCGCCAGCACGCGCTTGGCGATGTTCTTGGCGAGGTCGCCGATCCGCTCGAGGTCGTTGGAGACGCGCAGCGCGCCGACGATCTCGCGCAGATCGACCGCCATCGGCTGGCGTCGCGCGATCGTCAGCACGGCTTTCTCCTCGATCTCCTGCTGCAGCGCGTCGATACGGGGATCCGCGGCCGCGATCTCCTGCGCGCTGTCGGTGTCCCGCCGCGCCAGCGCATCGACCGAATCCGCGACCTGCTTCTCGGCGAGGCCGCCCATCTCCGCCACCATGCGGGTGAGCTCCTGCAAATCGACGTCGAAGGCCTTGGCGGTATGTTCGGGCATGACTGCCATCTGCGTCGTCCTCGATAGCCGGCCGGGCGATCTAGCCGAAGCGGCCGGTGATGTAATCCTGGGTGCGGCGGTCGGTGGGCGCGGTGAACATCTTGCTCGTGGTGTCGAACTCGATCAGCTCGCCCAGATACATGAAGGCGGTGAAGTCGGAAACGCGCGCGGCCTGCTGCATGTTGTGGGTGACGATCACGATCGTATAGTCGTCCTTGAGCTCGTCGATCAGCTCCTCGATCTTGGCGGTCGAGATCGGATCGAGCGCCGAGCACGGCTCGTCGAGCAGGATCACCTCGGGCCTGATGGCGACGGTGCGGGCGATGCAGAGCCGCTGCTGCTGGCCGCCGGAGAGGCTCAGGCCGTTGGCCGCGAGCTTGTCCTTCACCTCATCCCAGAGCGCGGCGCGCCGCAGCGAGGTCTCGACCCGCGCATCGAGCTCGGCCCGCGGCAGCCGTTCGTAGAGCCGGATCCCGAAGGCGATGTTCTCGTAGATCGACATCGGAAACGGCGTCGGCTTCTGGAACACCATGCCGATGCGCGCGCGCAGCAGGTTGAGGTCCTGCTTGGGCGAGAGGATGTCCTCGCCGTCGAACAGGACCTCGCCCTCGGCGCGCTGGTTGGGGTAGAGATCGTACATGCGGTTGAGGACCCGCAGCAGCGTGGATTTCCCGCAGCCGGACGGGCCGATGAAGGCCGTCACCCTGCCCTGGTAGAGCGCGAGGCCGATGTCCTTCAGCGCCTTGCTCGCGCCGTAATAGAAATTGAGCGACCGGATCGAAATCTTGTCGGTCAGGCCGGCCGTGCCGGCCGACACGTGGGAGACAGCGGGAACGGCGACCGAGGGGACGTTCATGACTGTTTGCTCGAAGCCGACAGGGCGCGCGCGCCGATGCTGAGCGCGAGCACGGTGAAGGTGATGATCAGCGCCCCGGTCCAGGCGAGCTGTTGCCATTCCTTGTAGGGCGAGAGCGCGAACTGGAAGATGACGGCCGGCAGGCTCGCCATCGGGGCGTTGAGGTCGGTGCTCCAGAACTGGTTGTTGAGCGCGGTGAAGAGGAGCGGCGCGGTCTCCCCGCTGATGCGGGCGACGGCCAGCAGCACGCCGGTCACCATGCCGGCCTGGGCGGCGCGGTAGCACACCTTGGCGATCACGACGGCGCGCGGCAGGCCGAGCGCGGTCGCGGCCTCGCGCAGCTCCTTCGGCACCAGGACCAGCATGTCCTCGGTGGTTCGCACCACCACCGGGATCACGATCACCGCCAGCGCCACCGCCCCGGCGATTCCGGAGAAGTGTCCCATCGGGGCCACCATCACCTCGTAGATGAAGAGCCCGACCACGATCGACGGCGCGCTCAGCAGGATGTCGTTGATGAAGCGCACCACCGAGGTGAGCCGGTCGTGGCGGCCGTATTCGGCCATGTAGGTGCCGGCCAGGATGCCGATCGGCGTGCCGATGAGGACCGCCAGCGCGGTCAGCAGCACGCTGCCGAGGATCGGGTTGAGCAGTCCTCCGCTGGCGCCGGGCGGCGGCGTCATCTCGGTGAAAACGGATAGGGAGAGTCCCGAGACCCCCTCCCACAGCAGCACGGCAAGAATGACCACCAGCCATCCGAGCCCGAGCGCCGTCGCGGCGAGCGACAGGCTCATCATCACGGTGTTGCGGCGGCGGCGGGCGAGGTAGAGACGGTTCATGGCGTTCATCCGATCCGCCGCTCGATGCGCACCAGCAGATAGCGCGCCGCCGCCAGCACGATGAAGGTGATGACGAACAGGATCAGCCCCAGCGCGATCAACGCGGAGGTGTAGAGGTCGCCGACCGCCTCGGTGAACTCGTTGGCGATGGTCGCCGAGATGGTGGTCCCGGGCGCGAGCAAGGACGTCGATATCCTGTGGGCATTGCCGATCACGAAGGTCACCGCCATGGTCTCGCCGAGCGCGCGGCCGAGTCCCAACATCACGCCGCCGATCACGCCGACCCGCGTGTAGGGCAGCACGACGTGGCGCACCACCTCCCAGGTGGTGCAGCCCAACCCATAGGCCGCCTCCCTGAGCACCGGGGGAACCGCATCGAACACGTCGCGCGAGATCGAGGTGATGAAGGGCAGCACCATGATCGCGAGGATGAGCCCGGCCGTCAGCACCCCGATGCCGTAGGGCGGCCCGGCAAACACCGCCGACAGGACCGGGACATTGCCGAACACCGCGATCAGGAACGGCTGCAGGGTGTCCTGCAGGAACGGCGCGAGCACGAACAGGCCCCAGATGCCGTAGATGATGCTGGGGATGCCCGCGAGCAGCTCGATGGCGATCCCGATCGGCCGCCGCAGCCATATCGGACAAAGCTCGGTGAGGAACACCGCGATGAGCAGGCCTACCGGCACCGCGATCAGCATGGCAATGAACGAGGTGACGACGGTGCCGTAGATCGGTGCGATGGCGCCGAACTTTTCGGTCACCGGGTTCCAGCGCTGCTCGATCAGAAAATCGAGCCCGAAGGCCTGGAACGCCGGAATCGACCCGCTGACGAGCGAAACGATGACCCCGCCGAGCAGCAGCAGCACGCCGATCGCCGCCGCCCGCGTCAGGGCGTGGAAAACGAGATCGCCCAGCCGCAGCCGGGCGAGCGCGCGGGCGCGCGTGAACCGCGCGCCGGCCTCGATGGCACCGCCGTGCAATGCGACGTCGACCACGGATTGCCTCCGCACCGGCATTCGGCCCTCCGAGCTGCTCGGAAGGGCCGAGTGAAGCGACCTCTCGGCCACCGCACAAGTCGTCTTTGGGACGGCGGTGGAAAAAGGAAGGGCGCCACCGACGGCGCCCCTCCCAAGGCGCGTCCAAGGTCAGTGTGACGCCGAGAACAGCGGCTTGCCGCTCGCGTCCTTGATCTCGGCCGCCCAGACCTTCTGGATCGCCGTGACGACATTGGGCGGCATCGGCACATAGTCGAGGTCTTCGGCCATCTTGCTGCCCTTCGCATAGGCCCAGGCGAAGAACTTGAGCGCTTCGGCGGCGGCCGCCGGGTCCTGCGGCTGCTTGTAGATGAGAATGAATGTCGCCCCGGCGATCGGCCAAGAGCCGGCGCCGGACTGGTTGGTCAGGATGACGAAGAAGTTGTCAGCCTTCTCCCAATCGGCGCTGGCCGCGGCGGCCTGGAACGATGCCGAATTCGGCATCACCGTCTTGCCGTCCTTGTTGATCATGCTCACCGTCGTAAGCTGGTTCTGCTTCGCATAAGCGTACTCGACGTAGCCGATCGAACCTTTGGTATTTCCGACGTTGTTGGAGACGCCTTCATTGCCCTTGGCGCCGATCCCGACCGGCCATTCGACCGAGGTGTTGGCGCCGACCTTCGAATTCCAGTCCGCGCTCACCTTCGAGAGGTAATCCGTCCATATGAAAGTTGTGCCGGAGCCGTCGGAGCGGTGGACAACGGCGATGGCTTGGGAGGGCAGCTTGGCGCTGGGATTGAGCTTTTTGATCGCAGGATCGTCCCACTTGGTGATCTGGCCGAGGAAGATCTTCGCCAGCGTGTCGCCGTCGAGCTTGAGATCGCCGGACTTGATGCCTTCGAGGTTCACGACCGGAACGTCGCCGCCGATCACGGTGGGGAATTGCACGAGCCCGATCTTTTTCACCTCTTCGGGCTTGAGCGGCATGTCGGAGGCACCGAAGGTCACGGTCTTGTTCTGAATCTGCTTGATGCCGCCGCCCGAGCCGATCGACTGGTAGTTCATCCCGACGCCGGTCTCCTTCTTGTAGGCGTCGGCCCATTTCGCATAGATCGGATAGGGGAAGGTGGCGCCGGCGCCCGAGATATCCATGGCGATCGCCGGCGAGAACGCGCCGGCGGCCAGGAAGCCGGCAGCCGTCAGGGTGCGGAATAGGGTCAAGGCTCTCTCCTGTCATTGCAGAGGAAAAATTCGAGCCGACGCGGGCTTTCACCCACGGCTCATCGTTTTGTTTTCACCAACTGCTTGCTGTTGGGGCGTTCACTTGACGCGCCCGGGACCTGACATGCGTACCCGCCCATCCGGTCCGAGGCCGTCCGCATCCCTACGCGGCTCATGTCATGGATGTATGATCTCTCCATGACACATGGATGACGTAAGAGGGGCAAAACCCGTGGCGGTATGATTTTACGATTCTCAGGACGGCGCGAGTCAGATTCATTGTGGGAATGTCGCCTGCTACAGACCTCGATAGCCTTTCGCACGCCGATCTGAAGAGCCTGGTATTGAAGCT
>WNFC01005493.1_pt1 | contig 24624 bp, 22 predicted proteins | sample 5400541 | NCBI WGS metagenome assembly WNFC01 (sample SAMN13153342, study PRJNA577476) | soil metagenome | isolation source: 120 cm saprolite under Douglas fir tree site 2 hole 2 replicate 1 | place: USA:California | collected 2015-04-18 | reverse complement strand
ATCAGGGTCGGGCGGCCGAACAGGCCAACCTGCGAGGGAAACGGCGGCTTGTGCCGAGGCAGCCCGCGCCTTCCCTCGATGCTTTCGAGCATCGCCGATTCTTCGCCGCAGATATAGGCGCCGGCGCCGCGGCGCAGATGGATCTTGGTATGCGACGCGAGCCCAGTCGCCTCGACCGCGCCGATCTCATTTTCGAGGATCGCGCGGCATTGCGGGTATTCGTCGCGCAGATAAATGTACGCCGCCTCCGCCTCGACCGCCCAGGCGGCGATCAGCATCCCCTCGATAAAGCGGTGCGGGTCGGTTTCGAGGAAATAGCGGTCCTTGAAGGTGCCGGGCTCGCCCTCATCGGCGTTGACCGCAAAGAGCCGCGGCCCCGCCTCCTGACGCACGAAGCGCCATTTGCGCCCGGTCGGAAACCCGGCGCCGCCGAGCCCGCGCAGCCCGGATTGCTCGAGCACGGCAATCACATCCTCGACCGTTCGCGCCCCCGAAAGGCAGGATTGCAGCAGCCCATAGCCGCCGCCGGCGCGGTACTGGTCGAGCCCGGGATAGGCCGGGAGCGCGGGGTGCGTGTCCCCCGCCGCCACCGCGGCGGCGACGCTGTCGCTCGTGGCATGCTCGTGCAGCGCATGACCGATCGCGACAACCGGCGCCTTGTCGCAGCCGCCCATGCAGGGGGCTCGCACCACGCGCACGCCGTCGCCGAGCCGGTCGCGCAAATCATCCAGCAGCCGCTCGGCGCCATTGAGCGCGCAGGAGAGGCTGTCGCAGACCCGCACGGTCAGATCAAGCGGCGGCACCTCGTCATCCATCACGATATCGAAATGGGCGTAGAACGAGGCGACCTCGTAAACCTCGGTCAGCGCGAGGTGCATCTCGTCGGCCAAGCCCACGAGATGGCGCGCGTGCAGGCAGCCGAAATGGTCCTGCAGCAGATGCAGGTGCTCGATCAGCAAATCGGGCCGGCGCTCGCGATCGCCGAGCAGCGCCGCGATTTCGGCGAGCGCAGCGGGGTCGACCTGGCGGCCCTTCGGATGGTCCGGACCACGCCGCCGCCCGGAGCCGGGATGTACGCGCCGATCGTGAGCTAACTGGGAGCGCACCGGGATTCCTCCTTGGACCGCGGGCCTCTGGCCCGCATTGCGGGCGGGACGCCCGTGGTCCGCAACGGTTCCTCGTAGTATGGGTTGAGCGCAGCGAAACCCATCAAGAATTCACAATGAGACAGTGAGGCATCGAGGTTCCAAGTCCCAGGCGATCTCACTGCCTCACCGCCTCATTGTGGATCTACTTGAATGATGGGTATCGCTGGGGTCAGCCTACGACCGGGCCTTTCAACCGCTACACCGCTCCGTCTTCATGTAGCTTGCCGATCTCGCCCGCGCCATAGCCGAGCCAGCCCAGCACCTCGTCGGTGTGCTCGCCCAAGAGCGGCGAGCGCTTCACCTCGGCCGGCGAGTCGGAGAGCTTGATCGGCATGCCGAGCTGGACATAACGCCCGCGGGTTGGATGGTCGAGTTCGACGAGATAACCGCGCTCGTACAGTTCCTTGTCCTCGTAGATGTCGCGCATCGAGAGGATCGGCCCGCACGGGATGTCGAACTCGTTCAACACCGCCATGACCTCGAACTTGGTCTTGGTCAGCGTCCAGTGCTCGATGATCGAGAAGCATTCCGGGATGCGCGGCAGCCGCGCCTCCGGGGTCGCGTAATTCGGGTCGTGGATCAGCTCCTCGCGGCCGACGATCTTCATCAGCGGCGCCCAGCACGGCGGCTGGATGATGACGTAGATGTAGTCGTTGGGGCCGCCGGGCGCACAGCGCAGCGCCGCACCGGGTTGGCCGCCGCCCGAGGCGTTGCCGGCGCGCGGCACCGTGTCGCCGAACTCCTTCGTTGGGTATTCCAGGAGCGGCCCGTGCGCCAGCCGCTGCTGGTCGCGCATCTTGACCCGGCACAGATTGAGCACCGCGTCGGTCATCGCCACCTCGACGCGCTGGCCCTTGCCGCTGCGTTCGCGGTGGAACAGCGCGGCGAGGATGCCGGAAACCAGATGCACCCCTGTGCCGCTGTCGCCGATCTGGGCGCCGGCCACGGTCGGCGGGCCCTCTTCCCAGCCGGTCGTGCTGGCCGCCCCGCCCATGCATTGGGCGACATTCTCATAGGCCTTGAAATCGGCATAGCGGCCGGGCCCGAAACCCTTGATCGAGGCGTAGATCACCCGCGGGTTGAGCTCCTGGAAACGCGCCCAGGTGAAGCCCTGGCGGTCGAGCACGCCAGGTCCGAAATTCTCGACCACGACATCGCAACGCCGGACCAGCTCTTCGAGCACCTTTTTGCCGCCGGGCGACTTCAGGTTGATCGTGATGCTGCGCTTATTGGAATTCAGCATCGTGAAATAGAGGCTGTCGGCGCCCTTCACATCCTGCAGCTGGCCGCGGGTGATGTCGCCGCGCCCGGGCATCTCGACCTTGATCACATCGGCGCCCATCCAGGCCAACAGCTGGGTCGCTGTCGGCGCCGCCTGGACATGGCCCAGATCGAGAATGCGCACGCCTTCGAGAGCTTTACTCATATGGTTATCTCGTCAAAGTAGGTGAACTCGAAGATACATGTCCTAACGCGTGACTTGGCGTTCCAAGACGGGTGCCGACCGGCCGTTGGTCTGGGCCATGAAGAGCCGGTTTCCCATCGTGAAATAGTAGAAGCAGCCCTGGATCGGCATGCCCTGCTCGGTATGCAGATCCTGACAGTACTGGTTGTTCTGGTTGGCCGACCAGGTGCCGGTGATCTTGGTCGATCCGCCGGAGGACGATACTTCGCCGGAGGCGGTGCGGTCGGGCAGGTATTTCCGCCGGAAATTCGCGTCGGGCTGGCCCAAGGCCGGTCCACCGATCGTCGCGCCGGCGAAGAATTTCGAGATTTCGGTCCCGGTCAGCTGCTTGCCGCCGCTGTCGAGCAGTTCGCCGACTGTCGCGGGCGGACCGGCCGCCGCAGCCGGCATCGCCAGCACTGCCAGCAGCACTAGGCCGAGATGCCTCGTGCGAAGGCGGTCGGCGGCTTTGCCGCACCGCCGCGTCCGGCATCGTGATGCTCTTCGGTGAAGCTCAGCCATCGTCGTGCGCCGTGTCGAGAAAATCGCCGTGCTGCTCGACATGCGCGGCGAGCCCCAGCGTGTGCTCGCGCGCCAGTCGCTCGGCGCGTTCAGGATCGCGGCGCTCGAGCGCCTCGATGATCCGCATATGATCGGTAATCGAACGCGCCGCGCGGTTGTCCTGATGGATCGTAATCTTGCGGATCGCCCGCATGTGGATGAACAGGTTCTCCGTCATCTCGGCGAGCAGCGCACAGCCGCTCATCCTTATGATCGCCTGGTGGAAGGCGATGTTGGCGTCGGAATATTCGGCCAGCCGCTCGCCGTCCCCAGCTCCATTTGGGCCGCCGCGGAACGCGTCCATCAGCCCGCGCAGTTCGGCGAGGTCGGCATCGGAGGCGCGCTCGGCGGCGAGCCGCGCCGCCATGCTTTCGAGCGACGCCATAACCGTGACCATCTCGACGATCTCGCGCTTGGTCTTGCGCACGACATAAATGCCGCGGCGCGGGCGGGTCCGGACAAAGCCTTCCTGCTCGAGGAGAGTCATCGCCTCGCGGATCGGCGTGCGGCTTACCCCGAGCCCCTCCGAGAGCCGCCGCTCGTCGAGCCGGATCTCCTCGGGAAGGTCGTAGATGTCCATTGCCGTGATCGCCCGCTTCAGCGCGACATAGGCTTCCTTGGCAAAGCTGCTGCTGGTGTCCAGCCGCGGCACATCGATTGTGGGCTGGTCTGACTTTTCGACTGGGCGCGGGCTGGCTTCGGACATGCGTCAGGTATATGGTATACCAGAGATCTCGGCAACCTGCTTTTTGCGACCCGGCCGGTGCTATTCGACAGCGATGGCGGGTCATGCCCCCTTAGCAGACCTATGCCCTCCGCCAACGAGTCGGCAGGATCGGCGGAGGGTTTCGGATTGCCGGCCGACCGCCACCTATCCCCCGCACCGAGCGGCTGTGACGAACCCGACCACGATCACCGCGACGAGCGCCAGCCGGACCCGAGCGCGGCGGCGTTGCGCACTAGGGACCGCGGCCGGGTGAGGAGGCTTAGGCGGCGGTTCTTTCGCGCGGCGCGGTCCTTGCGACGCGGGCGAGCATCGCAGCGGCATTGCGGTGCAGGATCTGCTCGCGCGCTTCCTCGCCGATCTGCGCTTCCGCGAGCGCCTTCCTGGTCCAGTCAACGCCGAACTCGGTGCCGTCGGTGCCGCATACAATGCGCTCGGCGCCGTAGAGGCTCACCGCCGCCTCGATCGCGCGCGGGCCGAATGAGTTGCAATCCACGTACACCTTCGCCTTGCGGAAGCGCGACGACGGCAGCTCCTCGTTCGGCGTGTCGAGCAGGCAGCGGTGGTCCATGCGCTCGACCTCGTAGGGAATGTTGCCGCCCAGATTATGGACGTGGACCATCGCGTCAGGGTAGTCCGCCAGGTAGTCGGTTAGCGACAGCGTCACCATCACCGAGGATAGGCTCGCCTGCATGTCGAGCGTGCCGTTGCGGCGGCGCGAATTGTCCGTGTCGCCCGCAACCTTGGGGAAAGCGTCGCCCGGCCGCGGACCGTGGTGGATGAAGAGCACCGCGTGGTGGCGGTTCGCGACTTCCATGAGCGGACGCATCGCTTCGGCGTCGCTGCGCGTGAGGAAGGCGTTGCCCGGTATCTGCGCGCCGATCATCCCCGGCAGCCCGAGCGCCCGATCGAGCTCGGCGGCGGCCGCGGAAATGTCCGCCAGCGGCAGCGCAGCATAGGCGGCGAAGCGGCCGGGATGCGCCTCGCAAATCGCGGAAAGCCCATCGTTGACGCTCCGGCACAGCGGCCCGGCCACGTCGAGCGGCTGGGCCTCGATCCAGCAGAACGAACCGAGGAGTGACAGCACGCTCACCTCGACCCCCTGGCGGTCCATCCGGCCGAGGTGGAAATCAACGTCATCGAAGGCCTCGGCGACTGGCGCCTCGCCCATCTGTCCGGATTTCAGCACCTCGACGCCGTCGGGGTTGCGCAGGATGCGCGGTTCCCGCGCACGGGCGCGCAGAGCGTCGGCTATTTCGGCGGGTCTCCAATGGGCGTGCATGTCAATCATGGCTATTTCCTCCAAGGGCCGTCCGGCAGCTTAACCCCACGGCGGCTCGCCGCAAAGTACGACAGGTTAAAGGCGACCACGCAGCCGGCGCCGAGCTGACGATTGTCCTGATCGTCAGCCTTAACTGCGAGCTGGTGCCCTTCAAAACGCCTTGCACGATCCGTCGCACTCGTCGGGGAACAGGCTCCTGCCACAGGCACAAGGGCCCCGATGACCCGCGTCGCCGGTGTTGGTTGCGGCGGTGGATTGCTCCGGCAGCCTCACCTGCCGCAACTCCTCCATGCGGGTACGGATTGTCTTGAAATCGTCAGCTGCTCGCGGCCGTGTCATCAAACCCTCCGGATCCCGGACTAACATGCGTTGGTAGCGTTCGCCAATTCCCTAAATTTAGGTCGCCCATGGGTCCAGCCTGTGTGTCGAATCCCGCCGTTAGGGCGCCCTCGCCCGAATGACGGTTGTCGGTGCCGCCTCGCCATTCGCCCGCAAATGGGCAAACACGGATGCCACCCAAACCCGCGGTCCGCTTCCGTCCGCCGGGGATTTCACCTCGCCCGGCCCCATCGCGACCGCGGACGCGACTCGCCCCGGAAATTGCTGCTATAGGACGGGCAGCTCGGCTAGCGCGGATCCATTGGGCTGATTGGCCCATTGATCGCCAGCGCCAACTGTCATCTGATCCTGCTCTACTCGGGGAATGGTGTACGAAATGAGCGCAGCGGATATGCCAGGGGATATGACCGACGGCTTTCACCTTGTGGTGGAGGCCCTGAAGCTGAACTGTGTCGACACGATCTTTGGGGTGGCCGGCATCCCGATCACCGATTTGTTGCGTTTGGCGCACGCGGAAGGGATCCGGTACCTCGGCTTTCGACACGAGCAGTCTGCCGGGAACGCCGCCGCGATTGCCGGGTATCTGACCCAGAAGCCGGGCATCTGCATGACGGTCTCTGCGCCGGGCTTCCTGAACGGATTGGTCGCCCTGGCCAACGCCACGACCAACTGTTTCCCGATGATCCTGATCAGCGGGTCGAGCGACCGTGCGATCGTCGATCTCGAGCAGGGCGATTACGAAGAGATGGATCAGCTGAGTGCGGCAAGGCCCTATGCCAAGGCGGTCTACCGCGTCAACCGCCCGCAAGACATCGGCATCGGCATCGCCAGGGCGATCCGCGCCGCGGCGTCGGGGCGCCCGGGCGGTGTCTATCTCGACCTGACGGCCGAGGTGCTCGGCTCGGCTCTCGACGTGGAGACGGCAAAGAGGTCGCTGGTGAAGGTCGTCGACCCGGCGCCGCCGCAGCCTCCGGCCCCGGGATCGGTCGCGCGCGCGCTCGATATGCTCGCGACCGCGCAACGCCCGCTCGCGATCCTCGGCAAAGGCGCGGCCTATGCGCGGGCGGAGGAGGAGATCCGCTCGTTCCTCGAGACGACGGGCATCCCGTTCCTGCCGATGTCGATGGCCAAGGGTCTCCTCCCCGACGACCATCCGCAATCGGCCGCCGCCGCTCGCTCCTATGCGATCGGCAACGCCGATGTCGTACTGCTCGCCGGGGCGCGGCTGAACTGGCTGCTGTCGCACGGCAGGCCGCCGCTGTGGTCCGAGAACACGCGGATTGTGCAGGTCGACATCTCCCCGACCGAATTCGACAGCAACCGGGCGATCGGGGCGCCGGTCGTCGGCGACATCAAATCGGTGTTCGCGGCGTTCAATGCCGCACTGAAACCCGGACAGATCAAGCGTCAGGCGGCCTGGCTCGACGAAATGGCCAAGCGCAAGCAGCAGAATGTCGAGCGCATGGCGGCGCGGCTCAACGCCGACCCGAGCCCGATGAATTTTTCCTCCGCACTGCGCGCCGTGCGCAACGCGCTCGCCACCCAGCCCGATGTATATATCGTCAACGAAGGCGCCAACACGCTCGACTTTGGCCGCAACATCATCGACATGGATAAGCCCCGCCACCGGCTCGACAGCGGCACCTGGGGCGTCATGGGCATCGGCATGGGCTATGCCATTGGCGCGGCCGCGGTCACCGGCAAGCCCGTCGTCGCCATTGAGGGCGACAGCGCCTTCGGCTTCAGCGGCATGGAGATCGAGACAATCTGCCGCTACGAGCTGCCAATCGTCACGATCATCTTCAACAATAACGGCGTCTACCGCGGCGACGCGCCCGGCAGCGCCTACTCGCCGACCGGCCTCCTTCGAGACGCGCGCTACGAGAAGATAATCGAGGCGTTCGGAGGGGCCGGCTACCACGTGACCGACACGCCAAGCCTCACCAAGGCTGTGAGCGATGCGCTCGCCTCAGGAAAGCCGGCACTGATTAACGCCGTCATCGACCCGACGGCGGGCACTGAGAGCGGGCACATCCAGAGCCTCAATCCGAGAAGCGCCGCCGCCCAGAAGATATGAAATCGGTCAGCTGCTGCATCACATCGCGACGAAGCGCCCGGGCTAGCGTACCAAAAATTTCGCGCGTCGGAACCTTTAGAACCCACGGTCGCTTTGCGGCGTCAACCGTAGGGAGGATCCTCATGCGCGAGATTGCCGAGAAATTGTCCCGCCGGACGCTGTTGCGGAATGCCGCCGCCGTGGTCGGGGTTGCCGACACGTCGGCATTCGCCGCTAGCTGTCAGCCGCTGGCGCCGCCCCCACCGCCGGTGGCACAACCAGCGCCGTCCCCGCCCCCTCTCGTCACCAAGCAGACAAAGGTGCAAGCGGCCTACCAGAATTCCGCGCGGCGTTCAGCGCTGTGGGGTCTGCATCCACTTCCGGCCGCCCAATGACTGCGAGGCGATCGAGGGTCCGGTGCAACCCAGCGGCTGGTGCCGCAACTTCGTGCCGAGGTTCCCGGGGGGCGAGCGCGGCTAGCCAACCCGATCACGCCTGGCGGTAGGGCGCCAAGGCGCGGTTTTCGATCGCGATGCGGCGGGCGGTCAGCGCGAGATTGCCCGCCGAGAAGAACAGTGCGACCGCGACCGCCCCGAAGGCGAGCGGCAAGATCGCGATCTCGCCCGCGACAACGGCGTAATTAGGGTGCCGCAAGTAGCGGTACGGCCCGGCCTCGACCAGCCTCGCCCCCGGCAGCACCATGACCCGCGTGGTCCAGCGGCGGCCGAGCGCCGCGATAACCCACAGCCGGCCGAGTTGCAGCGCGGCAAAGGCTGCGAGAAGCGGCCAAGATGGAGCGGCGTCTCCCGGCACCAGTAAGAGCAGGCTGGCGACCCAGGCACCATGCAACCCGACGAACCAGGGATACCCCTGCGCATCGACCTCGCTGGCGCCCTCAATCCGCAAACGGGCGGTATTGCGCGCCGCAACACCCAGTTCGACGGCGCGCTGCACGACGACGAGGCAGAGAACGACGTAAAGTACGCTCACGCCTTGCTCAGCACCGCAAAGCCGGCGGTGAAACCGGGGCCGAGCGCGGTGATCAGCGTATGTTGCCAGTCCAGCGCCGACATCCGTTCGAGCACGAACAGCACACTCGCCGCGGACATGTTGCCATAGTCGCGCAGCACCGCCCGCGCATCGCTCAATACCCCGGGGCCCAACCCGAAGGCATGCTCCAAGGCGTCGATCACCTTGGGGCCGCCGGGATGGCAGACAAAGCGGTCGATATCCGCCAGCGTCAACCCGTGCCAGCCGAGGAAATCCCCCGCAACCGTGCCCAGTCTGTCACCGATGAGCCGCGGAATGTCGCGCGAGAAAACCGGCTTGAGCCCGTCCTCGGCGACATCCCAGCCCATGATGTCGAGGGTCTGCGGCCAGGTGTGCTCGCCGGTGGCGATCACCGCCGGGCCGTCGCCGTCGCACCGCAGCACGGCTGCGGCGGCGCCGTCGCCGAACAGCGCGGCGGCGACGATGTTGCTCTTCGACCGATCGGCCCGGCGGAAGGTGAGCGAGCACAATTCGACGACGAGGAGGAGGACGGCCTTGTCGGGCATCGCCGCCGCGATGGTCGCGGCGCGGGCAAGGCCCAAGACCCCGCCGGCACAGCCGAGCCCAAAGATCGGCAGCCGCTGTACCGTCGGCATCAGTCGCATCCGTTCGATCAGCAACGCATCGAGGCTCGGGGTCGCGATGCCGGTCGTCGAGACGACGACGATCGCGCCGATCTCCGAGGACGGCATGCCGGCGCGATCGAGGGCGCGGCCGGTCGCGCTTTCCAGCAGGTCAAGCGCCGTCGCGACGTAGCGCTGGTTGCGCTCCGGCCAGCCATGCGGCTCCTCGAACCAGTCGAACGGTACCGATGCGTAGCGCCGCTGTATCCCGCTATTGGCAAAGACAGGCAGCAATCGGTCAAGGTTCGCCGCACCCGCGAACAGGTGCCGCGCCCGTGCGACAACCGCCTCCTGATCGAGCGGATAGGGCGGAACGGCGGTGGCCAGAGCGACCAGACGTGGGAAGCGTTGCATCCGATCCCTCTCCGGGGGCGTTGCGCGTCGCAGGGAAAACGCTACGGGGCCGGTTAATTTCAACCGGGCGACCGACTGTCGTCAATCACGATTTCGCGAGCAATTCGCCAAACACCTGCCAAACACCTGAACGCTCCTCATTGCGAGAATCGTAGCGACGACGCAATCTCACCCCTGAGTTATCGAGGGGCAGCGAATGACCGACACCGCACATAACAGCCTGATCCGCGACCAGTTCACCCGCCAGGCGACGCCGTTCAGCACCGCCGCGCCGATCGCCGATTCCGGCGCGCTGACGATGATCCTCGAGGCCGCTGAGGCCGGCCCCGACGATGCCGTGCTCGACGTCGCCTGCGGCGGCGGCATCGTGGTGTGCGCGTTTGCGCCGCACGTCAAACACGCGACCGGAATCGACATGACCCCGGCGATGCTCGACCGCGCGCGTCATCTCGCCGCCGAGAAAGGCATCGCCAACGTCACTTGGCGCGAGGGCGATGTCGCGCACCTGCCCTACCCCGACGGCTCATTCACGATCGTCGCCACCCGCTTCGCGATGCACCATTTCCCCGATCCGTCAGCCGTGTTCCGCGAGATGGTGCGGGTCTGCGCCCCCGGCGGACGGATCGTCGTGGTCGACACCTATGTCTCGCCCGACTCCGCCAAAGCCGCCGAATTCAACCGGCTCGAAAAGCTGCGCGACCCGTCGCATGCGCGCTCGCTGGCACTCGCGGAACTGACGGCGTTGTTTCGCGGCGCCGGACTGGACGAGCCGCGGACGAGCTTCTACGAGCTGCGCGACGAGGTAAAAAACCTGCTGGCGCGCTCCTTCCCGAACCCCGGCGACGAAGCGAAGATTATCGACCTGTTCACCGCATCGATCGCCGACGACCGCCTCGGCATCCCGGTGCGCCGCGACGGCGGCAGGCTCGAATACGCCTATCCGGTCGCGATCCTCGCCGCCCGACGCGTCGCGCAATCTTCCGTTTCGACAGCGATCGCCCCAGATTAACATCGGGTGGCCGCAGCGAGCGAGGGACACCGATGCCGACGGTTACAAGAGGCGGGCTGTCAAAGCCGCATGACTGGCATTCGAGCGACTATGTCACCGAGTGGATCGCCCAGGATTCCGGGCGCGATCCGGTGCGTCGGCCGCGCCTGCGCGAGATGCTTTCGGCGGCGCCCTTTGCGCGCGAGGCACGGTTCGCGGTGCTCGATGTCGGCGGCGGGTATGGCGCGGTAACCGAGGAGCTGTTGCAGCTCTTCCCGGCGGCCGAGGTCACCCTGCAGGATTATTCGCAGCCGATGCTGGCCGAGGCGCACCGCCGCCTCGCCGCGCACGCCGCTCAGCTGCGCTATGTCGTTTGCGACCTGACGGATCCGGGATGGCCCGCCGCCGTCGGCGGACCGTTCGATCTCGCGGTCTCGGCGATCGTTCTGCACAATCTGCGCGACGACGAAAAGATTTTCGTCTGTTATCGCGCGATCCGCGGTCTGCTGCGGCCGGGCGGCTGGTTCTTGAATTACGACCTGTTCTTCGACGGGGTCGAGGGCCATCTGAGCGCGCTGCGGGCGGCCGGGTTCGCTCCGGTCGAGTGCCGCTGGCAAGAGCCGCCCCGCGCGATCGTCGCCAGCCGGAGCAATGGAGTAACGGCATGAAATTCGGATTGTTCGGCGGCGCCCGCGCGCGCGGCGGCCCGGCGGGCGACAGCGAGGGCTACCACAATTTCATCAAATACGTGGTGGCCGCCGAGGAGCTCGGGTTTTCCAGCGTGTTCCTCGTCGAGCATCATTTCACCGGGTTCGGCCAGGTTTCCGCCTCGCTCAATTTGTTGAGCTACCTCGCCGCGCGGACCGATCGGATCCGACTCGGCACCGCGGTCGTCGTGCTGCCCTGGCACAACCCGGCGCTGGTCGCGGAAGAGGCGGCGACCCTCGATTTGTTGTCGAACGGACGGCTCGATTTCGGCGTCGGCAAGGGCTATCGGCCGTATGAATTCTCCGGCTTCTGCGTGCCGCAGGAAGAGGCGACCGCGCGATTCGACGAGGCGATCGCGGTGATCCGCCAGGCATGGACCAGCAAGGGCCGGTTTTCCTATGACGGGAGATGGTGGCATTACGACAACATCGTCGTCGAGCCGGCGCCGATCCAGCAGCCCCATCCGCCGTTATGGCTGGGCGCCGGCAGCGCCGAATCGATCCGCCGGGCGGCGCGCGAAGGCTACAATCTGCTGCTCGACCAGATCGCCCCGATCGACCTGATCGTCGAGCGGGTGCGCGTCTTTCGCGAGGAGTGCCAGAGCGTCGGCCGACCCTACGACCCGATGATGGTCGGGGTCACGCGCGGGCTACAGATCGTCCACAACGAAGAGGAGCGCAAGAAGGCGATCCTCACCCGCCGCGAGGTGCTGAAGAATATCGGCGATCTGGCGCGCGGTCCGGACGCCCAGCGCTATCACCACATCAAGGACGATCCCGACGCCTTCGAGCTCGACGACGCGCCGCTGCTCGGCACCCCGGAGGAGATCATCGCGCGGCTCAAGCGGCTCGAAGCCGGCGGCGTCCAAAACGTCCTGTTCGCCGCACCCGGCGCCGCGATCGCCGGCCTGCGCACCTTCGCCGAGGAGGTCATGCCGGCCTTCGAAGCGAGCCCGATGGTGCTCGCCCAGGTCTGACATCCCCCATCAATCAATCCGCCGCATCCGCTTCAGCTCGACAGTCTCCTTGGTGTCGTCGGCGTCGTACTTGATCGGGCATTTGGCGCCGGCGCCCGCGTTTCCGGTAACCTTCGAGGGGTACCAGCCGCCATCCTTGAACGCGACCAGCACCTTGTCGCCGCTGCTGCATTTCGCGACCGGTTTGCCCGGGCCGTCGATCGACCAGGCGCGGGCTTCGTCGAGCGCAAAGGTGATATCGTCGTCGGTGCCGCCATCGATCCGGGCGATGCATCGATCGCCCGACTTGGAGGCTTCGCGCGCCGTGACCGACCACCACGCATCCTCGTGCATCACGAAAAAGCGCGCTCCTGGGGCGCAGCCGCCCTTCCCTCCGGATTTCCCGCTGGCGCTCGCTGAAGCCGACGTGTCCGGCTTCGCGGCCGGCGCCTGCGGTTTTGTGCCGGCATAGGAGACCACCAGCCCCAGTGCCTTGATTGCCTCGTCCGGGGTCGTCATGCCGGAGATCGCGGCGGCGGAGGTCTTTTCCGGCGGGTTGAGGGTTACGCGCAACGGCCCTTTCGGCTGCTGGTAATCGTCGAGATAGGAGCCCAGCGCGTCGAGCGCGGCGAGCGTCGCCGTTCCCTGTCCGGCGCGCAGGCCGGCGAGCACCGCCTTGCTCATCACGATCAGCGCCACCGGCTCGATTCCCTGCATCTTGGCGGCGGCCGGCAGCACCTTGCTCAACAGCGAGCGGTCCTCGAACAGGAAGGTCGCGGTGCGCAGGCTGGCGTCGTTCATCGCCGTGTCGGGCTTGTCGATCGCATCGGCGCTGACCCCATCGAGCACCATCGACAGCTCGATGCGGGCAAGCCCGTTGAGGTCGAGTTCGAGCCGGTTGAGCGTCATCGTCTTGCGGTCCGGGTCGAGCCGGTAATCGAGCTGGAAATCGGCGGTGATCTTGTCGATGCCGGCAAGCTCGGCGAGGTCGATGCCCTCGGCCGGTTTCGCCCCGATGACGATGCCCTCGACCCGCACGCGCGCGAAATTGGGCGGCGCTTTCTTGTCGACCGCGGCGAAGTCGAAATCCTCGACGGCGATCCGCTTGATCTCGACCGGCTCGGCCTTGGCGCCCGGGGTCTTGTCGGGCGGCGGCGTCACCACCACCCCTTCGAGCACGAAGCCGTTGTCGCCAAGCGCCTTGGCGCTCTTATAGGTGAGCGTCCCGGCCGGCGCCTGCTTCATCGCATCCTCGAAACGGCTGAGGCCATCAGCGGCGGCCGGCAAAGCCAGCCAGCAGAACAGCAGGCCCGCGACGGCCGTCCGGTCCAATACGCGGCTCATCGATATCCAGCTCCCCAACGCCAGCCCACCCGAAGATTTAGAAGGTTACTCTATCGGGCGCGCCCAGGCTTGCGCAACGCGGCCCGCGTCGATTTCCCGGCGCTTGACAGCGAGGCCCGGGCGCGCATCACTGCGGACCCGCCCTCTGGCGTCCTTGGAATCGCAGGAGTCGACCCATGCTCGAGGCCTATCTCTATACCGGTTTGCGCAGCCCCTTTGGACGCCATGCCGGCGCGCTTGCCCGGCTGCTTGCGCAGCCCCTTTGGACGCCATGCCGGCGCGCTTGCCCGGCTGCGGCCCGACGACATGCTGGCCGAGGTCATCGCCAAGGTCGTCGCGGAGAGCGGCTTTGCCGCCGACAAGATCGAGGATGTCGTGGTCGGCTGCGCCAACCAGGGCGGCGAAGACAGCCGCTGCGTCGCGCGGCATGCCGCGCTCGTCGCCGGGCTGCCGATCGAGATCCCGGGCTCGGTGCTGCAGCGCAATTGCGGCAGCGGCCTCAACGCGATCGCCGTGGCGGCCCAGGCGATCACCTGCGGCGAGGGTGATGTGTTTGTCGCCGGCGGGGTCGAGAGCATGAGCCGGGCGCCGTTCGTAATGGGCAAGGCGGAAACGCCGTTCAGCCGCGACGCGCGGGTTTTCGATTCGACGATCGGCGCACGTTTCCCGAACCCCAAGGTCGAGGGCCGGTTCGGCGCCGATACGATGCCCGAAACCGCCGACAACCTCGCCCGCGACTTTCAGATCACCCGCGAAGCGGCCGATGTCTTCGCCGAGGGGTCGCAGAAGAAATACGCTGCGGCCAAGGCCGACGGGTTTTTTGCCGGCGAGATCATCGCGGTCGAGGTGCCGGGCGGCCGCGCCGGGCCGGTCACCGTCGCCGAGGACGAGCATCCCCGGCCGCAGACCGACATGGCGGCGCTGACCAGATTGCGGCCATTGTTCAAGGACGGGGTCACTACTGCCGGCAACGCCTCGGGCATCAATGACGGCGCGGTGGCGATGATCGTCGCCAGCAGAAAGGCGGGCGATGCCGCCGGCGCGCGGCCGATCGCGCGGATCCTCTCGACCGGGGTCGCCGGAGTCGAGCCGCGCATCATGGGGTTCGGCCCGGTACCGGCGGCGAAAAAAGCGCTCGAACGCGCCGGCCTCACGCTGAAGGACATCGACGTGATCGAGATCAATGAGGCCTTTGCGACCCAGGTGCTGGCCTGTCTGCGCGGGCTTGAGCTCCCGTTCGACGACAGCCGGGTCAACCCGAATGGCGGCGCGATCGCGATCGGCCATCCGCTCGGCGCGTCGGGGCCGCGCATCGCGCTGACCGCGGCGCGGCAATTGGAGCGCACCGGCGGCCGCTACGCCCTCGTCGCAATGTGCGTCGGCGTCGGCCAGGGCATCGCCGCGGTCATCGAGCGAGTTTAGGCGGCGCTCGCCCCTTCCCCCCGCAAGTGGGGAGGGCTGGGGTGGGGGCTCATATGGAGATTGTAATCGAACGACTTGCCGGCCCGACGCTCGACGCGGAGCAACTCGTCGCGGAACTGGACGCTGCGCTCGGCGCCGTCTACGAGCCGGAGCAACGGCACGGCCTCTCGATCGAACAGGTGTTCCAGCCCAATCTGCGCTTTTTTGTCGCCCATCTGGGTGACCAGGCCGTCGGTTGCGGAGCGGTCGCCCTGTTCGACGGCTATGCCGAAGTCAAACGCATGTACACCCGCGAGGCGGCGCGCGGGCGCGGGGTGGGGAAGGCTCTTCTCGCCCGTATCGAGCGGGAGGCGCGCGACGCCGGCCAGCCGGTGTTGCGGCTCGAGACAGGAACCTACCAGGCAGCGGCAATCGGCCTCTACGAAGGCTACGGTTTCCGGCCCTGCGGCGTGTTCGGCCATTATGCCACCCTGCCGCCCCACAGGATCGCCGCCAGCCTCTTCTACGAAAAGCCGCTGTAGTCGGCAGACGGAGTGTAGCGCAGGCGCAGCCCCCACCCCGATCCTCCCCCGCATGCGGGGGAGGGAGGGACCCGCGCGCAGCGTGGGAGGGTGGGGCCTTGAGGCGGCACTCCCTATATGGAAGGCATGACTTCCGTCCCGACATTTGCCACCCGCCCAAGCTTTCTCGGGATCGAGTGCAATGATCCCGCGGCGGCGATTTGCGTCGCAGGCATTCCCTTCGACCTCGGCACCTCGAACCGGCCCGGCGCCCGTTTCGGGCCGGCGGCGATCCGCCAGGCAAGCCGCATGCTGGTCGATGGCGACCACCCGATCGCCCGCTCGACGCCGGCTGCGCAGGACATCGCCGATATCGGCGATTTCGCCATCGCGCATGGCGACATCGCCGGCTCGCTCGCGGCGATCGAGGCGCAGGCGCGGCCGCTCAACCACCTGGTCGCGCTCGGCGGCGACCACACCGTCACGCTCGGGCTGTTGCGCGCGCTGACCGCGCGCCGTGGGCCCATGGCGCTGGTGCATTTCGACGCGCATGTCGACACCTGGCCGGAAAGCTTCGGCCAGCGTTTCGGGCACGGCTCGCCGTTCTATCATGCGATCGAGGAGGGCCTCATCGATCCGCGCCGCACCGTCCAGATTGGCATCCGCTCGCCGATGGACAGATCGGTCCATGACTGGACCACCGGCAAGGGCGTCACGATCCTCTTTGCCGAGGCGGTGCACGAGATGGGGCCGCAGGCGGCGGCCGAGCAGATCCGCGAAGTCGTCGGCGACAGGCCCGCTTATCTCAGCTTCGACGTCGACGCGCTCGACCCGGCCTTCGCGCCGGGCACCGGCACTCCCGAGATTGGCGGCCTCTTTACTTGGCAGGCGCAGGCGATCCTGCGCCGCCTCGCCGGCCTCGCCTTTGCGGGGATGGATGTCGTCGAGGTGTCGCCGCCCTACGACCATGCTGAGATCACCGCGCTCGCCGCGGCGACCATGGCCTGGGAATACCTCGCGCTGCTGGCGCCGCACGCAAGCTGCTGAGCGGCCTTGCGAGGAGCGCAGCGACGAAGCAATCTCATTGATGCAGCGCAATTGGCGCGAGATTGCTTCGCTTCGCTCGCAATGACGGATACGATATTTCTTTCTGCTCCGCGGCCTCCGTGTCTCCGTGGTGTAACCTTCTATTTCGTCAGCGCGACGAAGACGCCATCCCAATCGGCTGCCGGCGGGTTGGCGGCGAAATAGGCGAGGCGCTCGGCATAAAGGTCGTAGAGCGGTTCGAGGCGGGGATCGCGGCCGCGGCAGTTGCACAGCGCGGCCTGTGCCGCGGTCCAATCCTGCACCCGATAGCGCTCGAGCATCGCGGCGTGATACTCCGCCAGTTCAGTAAAGCCTTGTGTTGCGCCATACACCCGATCGCCGAGCAGCGTATAGATCCGCACCGCCTCCTGTTTGCCGGCGACCGCGATCAGGTCGAGTTCGAGCGCGGCCCAAGAGGGCGCGGCTTCCCGCGTCGCCTCGCCGATGATGATCGAGATTCCGTAGGTCTTGCTCTGGCCTTCGAGGCGCGCGGCGAGGTTCACCGCATCGCCCATCGCGGTATAGGCGAAGCGCTCGTCCGAGCCCATGTTGCCGACGACGCACTCGCCGGTATTGATGCCGATGCCGATGGCAATCGAATGGAAGACTCGACCGCCCGCCTCGGCCTCGACCTTCAGCTCGCGATTGATGCGGTCGAGTTCGGCGAGCATCGCCAACGCGCTGTCGCAGGCATCGTCGGCATGGTCGGGATCGTCGAGCGGCGCATTCCAGAACGCCATCACGCAATCGCCCATGTATTTGTCAATGGTGCCGCGGCGGGCCATGATCAGCCTGGTCATCGGCGAGAGAAAGCCGCGGTTGACGAGCCGACTCAACCCTTGCGGGTTCGCCTTGAACTGCTCCGATACCGCGGTAAAGCCGCGGATGTCGGAGAACATCAGGCTCAGCATCCGGGTTTCGCCGCCAAGCTGCAGCCGCTCGGGATGCGCGGCCAGCGCATTGACCAGATCGGGCGCGAGGTAGTGGCGGAACGCCGATTGGATGAGGCGGCGCTGCTGGTCGACAAAGCCATAGCGGAACAGGAGCACGGCGGCGGTTGCCGCGGCCAAGGCGGTGACCGGTGCGACAAACGGCAGCCACAAGCCATGCGCGAAGGCGATCTGCGCACCACCCGCCCAGCCGAGGATCGGCACGGCGCCACCGAGCGCCGCCAGCCGGGTCGGTAGCAGCGCCGCCGCGAGCCCCGTCGCGATCGCCAGCACTGCGACCAGCCCGATGACGATCGTCGGCCAGGGCGGCGGGTTTTCGCGGATGAAATCGCCGGCGATGATCGTGTCGACGATGGTGGCAAGGCGCTCGGTGCCGGGGATCGGGGTGTTGCCGAACGGCGCGGGGTAGGAATCGGCGATGCCGATGAACGAAGCGCCGACCAGGACGATGTGCCCCTTGAACAGATCCGCGGCGAGTCGGCCCTCGACCAAATCGGCGAAGGAATAGGTCGGGATCGTGCCACGCGGCCCGCGATAGTTGACAACCAGCCGCATCGCCGGGTCGGTCGGGATCAACCGGTCGCCGAGTTCGACGCCATCGCCCAATGCGAGGCGATGCTGACATGCCCGAGGCCGGCGGCAGCCTCGGCCAGTACCGGAACCGGCAAGACTGTCTGGCGCGGCTGCAGCGGGAAGACCGGCTCGTTCAGGCTTTGACCGAGCCGCTGATAGATCTGATCCGACAATTGCGGCGGCGCTTCCTCGGCCGGCCCCTGAAAGGAGAATGCAAACGGCAGCAGCACCTTGCCATTCGCCCGCAAGGAAGCAGCGAACTCGCCGTCGGGATCATCGTCGGCGAGATGCGCGAGCGCCTGCCGCAATTGCGGGTTCTGCGATGCGGCAAGCCCGCTCGCCGCGGTTCGCGCGGCGCTGCGCAGATCGTCCGAGACCGCCGACTCGCGTTCGGCGAACAACAGATCGAAGACGATGACCCGGGCGCCGGCGCGATCGAGCCGCTCAACCGCTTTGGCAAACACGCGCCGGCTCAGCGGCCAGCGGCCGAGCGTGGCAAGGCTCGCATCGTCGACAAGGACGACGACGGTTTCCGGCTCCGGCGGCTTTGCGCCGCGCAGGCGGAAGCGGAGATCGAGCGATGCGGTCTCCAAGCCGCGGATCAGCGCCGGATCCCAGGCGGTGAGGAAGAGCAGAACCCCGGTCGCGATGATAAAGGCGAGGACCGCCTCGCGAACACCTCGACCCCAAGCCAAACCTGGCCAGGCGATTGCCGGCCACCGCAAAGCGGATCGCCTATTTCACATCGGTGCGGGCGATGAACGCGGCGAACTCGGCCGGGCTCCATACCCGTGGCGGCACCGGATCGCGCCCGACCTCCATCCGGGCGCCCCACCGCGCCGGGATCAGCTGACGGCGTTTTGTCGCGGCGCTGGTCATCTCGACGCTGCCGCTCAGCACACCGACCTGCATCGCCGTCGCGGATCCCTCGACGAACCAGTCGGTCGAGCGCACCGCCGCGGCGCCGACCGCGGTGTTGACCTCGAAGCTCGCCGGGCGTTCGACCGGGGCGACCACTGCCCGTAGCAGCCCTTGCGCCAGCGACAGCCGCGCCTCCTGGCGCTGCCCGGCGGCGTCGACGCCATAGGCCGCGATCGTCAGGCGCGTGCCGGCGGCGACGGAGATAACCGAGCCGTCCGCCATCCGCAGCTTCAATTTGCCGTCGGCGGGCACCTCAACGGTGTCCCCGACTTGCACCGGCTGGCCGAGCTTCACCGCGCCGCGGGCGCCGCCGCTCTCGACGACGCTTGCGCCCGAAAGCCCGACGACCGTTCCTGCCGGCGCCGCCAGCGCAAGGCCCGGCGAGAGCAGCAACAGCAGCGCAGCCGCAAAAAGCGGATGACACAGCGCGCGCGGTTTCACGTGGTTTGCGGGGTTGAACATATCGCGCTCCTCGTCAAGGTACGGAAAACAGCGGCCGGCCGATCGTCTCGCCGGCGACGAAATCGAGCGACAGGTGGAACTGCGCGATGGCGCCGACCCCCCTGCCGCTTGCCCGGCTGGCCGGCACCAGCCCCTCGATCGCGAATTCCCAGCCCGCTCCGGCATAGCTGAGCCCCGGAGCGATCAGCGCCGTCGTCCGCGCCCCGAAACTGCGCCCGGCAGGGATCGTGAACAGCACTTCGGTCATCGGCGTCAGTCCCCGGACAAACTCGGGCAGGTCGAGGCTGTGCACCTTCGATTGCAGATAGGGGATCGAGTATTCGACGACGAAGCCCGGGGTAACCAGATTGGGCCGCGGCGGCGAATCGGCGATCTGATAGCCGACGAGGCCGGCCACCGCCAGCGGCCGCAAATAACCGATGTCGAGATCGCCCATTCCCTTGCCGAAATAGACCCGCGGCGTCGTCGCGCCGGAGGAGAACGCGCCGACGCGCTGGGCCCCGGTGCCGCCCCATTCGCGGTCGAGGCCGAGAGTCAGCAGAAATTCGCGCGGCTGATCGTCGATCGCCAGGTATTTGATCTCGGTGTCGAAATTCTGCATTGCCGACCAGGTGCCCTTGGCGACCCGGTCGAGACGAGTCCACGTCTCCTCCACGACGATGCCGAGCCGGTCGGTGATCGTCTTCGCGTATACCGCCGTGAAGTTGCTCTGCCGGGTGCCGCTTCCAACGCCCGAGGGGGTTTGCGCCAGGGTATCAGCCCAGACGTAGAACTCGTCGCCGGGCGCGATCTGCGGCAATACCAGCGTCGCCGGAAACAGCCGGTCGCCGGTCGCGCTGTACGCAAAGGCGTGATTCGCAGGGCTGCCAACCGCAACCGCCAGCGCCGCGACAGCGGCTATCGCACGGGTTGCGCAAGATTTCCCCAAACCCATCGCGACAGCCTCGCCGCCCTCAACTCTGGGGCGAACCATCGCACAGGCGACGCTGTCGCTAAAGTGCCGTGCGCGGTAACATAGCTTGGATGAACGCATTGAGACGAGCGCGCGTCGCGCGCCATCTGGCGGCGATATTGGCAGCCGATATCGCCGGCTATGGCCGTTTGATGGGCGAGGACGAGGAAGGAACGCTGGCCGCGCTGAGGGTGTGGCGGCGCGTGATTGCCGACCCCCGGATCAGGGAGCATCGCGGCCGCATCGTCAAAACCACCGGTGATGGCTTCCTCGTCGAGTTCGCCAGCGTCGTCGACGCGGTGCATTGCGCGGTCGAAATGCAGCGCGCGATGGCCGAGCGCAATGCCGGCATCCCGGTCGAGCGGCGAATCGAGTTCCGCATCGGCATCAATCTTGGCGACATCATCACCCAAGATCACGACATCTATGGCGACGGCGTAAACGTCGCGGCGCGGTTGGAGGCGCTGGCCGAACCGGGCGGGATCTGCATCTCGCGGGTCGTGCGCGACCAGATCCGCGACAAGCTCCCTTACGTTTTCGAGGATATGGGCGACCAGCTGGTCAAGAACATCGCTAGGCCAGTGCGAGCCTATGCGATGAGCGCGCAAGGGGCAGCTGCAACCGCGCCTTCGCATCTACCAGCCGCCTCGGTGAGAAGGGGAATCGCACGGGCCCCTGTCGTCATCGCGGCGAGCCTGACGGCGGTGATCGCCATCGTGATCGCAGGCTGGTGGGCCTGGCCGCCCGGCGGCTTGACGACCGCCTCAGTGGAGGCCCCGCCCGAGGCCGGCACCCAATCCACATCCGCTCGCGGCGCCGGCAGCCCGGCGGCCAGCGCATCGAGACTGTCAATCGTCGTTCTGCCGTTCGAGAACCTCGCGCGCGATTCCGACCAGGAATATTTCGCCGACGGGATCACCGAGAATTTGACCACCGATCTCTCGCGGATCTCGGGAAGTTTTGTCATTGCCCGCAATACCGCCTTTACCTACAAGGGCAAATCGGTCGACGTCAAACGGCTCGGGCGCGACCTCGGCGTCCACTATGCCCTCGAAGGCAGCGTGCAGCGGCTGGGGGACCGGGTCCAGGTCTCCGTACAGCTGATCGACACCGAAAGCGGCGCCCACGTCTGGGCCGACCGGTTCGAGACCGATCGGCGCAATCTCGTCGAAGCACAGAGCGAGATTACCGGCCGTCTCGCGCGGACCCTCAACCTCGAACTGGTGCAGGCGGTCGGGCGGCGGATCGAGCAGGAGCGGGCGGTCGATCCCGACGCGCGCGATCTAGTCATGCGCGGATGGGCGCTGTACCAGCGGCCGTTGAACGAGGCAAACCGCAGGGAGGCGCTGCAGGCATTCGAGCGGGCGCAGGCGATCGACCCGAATTCGATCGATGCCGAGATCGGCATCGCGGCGGTTTTGGCGGTCAACCTTGCCAATGGCTCGAGCGAAACGCCCAAAGAGGACGAAGCGCGGGCCGAGAAATTGCTTGCCGACGCGCTGCAGCGCGATCCGAACCGCTCGCAGCTCCATGTCACGATCGGCCTGCTGCGGCGGCTGCAGAACCGCTTGACCGAGTCGCGGATCGAATGGGAGCGCGCGATCGCGCTCGATCCAAACAACGCCGCCGCCTATGGTCAGCTCGGCGTCACGCTGATCTATCTGGGCGACCCCACCGCCGCCATCCCGCTCGCCCAGAAGCGGATCCGGCTGAACCCGAACGATCCCAACATCGCGCTCGCCTACTGGTCGCTGGGCTTGGCCCATCTGCTGCTCCGCAACCTCGACGAGGCGATCGACTTCCTGATCAAGGCGCGCGCCGCCAACCCGCAAATCTTTTATATCCATTTGGACCTCGCCGCCGCGATGGCGCTCAAGGGCTATCGCGACGACGCCCAAGCGGCGCTGGCCGAGGCGATCAGGCTCCGGCCCGCGATCAACTCGATGGCGCGCCAGCGTGCCCGCTCGGCCTACACCAACAATCCCGCCTACCGCGCGCTCGCCGAGAAGACCGTGGATGTCGGCCTGCGCCTCGCGGGGATGCCGGAGGAATAACGGATGCTGAGTTTTGAACCGACCGGGGCCGTGCTGGGCGCGACGGTGCGCGGCGGTGATCTGGCGCAGCCGCTCGGCGAACGCGAGTTCGGGCAGATCCTCATGGGGCTCGGCCGGTATGGCGTATTGCGCTTTCCCGACCAGCATCTCGATCTTGCTGCGCTGAAGCGGTTTTCCGAGCGGTTTGGCGAGATCCAGGGCAGCGCGGTCCGCGACCCGGACCAAGTCCGCGAATACCCGGAGATCGACATCCTGTCGAACCTCAAGCTCGACGGTCGCTACATCGGCAGCCCCGATGCCGGGCAGGATTGGCACACCGACATGACCTACCGCGAGGTGCCCGGTTTCGTGAACGTGCTCTACGGGGTCCGCATCCCGCAGCGCGACGGCAAGCCATTCGGCGGCACCGAGTTTTCCAGCATGCACGCCGCCTACGCCGATCTGCCGGCCGGGGTGAAGACGCGGCTCGCCGGCATGACCGCGACCCACAACATCGAAAAATTCTGGGAGCACATGCGCCGCGACCGCGGCAGCCAGCGCCCTCCGATGACCGACGAGCAGCGCCGCCGCCGGCCGCCGGTCGTCCATCCGGTATTCCTGAGGCATCCGATCACCGGAAAGAAGGTGCTATACTGCAACCCGGGCTTCACGGTGCGGATCAACGAATTGCCGGAGCGCGACAGCGACGAGATGCTCCACTATCTGTTCGCCCACCAGCTGCAGGTGAAGTTCCGTTATACGAATGTGTGGCGCGAGAGCGACCTGTTGATCTGGGACCATCTCGGCACGCTGCATCGCGCCATCGCCGATTACGGCCCCGACGAGATCCGCCTGATCCGGCGCTGCCAGGTGATGGCGACCCGCGTGTTCGACCCCGATTTCCTGCGCCCGGCGCGCGCGCTCGCCGCGGCCGGGCTGGCGTAGGAGCGCGAGAGACATGAAATTCGGCGTCTTCATCAGCGCGCAGCAGCCGCGCTCCGACGATCCGGTCCGGCGCTTTCGCGAAGCGGTCGAGCAGGCAAGGCTGGCCCGCACCGCCGGCTTCGATGCGCTGGCCGCCGGTCATCATTACCTGTCGCCGCCCTACCAGTCGCTGCAGAGCCTTCCGCTCCTCGCGCGCCTCGCGGGCGAAGTGCCGGGGATGGAGCTGTGCCTGTCGGTGTTGCTGCTGGCGCTGCTCAACCCGGTGCAGACCGCCGAGGAGGTTGCCAGCCTCGACGTCATGTCCGAGGGCCGCGTCGTGTTCGGGGTCGGGCTCGGCTACCGCGAGGTCGAATACGAGGCCTTTGGCGTATCGCTGCGCGACCGGGTGCCGCGCATGCTGGAGGCGCTCGATTTGATCAAGCGGTTGTGGACCGAGGAGGCGGTGACCTTCGAGGGGCGGTTCTTCCGCGTCCACGACGCCACCTGCACGATCCGGCCGGTGCAGAAACCCCATCCGCCGATCTGGATCGCCGCCAATGCCGACCCCGCGGTGGTGCGCACCGCGCGCCTCGGCTATCCCTGGTTCATCAATCCGCATGCCGCGCTGCCGACGATCGAGCGGCAGTGGGAGCGCTACACGCAGGCGCTCGCCGAGGCGAACCACAAGATGCCGAGCGCCCGGCCGATCGCCCTCGAGCTGCATGTCGCGCCGACCCACAAGGAGGCGGTCGAGACCGCGCGCCCGTTCCTCGCCGGCAAGTACAACGCCTATGCCGAATGGGGTCAGGACAAGGTGTTGCCGGGCGAAGAAAGCTTCCGCATCGCCTTCGACGCGCTGGCCCGCGACCGCTTCATCCTCGGCACGCCCGAGGAAGTCATCGAGCAGATCGAGGAACGGGTCCGCCGCCTCCAATCCAACTACCTCATTTTCCGGATGGGCTGGCCCGGCATGGAGCCCGCCAAGATCCTTCGCGTCATCGAGATGATGGGGCAGAAGGTTCTCCCCCACTTCCACGCCAAATACGGCCGCGGCTGAGCCTGCGGCGACGCCTGCCCCTCACCCTATCCCTTGTGTCTCGGGGATCGGGGAGAATGTGCGAACGGGCGGTTGAGCAGCAACCGCCCGTCGCTGGAGCTGAGCCCGTGTGTCCCGGAGGTGAACCCTGAGGGAGAGCGAGGGCCAGTTCCGGTGTCTTCCTTTAAC
>WNFC01004245.1_pt1 | contig 24626 bp, 20 predicted proteins | sample 5400541 | NCBI WGS metagenome assembly WNFC01 (sample SAMN13153342, study PRJNA577476) | soil metagenome | isolation source: 120 cm saprolite under Douglas fir tree site 2 hole 2 replicate 1 | place: USA:California | collected 2015-04-18 | reverse complement strand
CACGGGGTCGAACCGCAGCCCGACGAGCGTCGAATCCGTGCGATGCCGTTCGACGGTGAAGCAATGGGTGTCGAGAAACGCATCGGAAAAGAAGACGGACGCATCGGGACTGTAGTACGTCGGACCGTTGGGACCTTCCTGCACGAAGCCGTTACCGACCAGACTGTCGGCCGGCACACTCTCGAATGGCCAGGCGGTGAACCCATTGCTCGTATCACCAGTTGCGTTCGTCACGCGCAAGTCTGCTTCGAGCGAGCGCTCGAAGAGCGCAGATCGGAAACGGAAGAGACGTCGTTCGACCGCGAGCTCCGTCACACCGAGGACCGTCTGCGACTGCTCCAGCAGTGCCGCGACCGGTTCGCCTTCACCAGGTCGCACCCGACAGCGCTTCTCCGCTTCGACCGTGACGGGGGGCAATGCCACGGCGACATCAGGCAACGCGGCATGATAGCGGCGCTCCCCGAGGTCGAGAACCATGGGCGGGGACGCAAAGCTCTGATAACCGATCCGCAGGACCCGGACGCGATAGGTACCCGGAGATGGCGCTACCAATACGAATTGCCCGGAACCATCCGAGAGCGCCCGCACCCGCTCGTGCCCGGTCGAGTCGACGAGGAGCAGCAGTGCGTATGCGACCGGCTGTGCAGTCACGGCCCCAACCAACTCGCCCCGAAGCGTCTGGGCTCCATTCGGAACACGGAGATGCCCCAACTCTCCGGATCGTCCGGGGGTGCGTCGTTCCAGTCCGCATGTGAATGCGAGCCGTCCGAGCGATACCGCAACACATACGAGCCGGCCGGGAGCGTGATCACACCTTCGAACACGCGATTCTTGTCCGCCCCGCCGGCAGGATCTGTTTGGTCGTACTTCATTTCCCAGACCCTGTCGCCGCTTGCGTTCTCGATCCAGCCATAATCGACCATCCCGCCGTCGTGGCCCTCGCCCAGCGCATAGACTCGCAGGCGCGTCCGGCCGGTGAGTTGGAATGGCGCGCGCGCATTTTCGTCATCTCCCATGCGGATGAGCTGTGCCAGCGGCGTGCCCGTCCCGCGACCGGTGCGTTCCAACGGCGCGATGTCGGCGCGATGCAAACCGCCGCTCGCCGGAAATACGCTCACGCCCCAGTACCGCTCCTCGGCGGGAGGCGCGCCGTTCCAATTGTTGTAGGAATGGGAGCCGTCGCTCTTGTAGTAGACGAAATAACTGCCGGGTGGGAGATGCAGCGCGCCATCGAAGAGGCGATTCTTGTCTGCCCCGCCGGCGGCCTCGGTGTCCTCGTAGCGCATGGTCCAGATCCGTTTGTGCTCCACGGCGTCCACGATCCACGCGTAGTCCACCATCTCTCGGTCGCTGCTCTCGCCGAGGGCATAGATCCTTACGTCCAGCGGCCGCCTCAGCGTAAAGCCGGTTGAGCGGTTGGCGTTGTCGCCGATCCCGATCATGGAAACGATGGTCTGACCCTCAGGAACAGGTTCGTACTCGAACGGTCGCACGGCGGCGCGGGCGATTCGATCGGCGACGCGGAGCGTCAGCCCCCACGATTCCGGATCGGTGGCGGGCACGGCATTCCAATCATCGGGAGCGTGTGAGTCGTCGGAGACGAAATAGGCGACATAGCGTCCGGGCCGCAGGTGCAGCCTTTCATGCGCCATGCGATTTTTCGCGGCACCACCGGCCGGCTCGGTGTTGTCATACGTCATGGTCCACACGCGCTTGCGTGTGTCGGCGTTCACGATCCAACCGTAGTCGAAGGGCTGGTCACGCTTCAGCTCACCCACGGAGTACACCTCGACGTCGGTGGGTCGAGTCAGCTCGAATGCGCGCCGGTTCGCGCTGTTGCGTTTCGGCTCGACGCTGATAACCGCAGTCGCCATGAACGCGATCCGCGCGTCCTGGATTTCGTCCGCCGTTGCGGCGTGTCCCGAACCATCGATCGTCAGCGCGAACTGCTTGTACAACCCATTGTCGACGTATGGACCGCCGCCGCTCGCCCGCCGGGCGAGGCGCACAACCGCGCGGAAATCGACAGCGTCCTTGAATGAGATCGCAGAAGCCGGGTAAAACGCGTAATGCGCCTCGTAGGTGCCGGCCGGGAGGCGCACACTCCCGGCGAAGTGCCGTAGACCGTTGGACTCCCGACGCGTATCGGCCGCGCGCAGGTCCCAGACGACAGCGCGCGTGCGCGCGTCGAGAATCCAGGCGGCCGCGGGCCACGTGGTCTGCTCGTCATCCTGCCAGTGCTCATCGTCGCGAGTCCGCAGTTGGTCGGGCCACGGCTCCGCGCCCACGACCGATAGCTTCACCTCCTGCGCGGTCGTGAGGACGAACACAGCTTCCCGGTGCTCGCGGGGACTGAGATCGCGGATATCGACGAGCGCAGGAGTTGGGGATGGAACGGGAGCTTGGGTGAGCGCGAGCAATAAGGCGAGCGGCATGGCTGTCATAACGGGAGGCATCGCAGCGCGGTTTCTAATTGAAAGCGGATAGCCCCGTGATCTCCTGACCCAGAATGAGGGTGTGAACGTCGTGCGTGCCTTCGTAGGTGTACACCGATTCAAGGTTTGCGAGATGCCGCATCGCCTGATACTCGGCGAGAATCCCGTTCGCGCCCAGCAGCCGGCGCGTCTCGCGCGCGATGTCCGTGGCGATGTTCACGTTGTTCCGCTTGGCCAGCGAGACTTGCTGCGGCGTCGCTTTCCCTTCGTCCTTGAGCCTGCCGAGCTGCAAGCAGAGGAGCTGGGCCTTGGTGATTTCGGTGAGCATGTCGGCGAGCCGAGCCTGCTGAAGTTGATATCCCCCGATCGGCTTGCCGAACATCACGCGCGCCTTTGAGTAGCTCACGGCTTCGTCATAGCATGCCATCGCCGCGCCCACCGCCCCCCAGGCGATTCCATAGCGGGCCGCGGTCAGGCTCATGAGCGGCGACTTGAGCCCACCTGATTTGGGTAGCAGCGCGTTCTTGGGGACGTGCACGTCCTGCAACACCAGTTCGCTCGTGTCGCTCGCGCGCAGCGACAGCTTGCCCTTCTGGTCCTTCGCCGAGAATCCCTTCGTATCGGTGGGCACGATGAAGCCGCGGATGGAATCGATGTCGCTGACCTTGCCCGTCTTCGCCCAGATGATCGCTGCCTGCGCCGTCGAGCCGTTCGTGATCCACATCTTGGCGCCGTTCAGCACCCAGCCGTCGCTCGACTCTTTCGCGACGGTGATCATGCCGGCGGGATTGGAGCCGTAATCGGGCTCCGTGAGCCCGAAGCAGCCGATCACCTTGCCGCTCGCCATCTGCGGCAGCCACTTCTTCTTCTGCTCCTCTGTGCCGAACGTGTAGATCGGGTACATGACGAGGGCGCCCTGCACCGAGGCGAACGAGCGCACGCCCGAATCGCCGCGCTCGAGCTCCTGCATGATGAGTCCGTACGCGACGTTGTTCAGCCCGGCGCAGCCGTACTCTTCCGGCAGGTTCGCGCCGAAGAGACCGAGCTCCGCCATCTGCGGCACGAGCTGTTTGGGGAACTTACCCGCGACGTAGGCTTCGCCGATGACGGGCATGAGGTTTTCGTCCACCCAGTGGCGCACCGTATCGCGGATCGCGCGCTCTTCCTCGGACAGCAGGCCATCGATCTGATAGAAATCGACGCCCTGAAACTTCGAAGCCATCAGGTCAGCGCCTCGCTAAAGGTTTTCGAGCGTGCAAAGGCCGCAGTATCAGAGGGCTGGAATCTCTGCTTGGCCGCCTCCCAACGGAAGAACGTCACCTGGACCGCGTTCGCATCGATCGTGACGAAGTTGAACGAGACCGGCCGGCCGCCGCGCGCTCGCGTGCACAACGTTCCCGCCGTCGAGACGATGACCTTTCCCTCGAGCACCTCGGCGCTCTCCTGGTGGTCGTGCCCGCAGAGCACCACCTCGGTGCCCGCCTCGATGATGCGACGTTGCGCCCGCCGCCAGCGCGCCAGCCCCATCCGCTTCGACATTTCGCCGCGCAGGACGTTGTGATGCACGACGAGGACTCGCGCGAGGTCGGGGTCCGCCTGCGCGAATACGGAGCGCACGCGCTCCATTTCCCGCTTCGGGAGATGCCCTTTCACGGCGATGTCGCGTAGCCGCAGCGTCAGCGATCCCCAAGCGACGCCATGCGCCGTGAGGGCGGTCGCGATGACGGCGCCCCCCCCGCCCCCCCCGCCCCCCCCCCCGCTGTTGCCGCCGCCGGGAACGGTCAGCGTGGGCGTCAGATCCGCGCCAAAGTAGCTGCGGTACTTCTGGTACACGGCGTCTTTTCCGAACGGTAGTAAGGGCCGCCGCCACCACTGGACGTCATGATTCCCGGGAATCACGAGGACGGGCGCCGTCTCACGGGCGAGGTTCGCGAACGCGCGACCGCGCTGGAATTCGCCGTGGCGCGCGCGCTGCGACAGATCGCCGCCGATGACGATGGCGTCGGGCCGGAGATCGGGGAGTATCCGCTCCAGCGCCTCGACGACCGGAATGTCGGCGAGTCCACCGAAGTGGATATCGCCGATGTGCGCGAGCTGAACCGTCACGACTCGACCTGAATGGTGTAGGTCAACGTCGCCTGCCCACCGGCCGGCACGGATACGCGAAACCGCATTTCGGTGGACGAAAGTTTTTCGGGAGGCAGGCTGCTCTCAGTGATTTTCCAGTTGCCAAACCGCGACTCGCGCACGTCAACGGTCACGAGCTCGGACTTGGCGTTTGTTATCGTCACACGATAGGCGGCAGTCGCGCGCGCTGATAGCGGGAGCCCGCGTCGGACACCCGGAAGCTGCTCCTGATTGAAGTCGGTCTGGACTCGTTCGGCGGTGACGTCGAACGCGTCACCCGACTGCACGCGCAAATCCCGTCCCGGCGCGGTGTGATCGTTCGACGCTTCGCCGATGAGCTGTACGCGGCCGCTCGAGTCAGCCTGATACAGCTGCACCGTCCCTGCAGGAAGCGGGCGGTCACCGAACGGCGTCTTCGGTGCGCGCTTGATCGTGTACCACACCTGGACGGGGACGCGGTTCGGTTCAGGGTTCTGGCCGAGCCAACCGCGCCAGGGAAGCACGCCGGGAACGATCAGCTCCTGCGTAACCGGCGCGGCACTGCGGGGGAAGAGCGCGGTCGCGACTGGGACATTGGGCTCGATCGAGAGACGGCCGGGAAGCTGGTAGACGTGCGTCTCACCTACGGCTTCTTCCGACGGCGCTTCGGGTGCCGCTACTGTGACGGCTTCGAGCCGCATCGCTCCGCGCTGGTAGAATTCTGGTTTGCCTTTTCGAGCGCGCTGGATCGCGCCAGCGACCAGCTGTACCTCGGCGCTGTCGGCGCGCAAACCCTGAGTTGTCACCGTTGCCGTTCCCGATACCGCTGCGTGCCCACCGGTCACAATCACCTGGTAGAGCGCTTCCCACGTCATGCCCTGCGCGACGTACGCAAGCTCCGTCCGCTGGCGGGCGCGCGCAGCGTCGAGCACCAGCTGTGCCTCCGGAGTACTTCTCACCAACTCGGCGGGAAATAGCGGTTCGCCAGGTAAACCGAGCAACAATCGTCCATCCGACAGTTTGTATTGCGGCGGATCGACTCTGATGACAGTCGCCCGAATGGTATCGCCTTTGCTTCGCACGAATGACAGCGTTTGCCCCACGGCACGCGCCAACGCGTCGTTCGCTGAGCTAGCGTAATGGACCGTCGCAGAGCTGACCGAGACTTCGGTGTCCGGCGAGAACAAGGTCGCAGGATCGAGCGCCTCGAGTCGCAGCGTCAGTGCATTGCGCCCTTGCTGCAACGCCTGCGGCAACGTCCGCCGCACGACGACACGGCCATCTCTATAGATAGAAAGCGACGTTTGCGCCGCGACGGCGGACGTGCCGACGAGGATCACAAATACCGCGCACCACGCACCGCGCACCGCGCACTCCCTCACTTGAGCCATTCTCTCGCCACCCGTTTAACTATGAGAAACGTAAACACGTACCACAGGAGCACACTGGCCGCCCCAACCAGCCGCGCGGTCCGCTCCACCGGCAGTGTCCAGGCGACATACACCGCGAGCACGGCGGTCGTGCCGATGGCGACCAGGCGCGCGAGACGGCTCGCCCGCCGCTCCAGCAGGCGGGTGCAGTTCGCACACAGGCCACCGATCGCGATGCCGGCGGTAAACTCGCCGCACTTCGCGCACGGATGGCTAGGCCCTGATCCGCTGGACCACGGCACGGGCGAAATCGGCCGTAGTAGCAAGTCCCCCCAAATCCGGCGTTCGAATTTTGTCCTGGACGATCGCCGCTTCGATCGCACACCGCAGGCGCCTGGCCGCCGCCAGCTCGCCGACATGGTCGAGCATCATCGCCGCCGCGAGCATCTGCGCCGACGGATTCGCGATACCTTTGCCTGCGATGTCCGGCGCCGAGCCGTGCACCGGCTCGAAGATGGCGGCGTGGGTGCCGATGTTGGCGCCAGGCGCGAGTCCCAATCCACCGATCAGGCCGGCCGCCTCGTCCGAGAGAATGTCGCCGAACAGATTTGTCGTGACGATGACGTCGAACTGCTCGGGTTTGATCACGAGCTGCATCGCGGTGTTGTCGACGATCTTGTCGTCCGACGCGATCACACCGGCATACTGCTCGGCGACGCGTTTGGCGACCTCGAGAAACAATCCGGACGTCGCCTTCAGAATGTTCGCCTTGTGTACGATCGTCACTTTTTTGCGTCCGTGCAGCTTGGCATACTCGAAGGCGTACTTCGCGATGCGCTCGCTGCCTTCGCGCGTCACGATCGACATCGCCTGCGCCATGGCGCGCCGGTCACCGCCGATCTTGAAGGTATGATCGAGGCCGACGTACAGTCCTTCGGTGTTCTCGCGAATGATGACGAGATCGACGTGCTCGTAGCGACCACCCGGCACGATTGTCTTAGTCGGCCGCACGTTGGCGTAGAGATCGAACTCCTGCCGCAACGCGACGTTCACCGACCGGTAGCCACCGCCGACCGGTGTGGTAAGCGGACCCTTAAGACACAGCCGCGTCCGGCGAATCGAATCGAGTGTCGCGTTGGGAAGAGGAGTGCCGGCGTTTTCGACCGCGGCCATGCCGCCGTACTGCTCGTCCCAATCGAACGTCATGCCGAGCGCGTCGAGTGCCGAAAGCGTCGCCTGTGTGATCTCTGGACCTATGCCGTCGCCCGGAATCAGCGTGGCTTCGCGTTTGCTCAAGGCAGGCCCGGCGTCAGGTTCTTCACGGCGCGCGTGAGAGCCGTCCAGGCGTCGTCGCCCTCGCCGCGCGCCGTGGTTCGCCAACCCACCTTCCCTATTCGCGTATCGATCAGCACGACGGAAAGCTCGGCAAGAGCCGGCGGATGGGCATACGCGCCGGCGGGCGCCTTACGAAACACAAGACCCGCGGGAACGAGCGCATAACGTCCCCCAACCAATCCCAGCAAGGTGCGCAGCTGGTAGCGCAGCGGGTCGGGGACGTCGACAATCCGCTCACCGCGCAGAAACGGCGTGCCCATCTGATCGGGATCCGTCACGATGCCCGGTGCCCGCCGGGCGATGCGACGCAACTCGGCGGGAGCGACCCACGTGACTTCGGGCGCGCGCGCCGCCAGCAGCGTCGCAATGATGCTGTCGCTCCGATCGAGCGTGTTGCGCCGCTCGGCGATCAGGGCATCCCAGTGGAGCGTGTCTTCCGCACCAACCAGCGCGAGGGGTAGCAGGGCGACGCGTTGGCCGGCGAGGCCGGCAGTGGGCAGCGGAGCTGTCGGCTGAGGTTCGGGCTGCTGGGAAGACTTTGTGCCGCCGCAACCGAGCATGGCGCCGAGCAGGACTACGGACGACGCACGACGCACGAAGTACTTGTGTTTTAAAGGGTTATTCACGCGGGCAATCTAAGCCAGCGTGAGTCCACCGTCCACTACAATCACCTGTCCGGTGATGTGTCGCGCCGCTTCGCTGCACAGAAAGAGGATGACGCGAGAGACGTCTTCGGGCTCGGCCACGCGACCGAGTACCGACTCATGCTCCGCGCGCTCCAACACTTCACGCGGCAGTTGGGTCAGCAATTCGGTCTTCACGAATCCGGGAGCAACGGCGTTCACATTGATACCGGCCGAGCCAAGATCCACGGCCGCGGCCTTCGTGAGACCGATGAGTGCCGCCTTGCTCGCCGCATAATTCGCGATCCCGAAGCCAGGCCGGAACGCCTGATGGCTCGCGACATTCACGATTTTTCCAAACCGCTGCGCCCGCATGTGTGGGGCAACGGCGTGTATGCAGTGGAAGGCCCCGCTCACGTTGGTATCCATGACTTCGGACCACGCCTCCGGCGTGAGTCGCCAGAGAGCGCCGTCGTGGGTGATGCCGGCATTGTTGACGAGATAGTGCACACCGCCGAGATGACTGCGGACCTGGCTGACGAAATGTTCGACTAGCTCCATCTCCCGCACGTCACAGAGCGCCGAGTAACAGGGCACGCCGTAGGCCTTGATCGCGGTCTCCGTCAGCAGCGCCTGCGGGCCGACCTCCCGTCCCGGCATTTCGACGTAGTTGAAAGCGACGCCGCAACCGTTCTGCGCGAATTCGAGCGCGACCGACCGGCCGAGGCCGGTCGCCCCGCCCGTCACGATGACGACTCGTCCTTTGATCGACTCGGGGCTTCGCTGCGGCTGGGGTCGTTCCTGAACGGCAGGCGCCGTCGCTTCGCGCCCGCTCGACGACCAGGGGTACGAGCCAGAAGAGGCTGGGGGGGGCGGGGGGCTCAAGGAGTTCGAACCTATGTTCGAGCTTGAACATGGGCAAGCAGCGCCACAACTTACGCGCTGTGTCGGTGGTGATCTGGGCGCTGATTTCGCTGCTCGGCGCGGCCGCGTTCGGGGTGCTCGCCCTCGTCCGCGGTGAGACGATCAACGCCGCGTGGCTGTTGATCGCCGCCGTCTGTACCTACGTCGTCGCCTACCGGTTCTATTCGAAGTTCCTCGCCGACAAAGTCTTTGGTCTCGACCCGCAGCGCGCGACGCCCGCCGAGCGGTTCAACAACGGCCACGACTTCGTGCCGACGAACCGCTGGGTGCTGTTCGGCCATCACTTCGCGGCTATCGCGGGCGCGGGCCCACTCGTCGGGCCCGTCCTCGCCGCGCAATTCGGGTTCCTCCCCGGCACGCTCTGGCTCGTGATCGGCGTGGTCCTCGGCGGGGCGGTTCAGGACTTCACGATCCTCTTCTGCTCGTTGCGCCGCGATGGCAAATCGCTCGGCCAGATGGCGAAGGAGGAAGTGAACAGGACGACAGGCGTGACGGCCATGATCGCGGTCCTCGCGATCATGATCATCCTCCTCGCGGTGCTCGCACTCATTGTGGTGAACGCGCTGCGGTCGTCGCCGTGGGGACTCTTTACGATCGCCTGTACGATTCCCATCGCCCTGCTCATGGGCGCCTGGATGAAGCGGTGGCGGCCGGGGAAAGTGGGTGAAGCCTCGCTGATTGGTGCCGCGTTACTGATTGGCGCCCTCATCGCCGGCGGCAGCGTCGCGAGCCACCCGGCGCTCGCCGCGACATTCACCCAGAGCGGCACGTCGCTCACCTGGATGATGATCGCGTACGGGTTCATCGCGTCCGTACTCCCGGTCTGGATGCTGCTGTGCCCGCGCGACTATCTCTCCACGTTCCTGAAGATCACGACGGTGCTCGTGCTGGCCGTCGCGATCCTGATCATCCTGCCACCGCTCCGCATGCCGGCGCTCACGCCGTTTGCGACCGCGGGCGAAGGACCGGTGTTCGCGGGCAAGCTGTTCCCTTTCGCCTTCATCACCATCGCCTGCGGCGCGATCTCCGGCTTCCATTCGCTCGTCGCGTCAGGGACGACGCCCAAGATGATCACGCGCGAGACGGATGCCCGCATGATCGGCTACGGCGGCATGGTGATGGAGTCGTTCGTCGGCGTCATGGCAATGATCGCCGCCTGCACGCTCGACCCGGGCGTCTACTTCGCCATGAACACGACGCCCCAGGCTTTGGCTGGCGCGTCGACGGTGCTCAATCAGGCGGGATTCATCGTCACGCCTGATTACATGCAGGCGCTCGCGGCCCAGATGGGTGAGCAGACGTTGATCGCGCGGACCGGCGGTGCTCCGTCACTCGCGGTGGGAATGGCACACATCTTCTCGGGGCTCACGGCGGCACTGGGCGGGAGGACGCTGACGGCGTTGTGGTATCACTTCGCGATCATGTTCGAGGCGCTGTTCATCCTCACCACGATCGACACCGGGACGCGCGTCGGCCGCTTCATGCTCCAAGAGATCGTCGGGCATGTGTGGCCGCGCTTCGGCCAGACGTCCTGGCTGCCGAGTGTGCTGCTCGCGAGCGGCGCGGTGTGCGCCGCGTGGGGCTATTTCCTATATCAAGGGGTCGTGGATCCGCTGGGCGGGATCAACTCGCTCTGGCCACTGTTCGGAATATCGAATCAGCTGCTCGCGGCCGTCGCGCTGTGCGTCGCGACGACGATCCTGATCAAGATGGGACGGCAGCGCTACCTCTGGGTGACGCTGGGACCGCTGGTTTGGCTGATTGTCGTAACGATGACCGCCGGATATCAAAAAGTCTTCTCCGCCGATCCCAAGCTCGGCTTTCTGGCACACGCCGCCACACTTGCCGGCTCCGCGATACCCAATGCCCCCCGGCTCATCTTCAACGACCGCTTGAACGCCGCAGTCGCGCTGTTCTTCATGATGGTCGTGGCGATGTTGGTGTTCACGTCGGCCAGGGAATGGTGGCTGGTGCTGTCGCGCCGCAAGCCGGCGGTCGTGCATGAAGCGCCGTTTGTGCCGACGGCGTCGGTTGCGGGAGATTAGCGAAGTTCTCAACGGAGTCGCATTGACCCGTCTCCTCGGTGGTCTTCTCATTCCACGTGCAATCGGTAGCCTACTCCGGGCTCGGTGAAGAGATACCGCGACCGCGCTATCAAGAACGTGTTAAGAAGACGGTCGCCGCGCTACAGCTCGACCTGTGCCCCAACCTCGAAGACTTGATTCGGCGGAATTTTGAAGAACGCGGTCGCGCGCATGGCGTTGCGCGACATGAACGAAAACAAATGCTCACGCCACATCGCCATTCCCGGCCGATCGGACGCGATCAGCGTTTCCCGGCCCAGGAAAAACGTCGTCCCCTCCAGCGGAATATCGAGATGATTCGCCTTGCAGGCGGCCAGGATCTCGTTGATATCGGGATCCTGCATGAAGCCATAGCGGGCAACAACGTTGTGGAATCCCTTGCCGCTGCGCTTCACGGTCACCCGATGCTCAGAACCGACGTGCGGCATGTCCTCGGTCATTACCGTGAGAAACACGACCTTTTCGTGCAGGACTTTGTTGTGCGCCAGGTTGTGCACCATCGCCGGCGGCGTTCCATCAGTGCTGCCGGACATGAACACCGCCGTCCCCGGAACGCGGATCGGGGGCTCGGCGGCAAGATCGGCGAGCAGCAGCTTGAGCGGAACCGTCTTCTCCATCATGCGCTTCGATAGGATCTCGCGCCCCCGCTTCCAGGTGCTCATCACGAAGTAGAGAACGATCGCGATCGCGAGCGGCACCCAACCGCCGTGCCAGATCTTGAGTGCGTTTGCCACGAGGAACGTGAGATCGACCACGAGGAAGGTGCCCGAGACGGCGGCCGCCTTTGGCAGGCTCCAGCCCCACACCTCGCGGCTCATCACGTAGAACATGACCGTCGTGAGCGCCATCAGGGTTGAAAGCGCCACACCGTACGCGCCCGCCAGGTTGCTCGACGTCTGGAAGCCGAGTACCAGCGCAATCGTCAGCAGCATCAGCAGCCAGTTGACCGACGGAACGTAGATCTGACCGATCTCACGCGACGACGTGTGCTCGATTTGCAAACGCGGGATGTAACCGAGCTGCACGGCCTGGCGCGTCAGCGAAAATGCGCCCGAGATGATCGCTTGCGAGGCGATGATGGTCGCCGCCGTCGCCAGGGGAATGAGCGCGTACAACGCCTTGGCGGGCGCGAGCAGGTAAAATGGATTGGCGGCCGCCTCTGGCTGCGTCAACAACAGCGCGCCCTGTCCGAAGTAGTTCAACAGCAGCGCAGGCAGGGGGATCGTGAACCACGCGAGCTGAATTGCTGAATGACCGAAATGGCCGAGGTCGGCGTACAACGCCTCTCCGCCGGTGACCGCCAGAAAGACGGCGCCCAGAACGATCAAGCCGCGGCTCGGATCTTCCGCGAAAAAGCGGATGGCGTGTGATGGCAGCACCGCGCCGACGACCGCGGGGTGGCGCAAGATGCTGTTGAGTCCCAGGACCGCGATCACCAGGAACCAGATCAGCATGACGGGACCGAAGACAGCTCCCACACGCGCGGTGCCACGGCTCTGGAACATGAACAGGCCGACCAGGATGACGAGCGTAATCCAGATGACCCAATGTTGCAGGGCCGGGGCGGCGATCTCGAGCCCCTCGACCGCCGACAACACGGAGATCGCCGGCGTGAGCGCGCCATCGGCATACAGCAGCGCCGCTCCGAAGATGCCCAGCACGATCATGATGCGGCGCGGCGACAACCCGCGGGCGACCCGGCTGCCGTTCACCAGCGCCATCAGCGCGAGCACGCCGCCTTCGCCCTTGTTGTCCGCACGGATGATGACGACGTGATACTTCACCGTGACGATCAGAATCAATGACCAGAAGATCAGCGAGAGCACGCCGAAGACATTCCCCGCGGTGACGGGAATGCCGTGTTGCCCGTGGAACGCCTCTCGCATCGCGTACAGCGGGCTCGTCCCGATGTCGCCGTAGACGACGCCGAGGGCGAGCAGCGACAGCCGGGCGAGATACTTGCCACCCTGCCGGGCTGCAGGAGCGTGAGGTGATTGGGTCGGAGTCAAAGACTGGCAGGGGCGCTCATGGCGGGGGAACCCTATGCAAGCGGGTCCAGAAAGGCCAGAGGATCACCAAAACTAAAGACCCAGCGGCACTTACGTAGAACGCCGTCGCTCCACTCGCCTGCTGGAAGATGACGCCCAGCAACAGTCCCCCGGCCAGCGCTGCGACTCCCGTCAGCGCGTGAAAAACACCGAACGAGCTGCCGCGATGGCCTGCACCTGCCCGCCCCCCTCCCGCCACGGCTGACACCAGCGCCAGCTCGGGACTCTCGGTCAGCCCAGCGACGACGCCGAGCGCAAGGAACAGCAACCAGGCCGCGAGCGGCCCTCGCGCCAACGCCATTCCGGTCGCGAGCGCGACGTAGCTCAGCCAGCCGATCCACATCGTCCGCGACGGTCCGATGCGATCAGAGAGCGCGCCGCCCAGGAAGCTCGTCGAAGACCTCACCACGTGCACCGCCGCCCACAACAGCGGCACCAGCGCGATAGCGATCCCGAGACGCTGCGATTGGAGAATGATCAGCGTATCGGGCATGCGGAGGAGATAGAAGGCGGAAATGGCGATGACTGCGGGCGGAACATGGGCGGCAGGGGCGGCAGAAGGCGGCAACGGCCGTGCCGCCCGTTGCCGCCCGTTGCCGCCCTTTACAGCCCACGCCGCCAGCATCACGACCAACACGCCGGGCACGAAGCTCGCCAGGATCACGGTCCTCACGTCAGCGTGCCGTGTCAGCAACGCCCAAGCCACGAGCGGACCAATCACCGCTCCGACATGGTCGAGCCCGCGCTGCAGTCCGAATGCGCGGCCAACGAGCGGCGCCGGTGTGACATCGGCGATCAGCGCATCGCGCGGCGGCGTACGCAGTCCCTTCCCGAGCCGATCCACGACGCGCAACCCGATGACCTGCCACGCGGCCGCGGTGATCGCGATGATGGGCCGCACGATCGCCGCGAGAAAATACCCGCCTACAATCAGCGGGCCGCGGCGCTCCGGCCGGTCGGCGAGTCGTCCCGCGAGCAGTTTTACGAGCGCGGCCGCCGCGTCGGCCGCACCATCGAGCGCGCCCAACGCCAACGCACCCCCGCCCAGCACGCCGGTGACGAACGCCGGGAGGAGCGGGTACACCATTTCGCTCGCGAAGTCGTTGAGGAGAGAAACGGCACCGAACAGCTTGACCTGCCGGGGCAGGCCCCCCCCGCCACCATTCGACTCACTCACCCAGGCCGAGTCCCCAGCGAATCAGGGTGACCGGAAGCCCGCCGTATGGCAGCACCGCGTCGTGAAACGCACGCAACGAGAATTTGGAGCCCCGAGCCTTCTTGAAGTCATCGCGCAGGCGTAGCAGCTCGCGACGGCCAACCGCATAGCACAACTGGTACGCCGGCCAGGCGCAGTAGCGCCGCACTTCCGCTTCCGCGTTGCCGCGCTCCACGTGTAGCTCGCTCACCATCTGGTTCACGGCCTGGTCGCGCGTCATGCCACGTGTGTGCAGGCCGACGTCGAGCAAAATGCGCATCGCGCGCCACAACAGGTGCACGCGTTGGAAGAACAACTCCTCGTCCGACGCGTAGAAGCCTTCCTCGCCCATCATGTCTTCGCAGTAGAGCGCCCAACCCTCGACGGTGAGCGGCGTCCACAGATTCTTGCGCACGTGCGAAGGCTGCTCCTTCGCGATGACAAGCTGGAGGTGATGCCCGGGGTAGCCCTCGTGCAGGGCGGTTGCGGCCAGCTCGTAGCGGCAGTGGTCGCGCAGAATCCGCTCCTGTTGATCGGCGGGCAGTCGTGAGTCCGGCACCGTCACATAGAACCATCCGGTACGGTCGCGACTGTATGCGCCGGGGCTATCGTATGCCGCGTACGGAATCACGGGCCGCATGAAGGCAGGCGTTGGGATCACGCCGAGGGGTGCCTTGGGAATGGGCGCGAGCTTCCGCTCTGCGACGAAATCGCGGGCGCGCGCCATCTCCTGCGAGTACGCTTTCACGAGCTCGCTGGGGTTGGGATGATCGCCCCGCAGCTTGTCGACCAGTTCCGGCCACGGACGACCGTCGCCGTCGAGGCGCTTCGCGAGCCGCACGAGATCGGTTTCGATCTCTTCCTTGAGCCGCAGGCCGTAGCGCCATAGTTCAGGCGCCGTGTCCTTCAAGGCATGCTGATAGTGGAGTAAGAAGTTGAACGCCTCCTCCCCGATGGCGTACTCCTCCGTCCCCAGCTCGAGCCAGCGCGCCAGGTTGGCATCGAACTCGGTGAGCGCGATGCCGGCCTGCTCCGCCGCGGTGTTGAGGCGGGCGGCATGCATCGGCGCCTGAGCGCCCAGTGCAGCCGCGAGCTCGCGTACCAATAGACGACCGCCTTCGGTCATGCGCACGGCGGTCTCCACGAACACCCGCACCGGCTCTTCGAGCGTGGCGCGCAGGTCGTCGAGAAACGCCGGGATGTCCTCGAGCCGGCCGATCGCCGCCGCGGCCTTTTCAGCGGGCGTGCGATCCGCCGAGAGCAGCAGGTGATGCAAGCCGCCAAGCAGGTGGGAGAGCCAGAATTCGGGATTCTTCGCCTGCGGCTTGAGCTTCTCGAAGCGGCGCAGCGTCACCCGAATCTCGTTCAGCAGCGCGGTACGATCGATCTCCTGGTCGAGGTCGTCGGTGGTCGCTTCCTCGAGCGCGGACGCGATCGACTTCAGGGCGGCGAGATGCGGCGCGAGCGCAGCGGGACTGAATCGCCCGTAACGGTCGTCGTGACCGGGCACACCCGCCTGTGTGGCGGACACGGGATCCATGTGCCAGTACAAGTCGAAATACGACTGCTCGATATCCCGGAGGCTCATTTCTTTAGCAGCCGATGGCACTCTTGGTCGGAGAGCACGCGGTCGGTTCGCTTCGCGGCTTCGAACAGCCTCTGACACGCAGCCGCGTCTTCCGGATCGTAGCCGTGGTGCTCCAGCCAATACTTCACGTTGGAGAGGCCGGATACCGGCGAGATCTCGATGCGCTGCTCGAAGCCGAATTCCTCGGCGGGCACCGAGCTGTATACGCGGTCCGCAAGCCAGTTGTGGCCCTTTTTCTTGGCTTTGATGATCGCCGCGGCGTGGACGCCGGTGCCCGTGCGGAACGCGTCGGTGCCCACCACGGGATAGTTCACCGGAATTGGCACCGAGCAGCAGGTCCATCTCGGCGTTGCCGACCCGCTCACCGACACCCAGCGCCGTCGCGTGCACCCGATCCACGCCCGCTTCGATCGCGGCGAGACAGTTGATCAACCCCATGCCGCGATCGCGATGGCCGTGCCAATCAATCTTTACCGGTTTTTTCCCTACGATCTCGTCCTTCACAAACTTGACGAGCGCCTTTACACCATCGGGCGTTGCATGCCCGACCGTGTCCGCCAGACAGATCCGCCCCGCCCCGCACGCAATCGCGGCACCGTATAACGCTTTGAGTGTTTCAGGACGCGCGCGCGTCGTGTCCTCGGTTACGTACATGACCGGCAGGCCATGCGAGACGGCGTACGTGACGGCCTCTTCCGAGGCCCTGAGAATGTGATCGAGCGTCCAGTCTTCGGCGTACTGCCGGATCGGTGAAGACCCAATGAACGTGGCGGCCTCGATCTTGATTCCCAACTCGTCCACCACGCGGACAATGGGCTCCACATCGGCGACCACGGTCCGGGCCGCGCAGTTCGGCATAATCGGCAGCCTGTGATCGCGGATTTCCGTCGCCAAAGCGCGCACCTGGTCGACGACGCGAGGGCCGGCGCCGGGAAGGCCAATGTCGGCCGCGACGATGCCCAGATCAGCCATGAGGTGCAGGAGCCGCTTTTTGACGTCGAGCGACGGATCGGTCACGGAGGGCGATTGGAGCCCGTCGCGCAGTGTCTCGTCGTTGAGATCGACGCGGACGCGCGACCAATCAAAGCCGCCCCTCCCCCTCCCATTGGCCGACTCGCTATTCCAATCGTAGATCAGCTGCCGCTCTTCCATGCGTTTAGTGTCGCGCCCCCCCTAGTCCAGGTCAAGCGTACGCTGCGCCGTTGCACGACGGCGCCGCACAACCGTACTTTGCTGTCGATGCCGGACGACATTGATACCCTGCTCGCGAACGAACGCGTGCGCGCCGCGCGCACTCACATCGAGCGCTTCGATGAAGTTACGCTCACCCGTCAAGCGACGTTGTCCGCGATACCCGCGCCCACAGGTGCCGAAGCCGCGCGTGGAGCGCGCGTCGCCCAACTGTTCGATGACGTCGGATTGCAGGAAGTGAAGATCGACTCGGTTGGCAACGTCAGGGGCTGGTACGGTGAGGCCGGAAGCACCACGGGCGACGGGTGTGTCGTCTTGAGCGCGCATCTCGACACCGTCTTCGGACCAGAGCTCGACGTCTCGGTCTCGCGCCGCGGCCCTCGCCTACAGGGACCCGGAATCTCCGACAATGCGCGTGGTCTGGCGGCACTCGTGGCAGTCGGAGAGGCGCTGGCACGCGCGCGCGTGACGACCGCACGTGCCATTCTCTTCGCCGCGACGGTCGGCGAGGAGGGATCTGGCGATCTTCGCGGCGTGCGGCACCTCCTGGACGGGGGGGGCCAATCAATCCGTCCGCACGCGTTCATCGCGCTCGATGGCGCAGGCCTGGAGCGTATCGTGCACCGCGCGCTCGGAGCGCGGCGCTATCGCGTGACGTACCACGGTCCCGGTGGGCATTCCTGGGCGGCCTTCGGCGTCGCGAATCCCGCCAACGCCGTGGGTCGTGCAACCACAATGCTGGCGGATCTGCCCACGCAGAGCTCACCGCGCAGTACCTGCGCGGTTGTGCGCCTTGGTGGCGGCACCAGCCTGAACTCGATTCCGCAAACCGCCTGGTTCGATGTGGATTTGCGCAGCGAAGATCCGCGTATCCTCCATCGGCTCGATGCGACCGCGCACGACTATTTCGAGCAGGCGCTGGAAGACGAGAATCGCCACCGCGCACCCACCACGCCTCCGCTAAAGCTCGATGTGCGCCGCGTCGGCGACCGCCCTTCCGGGCTGACGCCGCGCACGCACCCACTCGTGCAGACGGCGGTAGCCGCGACGCGCGCCGTCGGGCACGATCATCAGCTCGCCTGCGCCTCCACCGACGCCAATATCCCCATCGCCCTCGGCGTCCCCGCGGTTGCGCTGGGTGCGGGCGGTCGCGCGGGTGATGCGCATCTGCCGACCGAGTGGTATGAAAACGAAAAGGGCGCGCTGGGAATCGTGCGCGCCCTCTTTGTGACCGCGGCGATGGCCGTGGCGCAATGACGGTGGTTTAGGCCGGGACGAGCTCCAACAGCGTGATTTCGGCCGGTGCGCCGAGCCGCAGCGGCGGTCCCCAGTAACCCGTTCCCCGACTCACGTACAACCACATCGACTCGAGGCGGTGCAGTCCGGCGACGAACGGCTGGAACAGCCGCACGAGAAGATTGAAGGGGAAGTACTGGCCGCCGTGGGTATGTCCGGACAGCTGCAGGTCGTAGCCCGCTGCCTGGGCGGCAAACGCACTGCGCGGCTGGTGCGCCAACAGCACGCGCACATCGCTCGGCGGGGCGCCGGCCACAGCAGCCGCGGGATCGGAGGCGGCCGACAGATCGGTGACGCCAGCCAGCAGCAAGCGGCCCGTTCCCCGCTCCACGATGCGATGCTCGTTCGAAAGCACCGCGATACCCAGGCGCTCGAGCTCGCGGGTCCAGCCACGCACGTCCCAGTAGTACTCGTGGTTGCCTGTCACGAAGTACGCCCCGTGCGGCGCCCGCAGCCGCCCGAGCGGCGCTACATGCTCGCGCAGCTCGGGAACCAGGCCGTCAGCGACGTCCCCGGTCACGGCGACGAGATCCGGCCGCAGCGCGTTCGCCCTGTCGACGACGGCGTCCACGAATGGACGCCGGATCGTGGGTCCAATGTGCAGGTCACTGAGCTGCAGAATCCGAAAGCCGGCGAGGTCGCTGGGAAGATCAGCGATCGGGACAGTCACGCGAACGACGAGAGGCCGTCGCGCGAGTATCATGCCGACGAGCGTGAGGAACGCCGCCGCCCCGACAACCACCAGAACCACCGTCGCGGTGGCTCGGAGCCGGAGGAGATCGGTCGCAAAGAAGGACACGATCAGCAGCGACGACAGCCCCATCGCCGTGTACGCAGCCCAGTCGAGCATGCGAATGGTGAGCCCGCGGCCATTCCCTTGGCCTGCCGTGCGACGGGCCGTGATCAGCGCAATCAGCGGCAGCCATGCCACGAGTAGCACCGCGCCCCAGGCAAGCACGCGCGGCACGCCCGTGATTGGGGCGGGGCCGAGCACGTGCGCACCGACGTAGATGTGCAGCAACGTCCAGATCCCGCCGACGATGCCGAGCCGGGCCGCCATTTGTAGTCTGGTCATGGAGCGCTAAGCCCTTCCACGGCGTGCCGTGCCTCACTCACGTGACGTGCTGCCGCGAGCTGGGCGGCGTACACATGTCGCACGATGCCATTCCGATCGATCACGTAGGTGACCCGCTCGGGCACGATCCCGAGCATCCGCCCGACGCCATAGAGCTCACGCACGTCACTCCTGGGATCGCTGAGCAGCAGAAACGGCAAGTCTTCCTGCATTGCAAACCGTTGATGCGAGCGCACCGAATCCGAGCTTATCCCCACCACGACCGTATCGGCGGCTGCAAAACTCTTATACGCGTCTCGAAAGGCACGCGCCTCGGTCGTGCAGCGCGGGCTCGCGTCCTTGGGATAGAAGTACAGGACGACGTTCTTCGTGCCGAGCAGCTCTCGCAGCTGCACCGGTACGCCGTGCTGGTTGAGAAGCGTGAAGTCTGGCGCGCCGGCGCCGATGTCGAGCTTACTCAATGTGCCCCCCCGGCGCCGGCAGCCGCGGGGCCGCGGCTGCGATGCATCAGCAGCAATAACGGGAGCGACAGCACGAACGCGGCCCCAAACAGCAGGAACAATTGCTCGAAGGAGAGCATCATCGCCTGCCTGGTAACGATCCCGTTTACAAATCCGATCGCTTTGGTCTGCGCCAGAGCCGGCAACTCCCCCCGTCCAATCAAGGTTTGCGTGATCGCGGCGATCCGCTCGCGCGTGGCCTCGCTGTACTGCGTCACATTGGCGGCGAGGTCAGCCCGATGAATCGCGGTGAACCGTTGCAGCAGCGTCGCCGAGAGCGCGATGCCAACGCTGCCGCCCAGCTGCCGCATCAGATTGAAGAGGCCGGTGCCGTTCGGAATTCGCGACATCGGAAGATCGGCCAGCGCGAGATTGGTGAGGGGCACGAATATCAATCCGAGTCCCACGCCACGGAAGATCAGAGGCCAGAAGAAGTCATGCATCCCGCTCTCGGTCGTGAAGTGCGCATGTTTCCACATCGAGAGCGCAAAGATCCCGATCCCTGCCGCGATTGACAGGCGACCGTCGAACTTTCCCTGCAGCCGGCCCATGAACCCCATCGTAAACGCGCTGGCGAGCGCGCCCGGAAGGATCACAAGACCGGTTTGATTGGCCGTGAAGTTCCGAATGTTCTGCAGGTACACCGGCAGCACGAACACCGTCGCGTAGAGGCAGACCCCCAGCACGAGTCCGAATAGAACGCCGACCGCGAGCTGGCGGCTCTTCAGGATGCTGAGATCCACCACCGGATGTTCGGTTCGCAGCTCGTGCCAGATGAACGTGATGATAGAAACGACGCTCGCGATCGCGAGCAGCCGTATCTGGCCGGAGGCCCACCAATCGAGCCGCTCCCCACGCTCGAGCATGATCTGGAGCGAACCGACTCCGATGGCCAGTAGCGCCAGGCCCAGCCAGTCGATGCGGTCCGCCCGCTCCTGGTGGAGGGAGTCGTTGATGAACGACAGGGTCAGCGCCAGCGCCAGCATGCCGAACGGGATGTTGATGTAGAAGATCCACGGCCACCCATACGTGTCCGTGATCCAGCCGCCGACCGTCGGGCCGAGCGTCGGTCCGACCATGACGCCGACGCCGAAGATTGCCATCGCCGTCCCATACTCTTCGCGCGGGAACTCTTCGTACAGAATCGCCTGCGATGTGGACAGCAGCGCACCGCCGCCCAACCCCTGGATGATTCGCCAGAAGACGAGCGCGCCGAGCGAGCCCGCGTTGCCGCACATGAACGATGCTAAGGTGAAGAGGGCGATCGAGCCGGCGAAATAGCTTCGCCGCCCGAAGTAGGCCGACAGCCATCCGGTAATCGGCAGCACGATCACGTTGGCGACGATGTATCCGGTGGATACCCAGGCGATCTGATCGAGCGTCGCGCCGAGGTTCCCCATCATGTGGGGAATGGCAACGTTGACGATGCTGGTGTCGAGCAGCTCCAGCACCGACGCCAGGGACACCGTGATCGCGATGAGGTACTTGTACTTGTACCGGTCGTTCGCGAGCGCCGGACTGAACGGAATCGAAGCCGCGGTCATCGCTGCCTAGTGTGTTGTGATCGTGGCGACGACGCTCATCCCCGGTCGCAACGGATGCTCGGCACTCTGCGGCGTGTCGAGGCGGATCCGGACGGGAATGCGCTGCACCACCTTCGTGAAATTCCCGGTCGCGTTGTCCGGTGGCAACAACGAGAACTTGGCACCGGTGGCAGGAGACAAGCTCTCCACATGCCCGTGGAACTCCCTGCCCTTGTACGCGTCGACCGTCACCACGGCGGAGTCGCCGGGCGTCACGTTCGCCGTCTCGGTTTCCTTCAGGTTGGCCGTCACCCAGATGTCGTCGAGCGGCACGACGGTCATGAGCGGCTGCCCCGCCTGCACGAGCTGGCCGAGCTCGACCGACTTCTTCGAAACCACTCCGTTGGATGGAGCGGTGATGCGCGTATACGAGAGCTGCAGCGCCGCCTGGTCGCGCGCAGCGCGCGCCGACGCCACGCGGGCGTCCGCGCCCACGAGAGCGGCCTGCGCGGAAGCGAGCTGCGCCAGGGCCGCGGCCGCCGCCGCACGCGCCGCATCGAGCTGCTGCTGGCTGACGACGTTCTGCGCGGCGAGCGGCTCCATCCGTGCGAGGTCAGCGGTCGCCTTCGAGGCGTTCGCCTGCGCCTGTGCCACCGCTGCTTCGGCCTGCCCGACGCGGGTCCTGCTGCTCACGGTCGCCAGCAAGGCGGCAAGATCGGCATCAGTCTGCGCGAGCCGGGCGCGGAAATCGCGGTCGTCGAGCACGACCAGCGTGTCGCCGGCCTTCACCGCATGGTTCTCATCGACCCTCACCTCGGCGACATAGCCGCCGACCTTCGGCAGAATCGGCACGATATGGCCGTCCACCTGGGCGTTGTCGGTCGAGACGTGATTGCGACTGAACCACCATTTGCGGGCGCCGAACAGGAGCAACCCGAGCAGGACCACCCCCATGATCAAGAACACCGTCCGCCGCGACCGCTTGGGAGTCGCCTTTGCGGGGCTTTCAGCAGAAGGTGTGGAAGCGGCCGTCCGGGACCGTGGTTCCGTTTTGGGTTCCATCGTTGTTGCCATGGGCTCGTGCTCTCTTTGAATGCTAGTGTAGTGTCCGGGCCGCTCCGACGGAGCGGGCCAGCGCGATTCGCGCCGACACGGCGGCGAAACGGGCGTCGATATCCGCGTCGCGTGCTCTCAGCAGCGACGATTGCGCGTTGATCACCTCGATATTGCCGGCGACCCCTGCCTTAAACCTGGCCCTCGCCTCTGAGACCTCTTGCGCGGCGAGTTGCAGCCGTTCGACGGCGATCATCTGCTGCGCCGCAGCCGAGTGTAAGTCGAGCAGCGCGCCATCCACGTCCGCGCCGACCTGTTGGCGGAGATCACGGGCCCGCACCTCCGACTCGCGCGCCACGGCCTGCTGCTCCGCCAGCCGTCCTTCGCGGCGGAAGCCGTCCAGAATGGGCAGTGTGACCTGCACGGCGACCTGCCGCGTGCCCACGGCATCAGGCATGCGCAGGCCGCTCAGCCCGTAGTCCGCTTCGACTTCGAGCCGCGGCAGCCGCTCGGCCGAAATCGCCGACACGGCGGTGCGCGCCGCCATGCCTCGCGCCAGCTCAGCCGCGAGATCGGGCCGCACCGCGACCGCCTGCGCCACGGCCGCGTTGCGATCGGCCGGGACGTCGGCCGCACCCAGCTGTGCGCTGAGCGTGTCCGTCAACGCGATTGAGGTGGAGGGGTCGCGACCCAGCGCCCGCGCGAGATCGATCTTGGCGCGATCGAGCTGATTCGTGGCCACCACCAGCCGCCCGGCCGCATCCGCGAGCTGCGTCTTCGCTCGCGTCACATCGATCGACGCACTCACGCCCGCCTGCTCCTGCGCGACCGCGAGACCGACGAGCTCCGCGGCCAGCACTGAATCCGCTTGGCGCGCCACGACGACCGCCTGCGCGCGGGCGGCCCGGGTATAGGCGAGCGCCACGTTTTGTGCGCTCGTTTCCACCGCTGCCGAGCGATCGGCATTCGCCGCAATCACCTGACCCTTGGCAACACGCACTCTGCCGAGATCCGAGAAGTCAAACAGCGTTTGGGTGACCCGCGCGCGACCGTCATACACGTTGAATGCAGGCACCATGGATGGCAGGCGCAGGCCGGGGAGATTGAACCCGAGGGTTTTGGGATTGAAGTTGCGATTCACCCATGAACCCCCGAGCGAGAGGCTCGGCAGCAGCGCCGCACGCGCCTGACGGACGCGGGCACTAGCGGCATCCGTTCGGAATCCCGCGATCTCTACGACCGGCGGGGGGGGCGCCGTATCCGGCGCTGCACCCGTTGCCTCGCGGACCGCGCCCGCGAATGACAGGCGGACCGGGGGGGGCGCGGCTGTTTGGGCGCTCAGTGACGCGGTTGCGACGACGGTGAATGCAATCAGGAGACTACTGCTTCGCAATGCCATGTAGATAGAGGTCGATGTGAGTGTCGAGATAGCTGGCGACATCGAAGCCTTCGGGCATACAGGCCGAGAACGCCTTGCGCGCCACAACGGCGTGCATCAGAGGGGACATCGCGAGCTTCGTCGCGACGGCGAGATTGACGGGCCGGAACTCGCCGGCCTTAATACCCCGCTCCAACACGCCGGCCATCAGCCGGTGGCCGCGCGTGACTACTTCCTCGTAATAGAAGCGGGCGAGCTCGGGGAAGTTTCCCGCTTCCGCAATCATGAGCCGCGGAATACTCGAGATGGATGTCTCGCCAACCAGGCGCCAATACTCGCGCACCAGGCGTTCGAACAGATCGCGCGCGCTGCCAGTAAATGACTGCGCGGTCACCTCTCCTTGAGCGATGACGGGGACGATCGTCTGTCGGACCAGCGCCTTGAACAGCGCTTCTTTGTTCTCGAAGTAGAGATAGATCGTGCCCTTGGTCACGCCGGCGCGACGGGCGATGTCCTCGAGCTTGGTCGCGGCAAAGCCCCGGTCGGCGAACACCTCGAGGGCGGCGGTGATGATCTCTTCGGGACGGGCATCTTTGCGGCGGCGCCACCGGGGACCGAGGGGCGCGCGTATGCGGCGTGGACGTCGAGGCTTACGTGTGGTGCTCGTCGGCATTGCGGGCTCCAAAGTTACTAACTGAACGGTCAGTAAGTAACTTGTGTTCCCGCCGCCGGTCAACCCCTCCGGCGATAGTACAGAATGAGATCTGTGCTCGGCGGCTTGGTGCCCAGTTGTCGCAGGAACGTCACAATTTGACCACGGTGATAAGAGGAATGGTTGATGAAGTGACGAAACATCTGCCGGAAGCTGTGGACGTACTCCCCACCGCTCGAAGGCTTTACGA
>WNFC01001493.1_pt1 | contig 24629 bp, 25 predicted proteins | sample 5400541 | NCBI WGS metagenome assembly WNFC01 (sample SAMN13153342, study PRJNA577476) | soil metagenome | isolation source: 120 cm saprolite under Douglas fir tree site 2 hole 2 replicate 1 | place: USA:California | collected 2015-04-18 | reverse complement strand
CCACATGGATTGCGGAAACGGTCGGCGAAACCATGCAATCAGTACGCAGAAGAGCGTTCCCTCGTTCTCAGCCTCAAAAGCCGGTAACAGAAGCCGCCGAACCCTTTGCTGATACAGGATAAAGCTTTCTACAGCCTAGATACGGACTAACTTAATGCCATTCAGATCAGACAATACTTTTCTGAGTTCTTCTTCGGTTTATGATGCATAGTGAGTCATTATGCTGTATACACGCCTCGAACGCCAGCCAGAGAAACCCGAGAAAGGGTCACACTGGTTGCGAGTGTTGCCAGTCGGCCTCAACTCTTGGCGTATATGGAACAAACAGACGTTTACAGGACAGGGGGACGAGGTCTCGGTCTCCTCAGGTCCCCCTCTGCGGCCTGGCTCGTCGTGCTTGCGACAGCCTCCTGCTGACCTGACTACAGTCTCCTTCTGCACAGAACAATCATCGTGTATAATGCTCTGCAGCGTGCACGTGTGTGCACTAGCAAGTCCATGGCACTTCAGGCGCGCTCCGCACGGTGCCGTGTCCACGAGAGCGCACCCTTGGCTGGCCTCCCTGGCACAGGAGACCGCCTCTGACTTCCGTATTAGAGGCTTATGCCCCACGCCAGACGGCCCGCACGCCCCTCCGGGAAAGCGCCTGGCACGCTGCAGCGGCGACACCCCTGCAGCCCTGGACGCAGGCATCACCCCGGGGCGGCCCAGAGGAGACCACTCTATGGCCCAGGTGCATCGCGTGTACTTCCTCGGCAATCTGACTCGAAACCCCGAGGTGCGGTATGCGCCGAACGGCATGGCGGTGGCGCGGTGGGGGGTCGCCGTGCCAACCCGCATCCGCCAGGGGGCCACCTGGCACGCCGACGTCTGCTGTATCGATGTGGTCGCATTCGGGCACCAGGCCGAAACGATTGGAGCCTCTCTGTGCAAAGGCCGCGGCGTCCTGATCGAGGGGCGCTTGCAGTGGCGGCGGTGGGAGCAGGAGGGGCAGTACCGCAGCACCCGTGAGGTCATCGCCGAGCGCATCCAGTGTCTGCCCCGCCCCCGGGCAGACGCCCTGGAGGCGACCGGGGGCGGGAGCTCCCCAAGGGGCACGCAACGCGTGGGGGGCCCGCCCGCGGCTGAGGCCTAGCCTTTGGAAGGCCGTGGGGCGCGCCGCGAGGCATGTGGTGTCCGGTATACGGCGCGGGTGTGACAGCGCAGCACCAGTACGCTCAGGCATACGTGGGAAAAACGGGGCGAGGGCTCACGGGGAACTCCACCGCATGTGACGCCCACCAGATCTGCTAGACGGAGGCAAGACGCGTGGCGTGGAGCCGTTCGCTCTGTGGTCCGCACACGCCGACCTGTGTTGCCGCGTCACGCCCCTGGTGCCCTGGCCGGCGTGCCATCCAGGTGGACCCCAGCGCATCCACCGCTCCCACGCGGGATGAGAGGATAGGATCCGAGGCAGGGTATGGAGCAGGGTCAGCCGGGGAGACAACCCCCAGGACACGAGCCGCGTGCCACGCGTCGCTTCTGGAGAGACGCAGTGGTGTTCGAAGACTATGCGATCCACGAGGGGATGGTCATCCCCCAAGGGGCCATACGCGCGCGCTATGGCCCTGAGACCTGCCCCGAACTGCCGCAGCAGCTGGCCCGCCTGGCCCGTGGCGATACGGCCGCCGCGCTGGCCTTTGTCCGCACGTATGGGTTGTTGGGCTATGCCCAGTTGGCGGCGGCCGTCGGCCGCCGTGAGCACAGCCACGCGCCTGGGGATCCCCTCGCCTGGATCTGGGCTCAGGCCGAGACGGTCGCGTTGTGTCTGCGCCTGACATATGAGCTCCAGGCCGGGGACGATGCCACGCTGCAGCACGGCTTACGCGCGTTGCAGCTCCCGCAGCCGCCCCAGACAGACGAAGGGCCGCGGCTGATCGTCCCAGCGGTCTGGGATCAGCCACGGGTCCACGTCTGCTGGCCGTCGCCGCTGCACAGCCCGGAGGACTGGCGGACGTATGCCCGCTCCATTCGGCGCGAAGTCATTAATGCCCATCTGATGGGGATCCTCCCCCAGCTGGTCGATCGTGGAGCCACGGATCACCCAGGCTGCCAGTTTCAGGCCCTCATTGCCATGGTCTACTGGCATCTCCTCCAGATCGCCGCGCGGGGCGTCGTCCAGCGCTGTGCCGAGGCCTCGTGTGGGGCGTTCTTTGTCCAGACGCGGCGCACGCAGCGGTTTTGTCCCACGGAGAATCCCGCGCGAGATAGCCGGTGTGGGGTTCGCGCCCGGAGGCGGGCCAGGCGGCAGCCCAGGCAGGGCTAGCCAAGGAGAGCCTGGAGAAGCCGGGGATCATGCCGCCTGGAGCGCTTCCTCAGCACTGGTTACAAGTTTTCAAATCGATCTAACTTCTTGAAGTAGTGGGAGAAAATTGGGTGTGTCCCACTTCCTACACATGACGTTTTTAACTGGACTGTGCGGCTCATGATGCCATCTGTGATCTGCACACCCCGGGCTGTAACGCCCAACCGGCCTTGTGTAGAGGGGACAACCCAGAAACATAGAGAACCTTGAAAAGTGCTTGACCGTGGTGGCGCCGTTCAGCCATAAATAGGTCGTGATGGTGTGGCGCTCACAAGCCAAGGCCCAGCTACAGGCCAGAGAGGCACAAGATTGCCACGATGGGGCCGTAAAGACGCCTTGTAATAGATCTATTACAATTATTCAAAATGACGAGGCTAAAAAGTGTCCACGACAATGTCCTCCAGAAAGACCGTCTGCATGGGTGACTTATCTTACTGGAATCGCTATTGCCGTGGCACTTTCATGTGCTGAGCCCTCAATACGGGCGGAACATCGCGCAACTCATGGCTCATGCGTAAGATATCCACAAGCAGACCAAGGGGCAGGCAGGCATCTGGATATTTCATCGCCAGTAACCTATGATGAAGGCGCACGTGAGCGGGATTTTGCCCCTTGGTTCAACCGACTTTCATTGTGCAGAGGCTTGACAATGGCACAAGACACATCACAGCAGGTCACTGCCGACCCCGTGCCGGTGACCCTGCTCGTTGGGTTTTTGGGAAGTGGCAAAACGACATTGGCGAACCGCATTCTCTCCGAGCAACACGACCAACGTATTGCGGTGATCGTCAACGAATTTGGCGACGTGGGGATTGACGGACAGCTTATCGTGGGAGTCGATGACAACGTCGTCGAACTGAGCAATGGCTGTCTGTGCTGCACCGTGCAGGGTGATCTTGCCGATACTCTGCGGCAGCTTTTAGTGCGACGGCGCCAGACCGTTGACGCGAAGCCGTTCGAGCGCATTGTGATTGAGGCCTCGGGCCTTGCATCACCAGGACCGGTGTTACAAGGGATGCTGGTAGATCCCTCGCTGAACGCGCAAGTACAAGTCGATGGCGTGATCACCATGGCGCATGCCAAGCATATTGTGCAGCAGCTTGAAGACCATCCAGAGGCCTCGGAACAAGTGGCGTATGCCGATCACATTATTTTGAATCACTGTGATCAGTGCGAGGGCGACGAACTTGCTGCCGCGGAAGCCTCCATACACGCCTGCAATCAGCAAGCGGACATCGAGCGGGCCACCCGGGCAGAGGTCGACGTAGTGCGTTTGCTCAACAAACAGACGTGGGATTCTGAGCGGGTGAAAGAAGCGCTCGAGAACGGCGTCTTGTGCTGTGACCACGACCTTGATCACGACCACGATCACATCCACACCCAGGGGGTGGGCACTCTGGCGTTGCGCGCCGAGGCCCCCATGGATTTGCCTCGGCTCAAAATGTGGCTGCTGTGCGTATCCAAGCGCATGAGTCACGACCTGATGCGCCTGAAAGGCATCCTCAACTGCCAGTCGCATGACCAGGCCGTGGTGATTCAGGGGGTGTACCAGTGGCTCGAGGTGCGGCAGGAGGCTGGCGAGCCGCCGGCCGCATCCGCTTTGGTATTGATTGGACGACACTTAGACGAAGAAGAGCTCAGCCGTGAATGGGCCGATTGTATCGCCCGCACTTGACCTGAATACCGCTCCACGTAAAAAAAGGCACAATTTGCAGAACATGGATCAACTGTATAGTTCAAAAAGAACCATTACTGACTCCTGTGACGGGTTGGGAAATGGGCTCTCGGCAGTTTACAACATCCTCAAATCCATGACCCTGGAATCCAACATGAGCCTGGGCAAGGTGCGATACTCTCACTCGGCGTCTTCCTCCAGCTCATGGCCGCAGCGATGGGCTGGTCCCGCACGGGTATCTCGACGGCCGCAGTCCTCAACTTCGTCTGCATGGGCGTCGGATCGTTTGTCTGGGGCGCGCTCTCCGACCGGTTCGGTACGCGCGCCGTCGTGCTCTGCGGCGGCGTCCTGCTCGGCCTTGGCATGGTGACGGCGAGCCAGGCGATCACCCTCAGCCAGTTTCAGGTCCTGTTCGGTGTGATCGTCGGCGTGGTTGCCTTCGCATCCACCCTGGGCATGGCGCTCGGGCCGTGGGCCGGCGGCTGGCTGTACGACGCGTTCGGCAGCTACTTCTGGCTTTTCATCGGCTCATGCGGTATCGGGCTTGGAGCCGTGGCCATCGCGTGCACGTTCCGCCCGCCCCGCCCGCTTCCGGCCACGCTCCTGAGTCCGAGCGTGGCCCACTGAGTGTCCAAGGAAATGTGATGTCACTGTGGAAGAAACCGCCGCCGCCTGCGCCGACCCCGATGAGCCCGACACGTGCTACGCGGGGAGAAAGGCACAGAACTCATTCCCCTCAGGATCGGCCATGATCGTCCAGCGTAGGCGGCCTTCTGCATCGCGGATCTCCTGGAGGACACGGGCGCCAAGGCGTTGCAGACGAACCATCTCCTCCCGATCGGGGAGATTAATGTCGATATGGACACGGTTCTTGACGACTTTTGGCTCGGGCACTTTATTACACCAGAGACGTAGCCCGCCCTCTGGGGGATGGAGGGCGATAGACTCGTCTGGGGGCGATGCCGCATCGGTGGGATGGATCGTATAACCGAGAACAGCGGCCCAGAAGTGGGCCACGCGGTGGGGATCAATACAGTCAATACAGATATCCCGTAAGTGCGAGGTCGCCATGGAATTTGCCCTCATCCTTGCTGCGTTGCTTACGCGCGGGTCCTCACACGATAGCCTCAACCGGCGACCGGCGATATGCATGTGCCCCATGCCTCGGCGTCTGTCTCCGGTCTTACCCAAAAATCCCCCGCTGCGCCAACTCCACCATGATCTTCTCGACAATATCCTCAGTGCTCTGCAAGTCGGTTTCAACCACCAGTTCCGGGTTGTGCGGTTCCTCGTAAAGTGGCACGGGGGGTGCGCACACAGTCGGTGGAAAAGACTCGCGTGAAAAGTGGCTTTGTATTTCCTATACTCGTTTACGCCGGTGAAGCGCCTCTTCCAGCCGCGGGCTATACTTGATGGTCCACCGGTTGATCGTAGAGTGATCGACGTCAACCCCACGTTCTTCCATGAGTTCCTCGACGTGGCGTGGGCTCAGCGGGTACGCCACATACCAGCGAACCCCCATGAGAATGACCTCTGTGGGGAAATGGGCACCCTTAAAACTGATCGCCATCGTCTCTCTCCCTCAGGCATCACCGTTGGTCATAGAGGGAGATCATACGGCAAATCACCTCAAATAAAAATTTGCGACAAAACCGTACACGTAGCTTGCGGCAGGCTGTCGCCGCGTTGCAGCCCCACCGGCGTTTGCGCTGGAACTGCTTGGTATCACGCGGAAAAATTGCATGACCCCGGGCAACACGATCTGAGGCGCATCAATACAGGCTGTGCCATACGTCAAGCACAAATAACGTTTTTCTACTTGACCTTACGCGCCACTTCATCTATTGTACGGCTGTATGACGAGTGGAAATGGATACGACGGTATTGGAGCCTTGTATTTCCAAGCATGCAGACACCTCTACACTCATAAAAAGCTCTTGAAGCAAGGGGGAAAGCCGTCGCACACGCGGTATGCAGCCACAGACACGCACGTGCGTGCCTCCTCCCCCACTCCATCACGTCGTGACAGGCCCGTATGGCCTTTCCAGCGCCCCAGGGTGCACAGACGGGTGCCGGAGCGCTACCCCACCATGGTCGAACATCCGAGACCACGGCCACGGCGCACACCCTGACTGCATCACAGGTCACCTTCGAGGAGGCCCACCGTTATGCGTGTATGGCCAGGAACACCGGCGCCGCTCGGCGCTACATGGGATGGCAAGGGCGTCAATTTTGCGCTCTTCTCTGCGCACGCGACACAGGTGGAGATCTGCTTGTTTGATCGTGTGGACGCGGCGCAGGAGAGGCACCGGCTCCCCCTCCCCACCCCCACCGACCACGTCTGGCACGCCTATCTGCCAGACGTGTGCCCTGGGCAACTCTACGGCTACCGCGTCTCTGGTCCTTACACCCCTGTGCAGGGCCACCGCTTCAACCCCCACAAGGTGGTGCTCGACCCCTATGCCAAGGCCATCGGCCGGGAGGGGCGCTGGGGCGATGCCCTCTTTGGATACCGCGTGGGCGCCCCCGACGCCGACCTGTCCTCTGACCCGCGCGATACTGCGGCGTCGGCCCCGCTGGCGGTGGTCATTGATCCCGCCTTTACCTGGGGGGCGGACCATCCCCCGCGGATCCCCTGGCACCACACGCGCCTCTATGCGCTGCACGTCCAGGGCTTGACCGAGGGGCAGCCCGCGGTCCCCGTGCCACGGCGCGGCACGTACCTGGGGCTGGCCTCGGAGGCGGCGCTCCGCCACTTGACTACCCTGGGCAGCCCGGCGGTGGCCCTCCGGTCGGTCCACGCCGGGCTGCCCGCGCGGTGCCTGGGTACAGGGGGGTGGCTGCCGGCCTGGGGCGACCAGCCGCGGTACTATCGGGCGGTCCCAGGCGCGGGCAACGCCCTCAACCTGGAGTACCCGCGCGTGCTCCAACTCCTGATGGACAGCCTGCGCTACTGGGTCACGGAGATGCACGTGGACGGCTTTCGCTTCACCGGAGCCAGCCCCGTGGCCCGCGCAGACGCGGCGGTGGACTGCGGCGGGGCCTTAGTGCTTCGTTCCAGAATTGCCTCAAGGGTTCTGATTGGGTGTCAGCAGCGCCTAGAGGGCAAAATCTGACTAGCTAACCCTGGAGTTATTTGTGGGACGGAGCACTTAGGCCCCATCCTGCACCAGGACCCAGTCTTGTCACAGGTCAAGCTGATGGCGGCGGTGTGGGACGGAGGCCCCAGCAGCGCGGAGGGAGACGAGAGCCCCGGGTGCTGGCGTGCCCGGCATGGCCCGGATTGGGAGCCCGGGCGGCGCGGCGGGCACGGCGAGCAGGGTCCGTGGGCGGCGTAGGCCGCGCGGGGCGTGGCGCAGCTGGGGCTCGGATGACGCCGAGGCCTGTGCTCTCCACAAGTTCTTGGTATCGATCTCCACGTGTGGAAGGCGTTTCATAGTTGTTGAGCGCATGTGAGAGGGGTCTCCCAACATCCTAGGCATAGATAAAGAAGCCGATGGTAGTGCTCTCTCTTCTCCGGGGAGCAGCTCCACAGCGCTGCAACACCCTCGTTTGCCGACACTGCGGACGCTTGCACGGCCCAACTGGATACCGGTCTGTAAGGCGAGCACCGTGGCGAGTGCGCGCGCACTCCACTGCGAAGAGAGGGCGCCAGCGTAGCTTCCCAAAAATTGCAGAGGAAAAGGCATGGGGCCTCGGGCGCCAGCAACGACGGGATGGTCATTGTCCCTGGCGGCTCTGCTGCCTCACACTGTGCGGGTTCTGCTATGTATCTTGATTTTTATCGGCTCAAAAGCGCTCCGTTTCAGATCACTCCCGACCCGACCTTTCTCTTTTTGAGTGCGAGTCATAAAACGGCTTTGGACGCCATGGCGTCTGGCATTGAAGCCCACCAAGGCTTTGTCGCCATCACGGGCGCCAAGGGCATCGGGAAAACGACGCTGGTGCACGCCTATCTGGCCCGCGTCGCTCCGCCGCAGCTCACCACCATTGTGCTCTGGCATGGACGCCTTTCCTTTGTGGAGATCCTCACCCTGATGGCCCGCCGTTTCGCTGGGCCGGTGGCGATGGACGATGCCGCGGCCCTGCTAGCCCAGCTGCAGCAGCTCCTCAGGCACGAGTCCCAGCAGGGCCGGAAGGTGGCGCTCATCATCGATGAGGCGCAGGACCTGCCCCTCGAGACCCTCGAGCAGTTGCCGTTGCTGGCGAACCTGACACCCTCCAGGGAGCCCTCCCTGCAGATTGTGCTGATCGGCCAGCCGGCGTTGCAGCAGCACCTGCGGCGCAGGAGACTCCGCCGCGTGGCGCAGTGTATCGGCATCCGCGCCACGATCATGCCCCTGACCGAGGCCGAGAGCCTGACGTATATCCGCCAGCGCGTGGCCAAGGTGGCCCTGCCGGGAGGGCCGCTCTTCACCGAGGGTGCCCTCCAGGCCATGGGACGCCACGCCCGCGGGGTGCCGCGTGACGTGAACCTCCTCTGCACCAACGTCCTGCAGGCCGGGTTCTGGGCGCAGCAACAGCCGATTACGGCGGACCTCGTCCAGCAGGTCATGGCCGCGTCCACGGGCGCGAGGTCCTTCCCGCTCGGGCGGCTGGGCCTCGCCGCTGCGGCAGGTCTCGTGCTCGCAGCTGGCCTCCTGTGGGTCGTGTCCTTCAGTGCGGGGCCGTCGGCCAGCCGCCGCAGCCTTGCGGCGCGTGCGCATGCGTGGATGGAGGCGCGGAGGCCCACGAGCGCGCCCCTGCTCGTACCTCCGCGCCTGCCGCAGCCAGAGCCTGCATCGCAGGCGCGTCCAGCGTCCCCCCCTGGCAGTGCGGTCGGACAAGACCCTGGCGAGGGCTACGACCGCCTCGTACCCCTGGAGTCACTGGAGAGCCAGCGCCTGGAGCCACCGCCCGCCCCCCTCACCCCGGGCGTCACCCCCACGCCGCCCGCCGCCTCAACGCCGTCCGCCGGCCTCCCCCCACGAGCCACCCCCACGCCGCCCGCCCCCCCAGGGGGTAGAGCATTGAAATCGTGCAACGAGCTGAAGGCGGAGATTCAGGCGAAGCTCGACGCGAAAGGCATAACGGGCTATGCGTTGACTATCATGGCGCGTGAAGACGTGAAAGGCCAGCATGTCGTTGGTAGTTGTGAGGGCAACACAAAAAAGATTGCCCTCAACCGCTCGCGGCACTCGCAGTAAACCTCGCACATTCCACCACTTTTAGTGGTAATACCCTGAGCCCTTCACAATGGCCTCCCAGGAGCAATGAGCAGATAATGCAACATGTGCCATTTAACTGGTTGCGAGTTTCAGACCACGCAGCAGCGATCTCACATCGCGTGCGCTGTACACCAGCGACTGTATACGCCACAGAACCGGTCAGAAAAATGCGGTGAACGCTATGACAGAGATTGGGACGGGCCTGGGCGTGGTTGCAGGGTGTTTTGCCCGTGCGCCTATTAGGCAATGGCCTCGTTTGCCATGGGTGAAGTCAAGCTCATACATGCGCTTTCTCCAATTAGTTCACTAGGTTGAAACGATTTACAATACTCGCAACCCGTTCTATAATAGGGGTTTCGTGAGCTCTGCGTCATTGAAAGAGGACCATCCCTGTGGAAGCACTCACTCCTGACCACGTGCAGGCGGTCTTGCATGCCTTGCACCTTGGCATCACCATCCGTCTTTTCCCGCATTCGACGGCAACGTCGTCCCTGGCTGCAGAAGCCATCGGCTGCGAGGTCGGACAGATCGCGAAGAGTCTGTGTTTTGTTGTGGAGGACCACCCGATTCTGGTGATCGCCAGCGGCGATCAGCGCGTGGACGACCGCAAGCTGGCAGCGCTCCTCGGTGCGCCGCGCAAACAGGTCAAGTTCGCAACACCAGCCCAGTGCGTTGAGCATTTTGGCTATGCCCCCGGGGGCGTGCCGCCTGTGGGACATCGCCACCGGCCGTCTGCCGTGTACCTCGACACCTCGCTCCAACGCTACAGCCAGATTTACCCAGCTGGGGGTGCCAGTAATGCGATTTTTGGCGTCACGCTGGCGCAACTCGTCCAGATCAGCAGCGGCACGTTTGCGGATGTGCGGCGGGACGCCTAAGGCAACTCCGTCCCTGGTGGGAGGCCAGCTCTCTTCTGTTGCTATCCCTCTCAGAAATGGCCGTTTTAGAGAGATGAAAAGCAAAGAGGTCACCGCGCCACAGTGGCACAGGTTCCATTTGCTGTCCTGCGCTCACCAGCGCCATCTTGCTGATGGCTGCTATGGGGGGATACTCGGGGCCTAGAGCCCTGTGGCGTTGGATAGTATCAGGCATGCTGAATACCAAACCGAGCGCAGCCGAGCCACAAGAGAACCTCACCCAGGGAGGCGTTCCTCTTACACCATAGAACATGAGGGAGAACATGATGAGCATTCCGGCATTCGACATCACCGGGCAAAAGGTGTTAATCGTAGGCGGTGGACGCGGTATTGGTAAGGGCATTGCCCTGGCCTTTGCCGAGGCCGGTGCCGAGGTGGCAGTGAGCGCCCTGACCCCTATGGGCGTCAACAAGGTGGCCGAGGAGATCCAGGCCATGCGTGGCAAGGCTCTGGCACTCACTGGCGACGCCACCAAAGCTGCTGATATGGACCGCGTGGCCCAGCAGGTGCTGGAGCGCTTCGGCCACCTGGACACCCTGGTCACCTGTGTGGGCGACTCCATCCGCAAGCCGGTCGTGCAGTTGCCGGGGACTACCACGCCGGGCATGACCGAGGACGAATGGCACTTCATTGTCGACATCAACCTGACCGAGGCTTTTCAGGGGTGCCGCGCCTTTGGTCCGCATTTACTGGCGCGTCGGCAGGGCTCGGTGGTGAACATTTCGGGCTGGGCCTCCTTCCGGGGCCGCGCTGGATCGGCGGCATACGATGCGGCCAAAGCTGGGGTCATGCGCTTCACCGAATCCCTGGCGCAGGAGTGGGCCCCCTTTGGTGTGCGGGTCAACGCGGTGGCGCCGGGCTCCTTCCCCGATCCAGAGCAGATGTCAGCGGAGGCGTACCAGCAACGGGATGCTGCGGCCGCCACGACCGTTCCCCTCGGACGGGTGGGACGCCTGAAGGAAGTAGGGTACGCGGCGGTGTTTCTGGCCTCGCCAGCGGCGGCCTATGTCACGGGGCAGACCTGGGCGGTGGATGGTGGGGTGAGCATCAAGTCTGCGTAGGCGCCATGGCATCCTGAAAGGACACGATGCGATGCAAGTACGGGTCACGGGTGCCAGCGGCGCCCTGGGCCCCTTTATCATCCGCGCTTTGCTGGAGCGGCACGATGTCGTCCTGCTGTCACGGCATCCACCCGCCCCGGCGTTTGCCGCGCTCGCCCTGGATCCAGGGCGACATCACCGTGTTTGACGATTGCCGGAAGGCTGTCCAGGGTATGGATGCCATTCAACACCTCGCCGCACAGCCCTGGCCAGTGGACCATCCCACGCCGCGGGGGCCGCTGGCGGTGATGCAAGGCTGTATCGAGCTGCGGGCTGTCCGTGATGCCCACCGGTGCATGGTGGAGTGATTCCCATGGACGCCCCGTTCAAGTAGAAGTGCTTCGACATAGTGCGGGCTCATGGGGTAAGCCACAACAGACCAGCGGACGCCCGTGCGCATGATCTCCTGGAGGAAATGGGCCCCTTTGAAACTCACCATCGTGGTCCTCCCTCTCTGCGCAGCCTGGATCATCGAGGGAGATTATACCGGCAATGACGTAGGCCTGAAAATGCGCGACAGCATCATAACCCGAGGTGTTGGACGTGGCGTCGCGATTGCTCGACGCCAAGAAATACATCCGCCTGGATAATGGTTATGGAGAAGAGAGACGCTTTCGGAAGAGGAGGGAAGGGCTATGGAGAGACACCAACCAGCCAGGCGGACACGACGGGACTTCTTGTGGATTTCTTTGGCACTGCCAGGGGTGTTAGGGCTCGCATCGGGGGACAGACACAAGGCGATTGCCCAGGCGCGCACGCTGCCGCCGACCCCATCCTGTGCAAAGCAGGACGACGCGACGCCATCGCAGACAGAGGGGCCCTACTACAAGCGTAACTCACCACAGCGCACCTCGTTGCTGGAACCGGGCATCACCGGCACGACAATCGTTGTGACTGGGTCCGTCCTATCGACGGACTGCCGGCCGATTGCAGGCGCCTTGGTGGACTTCTGGCAGGCGGATGCCCAGGGGATCTACGACAACGCCGGCGCGAAGCTGCGTGGCCATCAGTTCACGGACGAAGCGGGACACTACTCGTTGGCAACCGTGGTGCCAGGGCTCTACCCTGGACGGACACGCCACTTGCACGTCAAGGTGCAAGCGCCACACCAGCCGATACTCACGACGCAGCTTTACTTTCCTGACGAGCCGTCGAATGCCACCGACGGGCTCTTCAACCCGCACTTGCTGATGACGGTGCAGGACACCAATGATGGCCAGGCCGCCATGTTCGACTTTGTCCTGAAGAGCCAAGCGAGGAGGACTTGATCCCGCTCAGGGCAGGGATGATGAGGGGTACCAATACTTAGGGTGGGGGTGAAGGTCGGTGGCGTGCCTAGGCCATGCTTTCCCCCCCATCCCTACCTTCCCCCGCTAGGGGGAAGGGGTCGAAAGCCCAGGAAGGCAAGGGGAAAACCGAGAACTGAATGGCCCTGGCTCAGGGCCTTGACACCACAATGTACAGGTTCCACAATAGCAGTTGACCATGTCTCACGGGTATTGCACCCGTGGCAGGCTATTTGAGATAACGGGCAGGAAGAGTCTCGTCGGGTCAAACATTCTCTCACAGGAGATACTGCAATGGCTAGCGAGGATATCGCGTTGATGGCTCATCTGATGCGCCGCGCTGGCTTCGGAGCAAGCCGCGAAGAGTTAGAGGACCGAGTAGCCACAGGCTATGAGGCGACGGTCGAGGAGCTGGTGAACCCAGAAGCCGAACCCGTTGACAGGTATGAGTTCCTCCGGTACCTGCCCGGATTCTGGAAGCCCGTCACCTCTCCTGGCATGGGTATGGCCGCGTGGTTTCATACCATGCTGACTACCAAACGGCCGCTGGAGGAGAAGATGGTGCTCTTCTGGCACCACGTGTTCGCTACAGGCCAGTCAAAGATCGACCACTGGCACGAGCTCATCAGCCAAGTCGACATGTTCCGCGAGAAGGGGATGGACAGCTACTGCGATCTGTTGGTCGCGCTGGCGAAAGATCCGGCTATGATTTACTGGCTGGATAACTGCGACAACCACGCCCATGCCGTCAACGAAAACTGGGGGCGGGAGCTACTGGAGCTGTTCAGCCTGGGTGTAGGCAATTATACGGAGACGGACGTGCGGGAGGCCTCCAGGGCCTTCACTGGGTGGACGATAGCGTACACACCGCCTCGAGGCTACTATAACAGGTGGGACTGGGAATTTGAGTACCTCGAGGAAGATCACGATGATGGCGAGAAGACGTTCCTGGGCCATACGGGCAACTTCAACGGTGCGGACATTATCGATATCATCGTGCAGCAACCGGCCTGTCACCGATTTATCGCCCGCCATTTGTACAACTTCTTCGTCGCCGATGAGCCGCAGGTGCCAGCATGGCAGACGACGGCGCCGCGGGACCCCCAGGCCATCGCTACCATCGCCACCGCCTTCCGGGAATCGCAGTGCGACCTGCGCTCGACCCTGCGGGTGATCTTCAACGCGGACTTCTTCAAGAACGCCCGATTTGCCAGGATCAGTAGCCCCGCTGAGGCCGTCGTCAGTCTCCTGAGGCTGGCCGGAGGGTTCGAGTTTCCCGCACCGGGGATTGGCCAACTGGCCAAGCATCCGACCTACATGGGACAGGAGCTCCTGAACCCTCCCAGCGTAGAAGGGTGGCACACGGGTGTGGAGTGGATCAACAGCGGGACCTTGATGAAGCGGGTCAACTTCGCCGCCTATGTGTTGGGTGATCTCAGCCGCCCGGGTATTCGTGCGCTCGTCAGCCGCATGCAGTTGCAAGGCGACGTGTCGCCGGAGGGGTTCGTCGACAGCAGTCTGGATCTCATTGGCCCGCTGGAAGTGCAGCCAGAGGTCCGCCAGCACTTGATCGATCATGCCAGCGAAGGAGACGCCCTGCGCTGGGGGACGGAGCAGGATGCCAACATCTCCAGTGCACGGGTCACAGAGATGCTGCAACTGATCGCCTCCCTGCGCGAATTCCAGTGTTGCTAAGGGCTGCGCACCGCAGTGTCCATCGTTGACGCCAGAGTGTCAGTCGTACCGCCTGAGACTATGGCCACCCTTTCCTGTGGTGCTCCTCACGATGGACCATGAAGGGAGAACACCATGGCTACGCCACTCTGGGTGGTCTCGCTCCCACCATAGACTTCCGTGGTCTGTACTCCATCATAGTGGAGGATTGTCTGGATGTAGACGCCAAGCCCATCGTCAAAGGCTTGTTCGAGAAGCGGCGTTTTCTCTCAGAGGGGTGCCCACGGTTTGCGCAGGCGGGCGGGCCACGCGAGGGATTGGCGGGCCTGCCTCTGGTCCATGACATGAAACTTTGCGTCTATTCACCCATACGAGAGAAAGGGAAGCGATGCTTACGACACTAGCAGCCGGCCGCGTCTTTGACTTCAGCCATGCTGTGGGCCGAGGCGGTGGCTCAGGTATGGGGTTTAGTCGAGCTGTCGCCTTAGCCTTAGGCGAGGGCAATACCGTCTATGTCTTAAACCGCGGAGCGGAACAGATCAAGGACGTGCCGTGGAACCTGGCCTATGTGGGGGCCCGCGTGGGGAAGTTCACCATCGGACCAGTGCCAGGCGATGAGGAGTTTGCGGCCGATTTTTCCCGCCCTGGCAATGGCCCTGGGCAATTCATATGGCCCGCTGGCCTGGCGCTTGATAGCCAGGAGAACGTGTATATCACCGACGAGTGGCTCAACCGCGTCTCCATCTTCGATAAGGACGGCAACTTCCTGCGCGACTGGGGCGTGGCTGGGAGCGGTGACGGTGCATTCAATAGCCCTTCGGGGATCGCTATCGACCCGCAGGATGTCCTGTATATCGTTGATGGCCGCAGCCATCGTGTGCAGAAGTTCACCAAGGACGGCGAGTTCCTGGCCACATGGGGCAGCTTCGGCAGCGCCCCGGGTCAGTTCAACGCTCCCTGGGGCCTTACCATAGACCAGCAGGGGCACGTGTACGTCGCCGACCATAAGAACCACCGAGTGCAAAAGCTCACCCCCGATGGTGAGTTTATCAGCCAGTTCGGCAGCTACGGGACAGGCAAACACCACTTGAACCGTCCCTCTGGCGTAGCCGTAGACCCCGATGGCGATGTGTATGTGTGCGACTGGGCGAACCACCGCGTCCAAGTCTTCGCCCCCGATGGCACAATTGTCACCGGTCTCGTGGGCGATGCCCAGGAACTCTCCAAATGGGCCAAGATGTCTTTGGAGACCAACCCGGGCGCGATACAACGGCGTCGAGAAGTGCGCAACTTCGAACAGGAATGGCGGTTTGCCTTCCCCACGGCCGTGGTCTTCGATGCACACTACAGTCGGCTGATCGTGGCTGACACACAGCGGAACCGGCTCCAGATCTACAACAAGCTCAAGGACTACCAACAGGCGGCGCGCACCATTTAGCTCGTGCACAGAAGCCACACGCCCCCTTGCCCGCTCCAGCCAACCCCCACCTGTGCGGGCCCAGCTGGGGCGGGTAGTGCTACACGGCCCAGTAACACTGACGTTGCGATAAGCGGCAATGTGGAGCACCCTGAGCTGGGCCGCTGCTTCGTCTACCCAGGCGAGGCCGCCATCTACAACGGCTCGCCCTGGCGTATCTCCAGATGGACACCGCTCATCGGCGAGCACAACCAGGACATCTTCGGCGGCGAGTTAGGACTGTCTCCGCAAGAACTCGCCATACTGGCGGAAAACAGAGTGATCTAGAGAGGGAGCCCGTCCCTGGAGCTGCTGGCGGCTGCGGGTCAGGTCTATGGTAATTGGGCACTCAGGAGCTAGTAGGGGGCACATGGGTCTTGAGATAGCTATCCAGCGACGGGCCAACCACCTCGTCGATGATCTTGTCAACCGCTTCAAGGGTAAGGTCGAATTGGTGGAGAAACATACTGAGCACGTCAGCCATGAGCCTGAGCACAATCTGCATGCTGCCACGGCTATCGATGCGCTGGGCGTCGCCGACATCGGTGAGGAGCCGCCGGAGCGCGTCATAGAGGCGCCGAGAATGCTCCCCAAGGTGCACCTCGGGAGCGTGTGCGGAGGCGCTCCCGAATGGCAGCAAGGCCGGGAGAGTCTGCCGCTCGCGCACCCCGCGCTTGAGCCGCTCCAGCATAGCCACGACGACCTCTTGTGGGGTGATCCCCGCTGCGCAGCACTCCAGACAGCGGTCACCAAGGAGCCCCGTACACGCCATGGAGGTCGCCAGTATGGACATCTCCTGGAGAGCTACATGGTTCTGGAGCACCTGCCTCAGCATGCGATAGGTGGCAGCTTCCTCGGCCGTGGCAAATTCGTCCATAGCGCTTTCCGGTAGTGCGGAACGCGTTGCTGCTCAAGCCGTGGGGCGCTCCGCAGCGGCGTTTTTCCCGGCGATGTACCCCTGGACCGTGCAGCGGCCCAGTCCATGTTGGTTGAAGCCCCCAGCCGATTCCCCGCCGCAGTACAGGCCGGGGATCACCTGGCCCTGCATGTCCATCACCTGGCACGTGGCGTTGATGCGCAGGCCAGCGCGCGTATCGTGCACGAGCGGCGTGGCCCAGGCGGCGTAGAACGGCGGCCTCTGGATCTTGTACTGGGGCCTGGGCTTGCCAAAATCCGCATCCATACCGGCGTCCACAAAGGAGTTATAGCGTTCCACCGTCGCTTGCAGGGTGGCGCCATCCATCGGGTGTGTCTGATAGGGATTGTGAATGGCCGCAGCGAGCGCCGCCAGCGTGTCGGCGCTGCAGCAATAGCCGTCCAGATCTACATACGGCGGGGCGACGTGCCACTGCTCACGTGCCACCGCGTCGGCGTCGAAGATAGCCCATATGGGGCCCGCCGCGTAGTCGGGCGGCGCCGACGCTGCATTCATCGCCACGGCGGCATTAAAGAAATTATAGTGGGTCGGATTGTAATCGATGCTGGCATTATTGCGGTAATCACCCGGCCTGTAGGGGTTGAACTCCTGGTACAGATTGCCGTTCGGGTAATCGCCTTTGGTCTCGTCATAAAAGCGCTGGCCGAGCTGGTTCACCAAGATGAGGTTTTGCCAGTCCGTGACCTCCAGGCCGGCGGCGCGCACGAGCGGGAGGAGGGGGGAATTGACATCCCAGGTGAAATAGTTGTACCGCGCGCCCAGGGCGCGCTGCGTTCTGATGCCATCGCCATTTTCCAGAATCTGGTTCCCCAGACCCCAGAGCGAGGCGCCAATCGCCATAGCGGCAAGCTCACCACTGGCGTCCTGGAACGTATAGGGCTCGCCGGCTGTCTGATAGACCTCGGTTAAGCGGGGATCGAACATGCGCCGGAAGTTGACGTTGCTGGTGCTGCCACCGGTGGCCAAAATCACCGCTTTGGCGGCGCGGATGGCCACGCTCGGCTTGGTACTGTCCATGTTGCCTGCGGAGTGGTAGCTCTGTAACGGCCGCGTCGCGCCGGGCAGTGTCCTGGGCGTATACTGGGCGGTAATGCCGACCACTCTGCCGGGGTTGGCACTGGAGGACGCTGTCCTGATGAGGCCGGTCATCTTGTGGTTCAGGAGAAATTTGACGCCCTTGGCCCGCGCGCTCGCCTCCAGCGGCCGCACCAGCCCTGCGCCAGCGCGGCCACTTGGACTCGCGAGCCCCGTGCCGTCGGTCCAGACCGCATGATTCTCACGTGGCGCCGAGTTGCCCGTGCTGTGCGCACCGAGATTGTCCGGGGGGACCTCCTTGAACGTGACGCCATTGGCCACGAGCAATTCATAGGTTGCGGCGCAATGATCGGCGAACCCCCGCATGACGGCTCGATCATTGTAGCGGTAATCGGGCCAGCCGTTGGGTTGGACGATGGACCAGTCGGTCAGATCAGCGAAGACGAGGTCCGGCGAATCCTCGATGCCGTATTTGCGCTGTGCGCTTGTGCCGCCACCTAGTGGCACGTTGCCTCCACTCAATATCGCATGCCCGCCGATATCATAGTTCGCTTCGACCACAAGCACGGACACCCCCGCATCAATGGCCGCAATGGCGGCAGGCAACCCCGTGGCGCCAGCGCCAATGACCACCACATCCGCCTCGAAGTCCCAGCTTGCAGGCAGGCGGCCTAGGCCCACTTCCCATACACCCGGACTACCGACGTCGATCGCGCCGTCACCTCCACCTGTTGTCATGGCAATCTCTCCTTGTGCACGCATGCTGCTGAGGAACATCCCTGGGATCGGTCACGAGTATGAACGGAGATAGATGGCAAGGCCGGCCTGGAGGATGTGAAGAGGAAGCAGGGCGCATTTCACCCGGGCTGGCCGAATGGTCGTGTGCAGTGCTGTGAGTAACATATCTTGAGGGAGTGTAATGACCTCTTGGAGCGTTTGTCCTTGGATCAACTCGGTCAGGATAGAAGCTGCAGCGCGGCTGATGATACAGCTATCCCCACGAAATCGCACCGCCGTGATCGTCTGATCCGTACTGACGTTCAGTTCCATCCGGAGGCGGTCTCCACACAGAGCGTTGACGGCTTCGTATGCCACTTCGGGCGCTGGGAGGGCGCCATAATTACGCGGATGGCGAAAATGCTCGAAAATAGTCTCACTATACTGCAGCGTCATGGCGGGACACCTCTACCCTCTGTCCTGCCGCTGCTGACTCAGCGGCAGATGACTGCCACCGTAGCGGGCTGCCACCACTTCAGCGAGAATCGCCAGCGCAATCTCCGGGGCACTCCGTCCACCGAGGTCCAGACCAATCGGCACACGGATGCGCCGCAGCGCTTCTTCCGTCACACCGTCTTCGCGCAAAAATTGCCGGAGACCTTCGCCCCGACGGCGACTCCCTAAAACACCGATGTAGCCCACCGAACTCGACAGGACATGATGGAGGATCGGCAGATCATATTTGTAGTCATGCGCCACGAGAATCACCGCGGTGGAGGGAGACAGCGGCAGGCTTTTGACGATCTCAGAAGGCATCCCCACCAGAAGTGTATCCGTGGCGGGGAAGCGTTCAGGCGTCGCAAAGCGTGGCCGACTATCCACCACAACCGTGTGGAAACCGATGGGCCGGGCTAGCTGCACCAGCAACATCGCCATATGGCTGGCTCCGACAATGATGAGCGTGGCCGGCGGTGTATGGACCTCCACAAAGACCCGCGTTGTCGTGTGTGGGAGCGCAAAGGACAGGGTGCGCGAGAGCCCCTGCGCCAGATCGGGTAGCACCGCCGTGCAGACTGCCTGCTCCAGCGTGGCGTCGCCAAGCGAACCGAGAGTATGGCCATTATCTAGAAGCAGCAGCTTCGCCCCTATCGTCGTGCCGTCCAGGCAGGTCATCAGTGCCCCTGAACTACCCCTGTCGAGGTGCGATTTCAGGGCTGTGTACAGGTCAAAAAGTTGGGGGTGCGCAGCGCTGAGTGGTTCGAGGAACACCTCAATCGTCCCAGCGCACGACAGCCCAAGCTCCCAGGCCTCCTCATCCCCAAGCGGCAACTCGATGAGGCGCGGCACCTGGGTGGCCAGAATGGTCTCCGCTTGCTCGATGACGTACGCATCCACGCAACCACCGATAGTCACTGCGCCAAAGATTTCTCCTCCCTCTCCAACCCACATTTTCGCCCCCTCCTTGCGCGGAGACGTTCCTACGGTATTAACCAGGGTGGCGAGGGAGACACGCCGATTCACTGACCGAAGCTGTTCGAGCTGCTGGAAGAATTCATGCATGAAATTTATACCAATGGAGTGGCCTGGCGCAGCAGTGTCTCGTAGTCCTGCCGGGTATCTACGTCCTCAGGGAAGGCATGATCTACTGCTACGTCACGCACCCAGTCAGGATGCGCGTCCAGGATCTTCCAGGCGGCCTTATCACCGCTGAGTTGACGCAACTGGTCAAAGAGTTCACACGCAAAGACCATCGGATGGCCCCGACGACCACGATACGAGGTCAGGGCAATGCGGCCACCTTGCGTCCTCCAGTCCTCCGCCACCTGGTCGATCACTGCGCTGTCTACCCCGGGTTGATCGCCCAGGAGCACCATCACGGCCTCAGCGCGTGGGTCGATGGTGGCCATACCGGCTTTGTAGGAGCCCGAGCACCCTTCGGTGAAGACCGGGTTGATGATGACCCTGGCACATGTGTTGCGCAACCGGGGCCGGATCTCTTCCGCGGCACGGCCCAGGACCACAATCACCTCATCGAGCGCACTGGCAGACTCAGCCTGTGCCATGACCCAGTCGAGTAGGATCGTGCCTCGAAAAGGCAGTAACTGCTTCGGTTGGCCCATGCGGCTTGAGGTACCAGCAGCGAGTATGAGCCCAGAGATAAACTTTTTCATGGGAAAAGCCCTTCACCCTAATCCTCTCCCAGAGGGAGAGGGGACAGAATAACGTTCTGGTTCGCGGTCAAAACGCTCCTTGCAGCCAGTGCCGCAGAAGAGAAAAGTCTTCCCGTCGTAGGCGGACGTATATCTCGCCCTAGCGGCCTGGACAGTCATCCCACACACGGGGTCCACAACCGCCGCGTCCAGTCCCACGTCGGCAACCGGGATAGTGGCACGGGCTTCGCCAACGGCCTGGTTACTGCATCGGAGTCGGAGGATCTCAGCCATGATACTGAAACTAATTTCAGGGGGTGTCACGGCGCCAAGCTGCAGTCCGGCAGGACACTTGACGCGCTGCAGCAACTCTGGCTGTATGCCCTTGTCGCGTAAATACTGGAAGATCGTGGCGGCTCTTTTGCCACTGGCGACCAGCCCAAGATAACACGCACTGGTATTGATGACGGCCTCGAGCGCCTCTTCGTCATACGCACCTTGCGTTGCTACCACCACATAGCTCCGCGGGCTCACCCTGGTGCGGACTGCCTCCAGGTCCGCATAGAGGGTTTCAGCATCGGGAAAGCGCTCCCTGGTTGCGACGGGGTCGCTGACACAGACGGCGAAATCCAACAGAGCTGCAAACCGTGCGAGAGCCTGGGCGACCGGTGTCTCGCCGATGACGAGCAGTTCAGGCCGAGGCAGAAACGGCTCGACGAAGATTTCCAGCGCCCCCTGACTGGCGCACGTCATGACAAAGTCATAGACCCCCTCGTGGGGCACAGCACTGTGCTGAAATGCAGGGCTGATGCGCAGTAACCGCGATTTGCCGTCCGCCAAAGCCTTGAGGGCTTCTTGAATCACTGTGGGTTGCGCACAACTGCCTCCTACCCAGCCTGTGAGCGTGCCATCGGCTCTAATGAGGGCCTTGGCTCCGGGGTAGGCAGCGGTCGGTCGCTGGCACGCGACCACTGTGGCAAGGGCGAAGGGTTCCCCCTCAGCGCGCCACCGCCTGGCTTGCTCGAAGAACGTATCCCACATGGACTCTCCCCTTTCTAAGCCGTCACGCCGTTAGCGCGCAGGCATTGCCAGACCTTTTCCGGCGTGATGGGAATGTCGATGTGGCGCACCCCGAGGTGCCACAGGGCATCGACCACGGCATTCGCAATCGCCGCGGGGGCTCCTACCGTGGCCGACTCCCCGATCCCCTTAGCGCCAAGAGGATGATGGGGCGAGGGGGTACACGTCTTGTCTGTCTCCCAGTTTGGGGTCTCCATGGCGGTCGGTACCAGGTAGTCCATGAAACTGCCCTGCTGGATGTTCCCCTGCGCATCATAGGAGATCTCCTCGAACAAGGCGGGGGCCAGGCCCATGGTGAGGCCGCCATGGATCTGCCCCTCGACGATCATGGGGTTGATAATGTTGCCACAGTCATCAACCGCCACGAAGCGGCGAATTTTCACCTCACCCGTGCCCTTGTCGATATCGACCACGCAAATATAGCTGCCGAACGGGAAGGTCAGGTTAGGCGGATCATAGTATGACACCGCCTCCAGGCCAGCCTCCATCCCCTGGGGATGATTGGTGTACGCCGCAAAGGTGATCTCCTGGATGGTCTTCGAGCGCTCGGGAGAGCCTTTCACGAAGAACTTCCCGGGCTCCCACTCCAGATCCTCCTCGCTCGCTTCGAGGAGATGCGCCGCGATTTTCCGTGCCTTGTCCCGAATCTTCCGGGAGGCAATGGCCGCCGCTGCCCCCGCGGTCGGGGTACTGCGGCTGGCGTACGTGCCGAGACCATACGGAGCCGTGTCGGTGTCACCTTCTTCGACTTGAATATCAGCCACCGGGATCCCCAACTCCTCGGCCAGGATCTGAGCGTAGGTCGTCTCATGCCCCTGCCCTTGTGATTTTGTCCCGAAGCGCGCAATGACCTTGCCCGTAGGATGGATGCGGATCTCGCAACTATCGAACATCTTGATGCCCAGGATATCGAAGTGCTTGGACGGACCGGCCCCAACGATCTCGGTGAAGCTCGAAATCCCAATGCCCATCAGCTCGCCCCGTTGCCGCTTTTCGGCCTGCTCCCGTCGCAGTTCGGCGTAGCCGATCTTGTGCATGGCGAGATCGAGGGCCGCACCATAGTTGCCGCTGTCGTATTCCCAACCGAGAGCGGAGGTGTAGGGAAAACGTTCGGGCTGGATGAAATTCTTTTTGCGGAACTCGGCCGGATCCATCTGCAACTCGTGCGCCATGATATCTACCATGCGCTCAATAGTATGCACGGCTTCGGTCACCCGGAAGGAGCAGCGGTAGGCAATGCCACCGGGCGGCTTATTGGTATAGACCCCATCGACCTCAACATGCGCCGCTCGAAAGTCATAGGAGCCTGTACAAATGTGGAACAGACCGGCGGGGAATTTGGAGGGATTGGCCGCCGCATCGGTATAGCCGTGATCGGCGAGCGTTTTAATGCGCAGCGCCGTGAGCGTGCCGTCCCGTTGCGCCGCCAATTCAGCGGTGATGTGATAGTCGCGAGCGAAGGAGTCGGCCTGTAGATTCTCCATGCGGTCCTCGATCCACTTGACTGGTTTCCCGGTCAGCACTGCTGCCGCCACCGCGATGACGTAACCAGGATAGACCGGCACCTTGCCGCCGAACCCCCCGCCGATGTCAGGGGAGATGATGCGGATCTTGTGTTCGGCCAGGCCCACGTGTCCGGCCACGAGCGCGAAGACCGTGCGAATGGCGTGCGGCGCCTGGGTGGTCATCCACACCGTCAACTGGCCAGAGACACGGTCAAACTGGGCCACACACCCGCAGGTTTCGATGGAGCAGACATGGATGCGAGGGATGTAGATATCCTCCTTCACCGTCACCGCAGCATCTCGGAAGGCTCTGTCAGTGGCGGCCTTGTCACCGACCTCCCAGTGGAAGATACGGTTATCCGTCTTGCCAGGCTTATCGGTACGCAGCACCGGGGCTCCAGGTTCGAGGGCTTTGAAGGGATCAACGACAACGGGGAGTGGCTCGTAGGCAACCTCGACCGCCGCCACTCCGTCCGCCGCGGTGTAGCGGTCCGTGGCCAGTACCGCCGCCACTTCCTGAGCTTGATACATCACCTTCTCAACCGGCAGGACCATCTGCATGTCAGACATCAGGGTCGGCATCCAGTGCAGGTTATACTTGGCGAGGGTGGCGCCGGTGATGACGTCCAGGACGCCGGGCATGGCCAGCGCCTTGGAGGCATCAATATGCTTGATGGTAGCATGCGCATAGGGGCTACGAACGATATCGAGATACAACATGCCCGGCAGTTCGATGTCATCCACGTACGTGCCCTGGCCCCGGATAAAACGCGGGTCTTCCTTGCGCTTCACGGCGTGCCCCATGCCGCCGACTTCGGGTGATGTTCTGAGCGTCATGAAGTCTCTCCTTGCCGTATCTTCTCCGCCGCATACTGCACCGCTTTGACAATGTTAACATACCCCGTGCACCGGCACAGATTGCCGGAGATGGCCCAGCGGATCTCTTCCTCGGTCGGTGCAGCGTTATGCTGCAAGAGCGCATAGCCGGTCATGAGCATGCCCGGTGTGCAGAAGCCACACTGCAGACCGTGCTCCTGCCAGAACCCTTCCTGGATGGGATGCAGTTGCCCATGCTGCTCCAGTCCTTCCACCGTCAGCACGTCGCGCCCATCGGCCTGGACAGCGAAGAGCGTGCAGGATTTAATGGGTTTGCCATCTAAGAGCACCGTGCACGCCCCGCAGTGGGTGGTATCGCACCCGATGTGCGTGCCAGTCAAGCGCAGGACATCACGCAGGAAATGGACGAAGAGGAGCCGCGGCTCGACCTCAGCTTCGCGAGTAATACCATTGACGGTGACCCGAATGCGATGTGTGGCCATGACCACCTCCCTCCTACCTACGCCACCTGCCCACCGGCGCGCTCCAGGGCACGGGTGAGGGCTCTGGTCGTCAGCACCCGCACCATATCGCGCTTGTAGGCGATTGAGCCACGCAGGTCTGCTTCGGGTCTGGCCGCCTCAGCCGCGAGCTGCGCCGCCTGCGTGATGCTGTCCTGGTCCAGGTGCTTGCCCTGGAGAAAGGCCTCTGCAGAGTGCACCTTCAGTAG
>WNFC01001492.1_pt1 | contig 24652 bp, 19 predicted proteins | sample 5400541 | NCBI WGS metagenome assembly WNFC01 (sample SAMN13153342, study PRJNA577476) | soil metagenome | isolation source: 120 cm saprolite under Douglas fir tree site 2 hole 2 replicate 1 | place: USA:California | collected 2015-04-18 | reverse complement strand
CATCACTGGAACCGCAAGCGGGCAGCCCGAGCACTCAGCATCAGCTACCGCGCGTTGCTCTATAAGATTCGTGATGCAGGTTTACCGTCGAATCGCGCTGCTAAGCATTTACCGGCTGAGCCCGTACCCAAGCAGGAAATCGCCGCCGACTGAAAACTCGTACGTGGACGCAAGTACCTTCGCGATGGTGTCCTTCTCAGCTGTGGCTCCAACTCCGTAAGGCTGGATGAGATTTCGCCGCTCAAAGGGATTAAGTCCCCAAAGGGATTAAGTCCTCGTGCAAGTCATTGAGCCTGCGTGTAAGTCCTTGAAAACTACAAGCTATTGTTTGGCGTGCTGACGCAGAAGGCTACTGGGGCGGCGCCAGGTGTCCACATACACGCACCAAACTATCGCCAGGGGCCATTGCAGCCCCGTGGCGCGACTTTATCGAATCCGGCGACTCTCGAGCCCGCCCAATCTGCCAGACTCACTTAAATCGACTCCTGGGGCCAGTATTTTCTTATAGCTATATAAGCACTTTGGCAAGATACGTTTTTCGGTAGGCGCGTTCGACAAGTGCCGACATTTCGGCAGCCCATTTGATATCGGGGAATGGATCTCCATTTTTACGGTAGTCGCCGTATTGTGTGGAATGCCTCTATTGGGAGATAACCTGCAAAGCGCCTTGCCGTAGTTGTGTGTTTTGTGTGACCAGCCTTGCCCCGCTCGCAACCGCTGGAGTCCCTTACAGAAATTTTCCAGCCTTGGGAGGGTCGGGAATGAGTGTCTTCATTTCTCCAGGTTCTTTTTTCTCGCGTTCTTCTTTTCCGGTTATTCGCGTTCGTGTTTATCGCTTCAGCACTCTCTTACTTCTCCTGATTCTGCTTGCGGCCAATCTGGTGCTTGCGGGCTGCGGCAGCAGCGCGCCGAAAACTACAACTACGACAACCCCACCCGGCAATCCGCCACCGCCTACTGTTCCGTCGACGCCGCCTGTCCCAATTACGTGGTCTCCGCAGACGAGCGCGCTTCCAGCACCGCCTGCGCAAGTGCCTCCGCCGGCAGCTTCGAATGATTTCCCTCTGACAATTTCCAGCCCATCGGATGGCGCCACCGTGACCTCGCCGGCCACGGTTGTGGCTTCAGCGAACCCGAAGAATCCGATTTTCTTCATGCGGGTCTACGTCGATCAACTTGCGGTGTACTTCGCTTTCTCGAATTCCATCAACACGATGATCTGGATGTCTCCGGGCACGCACACTCTGGAAGTGATGGCGGAGGACAAACAGGGTTACATTTCGGCGACGCCGTTGCAGATCACCGTTTCTTCGCAATCCCAAACCACGGTCAGCGGGATCCAGAACATGCCAGGATGGCTATCGTGTTCCGCGACGTTCCCGCCAGGCTCGGGACGCGACGGACAGATCTGTGCCGCTGGTCTGGGCACTGCCGTTTCGACCATGACCGAGGGACAGTCCACTCCGTCGATGGACGGAAAATCGGCGAAGTTCACCATGGGGGGTCCGACTCCCTACTCGAACATGATCTATTACAACCCCATCGGCGGCGGGGATAGCGTAAGTCATTTCAGCTATGACCTGTATTTCTATATCGACACACCCGGAGCAGCACAGGCGCTGGAATTCGATCTCAATCAAACCTTTGGCGGAACCCGCTGGGTGTGGGGCTCGGAGTGTAATTTCAATGGTTCCGGCAAATGGGACATATGGGATGACATTAACGGATGGAAGCCGACATCAATCGACTGTAAACCGTTTCCTGCGGCAACATGGATTCACCTGGTATGGAATGTCGAACGAGTAGGGAACCAGGTGCACTACATAAGTCTTACCGTCGGGGATCAGACATACAACATCGATACTTACTATCAGGCCCAGCCAAGCTGGACGTTGGAAGAAATCGATACCGCGTTCCAGATGGACGGAAATTATGCGCAGCAGCCCTACAACGTCTGGCTGGATGAGGTGAACTTGACAGCCAACTAGTACGAAGTCTCCTCAGGGGCTAAAGCCCGCATTATTTTTGGCCTCTGGCGGCACGGCTCGAAGCCGTGCCCTTTCAAAACGGTTTATGAGGCCAGTTCTTCAGTCGTTGGGGGACGTGAGCCTGCTTCACTTTCGCTGCCAACCGCCTGAAGGTCTTTCCGGCTCGCTTATCCGCGAAGTTCGGAGAGCGCTTTGCGCACTTCGGCGGCGTCCGCATAGTTGGGGTTGATCTTCAACACGCGTTCCAGTTGCTGACGAGCCAGTGCGGGCTGATTGGCTTTCCGATAGGCCAGACCCAGGTGGTAGTGGATGGTAGCGTCCTCAGCGCCGCCTCGTTTCTCGTTCAGGCGGAGTGCTTCCTGGAACAGGTCGATGGCGGAGTTGTAGACGCCTTTGTGAAAATAGGCCCAGCCCAGGGTATCCGCCGCATTCGGCGAATCGGGCATGCCGCGGCGCGCGGTTTGGGCCATGGCCAGAGCCACGTCGACGTTGCCCCCCTGCTGCAGGATCACGTAGGCCATATTGTTCGACGCCAGGGGATGGTTCGGTTCAATGTTCAAGGCCTGCTGGTACATGGCCTTGGCGTTGTCCCATTTGTTCTGCGATTCGTAGAGCTCGCCGGCAAGAATGTAGAACGAAATCTCGCGCGGATTGTCCTTGATCGACTGCTGATAGGTGGCCAGGGCTTGATCCGCCGCGCCCTCCGCGACTTGTACTTTGCCCAGTTTCACCAGCGCGTCAGAGTTGTTCCTGTCGAGCTCCACCGCTTTGCGCAAGGCAGCCTCGGCGCCCTTCAAATCTTTTTTCCCGTTGAATAGCGCCGTTCCGAGCAGATCGTAAAAAGCGCTGTTGTTTGGCGATTTGGCGAGCTGCGCGTTCGCCGCAGCGACAGCCTTGTCTGGCTGATTTTCCGCAAAGTACGTGTTCAGCAGGCCGCTAAGGCCGTCGCTCGAAGCGGGATCTTTATCGAGAGCCTGCTGGTAAGACTTTTCCGCCTCGCTGAATTGTTTCTGCACCAGATGCAGGTTCCCCATCTGGACGTAGGGTGCCGCACTCGCCGGAGCCACTTCCATGGCCTTGTGTAGATCCTGCTCGGCGTCATTGTATTTCCGGCCGTTGATCTCCGCGACCGCGCGCAGCATGAAGCCATCGGCCGAATAAGGCTGGGCGGTAATGATCTGCTGGGCGGTCTGCATCACGGCATCCAGGTCGCCGCGTCGCAACTCGACGCTGGCTAAAGCGCGCTGGGCATCGGTCAGGTCCGGCCGCAAACGAATGGCCTCGCGCCATTCGGACTCCGCACGCGCCTCGTTGTGCTGCTGGTCGAAAGCAATGCCTAACTGGTAATGGGCGACTGCGTTATCGGGATCGTTCTTGAGAGCGCTCTGGAGCGAATCGACAGCTCCATAGGCATCGCCGCGGCGGAGTTGAACCTGGCCCAGATAAACCAGAGCCTCGACGTCGCGCGGATTTGCCTTGAGGATTTCACCGTTGAGCTTAGCGGCTTCGTCCAGACGATTCTTCAGAATCAGCAGTTGAACATAGTTCTTTTTGACCTGCATGTCGCGAGGATGTTCGTTGTAAAGCGATCCGTACTCCGCGGTGGCCTTGTCCAGATCGCCGCCCGCGTAGTAGAAGTCACCCAGCATTCGGTAGCCTTCAGAGTCATCAGCGAGATCGTTCTTAGTCTGCCGCAAAAAATTCTCGATCTCTGCTCTCTTGCCCTCTGTCATCATGAGCCGAACCAGAGCGGCGCGGGGGGCGGGATCCTTCGGATCCACATCGATGGCATGCTTGAGCTGTTGTTCAGCTTCCCCCAAACGGTTTTGCGACTGGTAGAATCCGCCGAGCGCTAACTGAGCATTCATCGCCTTCGGTCCGAGATCCGCAGCTTTCTTAAAATTGACTTCGGCCTGGGCGGGCAGGTTCGAGCGCAGCTGGAGCAGAGCCAGGTTCAGGTATGACTCGGAACGGCCGGGATCGGCTGCGATCCCCTTTTGCATCTCCTGCATGGCCGCGGCGAGGTTATCCTGGGCAGAGTAAAAGTTGGCCCAGGCTTCAAAGGTTTGTGGATTATTCGGCTGTTTATTACGCAGCACATCGAGGTAGGGCTGGGCCTGCTTCGAGTTCCGCGTAGAGATCAGCAGGTTGGCCAGGTCCACCTGAGCCGGATAATTGTCGGGAGCCAGTTCGACCGACCGTGACAGTTCCTGGAAGGCGCGATTCCAATCGTGGAGCTTGAGGTAGGTTTCGCCTAGCTGGTAGTGGGCTTGCGCAAACCGGGAATCCACCTGCAGCGCATTGGAATACTGAATGGCAGCCTCGCGATATTTGCCCTTGTCGAAGTAACGCGTGCCACTCTCGAAATATTTTTGTTTGCGCACGTTCGGATCGCGCGAGCAGCCGGTGAATAGCGTCGCGATCGTCGCTATCAATGAGCAGACAAGTAATAGCCGGAGGGCAGAGGTACGACTCATGGTGATGTCTCCAATTGCAAGTTCGGGGAGCGCTGACGGATCTTCAGCCGCGGACCGTCTCATGATACGGCATGTGAACCTGCGGACATAAGTTACTGGCGTCACTGTCTAAGCCCAAATTTCATCCCCGAATCAAAACCTTGCCGCATGTGGTCAGCGTGGAATGTAATCGTTCAGCAACGGAACGACATTGCCGGCAAATGGGAGGACGCGCTGTTGTGCCGCGTCGGTGGATTCGCCGGGATACATTGCGGTGGTAATGCGCACCAAGGCTCCGTCGCTGCGGTTCATCCGCATGGAGTCCGCCACCAGGTAGAACTTTGCCCAATATTCGCTGGCGAGGCCGCGGTCATGGGCCCAATACCAGTAGAGGACCAGCTGGCGCGCGTCGCCCTTGGCAATAATATAGCGGCTGGCGGGAAATGGTCCGTGCCCGGGCAACGAAACCGTGACGGGACTGGACTCTACCGGAGTCCAACCTGCTCCGGGCAAGCAGTTCTTGGGCGAGTGGATCGTGTCGCCGGCGCGCTGGCTGCGGAAATAGGCGATGAAGAGATCCACGTAGGGCTCCGGTTTCGCCTGGTTCTGATAAATCCGCAAAAGAAAGTCGCCTGGCCCGAGCACATCGAGAACATCCTTCTCTATGGAAACGTCGGTGCCGGTCCACGTGTCGAGCTGCAAGGGAAACGACTTCAGAGGAAGGCGAGAGGGGAAAACCTCGTTACGCCCGCGCGCCTGCAAGAAGATGGCTGTGGCAGCGATCAGAACTACGGCGAGGATAAAGCGCACGCTCGAAGTCATTTTGAGTTTGCCTCTCGATCGTGCCAGATGGCTCGCAATAGTACGTGAAGAAGGTAGAGCATGATCAACGAGACTACGAAGATCAGCCAGCCCGAGAATGTGTGGAAAAAGCCCTGGGCCTTGTCGGGATCCCAATACTGCACCAGCAACCCAGTCCCGATGATGCGCACGCTATTGGCGGCGACAGAGATCGGAATCGCGGACAGCACCAGCACCCAGCGCATTGCTACCCGCTTTTCCATCAGGTAGCCGTAAATAATGGCAAGCGTGACCAGCGACATCAGCGAACGGATACCGCTGCAGGCCTCAGCCACTTCCAATGCCATGACCGGTAAATTGATGACATTGCCTTCCCGCAAGATGGGAACGTTCAGCACAGGGAGAACACTGGCAGCCACTTTCGAAGCCAGTATTTGGAGCGGGAACGTAATCTGGTTAAAAACGATGCTGGGGATGGGAATCATCAGCAACAGAAAGGCCAAGGGGAAGAGCAGAGCCTGAAATAAACGCCATCCCCAAAAGAGCACAATCATGCCAGTCAGTAACAGCAACAGCGAAAAGCGAGCCAGGAAAAGCTCGGCTCCCATCTGACCGACGATCAGAACGCACAACGCGAGGGCCAGGACCAGCAGGCCAAACCAGGAAGGCTGCGGCTTGAGGCGGGTCAGCCGCTCGCGCTCCTGCCAGATCACGAATGCGGCAAATACCGGGACGAAGAATCCGTGGGAGAAGTTTGGATCGTGCCACCACTGGCTCACAAGGTGGATGATAGTTGGGGCGTAGAGCCACAACGATAGCCCCGCCAGAATGGCGATTTGCCAAAAAGGCGTTGTCCTAAACAGAGTAGAGGCCGGTCGTGTGGGCGGAAACTCGGTTTGCACCAGTTGGCTCAAGGGAGAGGCTTCATTTGCCTTGGGGGAGATCTTGAGGATAAGCGAAACCGCCGGCATTCTGCAATGCAAACTTAAGGTCACAGAGGGAACGTGGGCCATTACTCAGCAACAGCCGGGCTCGTCCGTGCTGGTATTTGGGCGTAAATTGCGGGTACGCGGGACACGTCGGTGAAGGGAACGACATGTCCAGACTGAGAAAAACTTTTCCCACTTGTCCCGTGATACTATGCCTCTACTATCGAGGCCGTTCCCCCGACGCCCTCATTTAACCTTTAAGCTATTGAAACTAAATAACCTGTGAGATTTACGCATCGTCCGGGAGTGAACCTGTGTGGCAGTAATCGTGCAGCAATCAGCCCGGGGCATTGGACCAGTGCAGCGTTTCTTCAAGCCCGTAGAGGGAAAAATGGGCAATATTTTGCCTGATCTTGAGAAGGCGAACAGCACAGCTTTGCGTGCGGAACAGGGAGCACCCGCCTTCGTGGAGGGTGTTGGCCCGACCATGCGCGCCGTCGACGAGATTATTCGGGAGCTGGCGCAAAGCGACGTACCGGTGCTGGTTCTGGCGGAGCGCGGCGCCGGCAAGCAGGCTACGGCTCAACGCATCCACGAGATGTCCCGGCGGAAAGCGCAGCCCTTCCGAGCTCTTACTTGCGGCACGCTGATGCCTGAGAATCTGTCTACCGGAAAAGGCGAAACAGGGTTGAACGGGGGAACCGTTTTTCTTGAAGAGCTGGCCGACTTGAGTTTGGATTGTCAGGCACAGCTGCTGCGGGCTTTGCCGAGGATAGGGGACAACGGCCCCATGCCTGCCGACCGAGCAAGGCTGGTCTGCGGCAGTGCGAGAGATCTTGAAGTGGAAGTGAAAGCGGGCCGCTTGCGCGAGGATTTCTACTACCGCATCAGCAGTGTTTGTCTACATCTGCCTCCGTTGCGCCAGCGCAAGGAGGATATTCCCTTCCTGATGGATCATTTCCTGCGAAAGTGGGCGCGAGATTTCCGAAGGCCGGTCCCTTGTCTGAGTGCAGAGACGCAACAATTGTTCCAAGACTATTCCTGGCCGGGAAACTTGCGCGAGCTTGAGGATGCAGCGAAGGCGCTGGTGGCGCTGGGGGATGAGACTATCGCCATGGCCGGGCTCCGTGCGCTTTTGCCTAGGCCAGACCATGGAGGCAATGGAGGCCGCGTTTCACTGAAGCAGGCCGCGAGGGCTGCCTCCCGGGCAGTGGAAAAAGAATTGATCCTGAAGGTGCTGACGCGGACGCGGTGGAACCGTCGCCGTGCCGCCGAAGAGTTGCAGATCAGCTATAAGGCCCTGTTGTACAAGCTGAAACAGATTGGATGCACCGAATACGGAGCTTCCTAGCTCCCCGGAGAAAGTATGAAGAAAGTGACCAAGTTCGCAGTGCAGCTGTTATTGACCGCAGCGCTCGCTTCGGGACTGCTGGCGCAGGCCAATAGCTCGGCCAACAAGGACAAGCCCGAAGCCGTGCAGACAGGGGTTGCGGCGGCGTCCAGTGCCGACTATGTCATCGGCGCCGATGACACGCTTCACATCTCGGTGTGGAAAGAGCCCGACCTCACCGCTACGTTGCCGGTGCGTCCGGATGGCAAGATCTCTTTGCCGTTACTCAATGATGTTCCGGCGGCCGGTTTAACGCCTCTTCAATTGGGAGCTTCGATCACAGAAAAGCTGAAGAAATACATCGCCGACCCGCGGGTAACCGTGGTGGTGACCGCCATGAACAGCAGGCGAGTCTTCGTCACCGGCGAAGTGACGCACACGGGAGCGATGCCTTTGCTGCCGAACATGACCATGTTGCAGGTGCTTTCGAGCGCGGGCTTTACCCAGTTCGCGAATGTGAAGAACATTTACCTGCTGCGCACCGAGAACGGCAAGCAGGTGAAGCTGCCGTTCAACTACAAGGAAGTAGTCAAGGGCAACCATCCTGAGCAAAACATCATGTTGAAGCCCGGCGATACGGTGGTGGTCCCCTAGGGAACCGTGATGATCAAACGCTATAACATCGGTACGCTGGTGGTGCTGGCGGTCGCACTGAGCGCCGCCTGGGGTCAGGATACGTCTACACCTTCGGCTACGGGAGCCAGTGCCGACACTAACCCGCAAGAGCCCGGCACCCCGCCAACGCCCGCCTACGGCCAGGAAAACCCTCCACTGCCTATTACTGAAAATCCGCCCCTCTCAGGATTGGATCTTCCCGGCCTCGAACCCCACGCTGCGCCGTTGAGTTACCTGCAACCGGGGGCACACGTCACAGAATCCGCGGACTCCAACGTAAGCGGTGCCTTGGGAGGATCAACGGTGCGCTCGGTCACGCGCGCCATGGGAAGCCTTACTCTAGAACGTCTGTGGAGTAACTTTGACCTTGCGCTGGATTACGTCGGAGGTGTGGGTTACTACGACGCACCGGGTCAGGGTGCCAAGTTAGTCCAGGCACTTAATGTGAACCAGAAGGTCAAGTGGAAGCGTGGTCAATTGTCCCTGCGCGACAACTTCAGTTACCTGCCCGAGGGGAACTTCGGATTCGCGTACGGTTCCCTGGGTTCGCAGGAGAACCTGCTTGGCGGTGGCTTCCTGGGAGGGGGAGCATTCGGGTCGCTGGGACAAGTTCCACGCATCATGAACCTGAGTGCGGCCGAGATTTCGGAGAGCCTGTCGCCTAAGTCAGCAATTACGCTCACGGGCGGCTACGGTTTTATGCACTTCACTGGAAAGGATCCGCAGGGTATCTCATTTCTGGGCAGTTCTCAAGTGTCGGCCCAAGGAGGGTACAACCGTACTCTTACGCCGCACGACCAAGTCGCACTAGTATACGGCTACCAGGGGTTCCGATTTTCCCCAATCGCCGGCGCGGGAACTGCATTCCATACGCAGGTCGTGCAAGTGATGTATGGGCACCGGATCTCCGGACGCATGGACTTTCTAATGGGCGCAGGGCCGCAGATCACTTCACTCACGAACTTTACGCTTTTCGGCCCGGTGAAAACCGATCGACTGTCCGTGGCTGGACGGGCTTCGCTCCGTTACCGTTTCCCAAAGACCAGCCTGGATCTGGCTTACGAGCGGTACACCACGAGTGGGTCCGGCCTGTTTGCCGGGGCGCAGAGCAACATAGTGCGGCTGAGAGCAACCCGTCCCATCACCCGGGTCTGGAGTGGTTTTGCAGACCTGGGATATTCGCACAACAGTCGTATCCAGCCTGCCGCCGCTGGTGTCAATGCAAAGCACTATGGCTTCGGTTTTGCTGGCTTTGGCGCACGCCGGTCCTTGGGGCGCAACTTCGGAGTGTTCGCCAGCTATCAGTTTAACGAACTGTACTTTGATAATTCATTCTGTAGCGGAGCTTCCGCTTGCAGCCGGATTTCCCAGCGGCATGTGGGTACTTTTGGATTGGATTGGACGCCCCGACCCATCCGGATTGACTGATCTCGAGGCCGCTGACGAACGATGAACAGCGGCCGGAACGGATACGAGGATGATTGAAAATCGCGAATTGACGATGGATGACTATCTGGCGATGCTGCGCCGTCGAGCCAAGGTGATCCTGATCCCGGCGCTGCTGGCGCCACTGGCCGGATGGCTGATTTCCTATGCCTTTGCTCCCAAATACACCTCGCAGGCGCTGGTGATGGTGGAGGGCCAAAAAATACCGGAGAGCATGGTGCAGCCGGTTGTAACCGAGGACCTGACGGCGCGTATCGCCACACTGCAGCAGCAGGTGCTAAGCCAGAGCCGCCTGCAGCCGATGCTGGAGCGGCTGGGTATGGTGCGGAGCGGTCAAAATGTGGATGAAATGGTCGACGCCATCCGGTTAAACATGGCAGTCGAGCCTGTGGTTACCGATCTTTCCCAGATCGGCGGCGGTACCAAGAAAAAGGGCGCGGGTCAGGGCAGCCCGGTACCCGGTTTCTACGTCAACTACACGGCGGCCCACCCGAGGGAAGCGCAGCAGCTGTGCAACGAATTGACCTCGCTCCTGCTGGAAGAGAACCTGAAATCTCGCCAGGACGTCGCGCGGGGTACAACCGACCTGTTGAGCAAAGGCTTGGACGACGCCAAACATACCCTGGACGACATGGATTCCAAGCTGGCGGCGTTTAAGAAACAGTACGTAGGACAGCTCCCCGGAGACGAGGAGAACAATCTCAAGATCCTGATGGGATTGAATTCGCAGCTCGAAGCGAACACCCAAACTCTCAACCGGGCGGTGCAGGACAAATCCTACACCGAGTCGCTTCTGGCGCAGCAGTTGTCGGCGTGGCGATCGGCGCAGACTTCCAACAATCCGGAGACGCTGCAGAAGCAGTTGGCCGACTTGCAATCACAGCTCGTACAGTTGGAGGCGCGCTATACCGAGGATCATCCGGACGTAATCAAAGCGAAGGCGGACATTGCCGGAGTAAAGAAAAAACTGGCGGAAGTGAACACCGCATCTCCGCAGGTCAGCGACCCGGCGGAGAAAGCTTCGTCGTCGGAGCCGCCTGAGATCCGGCAGTTGCGGCTGCAGGTGCACCAGTACGGCGATCTGATTACGGCGGCCACGCGCGACCAGAAAAGACTGCAACAGGAAATCCAGGTTTACCAGGGACGCGTATCGCTGAGTCCCGCTATCGAGGAGCAGTACAAGCAGATGGCGCGCGACTACGACAACGCGCAGAAGAATTATCAGGACCTGCTGGCAAACAAGAGCAAGTCCGATTTTGCCCTCAAAATGGAACAGCAGCAACAAGGCGAACAGATGCGCCTGCTGAACCCGGCTAACCTGCCCGATACTCCAACCTTCCCGAACCGTCTGCTGTTTGCTGGGGGCGGGCTGGGTGCAGGCTTGGGCCTCGGCTTGGGAATTGCATTGTGGATGGAGCTGCGCGACAAGTCGATTCGTACGGAAGCCGATGCTGAGGCAGCGGTGGAATTACCCATGCTGGTGGCGATTCCGTGGGTGGGTGAGACCAGCGAAGGAAGTCAGAATGGCAAGGGCAAGTTCTGGACGAAGAAGAAGCCGGACGAACACCGGGAAAGCGTCGGAGTCTAGGCGAAGACCATGTACAAAGAGTTCTACGGGCTGCGGGCGAATCCCTTCAATGTGAATCCTGACCCGCGTTATCTGTTTCTGACGCGGCACACGGAGGAAGCGCTGGCGTGCCTGACCTATGGCATCCAGAGCCGTAAGGGTTTTGTGTTGCTCACCGGCGAAGTCGGTACGGGCAAGACCACACTGATTAACAAGCTGCTGGAATGGTTGCGCCTGCAGCAAGTGGCCACAGCCTTCATTTTCAACTCACGCCTCGACGTGCCGCAGTTTCTGGACTACATGATGGCGGACTTCGGAATTCCCTGCGATTCCAAGGCCAAGAGTCAGATCCTGCTGCGGCTTTACAACTGGCTGCTGGACCGCTACCGGGCTGGGGAGACGGCGGTACTCATCGTCGACGAGGCTCAGAACCTTTCCGATGAAGTGCTGGAAGAGATCCGCATGCTCACCAATCTGGAGACCTTCACGGAGAAGCTTCTGCAGATTGTTCTGGTCGGCCAGCCAGAATTGGAGCAGAAGTTGAAGCGGCCACAACTGCGGCAATTACGTCAGCGGCTTACATTGCGGGCCAAGACTCACCCGCTGACTCTTGATGAGACCAGGGCATACGTGCACCAGCGGTTGCGGATTGCGGGCTCCAATGGGCAACAGATTTTCGAGCCGGAAGCGATCGCCAACGTTCATCGCTATGCCAGCGGGATTCCTCGCGTGATCAACCTGCTCTGCGAGCACTGTCTGGTGAGCGCATTTGTGGACCAGCAGAAAGTGATTGGGCCGGCAGTAGTGGACGCGGTGGCTCGGGATTTTGACCTTAGCGACAACAATGCGTCCGCGGCCATGACGGCCCCTGCAGCCAGAGTCGGGCCGGAGAAGTTCGACCTGGTGGACGCCTTGCGCTCGTTAGCTGTCTTAGCGGATCGTTTGCGGCAGACGGAAGAACAAGAAAAAGACCTCCCCGACGAAAGGAAATTATGAGCAGAATTCACGAAGCACTCAAGAAAGCCGAACAGGAGCGGGCGACTACCCAGGGAGGCGGAACACTGCCCGGCTTCGCGGCAACTCCGGTGGCCGAGCATTCACTCGTGGACAACGTGCCGACAGGACCGCCTGCGAATGGCCTGCACAGCCCGGGTATGCCGGTTTTTGCCAGCCCGTTCAGCCTGGACGCTTTGTTGGCCGGCAGCGCCCAGTCGAAATGGACGCCAGATCCGGCAACCATGCTGTTTGTGAACGGCGACGACAGCGCGCGGGGAGCGGAAGAGTTTCGTACGCTGCGCTCCCGTCTGTACCACGCCCGCGAAAAGATGACGCTGAAGAAGATTCTCGTAACCAGCGCATTGCCCAAGGAAGGCAAGTCGTTCACGTGTGCGAACCTGGCGCAGGTTTTGGTGCGGCAGCACGGACGCCGGGTGCTGCTGGTCGATGCCGATCTCCGTGGTCCCCGGCTGCACGTGATGCTGGGCACGACATCGAACCCTGGTCTCTCCGAATATTTGTCGGGAGAAAACGATGAGTTTTCCATCATGCAGCGCGGGCCGTTCGAGAATTTGTTTTTCATCCCCAGCGGCCGCGAGATCGGAAATGCCGCGGAACTGGTGGGCAATGGCCGCCTGAAGGCCTTGTTACAGCGTGTCGAGCCGCTGTTTGACTGGATCATTATTGATTCACCACCGGTGATACCGGTATCCGATTCCAGCGTTCTGGCCAAGGCGTGCGACGGAGTGCTGATGGTGGTCCGCTCCAATTTGACGCCTTTCGACATGGCTCGGAAAGCTCGGCAGGAATTTCCCGCTGAAGCGCTGGTCGGAGTCGTGCTGAACGGGACTCGCGGTGAGGCGGTGCCTTACTCTCACTATTACGATGCGCCGTACGAGAAGAAGGGAACCACGAACAAGGCCTAGGGAAGCGGAACCGTGATCAGGCTTTTCAAAGTTTACTACCCGCTGCGCACGCTCGTCCTTCTGGCGGGTGAGGCCTTAATCATTTGGCTGTCGTTTGTGGTTGGTACCTTGCTGCGAAACCAGGACGACAGTTGGCTTCTGCTCAACGTCGAGGGCGGGTACGTCAAGATTCTGATGGTCACCGGAATCGTGTTGCTGCTGTCCCACTGGTTCGATCTGTATGACTCCTCGAGCCTCGGCGCCAAGTGGGAGCAGACCTTCCGTCTGCTGCTGGTTCTGGGGTTGGTCGCGCTTTCCCTCTCTGCGGTCGGTTTCATCTTCCCTCGCTTCATGCCCGGAAACGGTTCGGCGCTGGCCGGATTAATCATTTTGACGTTCACTCTGTTCTGCTGGCGAGCCGCGTATGGCTGGCTGGTGAAACAGCCCTTTCTTCGCGAGCGAGTGTATGTGTTGGGAACGGGTGAGCGGGCTCAACGTCTGTTGAATGGACTGCGCCAGCGCGCCGAACTCGGCGTCGAAGTTGTGGGATGGACGGGAAACATCGAGGGCGCACTCACGCGCGAGACGGTGGCCGCGCACCTGCTTGGCTTAGCCCAGCACAACGGAGTGCACCGGGTCATCGTCGCCATGCCGGACCGGCGTAAGACGCTGCCGGTCGAAGAGTTGCTGGATTTGCGGCTCGCGGGTGTGAAAGTGGAAGAAGCGACCTCATGGCTGGAGAAGATTACGGGAAGGATTGAAGTCGAGCAGTTGTATCCGAGCTGGCTTATCTTTGCCGACGGGTTCCGTTTCAGCAGCGGGTTCATTATCTTGCGGCGGCTGTTCTCAACCATGGTTGCCGCGGCTGGCCTTCTGCTGGCGCTTCCTTTACTCCCGTTTGTGGTGCTGGCGGTCAAGCTGGACTCCAAGGGAGCTGTGTTCTACCGGCAAAAGCGAGTAGGACTGGGAGGCTCCCAGTTTTACTGCTACAAGTTCCGCACCATGCGGGAGGACGCGGAAGCGGATACGGGCGCGACCTGGGCCACGGACGACGATCCGCGCATCACGCGGGTGGGAGCATTCCTGCGAACCTCCCGGCTCGACGAGATCCCGCAGTTGTGGTGCGTGTTAAAAGGGGACATGGCCTTCGTCGGGCCTCGCCCGGAACGACCCGAATTTGTCGAGTGGTTGAGCAAGGAAATTCCCTATTACGGCGTGCGTCACGCGGTTCGTCCAGGAATTACGGGATGGGCACAGGTGCAATACAAGTATGGCAACACGCTTCAGGACGCGCGCGAAAAATTACAATACGACCTTTTCTATATCAAGAATGCCTCCATCGGTCTCGACATGTTGATCATGTTTCAGACCATCAAGATCGTCCTGCTGGGGCGAGGCGCGCAATGAGATTTCCATCCATCAACACTTTTCATTCCTGTCTCATGCAATCGACGGTGGATGCTGCCGGCACGCGAGATTGTGGCCGCGATTTTCGCCCGTGCATACGGAGACCGGCATGAACTTGCGGCAGCTCTGGAGCAACGTTTTCGGAAAGCGGATGACTCAGCGACTGCTCAAACTGTTGCTGCCTGACCTGATTTGGAACCAGGAGATTTACGGGAGCGTGGTCCGGCGGTATGTGAATCAGAAGACCAAGTGGCTCGATGTGGGCTGCGGATGGCGGATGCTTGGCGAAGACCTGGAGCCGATGGAAGACGATCTGGTTACGAGCGCGGGAACAGTTTTCGGTTGTGACATGGATCTTTACAGCTTGAGCAAGCACCGGAACATTCGGAACCTCGTACTCGCTTCCGCACAAGCCCTTCCGTTCCAGGAGGGGAGCTTCGATCTGGTTACCTGCAACATGGTGGTAGAACATCTCAGCGACCCGGGGCAGTCGTTTCTTCAGATGGCGCGAATGCTCTCGCCCGGTGGACGACTGATCCTTCACACACCGAACCTTTGGAACTATGCAGTCTTTATGAATCACACCATCGCACGTCTGGTTCCGAGGAAGTTCTTGCTCCGGTTGATTAAGTTGGCCGACAACCGGGACAAAGATGACGTGTTCATTACGTTTTATCGGGCGAATACGACGGGGCGCCTGTTGGAGATTTGCGGGAAGATGGGATTTCAGGAGGAATTTCGCCGCATCCTGACTCCGCCACAGCCTTTTTTCAACTTTTTTGCGCCCCTGGCATTCATACAGATAATGTTTATGCGGCTGTGCATGTCATCCCATTACTTTCGCCGGTTTGGATCAACCATTCTGATGGTGTTCAAGTATGCGCCGGCGGACGCGGGATCTTTTGGAAGAACATTGCCAGCAGACGCGGGTCTGCAAACCACCGCGGTGTAGGTCGGAGAGGATACGAGAGAGCAGAGAAATGAAGTGGGCCTTCTGGGCAGCGACGGGTCTTATCGCCTACACGTATGTGGGATATGCCTGTCTCTTGCGCTTGCGCGCTCTCTGGCGATCGCGGCCCGTGAAACGCGGCGTGTGCCAGCCCTCAGTGTCTGTGGTGATGGTCGTGCGCAACGAGGAGCAGGTCTTGGAAGATAAGTTGGGCAACCTGCTGGGGCTGGATTATCCCTGCGATCAGTGGGAGATCATTGCAGTTTCTGACGGATCGACGGATCGAACCGAGGCGATTCTTCGCGACCATGCGAAGAACCCCCGAGTACAAGCCATCATGAACCAGCTGTCGCAAGGCAAAGCCGCCGGGTTGAACGACGCCATCGCTTTGGCTCAGGGAGAAATTATTGTATTTACCGATGCCCGCCAGAAGATCGAGTCCGGCGCGGTGCGATTGCTGGTGGAGAACTTCGCGGATCCGGAGGTGGGGTGCGCCAGTGGCGAATTGATGTTGGGTGATCCTCGGTGTGGCCAGGAGGCCGTTCAGGGAACGGGTCTCTATTGGAAAATCGAGAAGAAGATTCGCGAACTCGAATCAGCCACGGGATCGGTCGTGGGTGCCACTGGGGCGCTTTATGCCGTACGTCGCAGTCTGGCTGTGCCCGTGCCTTCCGGAACCATTCTCGACGACGTCTACATTCCGATGAACATTGTCCGGCAGAAGGGGCGAGTGGTGTTTGACGAGCGGGCGCACGCGTGGGACATTCCCGACCTGGGCGCAAAACGCGAATTTGACAGGAAAGTGCGTACCCTGACGGGGAACTATCAATTGGTACAGCTCGCGCCCTGGCTTTTGACGACGGAGAATCCCATTCTCTTTCAGTTTGTGAGCCACAAGCTGCTGCGGTTATTCGTGCCTTTTGCTCTGGTGGTTGCCCTGCTGACCGTATTTTTCCTGAGGGGACCAGTTTATAAGCTGGCGTTGGCCTGCCAACTTGCCTTCTACGCGCTGGGCGTCCTGGGAATGGTGCCTTTGAAGAAAGGCCCGCTGACGCGAATGACGGACGCGGCGTTCACATTTGTCATGCTCAATACGGCAGCCTTGCTGGCGTTCGCCAATTTTGTGACCGGGCGCAAAGCAGTGTGGTTGCGCTGATGAAAGGCCACATGGAAATCGAAAGAGGCAAATCGGGGACGGCGCCCGCCGCGGCAACGGCAGAAAACAAAAAGCGCCAGAAGGCAAAAGGCGCTTACCTTGCGCTGCTGCTTCTGTCGGCGCTGTATTTTGCGCGCCCGGAGGATGTGATTCCGGGTATCCACGTAATCCCCCTGGCCAAGATCGCTGGAGGCATCGCTCTCGTGGCGCTGATTCTCACCCTGATGAGCGGACGGAGCAAGCAGAAGCTCGCGCCGGAAGTAAAATGCCTTCTAGGGTTCTTTGTCTGGTACTGCATCACTATTCCGTTTGCTTACTGGCGTGGGGGCGCCTTCACCACGGTGATGACCCGGCTTTCGAAGGGCATTATCGCAGCGCTGCTGGTTGCGGTCCTGGTGGAGGAATTATGGCAGCTCCGGCGGCTGATTTGGGTACAAGCTGGTGCCGTTGCTGGGATGACCGTGCTCTCGGTAGCGGTGCACCATACGCATGGCGGCCGTCTGACCGGAGCCTTGGGGGGCGTGTTCGAGAATCCCAATGACCTGGCGATCAATATTGCGTTGAACTGGCCGCTTTGCATCGCCTTTTTCTTTCTGGCTCGAGGCTTCAAGAAAGCGCTTTGGGCGGGTGGGATTTTGATCATGCTGGTAGGTGTGGAGTTGACCTACTCGCGCAGCGGGTTTCTGGCGATCGCCCTGGCGGGCGTACTCGTATTGTGGGAGTTTGCCATCCATGGCCGCCGCTTCTACCTGATCTTTCTGGGTGGATTTCTGGGGGTTGCCGTCCTGATCGTTTCCCCTGGTCACTACGCCGAGCGGATCGCCAGCATTGTCACGGGACAGCAGGAGGACAGCATGGACCGCGGCTCCCGCGAGGCGCGGAAGCAGTTGCTTCTCGAGAGTGTGAGCACGGCCGTGCACAACCCAGTATTCGGTGTCGGTGCCGGCAATTTTGAGGTCCTCAGCGGAAACTGGCACGTCGCCCACAACACTTACACGGAGATTGCCGCCGAGGGAGGTTTTCCCGCGCTGCTTCTCTTTTTGTTTGTAATTTACAGAACATTTTTCAACTTGCGGCAGGTGCGGAAGTCAAATGCTTATAAACTGGACTCCGAAGTCCGAATCCTCACGGGAGGTCTCTGGGTCGCTGTTGTGGCATACCTGGTGAGCGCATTTTTCGCCTCCACGGAATACAGCATGTACCCGTATTTCCTGGTCGCGTACACCACGGCTCTATACCAGATCACGCGCGCGCAGTCTCGGCTGACAGAAGAGGAGAACGGCCCCCGAGGTCAGAGGAGTTATGGAAAGAGACAAGCAGAACTGGCCTGGACTCGCTGACGAGATCCTGGCAATCCTCCGTTGTCTTTCGTGCCAGAGCGGGTTGAGGCAAGAGGAAGGCGGCGTCCTATGCCCGGAGTGCGGCCGACGGTATCCGAAGGTGAAAGGGGTTTTTCGCTTTGTGGATGCCGAGCACTATGCCGGCAGCTTCGGTTTTCAGTGGCACGTTTTCCGCAAGACTCAACTGGACAACGAAGAAAGCCGCCGCTCAGAGCAGGACTTCGAGCGTCGCACCGGTTTCCATCCGGAGGATCTTCGTGGAAAGCTGGTACTTGATGTGGGATGCGGGATGGGCCGGTTTGCGGAAGTGGCAACGCGGTGGGGTGCCCACGTCGTCGGGATTGACCTGAGTTTGGCGGCCGCGGTCGCCGCTGAGAATTTGGCGGATCGTGAGGCTGCATTTTTTCAGGCCGATGTTTTCAAACTTCCATTTGCCCCGGAAAGTTTCGACTACATCTACAGCCTGGGAGTGCTTCACCACACGCCGAACTGCGAGCAGGCTTTCAAAGGTCTGCCACGGCTGCTCAAGCCGGGTGGCCGGATCGCGATCTGGCTCTACAGCAAGTACAACAACTGGTACAAGATGAGTGACGTCTACCGGAAGGTGACGCGGCGGATGTCACCCAAGATGTTGCACACCCTGTGTTACGGGGTGATCCCGCTCTACGGTGTCCATCAGGTTCTGCGAAAGATTCCGCTGGTCGGACGCACGGCGAGCGGGGCGCTGGCCTATGCGATTCCGATGGCATTCCACAAAGATCCAAGATGGCGTGTGTTGGACACTTTCGACTGGTACTCGCCCTGGTACCAGTCCAAGCACACTTACGAGGAAGTGTTTCGCTGGTTCGAGGACTGCGGCCTTGAAGATCTGCGGGTGATTCTGCAGCCGGTTTCAGTCTCGGGCCGCAAGCCAATAATGGTGCCGGTTCCAGCAGCCGCCATTCATGAAGACCGTAACTTAGAGGTGCAACGATGTGCGGAATAGCCGGAATGATTGGCCGCGAGGGGGAAACGGTCACGGCGGAACAGGTCCGGCGAATGACCGACACTATCGTCCATCGCGGACCGGACGATGAAGGCATCTTCGCGCAGGACAACGTGGGACTGGGGATGCGCCGGCTCAGCATTATTGATCTCTCGGGCGGACGCCAGCCAATTTACAACGAAGACCGCACCATCACCGTAGTTTTCAATGGGGAAATTTACAATTTCCCCGAACTACGGAAGGACCTGGAGAGCCGCGGGCACCAGTTCTACACCCACACCGATACGGAAGTAATTGTCCATCTGTACGAGGAGATGGGCGCAGACTGCATTACCCAGCTGCGCGGAATGTTCGCGATTGCGCTCTACGATGCGAAACGCAGTTCGATCCTGCTGGCTCGCGACCGGCTAGGCAAGAAGCCGCTTTACTACGCACTGCGGGACGGGCGGCTTTACTTCGGTTCTGAAATCAAAGCCATGTTAGCCGTTGCGCCCGAATTGGCCACGGTCGATCCAGAAGGCGTGCTGCAATTCTTCTATTTCGGTTACATTCCTGACCCGCAATCCGCCTTTCGCGAGATCCGGAAACTGCCCCCCGGCCATCTGGCGGAATACAAGGACGGACGGATCCAGGTTCGGGAGTACTGGGACGTGCCAGCTTACGGCGTAAACGATCCGGGATCGGACGAAGCTTGCCTCGAAGAGATGGAACGCCGGCTGGCCGAGGCTGTGCGGATTCGCTTGATCAGCGACGTTCCCCTGGGAGCACTGCTGAGCGGTGGCGTGGATTCTTCGATCGTGGTTGCTCTGATGGCGCGTGAGAGCTCCGGACCGGTGAAGACGTTCTCCATTGGTTTCCGCAATGCGGACTTCAACGAAACTGAGTACGCCAGTTTAGTCGCCAGGCGCTTTGGCACCGATCATCACCAACTGATTGTTGACCCCGACATTGCGGATACTCTGAACCACCTGACCGGGATGATGGAGGAACCCTTTGGCGACTCCTCGATGATCCCGACTTACTGCGTTTCTCAGTTGGCAAGGCAGCATGTGACCGTGGCGCTTTCCGGCGACGGCGGAGACGAGTTGTTTGCGGGATACGACCGCTACATCGTGAACTGGAGACGGCGGCGCTACGACTTCGTTCCCGGTTGGGCAGGAAAGATTTATCGGGATCACATGTATCCGCGACTGCCTTCGACGGTGAAAGGTCGAAAGCTTTCCTGGAACATCACGCTTTCCTCGCGTGACCGCTATCTGGATGGCGTGTCGTTTCTGCCCGCACTGCATCGCGAGCGCAACCTCTTCTCAGATGACTTTGTAGCCGGCGCCCGGCACTGGACTGACCCCTTCCGCCGCTTCGAGCGGTATTACGACGAAGCTCCGGCCACCGATCAACTCAGCCGGCTCATGTATCTGGATACGAAGACGTATCTGACCGCCGACATTCTGACCAAAGTGGATCGTATGAGCATGGCGACGTCGCTCGAGATGCGCTGTCCGATTCTCGATCACAAATTTGTGGAGTGGGTGGCGGGGCTGCCGGTGAAGTACAAGTTCCGCGACGGCACACGTAAATTCCTGTTCAAAAAATTGGCGGAGCGGCTTGGAGTTCCTTCTGAGCTCTTGCACCGGCGTAAGCAAGGTTTTTCCCTGCCACTCGTGCACTGGATGCGAAACGAGCTGAAAGACGAACTGCTCCCGATTCTGGTAGAGCCACGCACGCTTCAGCGCGGATATTTCAGAGCAGAGGCAATTCGCGGCGTGCTGGATGAACACTTCAGCGGCCGCCGCGATCACTCCGGTATTCTCTGGATGCTCCTTGTATTCGAGCTCTGGCATCGAAACTTTCTCGAGAAATATGGAAGGGTACAGGCCGACGCCTCGTTGCCCTGTGCCGCAGAAGCGATGTACGGGAAGCCGACTGTTTCGGCGAGCGTCGGAGAGAATGTTTCGTGACCCCTGTCCTGAACGGCGCGCGGAAGGCCGGGATGTCGAGTTCAGAACCAACTCCACCGGCCGTCTTCCTCATGACGAACACGCTGGAGACGGGCGGGACTGAGCGGCAGTTTGTGACCATGGCGAATGCGCTCGACCGGGGAAAATTCACCGTGAATCTTGGGTGTCTGAAGCGAAAGGGGCCCTTCCTCAGCGAAGTTACAGGACTGGAAGAGTTTTCTCCGGGCGGTAGCTTGTTTGGCCTACGGTCATGGCGCGCGCGACTGGCGTTATCGCGATTCTTGCGGCAGAAACGCATCAGTGTTGCCCACTCTTTCGATTTTTATTCAAACCTCATGTTGATCCCAGCGGCGCGATTGGCGCGTGTGCCGGTGGTGGTGGGAAGTCATCGTCAACTCGGCGACCTGCTAACCAGGAATCAATTTCGCGCTCAGAATGCGATGTTCCGGCTATGTGACCGGATTGTGTGCAACTCTCGCTCCGCCGCTGATCGCTTGCGGGAAGCAGGGATTGCAGAGCGAAAGCTGACTGTCATTCCCAATGGACTGCCCGATGAACTGTTTGCCGGAGTTACGCTAGAGCCGGAGCGGGATCCCCAAGTGGTAAGGATCGGGATGATCTCGCGGATGAATGATCCCGTGAAGCGGCACGATTTATTTCTGCGTGCGGCAAAGCGTCTGGCGGAGCGTTCTCCTCGACTGCATTTTATTCTGGTGGGAGACGGCCCGTTGCGAGCTGGGTTAGAGGCGTTGGCGGATCAGCTTGGGTTGCGAGGTCGCGTAGATTTTCTGGGCGACCGCCGCGATGTGCCTGCGGTGTTGGCGACGCTCGATATCAGCGTGCTGCCGTCGGCGTCGGAGAGTCTATCCAACGTGATTTTGGAGTCCATGGCAGCGGGAGTGGCTGTGGTAACGGCAAACGTTGGCGGTAATCCGGAACTGGTGCAGAATGGAGCCACGGGATTCTTATTTCCTTCGGGAGATGAAGAGCAGTTCTCCCGCGCCATGGAGACGCTCATAACCCGACCGGAACTGCGGAAGCAATTTGGAATTTGCGCGCGCCGGAAGGCGCAGGCGGAGTATGCCATCCCCAAAATCAGGGATCGGTACCAGGAACTCTACCGGGGCCTGTTGTCGGAGAAGGGCTGGCTGAACCCAGCTCCGATTGAGCAATTGCGACCGGTTGGAACAGGTCACGAAGGGTTATAGCTTGAAGCGAATCTTACAAATCGGAAACTGGCCGCCTCCTGTTTGTGGATGGGCCATGTCCCTGGTCGGACTTCGCCGAGAACTGGAAGCGCGCGGCTGGGACTGTCCGGTCATGAATCTGAACGAAAATCGGAGGGTTCCAAGTCCTGACTACATCGACGTGCAGGACGGCTGGGATTATTTTCGCAAAGTCTGGCGACACGTTAAGCGAGGATACGCCGTCCATGTGCGGGTGAACGGCGATACCAAAAAGGGGTACCTGCTGGCGCTCACGTCCCTGATCTTGGCCCGTCTGCTGGGGCGTCCCGCCTTGTTGACGTACTGCGGCGGCCATCGCCAGAACTTTTTCCCCGCGCCAAAGTGGTCATTCCGCTATCTGGCGTTCGCCCTGCTGTTTCGCGTTCCCAGCCGCATCTACTGTAATAGTGAACCCGTAAAGCAGGCGTTGCTGACCACGGGCATCGATTCCGATCGGGTTCTACCGATCCCACATTTCTCGACCCAATATGTCCAGTTCAGTCCTGCCGAGTTGCCTGATCGGGTCAAGGATTTCTGCGCGCGAACCGAAGGAACGTTCTTCCTGTATATCTGCTATCGCAAGGAGTACATGCTGGAATTTCTGGCGGAAGCAATGCGTCGCTTTCGCGATAAATTTCCGAGAATAGGTTTTCTGCTGGTGGGAACGAGCGAACGCGAAGTGGAGCCCCTGGGGAATTTTTTCAGGGATCACGGTCTGGAAGAGGCAGCATATATTACGGGCTCGGTGTCGCATGATCTTTTTCTGACCATGCTTACGCGTTCCCTGGCGTACATTCGTATTCCGCAGACCGACGGCGTCTGTTCCTCGGTTCTTGAAGCTTTGACGCTCAAGGTGCCCGTGCTGGGCAGCGACAATGGCACGCGTCCCAAGGGAGTCGAGCTGTGGCAGCCGGATAGCATCGACTCTTTGCTGGCCCGAATGATCGATGCTGCCGAGAAACACGATGCCATGGTCGACCGCATTCCCTCGATTGCCGCGGAGGACAATACGCGCAAGCTGGCTGACGATGTGGAGGCTGTCTGCCTGCGCACTGCTAAATCAGATTCCAAAGGAGCGGCCATCTCGATTCAGTCGCCCGCCTCCGAGCGCAAATCAGGGGTATAAGCCGCCGAACTGCAAGCCGCGAAAATGACAGACGAGAGCTCAACTAAGACGCAGGAGAGGTTCCCCGCGTCCGTCTCTGGGCGCAGCAACGCGCCTGTTTTCGTTCTGGGATCTCCACGCTCGGGTACCACTCTGCTGTACCACATGCTGCTTTCGTCGGGCGGATTCGCAGTCTATCGCAGCGAAACTCATGTCTTCAATCTGCTGGAGACGGCGTACGGCGACCTGGGTAAAGCGAGCAACAAGAGAAAACTCATGAAGGCCTGGCTGGGCAGCAAGCTGTTTCAGGTCTCAGGTCTGGATGCTCGAAAAATTGAAGCCAGAGTTATTGCCGAGTGCACTAACGGCGGAGACTTCTTGCGCTTGGTCATGGGCCAGGTCGCACTTAATCAAAACGTCAAGCGCTGGGCCGACTGCACTCCCGATCACCTCCTCTACCTCCAGCGGATTAAGGAAACAATTCCTGAAGCTTTGATCATTCACATCATTCGGGACGGGCGGGATGTCGCTCTTTCCATGGAGAAGCAGGGGTGGATCCGTCCCTTGCCGGGCCAGGCGGACCAACGCCTGGCGGCATCAGCTCTCTACTGGGAGTGGATCGTGAATCGCGGACGAAAAATTGGGAAGACGCTCCGAGCAGATTACTGCGAAGTCCATTTCGAGGATCTTATGCGTGAGCCCCGCTCAGTGTTGGCGAGGCTGAGTTCATTCATTGAGCACGATCTGAACTACGATCGCATTCACGAGGTGGGGATTGGGTCTGTGCTGGAGCCCAATTCTTCGTTCGAAACCGGCTCCTCCGGGGAGGATTTCAATCCTGTAGCGAGATGGAAGCAGGCTCTGCAGCAGCAAGACTTAATTCGGCTCGAGTCTCTAATCGGAGGTACTCTGAGGGAACTCGGCTATCCGGTAGGGGCTGCTCAGCCATCGGAACTGGCCAGACTGCTCAAAATGCGCGCCCGCTACCGCAAATACTTCGACTTCAAGTTCTGGTTAAAGACGAGAACACCCATCGGTAAATGGTTCGTCACCAAAGATCTTTCCTGGCTATAGCGACGGGCTATAGCTAATCGAGCGTCCCCAACTCCGCCAACAGGGCGCTCACATTGAAGGCCTGCAACTCATTCACTCCACCCCTTCGGTTGCGGTTTGGATAGCGTCAATGTCCGCTCCAACGTCCTTTCCGTCGGTGCCGGCTTTCAGATATTTCGAGGCGCTCTTGCACGAGCCGGGCTGTTTGGGCCCTCGGCACAGGTGGTAGTCGCCGCCGTTCCCATTCTTGAAATCGACGAAGCCGACGTCGGAAAAGTTGTTGGGAAACCAGTTGCCCGGCGGCCAGCTTCCCTGGGCTCCAACGATCACATTGTGGGTGAAGTTGGGATCCTGAAAGCAATTATTCACCATCGCCAGTG
>WNFC01001490.1_pt1 | contig 24661 bp, 24 predicted proteins | sample 5400541 | NCBI WGS metagenome assembly WNFC01 (sample SAMN13153342, study PRJNA577476) | soil metagenome | isolation source: 120 cm saprolite under Douglas fir tree site 2 hole 2 replicate 1 | place: USA:California | collected 2015-04-18 | reverse complement strand
AGAAGATGTGCAGGTAGTACTGGCCGGTTTTCTCATCAGGGGTCCAGGTCGGGCCGGAGAAGTGCGACTCCCAGTTGGTCGGCTCCGCACCCGGCGTCCCGGGCGTCATGCCCGGGCGGGGGTCGCGCCACCAGTACCAGTCCCGCTTGGGGTTGTCGCGGCTCGAGCGGGACTCCGCGAACCACGGGTGCTCGTCGGAGGTGTGGTTCACCACCAGGTCCATGACCAGCCGCATGCCGCGGGCATGCAGCTCGGCGATCAGCTCGTCCAGGTCGGCCAGCGTGCCGAACAGCGGGTCGATGTCCTGATAGTCGCTGATGTCGTAGCCGTTGTCGTCCATCGGCGACCGGTAGACCGGGGACATCCAGACGACATCCACGCCCAGGCGCCGCAGGTAATCCAGGTGGCTGAGCACGCCGCGCAGGTCTCCGACGCCGTCCCCGTCGGAGTCGGCGAAGCTCCGCGGGTACACCTGGTAGACGACCCACTGCCGCCAGTCGGCAGGCTGAGGACCAGACAAGATCTTAGGACCGAACGAGGCGGGCGATTGCCTCGGACGCTTCCTTCACCTTGTCGCTGGCTTCGGGCCCGCCCTCTTCGATGGCCTGGGCGACGCAGTGGCCCAGGTGGTCCTCGACCAGCCCGAGGGCGACGGCTTGCAGCGCCCGGGTGACGGCGGACACCTGGGTCAGGATGTCGATGCAGTAGGTGTCGGATTCCACCATCCGCTGCAGCCCGCGCACCTGACCCTCGATCCGCCGCAGCCGCTTGAGGTAAGCGTCTTTGTCCTGCGTATACCCGCGCATGATTTAACTGTAAGGGCTGGGGGCGACCGGGGTAACCTCGCGACATGCGCGACGACACCATCGCGGCCTTCCTGGACAAGCTGGCCGCACGAGTTCCTGCTCCCGGCGGCGGCGCCACCGCCGCCCTGCACGCCGCGCAGGCCGCGGCGCTGATCGCCATGGTCGCCCGGTACAGCGACGGCGCCCGCTATGACGCCGAAACGATCGGCCGCATCGTCACCGAAGCCGACGAGCTCAGGGACGACGCGCTGGCGCTGGCCGAGGCGGATGCCGACGCATTCAGTGCGGTGGCCGAGGCGTACCGGCTCCCACGGGAGACGGAGCAGGAACAGAAGGACCGTTCGGCCTCAATATCCTCAGCCCTGGCCGGCGCGGCACGGCCTCCCGCCGATGTAGTGCGTACGGCGCTGCTCCTCATCAGGCTGGCCGAGGACCTGCTGCCGGCCGGGAACCGCAACATGATCACGGACGTGGCCGCCGCGGCCGTGGCGGTGCGTGCCGCCGCGGGCGCCGCGCGGCTCTTCATCGAGGTCAACCTGAAGGGGATCACCGACCCGGTGCTCCGGGACGAGTTCGCGGCCACCGCCGCGGTGGCCGACACGGTCACCGCCCGCGCCGACCAGCTCGTCGCGGCGGTCCGCGAGGAGATCAGCGGATGAGCTCCGGGCACCAGCTGACCGGGCGCCAGCTGCCCGGACGCGAGCTGGCGGCGGAGATCCGGGCGTCGACGGCGGGCCTGGCGGCGGAGCTCACCGCCGCCGGGCGGCCGCCGCGCCTGGCGGTGGTCACTGCCACCGCCGACGAGGTCAGCGCCTGGTACGTTCGGTCGCTCGCGTCGACGGCGGCCAAGGCCGGCATCGCCTGCGACGTCACCGACCTCGTCCCGGACGCGCCCGAGCGGCCGGAGTCCCAGGAAGCCCCGGAGTCTCAAGAAACCGCGGTGGCCGGCATCCGGGCGGCGCTGACCGCGCTGAGCCGCGACCCGGCGGTGCACGGGATCCTGCTGCAGACCCCGCTGCCGGGCGGCGCGCGGCTGGCCGAGCTGGCCGGTGCTATCGATCCGGCGAAAGACGTCGACGGCGCCAACCCCGTCTCGCTCGGCCGGTTGATGACCGGGCTGCCGGCCTTCGCGTCGGCCACCGCCGCGGCCGTGCTGGCGCTTCTCGATCATCACCAGGTGGCGCTGAGCGGGCGCCGGGCGGTGGTGGTGGGCCGTTCGGCGGTGGTGGGCAAGCCGGTGGCGCAGCTGCTGCTCGGCCGCGACGCCACGGTCACCGTGTGCCATTCGCGTACCAGGGATCTGGCCGCCGTCACTAGGGAGGCGGAGGTTCTGGTGGTGGCCGCGGGCCGCGCCGGGCTGATCGGCCCGGGGCACGTCGCGTCCGGCGCGGTGGTCATCGACGTCGGCACCAGCGCCACGCCTGGCGGCGGGCTGGCGGGCGACGTCGACCCTGCGGTGGCCGAGGTCGCGGGCGCGCTCAGCCCGGTGCCGGGCGGCGTCGGCCCGGTGACCACCGCCCTGCTGCTCCACCATGTCACCGAGGCCGCGGCGGCGGCCGGTTAGCTACCCGGGCTATCCGAGCATGCTGCGGTAGACGGCGATCAGCGCCGCCTTCTGCTCATCGCTGAGGCGCTGGTCGGCGCGGATCGCGTCCTCGGTCTCCGGGATGTCCTTCCGATCGGCCGGCGCCCCGTCCGTAGTGGCAGCCATCGCGTCGAACAGTCCGGCCTGGGCGAGCATCGTCTCGGCGGAAAGGTTGAGCGCGTCGGAGATCGCCTTGAGCACGCGCACCGAGGGCTGGTGCAGGCCTCGCTCGACCTGGCTGAGGTAGGGATTGGACAGGCTGGTCAGCTCCGCGAGCTGGCGGAGCGACAGGTTGGCCCGCTTGCGCTGCTCCCTTATGAAGGCGCCGAGTGCCTCCCGCTGCGCCTCCCACAGGTCTGTCACGGCGCACCTCCTATCGCAAACTATAGTACGCGGCAGCCCCGGCGTTTCGGGGCTGCCGCGTACTGCGCCCCCACCCGCAGGCAGGGAGGTTTCGCGAGCTTCGCAGAGCGAAGGCTCACTTCTTGGTGCTGTCCTCGCTGCCCGGCATCAGCGAGCTCGTGGCCTTGAGTACCTCTTCGGCGAACTTGCGCTGGCTGGCCAGCATCTGCTCGGCGAAGTCGTAGGCGCTGGCCACGACCTCCTCCGGCTTGGGCAGCTTGTCGGCGAGCGGCATGTCGACCGAGGGCATCTTGGGGGTCATGGACTGGACGGTCTCGACCCAGGTCTTGATCGCGTCGATGACGCTCTCCTGGCTCTTGCGGATCGTGTTCAGGAACTCGTCCTGCAGGTCCTGCGTGGGGTTGTTAGCCATTTTCCTGCCTCCTCTTGGCTTCGTGCTCTTTGGCTTCGTGCTCTTTGGCTTCGTGGCCCGCGGGCGTCGCGGGCCCTTGGCGTGCCCGTGCCTTACTTGCCGGGGGTCGCCGTCGGCTTGCTCTCGACATTGCCGGGCAGCAGCGGGGCGGTGGCCTTCAGCACCTCGTCCGCGAACTTCCGCTGGCTGGTGAGCAGCTGCTCGGCGAAGTCATAGCCACTGGCCACGACGTCCTGCGGCTTCGGCAGCCGGTTGGCGAACGGCACGTCGACCGAGGGGATCTTGGGGGTGATGGACTGGATCGTCTCGACCGTGGTCTTGATCGCGTCGAGCGCGATCTCCTGGCTCCTGCGGACGACGGCCAGGAACTGGTCCTGCAGGTCCTGCGTGGTGGTGCTGGCCATTTTCTTTGCCTCCCTGTTTGGCTTCTGCTGCTAACTATATCAAGCTTAGCTTGACATGTCAAGCGGATCTGCTTGATTTATGCAGCAAGCGTGTCTGGTATGCGGGTGTGCCGAGTATGCGGGGACTTGCGGGCTGACGGCTCAGCTGGCGTCCGTGGGCTTGGGCGCGCGCCTGGCGGCCGTGGGCTTCGGCGCGCTCGCGGCACGCTTGGCGGCCGGGGGCTTGGGCGCACTCGCGGGCGGAGTAGCCTTCGGCTCGCTCTTGGCGGCCGCGGGCTTCGGCGCGGCCTTGGCCGCCGGGGCCTTCGGCGCGGTGTTGGCCGGGGCCTTGGGCTCGCTCGGCACGGCCGGGGCCTGGGGCTCGCTCTGCACAGCCGGGGGCTTCGGCGCAGTCGCCGCAACCGCCTTCTCGGCAACCGCGGCAGTCTCAGCAACCGCCGCCTTTTCAGCCGTCGCAGTCTTTTCGGCAACCGCTCCGGCGTCGGTCTTGACGGCCGCGGGCTGCGCCTTGACGGGCGTGTCCTTCGTGGCGCTCTTGCCGTTGCCCGGAATCAGCGGCACCGTGGCCTTCAGCAGGTCCTCGGCGAACTTCCGCTGGACGGCAAGCAAGTGCTCGGCGAAGTCGTAGCCACTGGCGACGAGATCCTCCGGCTTGGGCAGCTTGTCCGCGAACGGCAAGGTGACGGACGGCAGCCTGGGGAGCCTGTCCGCGAGCGGCGCATAGAAGGACGGCAGCTTGGGGGTGACGGCCCTGACCGTCTCGGCCCAGGTCCTGATCGCGCGAATCATGGCGTCCTGGCTCTTGCGCGTTGCGGCTAGGAACTCTTCCTGCAGGTCCCGCGTGGGGTTGCTAGCCATGGTGTGTGCCTCCTCATTGACTTCCTCTGCGAACTTTACCAAGCATGATTGAGATGTCAAGCGGCGCGCTTGGCATAAGCAGCAGCGGTGTCTTGACTCCCACGGCAGATGGCCCGCAAACCCGCGGCCCGGTGTGGCGCTGCAGGACTCAGCTGCGACCAGATCGAGATATGCCGGTCCTAGGGGTTCGTGATACCTCGGCCTAATCTTGGGGTATCTAACGGCTAGCGGGGCGCCTAACGTTGCCTCGGAGTGTCTATGCGGAGGTCGGCGATGCGACGCCTGTGGATGTCCTTGCTGCTCGTGCCGGTAGTGGCGCTGGCCGTCCCGACGGCGGCCTCGGCCGCGCCGTCGGCGCGCACGGCCCGGACGGCGCCCGCCGCGGCGGCACGCGCCCTGCAGCCGGGCATGAGCGGCTCGGCCGTCAAGGCCTTGCAGCGGCGGCTGGCCGCGCTGAAGTACTACCCGGGCTCGATCGACGGCCGGTTCGGCACCAACACCCTCGAAGCCGTGTGGGCGTTTCAAGAGGTGCAGGGCCTGCTGCCTGTCCACGATTATGTAAGCTCCGCGATGCAGTGGACGCTGGCCCACCCGCGGGCCCCGAAGGTGCTCGTCCCGCATGGCGGCGCCAACCGGGTCGAGATCAGCCTGTCGCGGGAGGTCCTGGTCCTGTACCACAACAACCAGGTCGAGCTGATCAGCCACGTCTCGACCGGCGGGCACTACTACTACTGCTCCAACGGCGGCTGCGGTTACGCCGTCACCCCGACCGGCAACTTCAGGACGGTCGTCTTCATGCCCGGCTGGATCCAGGTTCCGCTGGGCGAGATGTACAACTCGGTGTTCTTCATCGGCACCGCGTTCGCGATCCACGGCGACACCTACGTGCCGCTGGCGCCCGTCTCGCACGGCTGCGTCCGGATCCCGATGGACATCGCCGCGTTCTTCCACAAGCTGGTGTACGTTCCCGGCGAGCCGGTCTACATCCGCGGCTAAGCCGCGGGCCAGGGGTCCTGCGCTTGCCGGTTGTGCCGCAGTGGAGGCCCTCAGGTGCCTGCGGGTGTCGGCCGTGCGGTGCGGTAGAGGTCGATCAGTTCGCCGGTGGTGGTGGCGTCCTGGGCGGCCTTGTCGTCGCGCCACCGCCCGGTGAACCGGGGGAACCGCATCGCCAGCCCTCTGTCCTCCTTGATCTGCTCCCAGCCGGCGGTGTAGTTCGGTGACAGGGTCAGCTCGGCGCTGAGGATCTCCAGCACGAGCCCGGGCTCGAACCACACGTCGGGGTCCTGGCGTGCGTCGACCCGGGCGGGCCGGGCCGGGCGGGCCAGCGGCGCCAGCCGGGCGGGCAGCGCGGCCAGGTCGGCGTCGGAGAACCCGGTGCCGCACTTGGACACGGCGCGGAAGAGGTCGGCGGCCGGGTCGTAGGCGGCCAGCAGCAGCGCGCCGTACAGGCCGGCGCGGCGGCCGCGCCCGGCGAACGCGCCGACGACGACCAGGTCGACGGTGTCGGACAGCTCGGTGCGGTAGTCCCGCTTGAGCTTGATCCACTGCCAGCCGCGGGCGCTGGCCTGGTAGCTGGCGGCCGGGCTCACCGACTTGCACACCAGCCGCTCGCAACCGTCGGTCACCGCCTGCTCGAACGCCGCGTCCAGCGCGGCCGGGGTGCTGATCTCGGTGGCGGTGGTGAGCCGCAGCCGGTCCGAGACGGTGATCGCCTCGGCCAGAGCGGCCCGCCGCTGCGGATAGGACAACCTGGTCAGGTCCTGGTCGTCGGCATAGAGCAGCTCGAAGCAGAACAGGCCCACCGGCACGTCGCGCACGGCTTCGGCGATGCCGTGCTTGCGCCGCCGGAACATGACCTCACCGAACGGGCGCAATTCCCCGGCCGAGGCGTCGAAGGCGACGACCTCGCCCTCGAGGATCGCCTCGCGCAGGCCCAGCCCCGCCGCGAGGGTCTCGACGACGTCGGGGAACTGGCGTGCCGATGCCCAGCCGCAACCCCTTGGTGACCAGGCGCAGCAGGTAGCGGGCCTCCAGCGGGGTGGCCTGGGCGAGCAGCCCGGCCAGCAGGTCCAGCTTGCGGCCCTGCGAGCCCGGCCCCTGCGCCTCGGCGATCTGATGCAAGGTGTCCACCACGACCGTGACCGGCAAGCTGGCCGGCCGGTCGGCGGCGGTCACCGTCAGCAGCCGCTCTGCGGCCTGGCCGAGATCACCGGTCTCGCGCAGGCCGGCCGCGACCTGCCCGGGGTCGGTGCCGGTGGCGGTGGCCACCGCACGGACGGCGAGCTTCTCGGCCAGGCCGAGGTCCACCCCGGCGAACTCCGGCGCGATCAGGCCCTGGCACAGGTAGCAGACCGTCGGCAGCAGCTCGTCCGGGGTCCGGGCCAGCAGCGCGGCCAGACGCTCGGTAAGCGCCAGCCGGCCGCCGGCCTGCTCCAGGTCGCGGTAGGCCTCGGCGATGGTCTGGTACTGCACGGTGCTCCCTTCGCTCCGCTCGATGCTCCCTTCGCTCCGCTCGATGCTCCCTTCGCTCCGCTCGATCATGACACGCCGCGTTTCCGCGGAAACGTCGCGATCGCTCCGTGCAACGCGGGGGCCGGGTTACCGGGGGTAATTCCGGGGGCTTGGGCTCGTGGACCATGGCCAGCGAGCGGGAGAGTTCGATGCAGCCGATGGCTATCGCGATCACGGCGGCGATCTCGGCGACGAGCAGCCATCCTCCCGTCTGCACGGTCTCGTCGAAGACGGTGACCCCGTAGGAGGCGCTGATCAGCGCGTCGCCCAGGGTGAGCGGTGGCTGGACGGCAACGAGTGACCCGGCCTGCAGGGCGTTCTGCAGCAGGAAGAGCGCGCCGACCCCGGCGACCGCGGTCGCGTACAGCTGCCAGGAGGTGAAGAACGGCGCGATCCCCTGCGACAGGGCCGCCACCGCGCTCTTCAGCAGCGTGGCGGTCAGCGCGTAGCCGCAGGCGGCCGCAAGGCCGAACGCCGCCGCGCGCACGTTCCCCCGGGCCCGGACGCCGACGGTGATCACCACCGCCTCGAAGACGGCGGTGACGATCAGCGCCGTGGTCCACACCCGGGGGCTGGCCTCCGTTCCCCCGCCCGACGGCGCCGCGGCTGCGAGCCCGGCCCCGAGGGCGACCGTGACCAGGCCGACGGCCAACCAGGTCCGCCGCGGCAGCTTGCGCCGGGCCAGCCTGCTCGCCACTAGCAAGGTGAACGGCAGCTCGATGATGAAAATGGGCTGCACCAGGGCGACCGGACCGGTGGCCAGCGCGGTGGCCTGGCACACCGAGGCCACGACGACCAAGGCGATGCCGGCCAGCCACACCTTGCGCCTGATCAGGTAGCTGAACAAGGACAGGTGCAGCGCGCTGGCGGCCGGCGCCGTCTGCGCGGCCATCCGCTGCAGCACCGACGCCAGGCCATTGAACAGCGCTGTCAGCAGCGCGAACAAAACCGACACCACCGCGGCATCCTAGCGGTATTAGCGACCAAGCCGAAAGCGACGCGATCGCAGGCGGCACCGGACGGGCGGGGCGGCAGGGATCACCCGGGGTTCAGCGCGGCTGACTGACGTAGCTGCCGCGCTTGGACACGGTGAAGATCAGGCCGCCGTCGCGGAGCAGCCGCAATGCGTGCAACACGGTATCCCGGCCCACGCCGTAATCCTGCTGCAAGGCCTTGACCGAGGGCAGCGGGCCGGTCCGCCACTCCCCGGCCTTGATCCTCCGGGTGAGGATATCCGCTAGCTGCTGGTATGCCGGTTCGGGCAAATCGGCATTAACCGTACTATGTTCGGCCACGGGGAATAACTTAGCAGACCAAAATCGACCAGAACATACATCTGGACTGGACTGGTCTGATCTGGTCTGATAATGTGATCGTGGATCCCATAGGGGGGATGACAGCTCCGGTACCGGCTCCCACTCCCAAGTACCGGAGCTGTCTATTTCCCCGGAATGGCCTCCGCCGTCATGATCACGAAGACTTTGGCCCCTTTTTTGGGGATAGAAGTCTTCGTGATCATGGAATTGCTCGCCGAGGCTGAGGCTAGGGCGCGGGGACGCGGAAGATGCGCATCTGCAGGGCTAGTGTGGCGTAGTAGCCGACCAGCGTCGACAACTCAACGAGGGCCTGTTCGTCGAGCTCGGCGGCCGCGGTGGCGTACTCCTGGTCGTCCAGGTCGGCCGCCGGGGCGGTCAGGGCCCGCACCACCGAGTACGCGACCTGCTCCTGCTTGTCGGCGAAGCCGGGATCCGCGCCCACCCGGAGCGCCTCGATTTCCGGCTCGGTGAGCCCGGCCTCGCGCCCGATCGGCTCGTGCGAGGCCCGCTCGTACTCGCTGTCCCAGGCCTGCGCCACCACCAGGATCGCCATCTCCCGGATCCGGGGCGCCAGCTGAGTGCGGAACCTGATGGCCGCGCCGAGTTCCTGCAGCGCATGACCTACGGGCGGGGCGTAGAGCATCGCGTTGAACGGGCCGGCCAGGCCGCCCGCACCGCTGGAGAGCAGAACCGCGCGCGGCCCCTGGCCGCGCGGGCCGCCCAGGATCTCCCGGTACAGGTCCAACTGCTCCCCGGTCATCTCCTCGGAGGACAGGACAGCAAGGCGCATCGGCATTCCCTCGCTTTCATCTCGAGGGGTATCTGCCCATCGTAGCCAGGGCATGCACCGCGGCCCGTTCGGAATAATGATCTTCTCCGAACGAGTGCCCGGGGCGCGAGGGCACCAGACGGGACGGCCAGCGGTCCGGCGCGCCGGTCACGGGTCCGGGCGGCCGCTACGTGGTGGAGCGCCCGCGGCGGGCTAGGGTGTCGACGGTGACGGCGGCGAGCAGGACGGCGGCGGTCCATATGTTGATGGCCGAAGCCCCCAGGCCGAGCAGTTGCAGGCCGTTGTAGATCACCGCGACGATGACCCCGCCGAGGACCGCGCCCAGCATCTTGCCGCGGCCGCCGAACAGGCTGACCCCGCCGATGACCGCGGCGGCGACCGCGAACAGGACGTTATTCCCGCCCGGGACGTTGGTGGAGACCGAGCCGAGGTAGGAGGCGTAGATGATGCCCATGATGCCCGCGGTCAGCCCGGCCAGCGTGAACGCGGTGACCCGGATCCGGCTCAGGTTGATCCCGGCCCGCCTGGCCGCCTCGGCGTTGCCGCCGATCGCGTAGACGTACCGGCCGAAACGGGTCCGGCCGAGCAGGAAACTCCAGGCGACGAACACCACCAGGATCAGCAGCACCACCCACGGCACGCCGCGCACCGGGACGGCGAGGCCGCGGTTGGTGTTGCCGATGAGCACGACGGCCACGCCCGCGATCGCCATCGCGGCGATCTTCAGGGCGGTCACGCTGGCGGGGGGCGCGGCGAGCTTGCTCGCCCGCCTGCGGGTGTCGCGGACGACGAACATCGCGCCGGCCAGCACCACGGCGGCCGCCATGACGATCCAGCCGGCCACCGGGCTCATGGTGCCGCCCTCGATGTCGAGCAGGACGTTGTTGTACAGCCTGAGGGTCCCGCCGCCGTTGGGCGAGGCCTGATCCATGATGTACAGCAGCAGGCCAAGCCCCAGCAGCTGGCCGGCCAGCGTGACCACGAAGGACGGCAGCCGGAGCCGGGTGATGATCACTCCCTGCAGGCCGCCGTACAATGCGGGGAAGGCCAGGCCGACCAGCACGGCGAGCGGCCACGGAGCAGGATTCGGCGGCACCAGCAGCCAGGCGGTGAAGGTCGCGCCGATCACGGAGGTGAACCCGATCGACAGGTCGATCTCGCCGAGCAGCAGCACGAACACCTCGGCCATGCCCAGCATCACGATCCACGCCGCCTGCGTCATCAGGTTGACCAGGTTGCCCGCCGACAGGAACAGCGAGCTGCGGGCCTGGAAGTAGATGACGATGGCGACCAGGCCGAGAATGACGGGCAGGGCGCCGCTCTCGCCGCCGCGGACCCGGGCCAGCCAGATCTTGGCGTACTCGCCCAGCGAGTCGGCGATGACCTCGGGAGCGGCGACCGCGGCGGTCTGGGCCGCGATCTCGTCGGCTTCGGCGGCGGCGGCGGCGTCGGACGGCGGCTCGTGAACTTCAGTGCTCACTCGGACTCCCCTGGTGACTGCTCGAAGCCGGCTCGGCAGCCAGCGCGGCGAGGCGCTTCGAGGTACCCGTGGTCATGAGGTCGACGATGGACTCGCTGTCGAACCGCGACTTCGGCCCGGTGGCGACCAGGTAGCCGAGCCGCAGCACCGCCACCTGGTCCGCGACGGCAAAGACATCGTTCAGGTTGTGCGAGATGAGGATCACCCCGATGCCCTGGCTGGCCAGCCGGCCGATGAGCTCAAGCACGTTGCGGGTCTGGGTGACGCCCAGGGCCGCCGTGGGCTCGTCCAGGATCACCATCTGGGCCTGGCGGAGCACGGCCTTGGCCACCGCGACCGACTGGCGCTGGCCGCCGGACAGCGACCCGACCGGCTGGCGGATCGAGCGGACCGACACCACCTTCAGGTCGGCCAGGGTCTGCTTGGCCGCTTTCTCCATCGAGATCTCGTCCAGTTGCCAGAACTTCATCAGCTCGCGGCCGAGGAACATGTTCTGCACGATGTCCAGGTTGTCGGCCAGCGCGAGGTCCTGGTAGACGGTGGCGATGCCGAGATCGGTGGCGTCCTTCGGGGAGTGCAGCCGGACCGCGCGGCCCCGCCAGAAGATCTCACCGTGATCCGGCGCCCAGATGCCGGAGATCGTCTTGATCAGCGTGCTCTTGCCTGCCCCGTTGTCGCCGACGATCGCGGTCACCTGACCGGGGGGAATGTCCAGGGTGATGCCGGACAGCGCGCGCACCGGGCCGAAGTTCTTGCCGACGTCGACGAGGCGCAGCAGCGGCTGGGACCCGTTGGCGTCCTGAGCGCCCACTTGGTCCCCGGCAGCAGTAGCTTGAGGCTCTTGGGTCTCGTGTGTCTGCGGGGGCTCGTTGGACTCAGGGGCGGACGCCCGGCCCGCGGTGGCGGGCCGGGCGTCGTCGGCGCTCGGGTTGGTCACCGGGCGCGCCTCCTTACGTTCAGCCAGCAGGTGCTCATAACGAGATGCCGGCGGTCTTGCAGGCGGCCGCGAAGGAGCCGACGCACAGCTGCGCGGCCTTCACGAACTGGTCCGCGATGACGGTCGAGGCCATGTTGGACGTAGTCACCCACTTCGGCGTGAGCAGCACCGACGGCACCGCGGTGCTGGTCTTGGAGTCGTTCGTCGTGCTGTTCACCAGGCTAGCAGGCGGGGTCTTGCCGGCCCGCACGTACATGGCCAGCGCGGTGGCGGCCTCCGCCTCCAGGTAGATCGGCTTGTAGACGGTGCCGCACTGGTAGCCGGACAGGACGTTCTGCAGCCCGACGGTGCTGGCGTCCTGGCCGGTGACCGGGAAGGTCTGGGCCTTGACGTGCAGCGTCTGCAGGTAGTGGATGATCGGGGCGGCATTCGCGTCGTTCGGCGTGAGGACGGAGTTGATGTTCTTGTGCGCGGTGAACTGCTGCTGGAATTCGGTCACCGCCACCGTCGGCGTCCATGTCCCGGCCGGCGTGCCCACCAAGGTGTAACTCTTGTCGGCGAAATGCGGCTGAAGCACCCCGAGGTAGCCCTGGGCGAACAGGGTGGCGTTGTTGTCGGTCGGGTCGCCCTTCATCACCAGCACGTTCGGCTTGGCGACGTGCCAGGCGGTGGCGCAGGACACGAACCCAGTGCCGATCATCTGGCCGACCACGACGTTGTTGAAGCTGACGTAGTACGAGCGGCTGCCGCCGAGGGTCAGCCGGTCGTAGTCGATGACGGCGACCCCGTGGGACTTCGCCAAGGACTCGATCTGCGCCCCGACGCCAGAGTCCAGCGGGTCCATGATGAGGACGCTGGCACCCTTGGTGATGGCCGTCTGGGCGTCGGAAAGCTCGGTGGCGTCACTGCCCTGCGCGTTCTGCACGGAGAACTGCGAGGACGAAAGACCCGCCAGCCCCAGCGCCGTGGTCAGGTAGGGGGCGTCGAATTCGGTGTACCGGGCCGAGGTCACGGTGTCCGGGAGGATGACGGCCACGTTGCCCTTGCCCGCGGAGGCGAGGGGCTTCAGCGCCGACAGCGCGGACATGGTCCGGTCGAACGAGCCCACCGAGATTGACGGCACCGTCGCCGCTGATGAGCTGGAGCTAGCGGAGGCACTGGTGCTGCCGCCGGTCGCGCTTGAGGACGAGGAACTGCTGCAGGCCGCAGCGGCGAGGCACAAAGCCAGCGACACTGACGTTGCAACAGCCCCTTTCCTGGCCACCCGAATCATTTAAACCACCTCGCGTCTTTTTAAAGGGAAGGGCCTCATCCAGGCATGCGGGATTTCCCGCGGGCCCGGCGGACGTCGCGGCCTTAGCGTCTTAACTAAGACCTTAGAGCGCCGGAAATTAACGTAGCCTTAACATCGGTGCCGGGTCGTGAAGATACCGTGAACGGAAATCGTGTCGTGCTCATTCTGATTCATGTTTGTCACCTGGGCGTTATTTATGCCGGTCACCCGGGCGCTTGCTCGGTCACTCGGGCGCCAGTTATTTCAAGCGGGCGCCGGCCCGGTCACTCAGGCGCCAGCCGGTAGCCGGCCCGCGGCTGGGTGAGGATGAGCGGCGCGCTGTCTTCCGCCTCGAGCTTAGCCCGCAGCCGCCGCACGTAGACGCGGAGGTACTCGGTCTCGGTCTCGTAGCCGTGGCCCCACACCCGGCGCAGCAGGTGAGCGTGGGTCAGCAGCTTGCCCCGGTTGACGGCGAGCTCGCGCAGCAGGGCGAACTCGGTCGGCGTCAGGTGCACCGGCTGCCCGCTGCGCCGCACCTGCTGCAGGGCCAGGTCGATGACGATATCGCCGACGACGATGACGGGAGGCGCCTGCTCGGTCGGAGCGGCGGGCCGGGTGCGGCGCAGCGTCGCGGTGATGCGCGCCAGCAGTTCCTCGATGCTGAACGGCTTGGTCATGTAGTCGTCGGCACCCATGTGCAAGGCCGTCACCTTGTCCCGCTCGCCGCCGCGGGCCGACACCACGATGATGGCGACCGGCGAGCGCTCGCGGATCTGGCGGCAGAGCTCGAAGCCATCGGCTTCGGGGAGCATCAGGTCCAGGAGGACGATGTCCGGGTCTTCGGTCTCGAGTAGCTGCAGCGCCCGCATGCCGTCCACCGACACGACGGTGTCGAAACCGCGCACGGCCAGGTTGGACCGGATCAGGTCCACGATGTTGGGATCGTCCTCCACCACCAGGGCGCAGGTCTTGCGGACGTCCTCGGTCATCGGTGTCATCCCTCGGCCCCCTGAGATCCCTTGGGTCGGACGGCGTCGAGGACTTCGGCCTCGACGGGCAGGTGCACGCTGAAACAGGTGCCCTTGCGCAGCGCGGTCAGCTCGAGCCGGCCGCCGTGCGCCTGCACGATTCCCTTCGCGATGGACAGGCCGAGCCCGGCTCCGGCGCTCTTGCGGTTACTCCCGCCGTTGCCCGACCCGTTGCCCGACGGGTAGCCCGATCCGTTGCTAGCGCTCGTACGTGGCCGGCCGGCTGGCTCGAACGACGCGGCGGCCAGTTCCGGCGGCATGCCCAGGCCGTCATCAAGCACGCTGACGGCCACCTCGGCCGGTCCGGCCACGGCGGTTACCTGCACCCGGGTCCCCGGCGGGTTGTGGCCGAACGCGTTGTTCAGCAGGTTCACGAAGACCTGCTCCATCCGGTCGTGGTCGGCCCACACCACCGGCAGGCTGGCGTCGCAGGTCAGCGTGACCGACGCCGCGTTGTCCGGCGGCAGGCAGGCGATCGCCGCCTCGAGCACCAGCCGGATGTCGCACCAGTCCCGCTGCAGGCGCATGAGGCCCGATTCGATCGCGGAGTAGTCGAGCAGGTCATCGACCAGCCGGCCGAGGCGCGCGGACTCGGCCGCGATCCGGTCCAGGAAGCGCTGCTGGGAGTCGCCGTCCCAGGTCACGTCCGGCTGCATCAGGCTCGACGCGTACCCCCTGATGGCCGTCAGCGGGGTCCGCAGCTCGTGGCTGAGCCGGGACAGGAAACCGCGCTGCAGCTCCCGCGACCGGCGCAGGGCCGCCGCCTCCTGGTGCGCGTGACCCGCCTCCTCGCGTTCGAGCGCGAGCCGAAGCGAGTTCGCCGCGTCCTCCATCAGCGCCGCCTCTTCCGGGGTGGGCGGCACGCGCCGCCAGGTGGCCAGCAGCACGGTGGGGCCGCCGGCCGCCATGAACGCCACCGCCCGGGCCCGGTGCCTGCGGCTGCTGCGCAGCTGCCGGGCCACGCCGTCCGGATGTGAGCTGGACAGCGCGTCTGCGGCCATCTCCTGCAGCGAGGGGGCGGCGGAGGCCGGGTCGGCGCCGAGCGGCCCGGCGTAGGCCCGCCAGCGGTTCGGCTGGCCTGCGGGCTGGGTGATCAGCGCGACTTCCTCGGCCTGCAGGCCGCGGCGCAGCGACTGGACCGCCATGACCAGGCCCTCGCCGACAAGAACCGGACCCGCCAGCGTCTCGAGCACCTCCCTGATCGTCTCGAGCACGCGGTTCCTCGTGGTCACCTGGTCCAGGAGGCGGTCTCGTTCTATCGCGTTGGCCGCGTAGCCCGCGTAGACGGTGACTAGATCGAGCTCGTCTCGCTGCGGCGCGCCGTGCTGCGTGCGGAAGACCGTGATCACGCCGCTGAGCCCGCTCGGCCCGAGCACCGGGACAGACCAGGAGCTGGCCACCTTGACGGTCTTGGCCAGATCGCGGAAGCTCCGCCAGGCCGCGCCGACGCGCACGTTGTCGGCGATGACCGGGCGCTCATCCGCCGCGGCCATACCCACCGGGCCACCGCCCGGCCCGAACGGGAGCCGGGCCCACGGCTCGAGCTGACCGGGCGTGAAGCCAAGCGACGCGGCGCAGAACAGGGTCCGGTCGCTGACCAGGTGAATGCACAGCCGCTCGCTGCTGAGTGCCGCACCGAGCGCGGACAAGATCAGGGACAGGCTCGACGACGGGTCCGCCGAGACCAGGCGGTCGGTGAGCCCGTGCAGCCTGGTGAGCTGGCGGCGCGCGGACGAGTCGATCTGCTGGCCGGACAGCAGCGCCACCACGTCATCGGGGTGCGTGTCGGCCGGACGCAGGTCGGCCACGATCCGGCCCTGGCGCAGCACCACGATGCGATCGGCGAGCCGGAACATCTGATCGATGTCGTGACAGGCGAGCAAGATCGTCGTACCTTGCTCTCGCAGGCCCATGATCAGCTCTTCTACCTGGGCTGATTCCTTCACGCCGAGCGATGCGGTCGGCTCGTCGAGGGCCAGCAGCCGCGGTTTGCTGCCCATGGCCCGGGCCACCGCCACCAGCTGGCGCTGCCCGCCGGACAGCGAGCGGACGCTGCGGGTGGTGTCCTTCAGCGGGATGCGCAGCTCTGCGAGCAGCGATGCGGCGGCCGCGTGGAAGCGGGTGTCCGACAGCAGGAGCCGCCGCGATTCCTTGCCGAGCAGGATGTTGGCCGCGACGTCCAGGTTGTCGCACAACGCCAGGTCCTGCCAGACGACGGCCACCCCTTGCCGGGCCGCGCCGGCCGGATCCGCCGGAACGCGCCTGCCGCCGAGGTAGATCTCTCCGCTCGCCGGGACCACGTCGCCGGCAATGCAGCGCACCAGGCTGGTCTTGCCCGCGCCGTTCTCGCCCGCCAGGGCGACAAGTTCGCCGCTCCGGACGCTCAGGTGGACGTCATCCAGGGCGCGAATGCGGCCGTAGCTGACACTGAGCCTGGACACCGTCAGCAGCGGCACCGACCCGGTCTGCGTCCCTGCCGCGGCGGCCGTGGCCGCTGGTGCGGCCGCGCCCGCTGGTGCTGCCGCCTCGGCGGCAGCGTCTCGGACGGAGTCTCGGACGGCGTCCCGGGCGGCGACGAGAGAACCGGTCATGCCGTCATTCTGTGGCCTCAATCGCGCGCTTGGCTACAAAGTTCGCCGACCATGCTGACCTGACCAGGGATTTTCATGACTTTTCAATGTTAAGGCCCGGATCGGACCACACACGCAGAGGCCCTCTGCTCTCGGAAGGCCAGGGGGAACGCCATCGGCAGCGTTACAGCCTGGACGCGGGGAGCCAGGCCGCGAGACTGCCACTACGGTAGGGATGCTGTGAGCGAAAGGAGCGGGCCGTGCTTGTCGCGTTTTCTGTGACGCCGCTTGGCACCGGGGAGGCCGTCGGCGAGGTGGTGGCCGAGGCGGTCCGGGTGGTGCGGGAGAGCGGGCTGCCGAACCAGACCGACGCCATGTTCACCACCATCGAAGGCGACTGGGACGAAACCATGGCGGTGGTCAAGCGGGCCGTGGACGCCGTCGCGGCCAGGGCGCCGCGGGTCAGCCTGGTGCTCAAGGCGGACATCCGGCCGGGCGTGACCGGAGCGCTCACGGCCAAGGTCGAAGCCGTGGAACGCTACCTTCAGGCCTGACCCACCCAGCCCGCGAAAGAAGTGCACCTCAGTGCACGCCGAGCAGGCGCAGCAGGGCCGTCGTGGCCGCGGCGGCGATGACGATGATCAGGAACGGGGCCTTGCGCCAGGCGAGCACGCCGCCGACCAGGACCCCGGCGGGGCGGGCGAGGCCAGAGAAACCGTGGCCTGCGGTCAGCGCGGTGGTGGCCACCAGGGCGGCGAGCAGGACCACGGCGGCGGCCTCGAGCAGCTTCCCGGCCCGGGGCGGGAAGCTGATCCGCGCGCGCAGCACCTGGCCGGACAGCCGGAACGCGTATGTTCCGGCGGCCAGGGTGGCCATGCCGACTACGACCAGCGTGCTGTCCTTCACCGGGCACCGACCGGGTACTCACCGGGTTTCTCACCGGTCTCAACCGTCGCGCCGGGCGGCTGTGCGCGGACCAGCAGGAGGACTGCGGCGAGGGCCAGCAGCACGGGCAGCCCGGCGGGCAGGAACGGCGTGGCGATCAGCGCGATGGCGGCCCCGGCCAGGGCGGCCCGCAGGGTCATCCGGTCGCGGAGTTCCGGAACGATCAGGGCCAGGATCACCGCCGGGAACATGGCGTCCAGGCCGAACGCATTGGTGTCATGGACCGCGGACCCGATCAGCGCGCCGAGGATCGCGCCGCCGGGCCAGCAGATCAGCACGCCGAGGCCGCAGGCCCAGTAGGCGGCGCGCTTGCGAGGGAGATCGTCCTGAGCGAGAGCGAAGACGACGCTCTCGTCGTTCATCAGGTGCGTGCCGGCCATCCGCCGCCAGCCACGGCCGGTCACGTCGGGCAGCACCAGGCCGTAAGGCAGGTGGCGGGCGTTCACCAGGAGCCCGGCCAGCGCCGCCGCGATCGGGTTACCGCCCGCCGCGACGATCCCGATGAACAGGAATTCCGAGGCGCCGGCCAGCACGAGCACGCTCTGCGCCGCGGGCACCCACAGCGGGAACCCGGAGGCGACCGCGATGGCCCCGTAGGACAGGCCGATGAACAACACGGCCAGGCAGGTTAGCCCGATGTCAACTAGCACAGCATCGCGCAGGACGCCGCGCCCTAGAGTTCTCCATATCGAACTCATGGAGTTTATTCTGAACACCAACCCGTTGTTCGTCAAATCGAACGGATGAACTTATATGACGAACATCCAGCCAGCAGCACAGCCCGCTGCGCACGCGAAGGCGCCGCTCGAGGTCATCGCGGCCTCGCTGCGGCGGGAGCGGCGCCGGTCCGGGCTGTCGCTCACCGAAGTCGCCCGCCGGGCCGGGATCGCCAAGTCCACGCTGTCCCAGCTGGAGTCGGGCACGGGCAATCCCAGCCTGGAGACGCTGTGGGCGATCTGCGTCGCGCTAGACGCGCCGTTCTCCCGGCTGCTCGACCCGCCCCGCCCGCACGTCCTCCTCATCCGGGCCGACGAGGGGCCGACGGTTTCCGCGGCCGAAGCCGACTACCAGGCCACGCTGCTCGCCGCCTGCCCGCCCGGCGCCCGCCGCGACGTCTACCGGATCCTGGCCGAGCCCGGGCACGCGCGCGCGTCCGAGCCGCACATGCCCGGCGTGGTGGAGCACGTCGTGATCGGCGCCGGCCGCGCCCTGGTCGGGGTGGCCGGCGAACCGGTGGAACTCGGCCCGGGCGACTACGTCTGCTACCCGGGCGACGTGCCGCACCTCTTCGAGGCGCTGGAACCGCGGACCCAGGCTGTGCTGGTATCTGAGCACACCTAGGTTTCCGCCGGGACCTGCTCGATCAGGGCGGCCAGGCCCGCTTCGTCGAGCAGGTCGGCGGGACGGACCGTCTGGTCGTGCGCCACGTAGTAGAACGCCGCCCGGACCGCCGCCACCGGCACCCCCGCCAGCGCCGCCCAGGCCAGGCGGTAAGCGGCTAGCTGAACGGAAACCGCGCGCCGTTCGGCCTCGGTCTTGGGCGGTTTGCCGGTCTTCCAGTCGACCACGTCGTGGCCGCCTTCGGGTGCGTCGGCGAACACGGCGTCGATCCGACCGCGGACGAGCCGGTCGCCGACGAGCGTCTCGAACGGCACCTCGACCGCCCGCGGCCAGCGATCGGCCCACTCGCTGTGCTCGAACCGGGACCGAAGTTCGGCGAGATCCCCCTCAGCAGACGTTTCGTCGCCTTCCGACCCGAACAGGTCGCTGTCGTCGATGAGCAGCTGCTGGCCGTACCGCCGCTCCAGCCACTGGTGGAAGGCCGTGCCCCGGCGCGCCTGCCGGGCCGGCGGCCGCGGCATGGGCCGGCGGACTTGCCGCGCTAGTTCGGCCGGGTCCCGGGCCAGCGACACCAGCGACGATACGGACAGCCGGGCGGGCAGCGCGACGTGGGTCGCGCCGTCGCCCCGGCGCTGCGCCCGCTCGGCGAGCAGCAGGTCAGCGTCGCGCTCCCAGGCCCCCACCAGAGCCTCGTCCGCCGGGCTCAAGGGGGGTTCCGGGGGGCTCGTCCCCCCCAAGGGGGGTCTGGGGGGATGGGTCCCCCCAGGATCGGGGGGGCCTTGGGGGGTCGTCCCCCCGGCTAGCACCGCCTCGACCATGGCCGCGGCCTCGCGGACCGCCTCGTAGCGGCGTCCCGCCGGGGTCGCCGGCCAGTCCGCCGCGTCCACCGTGGCGAGCAGCGGGTTCTCCGCGTCGGGCGCGGGCTCGGGCGCCCATACCGAGACCCGCGCCACGTCGGACCGGCGGACCTCGTCGAGGAAGGGCGACGGTCCCAGGCGGCAGGTGCCGCCCTCGCCCCACCAGTAGCCCGAACACCCCAGCCAGAACGCCGCCCGGGTGGCCGCGACGTACATCAGCCGGCGCTCCTCGGCCAGGTCCCGGGCCGCGCAGCCGTCAGCGAAGGCCTCCAGGGACGCGGCGTCGAGCCCGAGGAGTTCGGGCAGGTCGCCCGCGTCGCCGCGGAGGCCGAACGGGATCAGCCGGGCGTTGTCCGTCCACCGCGTGGACACCCGGGGCCGGGCCGGGAACACCTGCGACCGCTCCCCCAGCGCCAGGCCGGGCACGAACACGGCCGGCCACTGCAGGCCCTTGGCCGCGTGCACGGTCAGCAGCTTGACCGAGTCCGACTCCCCCACCCGCCCGGTCTCCAGCCCGAACTCCTCCTGCTGGGCCGCCGTCAGGTAGGCCAGGAACGCGCCGAGCGTCGGCTCGGCGCCCTCGCCGGCAAAGGCGTCCGCCACGTCGGTGAAGGCGTCGAGGTCGGCGCGCGCCGCGACCGGATCGACCCCGGGCCGCGCGGCGACCTCGATGTCCAGGCCGAGCACGCGCTCCGCCTCCGCGGTCAGGTCGGCGAGCGGCCGCCCGATGTGCGCGCGCAGCCGCCGCAGTTCGCCGGCCAGCGCGTGCATCCGCGTGTAGCCGACCCGCGAGTAGGCGCCGGGGTCACCCAGGTCATCGAGGGCCTCGACCAGGCTGCCGGTCTCAGCGGTCAGGTCGGTGATCGCCTCCGCCAGGGCGTCCGCGGGGTCATGCTCCGCGGCGCCCGCGGGGGGCGCCTGCGCAGGGGGCGTCGGCGCGGGGGGCTCCGGCGCGGGGGGCGTCCGGCGGTCGCCGTCGCCGCGCGCCAGCGCCCGGGCCCGGCGGCCGAGCGCCACCAGGTCACGCGGCCCGATCCGCCAGCGCGGCCCGGTGAGCAGCCGGGCCAGCGCGTCCGACGCGCCCGCGTCGTGCAGCACCCGCAGCGTCGCCACCACGTCCTGCACCTCGGGCACCACGAGCAGCCCGCCGAGGCCCACCACCTCCACCGGGATCCCGCGCGCCTCGATGGCCCGCCGCAGCGGCACGAACTGCGACCGCTTCCGACACAGCACCGCGATGTCCGACGGCCGCACCCCGGCCGTTCGCCGGTCCGGCCACGGCCGCCCGTCGGGCGCGCACCCGGGCTCGGTCGCGAGCAGCGCGGCGACCCGCGCGGCCACCCATTCGGCCTCGTCCAGGACCGTGTCCAGCAGGGCGCACGCCACCGCCCCCCGCTCGGACCGGTCCGGCGCGGACACCAGCCGGGGCACGTCGGGCGCCTCGTATCGCAGTTCCTCCTGGATGGCCGCCGCCGCGTCGAGCACCTGCGCGGAGTTGCGGAAGCTGGTCGACAGCTGCAGCACCGGGGCCGGCCCCGAGGGCGCCGACGCCCCGAACGGCCGCACCCGGGCGACCACCGGGAAGTCGGCGGTGAACCGCCGCAGGTTGCCCGCGCTCGCGCCGCGCCAGCCGTAGATGGACTGGCACGGGTCACCGACCGCGGTCACCGGATGCCCGCCGCCGAACAGCGCCTGCAGCAGCACGAGCTGGGCGTGGCTGGTGTCCTGGTACTCATCGAGCAGGACCACCTGGTAACGGGCGCGCTCGCCCGCCCCGACCTCCGGGTGCCTGCTGGCGATCCGCGCCGCGAGCGCCACCTGATCAGAATGGTCCAGCACCTCACGCGCGGCTTTGGCGGCCGCGTACCGGCTGACCAGCGGCAAAAGCTGCTCCCTGGCCCGCTGGGTACTGATTATCTTCCGAACGGACTGGGTTACCCGCCCCGGCAAGGCATTGGCCTCGGCGGTGAGCCAAAGGCCCACGGCGGTGACGTCTGCCGTGTCGCGCAAGTGCTCGGACAGGTCGCCGGCCAGTTCGAGCACGGCCGCGGTCACCGTCTGCGGGGTCCAGGTGATCTCATCCATCGGCCCGTCGTAGGCGGCCACGATTCCCGCCGCGAGCTGCCAGGACAGCGCGGGAGTGATCAGCCGCATGGACGGCTCGAGCCCCTCGCGCAGGGCGTTGTCGCTGACCAGCCGCCCCGCGTAGGCGTGATAGGTGCCGATCACCGGATCCCCGCCGAACGGGTCCTCGGTCCCGCCCGTGCCTGCCGCCCCTGTGCCTGCCGCCCCGGTGCCGGCCAGCCCGGTCCCGGCCAGCCCTGTGCCAGCCAACACTGGGCCCTCCAGGCCCGCCCGCCGCAGCCGTTCCAGCCGGGAGCGCACCCGGTCGGCGAACTCGGCCGCGGCCTTCCTGGTGAAGGTGAGCCCGAGCACCCGGTCCGGGCGGACCATCCCGTTGGCGACCAGCCAGACCAGCCGCGCCGCCATCGTCTCGCTCTTGCCCGAGCCCGCGCCCGCGATGACCGCCAGCGGGCCGAGCGGCGCCGAGATCACCGCCGCCTGCTCCGGCGTCGGCTCGGGCAGCCGGAGCAGCCGGGCCAGCTGAGCCGGCCCGATGGGGCCCGCCCCGTACCTGACTGTGCTCACAATGGCATTCCAGCAGAGACCACTGACATTCCGCGCCGGAACCGTCACACGAGGGACGGCGTTAACCGGGTAACGGGGATGGAGGCCGCCATGGAACGGGCCGAGCTCGATCAGGTCAACCGGGTGCTTGACCACGTGGTGAAGGATCATTTCCCGGCCGGCGCGGTGCGCCGAGCCGTGCTGCTGCAGCACGGCGACGATCCGGCGATCGAGCCGGGGCAGCTGCTGGTGCGGGTGTTCATCCCGGCGCCGGACGGGCCCGAGGACTACGAGCAGGCTCTCGCCGTTTGGCAGGACAATCACCAGGCGGGGATGGATGAGCTCCGGCGAGAGCTCTCGCTGCGGCTCCCTTCGGCCCGGCGGCTCGAGTTCACCTTCGAGGACTCCGGTGCCGCCACGCCGCGGATCGTGCTGCCGGACGACGGGTCGCTGGCTGCCGAGCAGATGTCCGGGCGCGAGATCGTGACGGCCGCGCTCGCGCTGCTGCGCGCCAACTACGTGTTCCCCGAGCTCGCCGGGCAGGCCGCCACCGCGATCGAGGCGAGGCTAGCCGCCGGCGAGTACGACCACCTGGACGAGATCACGCTCACCGATCTCGTCACCCGGCACCTACAGGAAGTCTGCGAGGACAAGCACCTGGCGCTGCGACTCGGCGGAGGGCCGCCACCCGGTCCTCCCCCGCGTCCTGAGCCGGAAGAACCCAAGGATTACGAGGCCAGACGGCTCGCCATGCGGCAGCGGGGGCGGCTGGACAACTTCGGCATCCGCCGGGTCGAGCGGCTGGACGGCAACGTCGGCTACCTCGACGTGCGCCGGGTGGCCGTCCCGGCCAACGCGGGCCCGGCCATCGCGGCGGCGATGGAGCTCCTCGCCGGAACCCACGCGCTCATCATCGACCTGCGGCACAACCACGGCGGCTCGCCGGAGGGCGTCGCCTTGTGGTGCAGCTACCTGGTCGAGGAACAACCCACTCATCTCAACGACATCTTCCACGCCGATACCGGTGAGACCCGGCAGTTCTGGGCCCTGCCCTACGTGCCGGGCACCCGCTACATCGACCGCCCGGTCTACGTGCTGACCAGCAGCCATACCTTCTCCGGCGGCGAGGACTTCTGCTACACGCTGCAGGCGCTCGGCCGCGCCGAGGTGATCGGCGAGACGACCGGCGGCGGCGCCCACCCGACCCGCCCGTTCCCGATCAGCGCCGCGGTGCACATCGCCATACCGTTCGCGCGCTCAATCAACCCGGTCACCGGGACGAACTGGCAGGGCACCGGCGTCGTGCCGGATGTCGCCGTGCCCGGAGCCGAGGCCTACGACGTCGCGTACGCCAGGGCCCTCACGCACGTGCTGACCATGGAGGACGTGCTCCCGCCCATCGCGGACGAGGCGCGCGACGCACTGGCCGCGCTCCCTGTCGCGGGGTCTAGTGTCACGGCGTCTGGTGTCACGGGCTCTGCGGTCGCTGGGTCTGGTGTCACGGGCTCTGGTGTCACGGGGTCACCTGCTCGCCCTCCGGGTTAACGGGGCAGCAGGAGGCGACCGGGCAGGTGCGGCAGCCGGGGTTCACCCTGGCCTCGAAGACGGGCCCGGCCATGCCGGCGGCGACCGTCTCTACCAGGTCCTTGGCCCAGCCCGGCTCGGGATCGTCGGCCAGCGCGCCCTGCCGCTGGACCTTGGCCCGCAGGGTCACGCCCGCCGCCTTGCCGACCTGGACGAGCTCCGCGCCGCCCGGCTCGGCCAGCCCGTACCGCTCGAACGCGCCAAGCAGCACCGCCAGCTGGTACACACCGAGCTGGGGATGCCGGCCGAGTTCGTCCTCGCGCGGCGCGCTGCCGCCGGTCTTGAGGTCGATGACGACCGCGCGGCCCTGGTCGTCGGCTTCCAGCCGGTCCACCCGGCCCGTGATCTCGACCTGGCCGATCCGGACCTTGAGCGCCTGCTCCACCGCGATCAGCTCGCGCGGGTTCTCGGCGTGCCAGTCAAGGAACCTGCGCACCATGCGCTCGGCCAGCGCGCGTTGCTTGGCGCTGTACCAGGCGCTGCCGAAATCGAGATGGTGCCAGATTTCATCGATGCGATCAGCCACGGCCCGTTCGGCCGCCCCTTCGGCAGCCAGTACGGCGGCCGCGTGAATGACGGTGCCCAGGTGGCGCAGGACATCTGTTCGTCCCGCGCCGACCGCCGACTCGAGCAGCCAGCGCAGCCCGCACCGGGTGAACGACTCGACCTGGGAGGGGGACAGCCGGACGGCTTCGCCGCCGGTCACGATCGGGCCGGCGTCGGACAGTTCGGTCAGCGCGTACCACTCTCGCGGGTGGGCCGCGCGGACTCCGGCGGCGGCCAGCCGGGCCAGCTGGGCCGCCGCGGCCTGCCGGACGGCCGGCGGGCGCGCGGTGTCGGCGGCGGCCCGGCGCAGGTCGGCGACCAGCGCGGGCATGGACAGCCAGCGGTGCCCCCCGTGCGCGTCGGCGACCCGCTCGACCGGTATGTCATCGCCCGCCAGCTCGGTCAGGAACCGCGACGGCCGCTGGTC
>WNFC01001646.1_pt1 | contig 24665 bp, 22 predicted proteins | sample 5400541 | NCBI WGS metagenome assembly WNFC01 (sample SAMN13153342, study PRJNA577476) | soil metagenome | isolation source: 120 cm saprolite under Douglas fir tree site 2 hole 2 replicate 1 | place: USA:California | collected 2015-04-18 | reverse complement strand
CGCGCTCCGCCGAGATAGACCTCGCGCACGCGCGCGTCGGCGGCGATCTCGTCCGGCGTGCCCTCGACCAGGATGCGGCCCGCCACCATCACGATGATCCGGCTCGCGAAGCGAAAGACGAGACCCATGTCGTGCTCGAGCGCGGCCGCATCGTGCATCGCGCCGCCTCGGCCGATCTGCTGAAGGATTCGGGCACGCTCGACCGGTTCGTCGGACTGCGCGTCAGCGCCGAGGTTTAGGTCGTAGGGTGGGCAAAGGCGGCCGAGGCGCTTCCGGCTTGGCACGAATGACGACCCGCCGTGCCCACGCGGTCAGCGCGGTCCGCGTGGGCACGGCGCGCATCGGAGTCCGTCTTGATGGCAATACGGTGCAGCGCGCCTTTGCCCACCCTACGACTGTCTGCTTGACGAGCCGCTGCAAGGACTCGCGCCCGATCATCGGACATCGGACTCGGTCCGGAAACCCAGCTAAGCTTGGCCCGGAGTTGCAGAACGCCAAATGCCAGGAGGACCTTCATGACTATCAAGGCCGCAGCAGCATTGGTCACGTTCGTCGGATTGGTGATGAACGCGCCCGCATCTGCGCAGGATCTTGGCCCGCAGTTCATGAAGTTCGCCGACGGCGTCTACGTCTACGTCGGAAAGAACTTCAAATCCAACACCGGCATCATTCTTACGCAGGACGGAGTGGTGCTGATCGACAGCGGCCATGAACCAACCGATTCACGCGCAGTCATGGACGCGGTCAAGAAGCTCACCCCGATGCCGGTGCGCTTCCTCATCGATACGGAGCCGCATCCCGATCATACGACCGGTCATTTTGTCTTCTCTCCGCCCGCGACCATCATCGCCGCGGCCGGAGCCGGCGAGTCGATGCGCAACCGCGAACGCCAGGTCCCGGACCGGATCGCAAAGCTCGCCGCCACGTCACCGGAGATGAAGACTGCGCTCGAAGGCTACAAGCTCATTCCGCCGCACGTCGAGTACAGCGAAAAGATGACATTGTATGTCGGCGAACGAACCCTCGAGCTGAGGTACATGAAGGGCGTTCACAGCGAAGCCGACACCGCCATCTGGCTGCCGAAAGAGCGCGTGCTGTTTTCGGCGTCCGCATTCGTGTCCCAGCAGATCAATATCTTCCGTCCGTTCGTCAATATTTCCGACATCCTGGCGGCCGGAAGCATGATGAAGGCGTTGAACCCGGAGCACGTGATTCCGGGCCATGGCCCTCCCACCACGGCAAAGTTGTTCGACGACGGCGAAAAGTATTATGCGCTCCTCGTCGAACGCGTTGCCGCCAAGGTGAAAGAAGGCAAGTCGCTCGAGGACATCACGAAAGAAGTAAAAATGCCCGAGTACGCAGGCTGGGGCAGCCAGGATCGCATGCCGACCAACATCGATGCGGCCTACAGGGCGGTGACCGCGAAGAAATAGCGAAACGAGCTCACCGCCGCCATCCGCCGCGTGATGGCGGAGGAGGGGACCGCGGTGATCCTGGTCGAGCAGCACGCCGAGATCGCACTCCCACTCACGCGCGACGTGATCGTGCTCGAACGCGGCGTCGTGGTCCACCGCGGGCCATCGGCCGCGCTCGCGGCCGATCAGGTGCTGCTCGATCGCCTCGTCGGCTTGAACGTCGCGTCCACTACCGCGACTTAGGGCGCGGACTCCGGTCGTCAAATGCCGGCGTGGGTGCGCCTGCGAGCGCCCGTTATCTTGCAGTCATACTCCACCTCCGGGGACGGAGGCGGGAGCCCGCCCATACCCATCGACCAGCGCACCGGTCGCCACGGCCTGATCAGCCAGTGATAGATGGCCAGCGTGATGACGCTGGCCAACAGCCAGATCAGCGCGATCTTCAACCACACAGGCAGCGCCAGCTGGAGGACCACGATGCCGAGCAGCAGCACTGGAACCTGGTGCACAATGTAGACGGGCAGCGTCGCCTCGCTCAGATAAGCCAAGGTTGGCGTTGTGGGCGGCTTGAGTCGCGCTGCAAAACCGAGCCCTGCGCCGATAGCGCCCCATGCGGTCAGCCCAACGAACAGGCGGCCGGCCACGGAGTTGGCGCACAGGGTCACGCCGACGGCGCCGAGCAGCATCAGCGCCAGCAAGCGCGGAGCCTCGGCACGCAAGCGCGTCTCGAAGCCGGGCCAAGCAGCGATCCCGCTGCCGATCGCAAAGCACAGCGCGAAATAGGCAAAGTTGGTCCAGTCCGTGTAGAGGTTTGGCAAGAACGGCCAGTAGCCGTTGAACGCCGCCAGCAATACCGCCATTGCAAGCGCGGGGACATAAACGGTCGGCGCCGCAGGCACGACGGTCCTGGGCGCGGATCGCGCAAGGTGCGCCACCACCGGCAGCAGCAAGACGGAGATCAGAAATAGATAGGCCAGGAACCAAAGATGCGACCACGTCACCTGATTCATTCGTGTCAGGTTGTGGGGAAAGAACTCAAAGAATCCGCTTTGTAGCGGCTGGGCCAGGCGGAACCCGTGAAATCCGACATCACGGCCATGGCTGAGCTCGATGTACTTGATGATGGACCCGAACAGCACGCTGCCGCCGAAAAGCGGCACCAGCAAGCGTTTCACCCGTCCGCGCATGAAGCGGCCGGGGCCGCGTTCGCGCAAGGCCGCCATGGCCGACCAGCCGGCGAGGACGAAGAACATCGACGTTGTTGTGATTCGCAGGAACTCGGACAGCGCGGAGGCGGTCGGTGACGGCACCGCGCTCTTGAGGTGATAGTTCGGCTCGGCGGCGAAGATCAGCAGCGCGTGACAAAGAATGAGGCCGCCACACATCAGGACTCGCAGCGCGTCGAGATCGGTACGCCGCGTCTCGATGGAGCGGGATGCCTTGGCGTGCCAATCGGCAGTCTTTCCCGACGCGGGCCCCTTTGACTGCAGGGGTATGCTTGGCGCCGGGGTCCGCAGTTCGGACTGCTCGCTCGTGATCGCTGCCTCACGCACGCACGCACCCCCCGCAGCACGCCGGGTGTTTGGCCCGGTTAACCTCGCCCAGCCAGGTATTTCACACTATGCCGTCCGAATTGTTAAGTACCTCCGTTGCGCGTCGGGGCGGTCCGGAATCCGATGTGCGGCCTCGATCAACTCGGCTGCGCATGACGCGGAGCAACCGTGGGCCACAATTTGGCACGGCTCGCGCCGCGAAGCAGAGGCCCGCGGCGCGGTTCGTGTGCGGTCGCCGGGCTATGACGCCAGCGTCATCACCGCGCTCTCGTACTTGCCGGCGCCCATGTCGTTGCTGGAAAAAATCTGGTGGCGCGCGATCCACTCGAAGGACTGCTCGTAGGCCTCCTTCGTGTAGGGCTCGAACACCAGCCGCTCGCCCGGACCCCAGCGGCGCGTATCCATCTGGGCGTGGTAGCGCACCGGGAATTCCTTCTTGTAGTAGTGCGTGTAGAGGTCCGGGCGCAGATCGATGTCGCGCTGCGCGCGCTTGAGCGCGCGGAAGAATTTGCGCAAGTCCTCCGGATCGGGATTTCCGGTGATCATGGTGGCGATCATGAAGGTCGTGTCGATGATCTTGCGGAAGCCGAGCTGCTCCGCGAAATAATACGGCCCGCTGAACAGCGCGGAGGCGGGCGCCTTGCGGTCGAGCAAGAGCTCCATGCGCTTGAACAGCATGCCGTCGGCGTACGACAGGTTGATCTTGTCGGCCGGCAGGTACTGCTCGAGCTGCTGGATGGTCGAATAGTGGCTGCCCGACTGGTAGCCGACCGAGATCGGCACGCCCGCCAGATCCTCGGGCGTCTTCACCGGCGACTCCGGCGGCACGAAGATGCCGGACGGCGACACCGAATAGACGTCGGCGTAGAGCTTGCCCTTGCCGGTCGAGGCCGCGACGTTCACGGTCCAGTGGCAGGCGCAGCTCACGTCCGAGGTGCGGCCCTTCTCGAACGACTGATAGGCGCCGACCTTGTTGCCCTGGTCGTGGATCTTGCCGTCGGTCTTCTGCACCAGCTCCTGGAAGATGTAGTCGAGCCCTTCATCCTTGAAGTAGCCCTTCTCCTCGGCGACCCACTCCTGCAGGCGGAAGTGCGGCTCGATGACGAATTTTCCCATGACGTCCTCCTTCTTAGTTTTCAGCAGCAGCCGCCGTTCGATTTGTGGGCGCGGCGGTGCTCGGCCAACCGAACTCGGGCTTGCCCGAGTTCGGCTCTATCATGCGCAAGTCGGGCAGGCCCGACTTGCGTGCGGCGCGCGCGGATCATCTTGACGTGGTCGTCCATCAGGCGTCGCGCGCCGGCGGCGTCGCGCATCTCGATGAGCGCGGCGAGCTCCTTGTGCACGCTGAGGATACGCCGCGCCACCGCCGGCGTCAGCGTCGTGTTGCGCGCCGGCCAGGACACGTTCTGCAGCGAGATGAACTGCACCACCAGCACGCGGTTGTGCGAGGCCTCCGCGATGGCGAGATGGAATTCGCGGCTCGAGCGCGTGTAGGCGTCGACGTCGTCGAGCTTGCTCTCGGCGTCGGCGAGGAGGCGCTTGAGCCGGGCGTGATCGGCCGCGGTCGCGTTCTCGGCCGCGAGCTCCGCCGTCATGCATTCGACCGCGCGCTGCGCGTCCAGAATCTCGCCGGCGCTCACGCCCGTAAGGTCGAGCTGCACCGCGAGCGCTTCCGCAAAGAGGCGCGGATTGCCGCGTGCGACGCGCGCGCCGCCGCCCTTGCCCATCTTGATCGCGGCGATGCCGAGCGCCTCGAGGGTGCGCAGCGCGTCGCGCGCCACGATGCGGCTCACGCCGTAGCGCGCCGCGAGGTCCTTCTCGGTGCCGAGGAAATCGCCGGGCTTGAGCCGCTTGGCGAAAAGGGCCTCGCGCACGTCGCTGACGATCTGGGAGGACAGAGAGGCCGAGCGGCCAGGGACGAAGCCATTGGCGGCGCTGGCAGAAATGGCGCCGACGTCGATGGCCGAGACGGGAAACGGCTTCATGGCATCCGGGGGCCGAGGCGGCTCAAAAGTCATAAAGATAATATCTTTTAAGTCGAGCCCGTCAAGCCGGCGGCGCGACGTTCTCACGCCTCGCCCGGCATGCAATCCTCGGGCGCGGAGACGGAGGGCACCATGAGTCATTGGACGCGCGGCCTGTCCTTGCTGGCGGCTCTGTACATCGCGGCGCCGGCGGCGGCGCAAACCTATCCGGCGCGGCCGATCACCATCGTGGTGCCGGCCTCGCCCGGCGGCGTGACCGACGTGCTCGGGCGCACGCTCGCGCGCCATCTCTCCGATGCCTGGGGCCAGCAGGTGATCGTCGAGAACAAGCCGGGCGCCAACAACCAGCTCGCCGCCGAATATACCGCGAAGGCCGCGCCCGACGGCTACACGCTCTTCATCGCGCCGGAAGTGACCTTCGTGGTCAATCCGAGTCTCTACGCAAGACTCGCCTACGATCCCGTGAAGGATTTCACGCCGATCACGGGTCTCGTGATCATCAACCACGCGCTCATCGTGCATCCGTCGGTGCCGGTCGCGAGCGTGAAGGACCTCATCGAGCTCGCGAAGAAGCGGCCCGGCGAGATCAACTACGGCACCTACGGGCTCGGATCGACCGGCCACCTCAACATGGCGCTGCTGGAGACGCTCGCGGGCGTGAAATTCGTGCCCATCCACTACAAGGGCGCCGCGCCGGCGCTCACCGACGTGGTCGCGGGCCACATCCAGATGATGTTCGTCAGCCTCGGCACCGCGATGGGCCAGTGGAAGGACGGCAAGGTCAAGCTGCTGGCGATCGGCGCAGGCAAGCGCCTCGCTGCGCTGCCCGAGGTGCCGACCGTCGCCGAGGGCGGATTGTCGGGCTACGAAGCGGTGTCGTGGTTCGGCCTCTTCGGACCGGCCGGGATGCCGCCCGACGTCGTCGCCAAGATCAACGGCGAGGTCCGCCGCATCTTTGCCGATCCGGAGGTGCGCCGCACGGTCATCGCGCCGCAGTTCTTCGAGACGATCACCGGCTCGCCCGAGCAATTGGCCGCCTATCTCAAGGCCGAGGGCGAGAAGTGGAGCAGGGTGATCCGCGACGCCAACATCAAGGCCGAGTAGGCCACGATGGCGGACAAGGAGAAGCTGCCCGACGATCTCGCAAAGCTGCGCGACAGCTATGTCGAGCTGTTCGGGGCATTGCCCGCGCTGCCCGCGGCGCGCTTCGCGTTTTCCGGCGACGTCGATCCCGAGGCGCTGCGCCTGATCGAGCGCTTGCGCGCGCACGCGTTCTATTCGGACGTGTTCGACGTCAAGACCACCAATCTGATCCTGTTCGGCATGCTGCTCATCGAGCACCACCCGGCCGCGCAGATGCACGCGCTCGCCGCCCGCCGCGCCGGCGCGAGCTGGCAGGAGCTTCACAAGGTGGTGGAGCTTGCCTCCGCCACCGGCGCGCTCGCGCCCGCCAATGCGGGCAGCGCGCTGCTCAAGGCGCTGCACGACAAGGAGGAGGCGCCGTAGGGTCGTGCTCGTAGCCCGGATGGAGCGAAGCGAAATCCGGGGACATCCTCGCGGACAAGCTTTCCCCGCATTCCGCTTCGCTCCATGCGGGCTACGGCACCCTACGCAAACCGCGGCAGCAGTGCGCGCGCGTTATCCCGTTCGATCTTCTGCCGGTCGGCAGGCGGGACGGCGAGCTCGCCGAGGATCGAGACCGCGACGCTCGGCGCCCAGAACGGAAAATCCGTGCCGAACAGGAGCTGCGACGTGCCCACCAGCTCACGGATGGCGTTGAACGGGATCGCATGATTGATGCCGGCGATGTCGTAGTAGAGCTTCTTGAGCTCCGGCAACACGCCGGTCGGCACGCGCGCCGACAGATCCTTGCGGTTCTTGGCGACGCTGGAAATGCGCGCGGCGAGCATCGGCAGCGCGCCGCCGCCATGGGAGAAGATGTAACGGATGTCGGCGCAGCGCGACAAAGTCCCGCCGAACAGCAGGCTCACGATCGCGCGCGTGGTGTCGAACGGGAATTCGATCATCGGCGGTGGAATGTCGGGCAGGATGTTCTCGAACGCCGGCGACTCGGTCGGATGGAAATAGACCACCGCCTTGCGCCGGTTGAGCTCGTCGAACACCGGCGCGAAGGCTTTGTCGCCCGGCCATTTGTCGCCGTAATTGGTCACGAGCCCGAAGCCGTCGACCTTGAGCACGTCGAGCGCGTATTCGATCTCCTTGAGCGAGGCCTCGACGTCGGGCAGGGGCAGGGCCGCGAAGATGCCGAAGCGGCCGCGATGGTCGCGCGCCATCTCGGCCGCGTATTCGTTCCAGTCGCGCGCGATCTTGCGCGTCGCCGCGATGTCGCCGAACCAGAGGCTGGGCGAGATCGAGACGATGGCGGCGGCGATGCCGTCGCGGTCCATCGCTTCGACCGACTGCGCCGGCGTCCATTGCGAGATGCGTGGGAAATGCACGTGCGTCGCGCGCCGGATGTGCTCGCCGGCGTCGGCCAGGTATTTCGGCGGATAGATGTGGTGGTGGGTGTCGATGCGGCCTGCGGCCATGGATTTATCCGAGCGCCGCGATGCCGGCCTGGGCGATCTGCTCGTCCTGGTGCGACTGCACGCCCGATACGCCGATCGCGCCGACGCATTCGTTCTGATGCATGATCGGCAGCGCTCCCTGGATGAGCAGGCCGGCCGGGAAATTGGCGAAGGCGGGCCGCTCCTTGACGCGATCCTCCCACACCTTCGTCGGCTGCCGCGTGAGCGCCGAGGTCAGCGCCTTGCCGGGCGCCACGCGCGCGGAGACCGACGGCGCGCCGTCCATGCGCTCGAGCGCGAGCGGCGTGCCGCTGTCATCGACGATCGCGATCGTGACTTTCCAGTTGTTCTTCTCCGCCTCGGCGACGCAGGCCGCCATCATCTTCTTCACGTCGGCCGACGTCAGGCAGGGCTTGGTACGCATGGGATCTCCACGATGTCGTCTGGTTGCGGGTCAGCAGCGGCGGAATTCCCGGCGCGGGCCGGCTTCGTTCTTGAACTGGACCATGTGTCGGCCGTCGGCGCTGAATTCGCCGAAATCGGTGTTGACGCTCTGCTTCTTGGTGTCCACCCAATAGACCGTCACCGTCGTCTCGCCGAACTCGTAGCGTTCGATCTTGAAATCGAACCTGGCGCGGTCGGAGCTGCGGATGGCGATCAGCGTGTTCCGGGTGAATTCCTCGCTGCCGCCGGCGGAACACCACTTTCCCGAAATGTCGTTGAACGACAGCGCCTGCGCGGGCGAGCAGGCCATGACGGCCGCGGCGGCGGCTGCCACGATGAATGCGCGACGAAATCTTTTGTCCATGGCTTCCCCCAGGCGCGTCAGCACACAAAGCGACCGCGCCGTCGTGACGGCGCGGTCGTTAGATACAAAACTTCGGCCGATGTGTCGATTGGCGGGCGTTGCGCATGCTCCGGCGAAGTGGACCGCGCAGGTCTGTGTTTGGCGCGCATGGTCCCTCCCTCGCGGAGGCGACTGTAATTGCTGCGGCGGCGGCAATGCACCGCCGACGATCAGGTCAGGCACACGATAGAAGAGGATCCGAGCGAGGCGCGACGGGCCTCAAGCCCGCCGAGATCCCCGTGTCTTCGTGGCCTCGCCGTCGACATATTCGCGCAGAGCCCGATTGATGCGCGTTTGATAGCCTTCATCGGATGTGGTGTGGCGCTTGAACCAGGCGACCACGTCGACGTCGAGCCGAAGGGTCAATTGCTGTTTGATGGGCCGATAGAAAAGGCCGCGCCTTGCGCCGGACCAGTCGAGGACTTCCGGTACATCCGACGTGTCGATCTCTTTTTCGGGCAAAGCCGCCAGCGATTTGAGCTCGGCTACTTGTGCTCGTGTCGGTCGTTTAGAAGGACCCTTCTTCATAAGCTTTCCTCTCGTGCGCGGTGGCCTTGCGAGCGCTGATAATGCGGCCAACGGCGTCGTCTGTGTGAGATCGGGCCTCAGGCCATGTGTGAATGACAAGAAGTGTTACCGGCCCGACAGTCCCGATCGTTTGCCACCGGTCGCCCCTTAGAATGCGGGTCCGGCTTCGACGCATGCAGTGGATCATCAAAGACCAACACGGCGGTCTCGAATGAGAGTCCGTGCTTGACGCGGTTCAGCCTCGCCTTGTCCGGGTCCCAGGTCCAGCGCAACGGTCGTCCTTTTGTAACTACAAATATGGCGTTACGCCAGCCGCGTCAAGGCGATTGTCGTCGGCTTTCCTCCCCGAACGAATGCGCGATATTTGACCAGATCAGGCCAGCAGCCCGCTCATCGGCGCGACATCGCGGCTGTCGGGGAAGATGCTGGTGGCGAGCGCCGCCTCGGGCACGCGCAGATGGTCCTTGAGCATGCCCTTGAGCACGGCGCGCAGGTCGGTGGTCGCCTTGAGGTCGCGCTTCTCGTGCAGGTCGGCGATCTTGAGGCCGGGCCAATCGGCGATCACGCGGCCGCCCTTGAGCGCGCCGCCGGCGAGCAGCGCGACCGTCCCGGTGCCATGGTCGGTGCCGTTGGTGCCGTTGATGCGCGCCGTGCGGCCGAACTCGGTGACGATGGCGACCACGGTCTCGCGCCACACTGGGCCGGTCGCGGTCTCGATCGCGGCGAGCGCGCCGTCGAGCGCGCCGAGCAGGTTCGACAGCCGGCCGTTGACGATGCCTTCGTCGATATGGGTGTCCCAGCCGTTGAAGGCGAGCGCGCCGACGCGCGGGCCGTCCGGGCGAGCGAGGAATTTCGCCGCCGTCCCGGCCGCGTCCGCGAAATAGGCGCGGACCTGCTCCATGAGGGGTTGCTGCTCGTTGATCGGTTGCGTGGCCGTCATCGCGTCCATGTTGCCGGCGCGCGCGATGTGGACGAGGCCGAGCCGGCCCTCGAGTGCGCGCGCGAGCGCGGGCTCGGTGTGCTGGTAGAGATCGATGAGCCGCGTGAGCGTATCCTCGCTCGCCGGCAGGAAGCGCCGCGGCGTCCATGACAGCACCGGAGCCGGACCGCGCACCACGAGCGGCGTCACCGGGCCGACCGCGAGCGTTCCCTTGCGGTCGACGCGCGCCTCGGGCTCGATCGCCGCGAACGCGCGATTGAGCCAGCCGCTCTCGGCGTTGCCGGGTTTCGGCAGTCCGCTTTCGAGCACGTCCTGCCCGTCGAAGTGCGAGCGCTCGCGATAGGGGGTCGCGGCCGCGTGCACGATGGCCGCGTGGCCGGCGGCGTAGAGCCGGTGCAGGTTCGGCATCGCGGGGTTGAGCGCGAAGAAGGAATCGAGCGGCCGCCCCGGAGTCTGGCCGGCGAGCGTGAACGCCCGCTCGCCGCGCAGCGCGACCCAGTCCGGATCGCCGACCGGCGCGACCGCGGCGAGGCCGTCGAGCCCGCCGCGCAGCACGATGACGAGCATGCGCGGGTCGCGGCCTTCGGCGCGCGCGAGTCTTGGCAGGAACGGCCAGGCGAACAGCACGCCGGACGTGGCGAGCAGTTCGCGGCGAGACGGAGCATGGAGATCGAGGGACATGCGTCACCTCCGATGGAATTCGGGGGCCATCAGCGCGATCGTCAGCGCCTGCTGGCGGCTCTCGGCGCGCGCCACCGCGCGCCGCGTTTCGGTCGAGGCGAGCGGTCCGAGCGCCGTCTCGATCAGCTGTTGCGGATCGGTGGTCGCAGCGGCGCGCTCGGCCATGCGCTCGGCGACGTCGAGCCGCTGCGCCATGCCGTCCATCCACGCGCTCTGCACGTCGGGGAAACCCTGTGGCGCCGGCGGCCGCCACATCGGCTCGCCCAGCATCGTGCGCGTGCGCAGAGAGCGCAGGATGCCGCCACCGTCGTTGCCGTCGAGCGCGCTGCCGACCGCCCGGCGCGATGCGATCAACCACTCGTTCGGCCGCTTGAGCTTGGTCAGCGGCGCCTCCCAGGTCTCCGGCGCCTCGATCAGCGCCTTGGCCATCTCCTTGAGGTCGCCCTCGCTCTTGAAGAACCGCAGGGTGAGCCGCTCGATCAGCGGGCGTGGCGGCTCGTCGGCGACGAAATGGCGGGCGAGCTTGCGCGAGACGTGCTCGGCGGTCGCCGGGTGGCGCGCGAGATCCGCGAGCACGGCGCGGCCCTGCTCGACGCCCGCCTGCGCATAGACCTTGCCGACCACCGTCTGCGGCCCGGGCTCGTGCATGCGCGGATTGAACACGAACTCGCCGCCATGCTCCGGATTGGTGGGCGCGGGCAGGATGGTCCAGCCGGTGAGGACCTTGGCGAAGGCGAGCACATCGTCCTGAGAATAGACCGTGCGCACGCCGAGCGTATGCAGCTCCAAAATCTCGCGCGCGAGGTTCTCGTTGAGCCCGGTGTTGTTGATCAGTCCGGCGACCGATTTCGGACCGATCGAGCGCTCGTTGTTGAGGTAGATCAGCATCGCGGAATGGCCTTCGGCCGCCGCGAGCATGTCGGCGAAGCGGCCGAGCACGTGCGGACGGATCGCCTCGCGCTCATAGCCGCCGGCCATGAACGGCACTTCGTTCGCCGATATGCAGAAATGATTGGACCAGAACCATACCAGCCGCTCGACGAAGCCGATCTCGGGCGTGCGCGACGCCGCAAACCGAGCCCTGACCTCGTTCTGGAAGATCTGCTGCTGGACGTTGGGCTGGTTGGGCTGCGCGTTGGCCGCCGCCTCGTTCGGCGCCGTTTGCATGGCGTTTGCCATGGCGCCGGCTTCGGTGCGTTCCTTTTCGGCGGCGCGCTTCGCGATCTCGTTCGCCTGGCGCTCCGCACGGAAATTGAAGGCGACCATCGAGGATTTGGTGCTGCTCATGAGGCGAGCGTCGACGATCTGCCCGGCGCCCGGCTTCTCGAGCTCGGCGAGCAGCGCAGCGCGGGGATCGGAGGCGATGGCGTCGATCGCGCCCGGCTTCGGGCCGAGGCCGAAGCGGTGGAGCGCGAGCGCAGCCTGGTATTTCGGGTCCGTGGACATGGGGGCGTGTCCAGTTTCTGATGCCGCGACAATGGTACAAACCCAGTCAACGTTCCGTCAGGTCAGCGTCAAAGCGATTCATCCGGCGGATGAGGCGCTTACCGCCCGTCATCCGGGGCGATTTCGGGTTCCTCGCCTGATTCGTGCGAAGCGGCGGCCAACGGATTGACTTGGCGTCGAAAAGCGACACTTGCTGACCCCCGAAACAGCGCCTCGCGTGCCGGGCGGAATGGGAGAGCGAAACGATGGCGCTTGGGCGCTGGACAAACCTGCTCTTCGCCGTTGCGGCCGCGCTTGCATCCGCTGTGACGCCAGCGGCGGCGCAAACCTATCCCGACAAGCCGATTCGTCTGATCGTGCCCGGCGCGCCGGGCGGGCCGACCGAACTTCCCGGCCGCATGGTCTCCCAGTTCCTGTCGAAGCTCGGACAACCGGTCGTGACCGAGCATCGTCCGGGTGCGGGCGGCGCGATCGGGGCGCGCGCCGTCGTCGCGGCCGCGCCGGACGGCTATACGCTCCTCATCGGCAATACCAGCGTGCTCGCGGTGATCCCGGCCGTGTCGGCGAGCGCGGGCTACGATCCGGCAAGACATCTCGCGCCGATCGCGAAATTTTCGGAGAGCTATCAGATCCTGGTGGTGCCGCCGTCCTCGCCGTTCAAGTCGGTACGCGATCTCGTCACCTACGCGAAGGCCAACCCGGGCAAGCTCAACATCGCGCATACCGGCGCCGGCGGCCTGCCGCATCTCACCGCCGAGCTGTTCAAGTCGAAAGCGGGCGTCGATCTCGTCGGCGTGCCCTACAAGAGCGGCGGCGAATCCGTCACCGCGGTGCTGGGCGAGCAGGTGCATCTGACGTTCGAGGGCATCACCATCCTGCTGCCGCTCATCCGCGAGGGCAAGCTGCGCGCGCTCGCCGTGACGAGCCGGACGCGCACGCCGCTCGCTCCCGATCTCCCGACCATGATCGAGGCGGGCGTGCCCGACTACGAGGTGACGACGTTCAACGGCGTGGTGGCGCCCGCCGGCACGCCGGCGAGCATCGTCGGCACGCTCAATGCCGCCATCAACGACGGCCTGCGGACCGCGGAGACGCAGGCGAGCATCGAGAAGCTCGGCGCGGTGGTGCAGGCCTTGTCGCCGGAGCAATTCGCAGGCTTCATCGCGGCGGAGACGTCAAAATGGTCCGACGTCGCGAAGAACGCCGGCATCAAGATCGACTGAGACCGGCACTAAAAAGGAGCGCCGCATGGCCAGGATCGTGTTCGGAGCAGGCACGTCGCACACGCCCATGCTGCTCGCCTCGGACGAGACGCTGCCGCGCTTTCAGGAGACCGACCGCAACATCAAGCATCGCGACAAGGAAGGCCGGCCCGTCACCTACGGCGACCTTCTGGAAAAGGCCGATCCGAAGATGGCCGCATTGGTGGCGCCCGAGCATCTCGTCGCGCGCCAGAACGTGGCGCGCACCGCGGCGAAGCGGCTGCGCCAGAGCATCGGCGCGGCGCGCCTCGATGCGCTGATCGTGTTCGGCGACGACCAGAACGAAAGCTATCTGGAGGATTGCCGCCCTGCCTTCGCCGTCTATTTCGGCGAAACCATTCGCAACAATGCGACGCAGCACCAGACCTACTCGCACTTTCCCGATTGGTACGTCAAGAACCGCCAGGGATTTTTCGAGCAGGCGGCGCCGCGCGACTATCCGGTGCATTCCGCGCTTGCCGTGCATCTCATCGAGACGCTGATGGATTCAGGATTCGACGTCGCGAGCTCGAAGCATCTGCCGGAAGGCGACGGCGAAGGGCACGCCATCGCCTATGTCCATCGCCACGTGCTCGACGCGGAACGGCCCGTGCCGGTGGTGCCGATCTTCCTCAACACCTACTTTCCGCCCAACCAGCCGCGGCCGAAGCGCTGCCATCAGTTCGGCAAGGCGGTGCGTCAGGCCGCGGAAGGATTTCCCGGTGATGCGCGTATCGGCGTTCTCGCCTCCGGCGGCCTGAGTCATTTTCTGGTGGATGAGGATTTCGACCGCGCCATCCTCAAGGCGATTGCCGACAAGGATGCCGGATTCCTGCAAAGCCTGCCGCGCAACAAGCTGAATGCCGGCAGCTCGGAAATCCTCAACTGGGTCGCGCTCGCCGGCGCGGTCGAGCATCTCGAGCTCGACTGGTTCGAATATGTGCCGGGCTATCGGACGCCGGCGGGCACCGGGACGGGGCTGAGCTTCGCGGCGTTGGCCTAGATTTACGCGTTGGCGCGTGTGCTTGTCGGCGAACCGGTATCCACTTCGCCGGGACACGCGCTAATAATCGTACACCACCGACACGCGAACGTTTCCTTCCGAGCGGATCACCTCGACCGATGCGGTCTCGCCGTGGCGGTGCACGGCGAGATCGACGCTGGCGTCGCGCAAGGTGAGATTGCGCAGCGTCACCGCGTCGAGGAACGGCGGCAGGTAGGGCTGGCGCAGGGAAATCTCGCCCTGGCGCGGGTCGAAGGTCAGGCCGAGGCACGCCTGCAGCAGCAGGAAGGGGGTTCCTGCCGCCCAGGCCTGCGGCGAGCACGCGACCGGATAGAGCGTCGGCCCCTGGCCGCGCCGGCGCTGGAAGCCGCAAAAAAGCTCGGGCAGGCGGCGCAGATCCATGTAGGTCGCGGCGTCGAACAGGCCCTTGAAGACCTGCGCGGCCGCCTTCTTGTGCCCGTAGCGCGCGAGACCGAGCGCGATCAGCGCATTGTCGTGCGGCCAGATCGAGCCGTTGTGATACGCCATCGGATTGTAGCGCCGCTCGGTGCTCGAGACCGTGCGAATGCCCCAGCCGGAGAAGAAATGCGGGCGCATCAATTCGGCGGCGACGACGGCTGCGCGCTCCGGCCGCGTGATGCCGGTGAAGAGCAGCTGTCCCGCATTCGACGTGCGCACCTTGCACGGCCGCTTCATTCCGTCGAGGGCGAGCGCGTAGGTGTTGATCTCGGGGCACCAGAACGCGGCATCGAACCGCTCCGCGAGCTTCTGCGCCTGGGTTTCGAGCTCGATCGCGAGGTACTGATTGCCGAGCCGCGCGGCGCAGCGCGCCGCCAAAAGCTTCGCGGCGTAGACGTAGCCCTGCACCTCGGCGAGCGCGATCGGCCCTTCGGCAAGCCTGCCGTCCTCGTGAAAGACGGCGTCGAAGGAATCCTTCCAGCCTTGATTGACCAGACCCTTCTCGTTGGTGCGCTGGTATTCGACGAAGCCGTCGCCGTCGCGATCCCCGCTCTTGTCGATCCAGGCGAGCGCCGCTTCGATGTTCGGCCACAACTGCGCGATCGTCTCGTCATCCCCGGTGCGCTCGGCGTAAAGGCCGGCCAGCAGCACGAACAGCGGCGTGGAATCGACGCTGCCATAATAGAGCTCGAAGGGCACCTCCTTGAGCGCGGCCATCTCGCCGCCGCGCATCTCGTGCAGGATCTTGCCCGGTTCCGCGTCCGCCTCCGCGTCGTAGTCGCGTGCCTGGAATGCGGCGAGCCGCCGGAGCACGCCGCGCGCGATCTCGGGATCGAGCGACAGCATCTGCATGGCCGTGATGAGGCCGTCGCGGCCGAACGTCGTCGAATACCAGGGGATGCCGGCGCACGGATAGACGCCTTGCGGCGTATCCGTCATCAGCATGTAGAGGTCGGCCATCGAGCGGCACAGCACCTCGTTGAAGATCTCGTGCGAGGTGTCGACCGTCGCGGCGCGGCGCGTCGCCGCCTTGAGGTCGCGGCGCGCCGCCACCATCGCCTTGAAGAACGGCAAGGATGTCGCGTGCTCCCGCGCGTTGCAGGCGATGACGACGAAGATCGAGACGCTCTGGGCGGGAGCAAGATCGAGCCGGTAGGTGGCGCTGCCGCGTTCGAGCTCGGTCGGGGCGGGGCCGAACAGGAGCGATGTCCGCCGCGTCTTCCCGTCGAGGCCCTCGTAGTCGAGGAGCACGCGGCCGGCGCCTTCGACGGCGCCATGGGCGACGCCGCGGCGTTCGCGCCTCAGCCCGCGCGCCTCGAAGATGTCGGCAAAGTCGCTCGCGAAGACGAGCGAGAGCGTGAAGCTCATCGGCCGGTCGCCGTAGTTGCGCACCGCGATCCGCTGGTAGGCATGATTGCGCCAGAGGAAGGTGGTGCGCACGATGTGGAGCGTGTCCTTCTGCAGGACGATGCGCTTGTCGAGATAGACGTCGGGATTGGTGAGATCGACGCTGAGCACCGAATTGTCGTCGCGCACGTTGAAGCCGAGCAGCAGCGGCGTCATGCCGTTGAGAAGAAGCTCGAAGCGCGAGAGGAAGCGCGTATCCGAATCGAACAGGCCGTCGGCGCCGCCCGCCGACGCGCCCACGTCGCCATGACTGTCGAACACCGCAAACGTGTCGCCGTGCTTGAGCACGCAGCGCGGACGGGTGGGCGACCCGGTCGCCGGAATGTAGAAGGGAACTTCCGGCAGGCCATCGCCTGTTTTCGACAGCGAGATGCGCGTGACGCTGCCGCGCGGCTTGCGCGCTTCCGCCTTGCGGTCGGCGGATCGTCCCGGGCGCGATTTCGGATCCAATGCGGTCGGCACGATTGCGTCCTTGCTGGTTCGTCGGCGGAGACCTTGGCATCCCTGCAGCGCGACTCGAGCAGGGCTGCTGACGCGATTCTACACCGTGGCTGTGGCGGAAAAGCGCTGTCCCGTGTTGTGCCGGCAATAAAGCAGACAAGGCGCCGGACCGCGGAAAGGTTCCCGGGGAGCGCGGGCGCGGAACCCGGATATCGGCTGCGGGTTAATGGTGGCGTCGGAGAAATGCGGGGTATTCCGCAGATCAACGGCATCGTGAAGACGCATCATGAACCGAGGCGGCGGGTCGGATCGCCAGGCGTCGTTGGACGCGCCGCAACATCCAGCCGCGCGCCCGGCGCCTTCCGCCGCGAGCCGGCGCGGCCTCGACTGGTTCGTCTTCTTTCTCGCCAACGCGCAGACCGGATTCGGGCCGTTCATCGCGGTCTACCTGACCCAGGAGAAATGGACGCAGGTCGACATCGGCCTCGCCCTCACGATCGGCGGGCTCGTATCCCTGGCCTGCCAGGTGCCGGGCGGCGCGCTCGTCGACGCCGCCCGCTCCGCGCGTCTGGTGGCGGCGATCGCCGTCATCGGCGTCAGCGTGAGCGCCCTTGCGATTGCGGCGTGGCCGGTATTCGTCTCGGTCATGGCTGCGCAGGTGCTGCATTCGGTGGCAAGCTCGGTGCTTGGCCCGGCCATCGCCGCCATCAGCCTCGGGCTCGTGGGATACCGCGCGCTCGGTGAGCGGTTCGGACGCAATGCCCGTTTCGCCTCGATCGGCAACGCCGTCGCCGCCGCCGCCATGGGCGCATGCGGATATTGGCTCTCGAGCTATGCGGTCTTCGTCGTCACCTTCGCGCTCGGGCTGCCGACTTTACTCGCCCTCTGGCACATCCGCGAACACGAGATCGATCCCGCGCGCGCCCATGGCGGCACGCCGCCGCGCACGGCCGAAAAGACCGACCTCGGACTTCGCATGCTGGCGCGCAATCGGGCGCTGCTCACCTTCGCGGGCTGCCTCGTGCTCTTCCATCTCGCCAACGCGGCCCTGCTCCCGCTGGTGGGAAGCGTCACGACGATGCGATCGAGCGACTGGGCGACCGTGCTGGTCGCCGTCTACATCGTCGTCCCGCAGGCGATCGTCGCGCTCGCCTCCCCGTGGGTGGGGCGGCATGCGCAACAATACGGGCGCCGTTGGCTGCTGGTCGCCGCCTTCGCCGCCCTGCCGGTCCGCGCGGTGTTCATCGCGTTCACGTCGGATCCCTACCTGCTGGTGGTGCTGCAGGCGCTCGACGGCATCTCGGCGGCCGCGCTCGGCGTGCTGGTGCCGCTCATCATCGCCGACACCACGCGCGGCACCGGACATTTCAACCTGGCGCAAGGGATCGTCGGCTGCGGGGTCGGCATCGGCGCCTCGCTCTCCACCACGCTCGCGGGATTCATCAGCGACCGCTTCGGCAGCGTCATGGCCTTCCTGGGCATGGCCGGCGTCGCGACGGTCGGCTTGCTGCTGGTCCTGGCATTGATGCCGGAGACGCGGCCGCAAACCGAGGAGGAAGCCGACGCCTAGCGCGTGTCCCGGCGAAGTGGACACCGGTTCGCCGACAAGGACATGCGCCAATGAATGTATCTAGAGCATGTCCCGATTCCGCAGGAACGGGACATGCTCTAGCGATCGCCCGGCGTCGGCTTGAGCGCGCGGTGGAGGGCAAGTAAAGTTCGCGCGTTGTCATTGTCTTACGGGAAATCCTGATGCGCGCCTGGAAGTGGGCTGTCGCCGTTGTTTTCGTCGCCGGCTTGGCGGGCTTGGTGGGCAGGGCTTCGGCCCAAGAACCGCGCTACGCGGCTGTCGACGCGAACAACGAGGGATCGTTGCAGGTCGTTTGGGACGCGTCGAAAGACGGGGCGAGTGAAAAGGCGGTCAGTGCGTGCAACCGGGTATCGAAGAGCTGCTCCGGCACCGCCTCATATACCAACGAGCCGAAGGACGTTTTCGCCTACATGTGCTGCACCCGGCCGCGCCTGGGATGCAGCATCGGCGTCGGCGAAGACCGCACGGCCGCGCTCGCCATGGTGCGCAAGACGTTCTCGGACGCGGGCTTTTCGCAATGCACCGTGAAGCAGTACCTGTCGGCCGAGAGCGGCAAAAGACTGAATTGACCCGTCACCGCGGCTGCGCCGCCAAATAAACGCCGAACGCGTCCCGGTGGACCGGGACGCGACGTGCGTTGGAAAGATTATTGGTGCTAGTGCAGGCTCTGCGCCTGCGAGCCTCCGACCGCGGCGAGCCGCGGACGCGGCACCTTCGCCTCCATCAGGTTGCGATAGGTGGCGAGGTAATCGTTCGCCATGCGTCGCGCCGTGAAGCGTTCCTCGAAGCGTTTGCGGATGGCCTCGCGCGAGAGCTGCGGCAGCCGGTCCACCGCGCCCGCCGCACCCGCCTCATCCTCCACGATGAACCCGGTCACCCCATCCTCGATGATCTCGGGAATGGCGCCGCGATTGAAGGCGATCACCGGCGTGCCGCACGCCATCGCCTCGATCGCCACCAGCCCGAAGGGCTCCGGCCAGTCGATCGGCATGAGGAGCGCGATCGCGCCGCTCAGGAATGGCGATTTCTCGGCGTCGCCGATCTCGCCGATATACTCGACATGGGGCTGCGCCATGAGCGGCCGGATTTGCTCCTCGAAATAGTCGCGATCGACGCGGTCGATCTTGGCCGCGATCTTGAGGGGAATTCCGCAATGTCCGGCAATGCGGATCGCGCGGTCGACGCCCTTCTCCGGCGAGATGCGCCCGAGACAGGCGAGATAGCTCGGCTCGATCGGACGCGGCGTGAGCAGATTGGCGGGAAGCCCGTGGTGAATGGTCCGCACCCATCCGGCCTGCGGCAGCGGCCGGCGCTGCGCGTTCGAGATGGAGACGACCGGCACGGAGGAGAATGCGGTGAAGAGGGGCTGGTGCTCGGGCAGATCGAGGCGCCCGTGAAGCGTGGTGAGAAAGGGCGTGGACTGCCGGGAAAACAGCGAAAACGGATAGTAGTCGAGGTGGAAGTGCAGGAAATCGAACTCATCCGTGCGCCGGCACACCGTCTCGAGCATCATGATGTGAAGCGCGTTGGGATCGCGAACCGCGCCGTCCAGCCGCAGCGCCCGAGGCCACATCGGAACGAGATTCGCCGACGTCGATGAATCACCGCTGGCGAACAAGGTGACCTCGTGGCCAAGCGCGACGAGTTCCTCTGTCAGCCAGGAAATCACCCGCTCGGTGCCGCCGTAAAGCTTGGGCGGAACGGCCTCGGTGAGGGGCGCAACCTGTGCAATGTGCATGCAAAGCACTCCTTTTTTGCGGGCCCGAGCGAGATGGCCGGGCCGTCGCGCTCAGTTTGGTACGGATTCTGCTAGGCCCAGGCGTGCCCCGCGCAGATAAGCGCAAGTTAAAACGGCTGGTGGGCGTCTGGTTCCCTCAGGCCTCGTCAACAATTCTGTATGGCTGATACGAAGGCCGGTTCCCTTGAAACCCAGACAAAGCTGAGGCGTTGGGAATCCGGTTGCCATACCGGCACGCGGGCATCAGACCCCAATACCAAGATCAGACCCCAATACCAAGAGACGTCAGTCGAACACCCGAGGGCGCAGGGGCTGCAGGGACCAGGGTTTTTTATGGATCAACTGAGCGGTTATGCGAATCGCCCGGTCGCCTTCATTTTTCGCTATGTGCGGCGGCGCGGGCTCCCCCATGCAATCATTCTGGCGGCGGTGCTCACCGCCGTCGGCTGTTCGGTTGCGACGCAATACGCGGTGAAATTCCTGGTCGACACGCTGGGCGGCACGCCGGGTGCCGCCGCGGGCGCGTGGATCGCCTTCACGTTCCTGGTTTCGCTGATCGCCGCGGACATGCTGTTGTGGCGCGTCGCGAGTTTCATCGCGAGCTACTCATTCGTCGGCGTCAGCGCGGACCTGCGGCGCGACCTGTTTCGGCACGTGACCGGCCACGCGCCGAGCTTCTTCGCCGACCGGATGCCCGGCATGCTGACGAGCCGCATCACCGCGACCGCCAACGCCGTCTACACCAGCGAAAACATGTTCGTTTGGAACGTGCTGCCGCCCTGCGCCGCGACCTTCACGGCCATTCTGTTCGTGGGCACCGTCGACATGACGATGGCGTCGGTGCTCACGCTCATTGCGGGCATCGTCGTCGTCACCATGTTCCGGCTCGCCGCGCTCGGGCGCCCGCTGCATCATGATTTCGCCGACAAGGCGGCGGCGGTCGACGGCGAGATGATCGACGTGATCGGCAACATGCCGATGGTGCGCGCATTTTGCGGCATCGGCCGCGAGCTGATGCGGTACGACGGCATCATCGATCGCGAGTCGGCGGCGCGGCGGCGCAGCCTTCTCTACCTCGAGCGGGTGCGGCTGTTTCACGCCGCCGTCACGGTGCTGCTCACGGTCGGGCTGCTCGCCTGGGCGCTCGTGCTCTGGCAGCGCGGCGCCGCCACCACGGGCGATGTGGTCCTCGTCTGCACGCTCGGACTGTCCGTGCTGCACGCGACGCGCGATCTCGCGGTGGCGCTGGTGGACGTGACGCAGCACATGGCGCGCCTGTCGGAGGCTCTCCTCACGCTGCTGCGGCCGCACGATCTGCGCGACCATCCCCAAGCGGCGCCCCTGGTGCAGCGCGGCGCGCGCCTTCAGTTCGAACGGGTCTCCTTCCGCTATCCCGACGGACGGCGCGTGTTCGACCGTTTCGATCTGGCGCTCAAGCCTGGCCAGCGCGTCGGCCTGGTCGGCAGCTCGGGCAGCGGCAAGTCGACCTTGTTCGCGCTGCTGCAGCGTTTCTATGACCTGCAGGGCGGACGCATCCTGCTCGATGGGCAGGACATCTCGCGCGTCACGCAGGACAGCCTGCGCGCCGTGATCTCGGTCGTGCCGCAGGACACTTCGCTCTTCCACCGCTCGATCGTCGAGAACATCCGGTATGGGCGGCCGGACGCGACCGACGACGAAGTCCTGGCGGCCGCCATGGCGGCGCGCTGCCATGATTTCATCCACCTGCTGCCCGAGGGCCTCGAGACCATCGTGGGCGACCGCGGCGTGAAGCTCTCGGGCGGGCAGCGCCAGCGCATCGCGATCGCGCGCGCGTTCCTCAAGGACGCGCCGCTCCTGCTGCTCGACGAGGCGACCTCGGCCCTCGACACCGAGTCCGAAGAGGCCATCCGCGCGGCACTTGGGCGCCTGATGCGCGGCCGCACCGTCATCGCGATCGCGCACCGCCTGTCGACCTTGCGCAGCTTCGATCGCATCGTCGTGCTCAAGGCGGGGAGGGTGCTGCAGGACGGCGCGCCCGACGTGCTGATGCGGCGCGACGGCCACTACCGCGAGCTCATCCTGCGCGAGGTGACGCATCTCGGACGGCATGCGGCGTGACGATGGACCGTAGCCCGCATGGAGCGAAGCGGAATGCGGGGAAAGCGTTCCACGGATAAGGGGTCCCCGGATTGCGCTTCGCTCCATCCGGGCTACGGATCAACGCTCAACTCCTGCAAAATCGCCCGACCCGCCGTCGCGGCGTTCTGGTTACCGCGGTTGACGAGGATGGCGACGCCGAGCTTGCGGCTCGGCGCCAGGCCCACATAGCCCGACGTGTTGTTGAGGCCGCCGTTCTTGTCGATGATGACGGGCTCGCCGTCGTGAATCTCCCAGGCGAATGCCTGCATGACCGACGGAGCCATCGCGATTACGCCGCGATAGGTGGCGGCGAGCGCCCGCTCGATCTCGGGCGCCCCGGCCTCGCCGAGACCCGCGGCCAGAAACGCGGCGAGATCGCGCGCCGAGGAGAAAATCTGCGTCGTGCCCGGCCAATGATAGTAGCCCTGCACGTTGCCGGGCGCGCCGATCGGGGCGCCGTTCTCGTCGTAGCCCTGCACGGCGCGCGCCAGCAGCTGCGGCGCGAGGCGGCCGCGCCCCTGCGGGCCGCGCAGCGGCAGCGACGTCGATGTCATGTGCAGCGGCTCGAGAACGCGCCTGCGCAACAGCTCGCCGATCGGCGCGCCGAGCCTGCGCTCGAGCGCGAGCTGCAGCAGGACGTAACCGGCGTGCGAATAGATGAACTGCTTGCCGGGCTGATGATCTGCGTCCGCGCGCCAGGCGTCGAGCGCGCGGATGAACTTTGCCAGCGTGAAAGATTCCTTCGGCCACGGCGGATGATCTTGCGGAAAGCTCAGGCCCGAGGTGTGGCTCGCAAGCTGCCCGAGGGTGATGCGGCGGATGTCGCCGCCGCGTCGCAGCTCGACGACGTGCTTCGCGACGGAATCGTCGAGCGAGATCTCGCCGCGCCCCACCGCCTGCATCAGGAGCGCGACGTCGAGCACCTTGCCGACGGACGCGAGATTGAACAGCGAGTCCGGCGTCACCGCCTGTGTCTTGGCGATGTCGGCCGATCCGTAGCTGAAGAACGCGTTCGCTCCTGCGATGCGGATCGCGACCGCGACGCCGCCCGAAGCGGACAGCATCGGCTGCACGTGACGCGCCACGATGCTTTCGATCGCGCGATCGTCCGCGCGCGACGGCGTCGCCTGGCACGTCACCAGTGCCAGCATGAGCATATGGGCGCCCGCGCGTTGCATGATGTGTGTCATCGCATTCGCAAATGCTCGACTCGGATTGCGGCCGGAGCTCGATTCGCGCGCCTCATGTGGTCGGCGATCGTGGCGGGATCAATTGCCGGTCCCGCAGCCGCCACCGGGAGAGCGTTTCCTCAGCCGTGAGGGGGGTCGTCGGCTTTTGCCGGTGAGACATCGTTTTCCACAAGAACCGACAGCGCTTGGCCCTGACGGCGGACCCGGCTGCTGCTTCGGCGGAAGTGTGAAAAACCAAAGCAATATGAGTAGTTTATTTGGGTCTTTCCCGGGTCCACCAGATATCGCCGGCGCGGGCCGCGCCTTCGGACGGAGGACTGTTCGATTTGTCTCCAGTGTGGCCGAAAAGCGACAGCCCTTTCGATGATTCCATGTTACCCCTGGCGGCGAAACTACAGGTGCAGGGGGTTTGCCATGAAGAAAATGCTTGGCGGCGGACATGCCGGTGAAGGTGGCGCCAGTCGCTCCGGTGTGGACGTGGACCGGCTTCTATATCGGCGCCCACGGCGGCGGCGGATGGTCTGACCCGAACTGGACCAGCGACTTCAACTGCGCCATTGGCACGCTCTGCGATAGCGGGGGCAGCAACATCAGCGGCTGGCTCGCCGGCGGCACGTTCGGCTATCGCTGGCAGTTCACCAACTGGGTGTTCGGCCTCGAGGCAACGCTGTCCGCCGCCGACATCAACGGCACCACCGGACCGTCCTGTACGTTCGGCGTCAACACCTGCCTCACCGGCTTTCCTGGCTTTACCAACATCGTCTACACGACCCGGCTGGCCAGTCAGTCGACCGCGACCGCACAGCTCGGCTTCACGTGGGATCATTCGCTGTTCTACGTGAAAGGCGGCTGGGCCGGCGGCACCGTCACACGCAACTCAGCCAGCCATACCGCTACTGGGGCCCAGATCTTTTCGACTGGCGACTTGAATCAGCGCTCCAGCGGCTGGACCGGCGGCATCGGCTGGGAATACCTGCTGACGCAGAACTTCAGCGTGGGCATCGAATACGACTACGTCCACCTGCCGGTTGGTGGCTTGGTGACCGCTGCCGCGCCAGGCGGGTTCACGGTCAACACAAGCTCCACAAACCTCAACGTCCACGAGGTGGTGGCCCGGATCAACTACCGCTTCGGCTGGCCGTACTAACAACGGTCGCCATCCAAATCCAAGCCCCGGGCAACCGCCCGGGGCTTTTTTGTTGGCGGCGCGGCGCCGCAGCTTGCCGAATAAGCAGTGCCCACCTTGGCGCGAATTATCCGGAATGTGGCCGAGAGGATACAGCCGGGTGGGTTGCTCCGTGCTAGCTTTAAACCGAATTGGCCAAACGTCACGGGCAGGGGGGATGTTCATGAAGAAATTCTTGGTGGGAAGTGCCGTCGCAGCGGTGCTGGCCCTGAGCGGTCCGGCCTTCGCGGCGGACATGCCGGTGAAGGTGGCGCCAGTCGCTCCGGTGTGGACGTGGACCGGCTTCTATATCGGCGCCCACGGCGGCGGCGGATGGTCTGACCCGAACTGGACCAGCGACTTCAACTGCGCCATTGGCACGCTCT
>WNFC01001489.1_pt1 | contig 24669 bp, 20 predicted proteins | sample 5400541 | NCBI WGS metagenome assembly WNFC01 (sample SAMN13153342, study PRJNA577476) | soil metagenome | isolation source: 120 cm saprolite under Douglas fir tree site 2 hole 2 replicate 1 | place: USA:California | collected 2015-04-18 | reverse complement strand
CCAAACGGTGTCCGCAGATCCCGCAGAAACCAGCAATTCACCCATGTGATGCCCACTTTCATCTCCTGGGCCACGCGATGACCACGCTTCAGGTTGCTGGTCCAGATCGATGCCGCGAGTCCGTACTTGGTGTCATTGGCCATCGCGATGGCTTCCTCTTCTGAATCAAAAGGCGCGATGTGGCATACAGGCCCAAAGATCTCTTCCTTCACGCATCGCGCCGATTCCGGCAGCCCAGTATAGATGGTTGGTTGCACGTAGAATCCTTGATCGCGATTGTCGCTAAACTTCGGAACCCCTCCGCCGGTTACGAGGGTAGCGCCTTCTTCGTTGGCCAGCCGGTAGTAGGAGAGTACCTTCTCGCGATGTTGCGCCGAAATCAGCGGGCCCAAATCAGTTTTCTCGTCGTGCGGCCAGCCTGGATGCAGGCTCTCGGCGTTCCGTTTCAGCGCTTCCACAAACGAACTGAAGATTTTGCGTTCCACGTACACGCGCTCGGCACACAAACAGACTTGCCCCGTATTCAGAAACACGGCGTCAGACAAGCCGCGTACAGCCTCTTCAAAGTTGCAATCGGCGAACACTAATGCCGCATTCTTCCCGCCGAGTTCAAATGAAACTGGCTTTACCGTGGGCGCCACGGACTTCATGATGGCTGCCCCGGTTCTCGATTCGCCAGTGAATGTGATCGCGTCCACGCCGGGATGCTGCGTCAAAAACTCCCCCGCGGATCCCGGTCCGAATCCGTGCACGACGTTATAGACGCCATTGGGAATTCCCGCATCCTGCATCGCCTCGGCAAGTAGCGTAGCTGTAGCGGGAGTCTCTTCCGAGGGCTTAACCACCACTGCGTTCCCGCACGCCAGCGCGGGTGCAACTTTCCAGGTGAGCAGCAAGAGTGGCAGGTTCCAGGGTGTGATGATGCCAATCACTCCCAGCGGCTTGCGCACAGCGTAGTTCAGAGCCGTTGTTCCGTCCGGAGTTTCCGTCTGAAAAGATTCCATTCCAGACATTTTCACAAGGTCGGCAAAGACGCGAAAATTTGCCACGGCGCGAGGAACGTCAAGCCTCGAAGCCAGAGAGACCGGTTTGCCCGTGTCCGCGATCTCAGCCTGCACGAAACAATCAAACCGTTTTTTAATCGCGTCTGCGACCCGGTGCAGTCGCGATGAGCGTTCGCGGATGCCAAGCTGCCCCCATTCTCCAAGCACCGCACCCCGCGCCGCGTGCACCGCCTCGTCGACATGAGCCTCGCCGGCTTCGGTGACGTTTGCGATGACCGTCCCGTCGGCGGGATTAACGTCGGCAAACTCGCGATTCCCGGACACGAATCGGCCATCGATATAGTTTTGGATTAGTTCCACGCGATCCCCAGGCGGGACTCGGCAATCGTAGCAGGACGATTGTAGGCGAAGCAATCGCGGTGCGCGAGTTTCAGTTCAGACGCTTTTCGAGATAACGACGTAATGCATCGTGCCAGGAAGGCATCGTGATTCCGAATGTTTGTAGGCTGGACTGCGACAGTACTGAATACTCGGGTCGAGCCGCTGGACGCGCCATCCCCAAACTGTTCACCGGCCGCACAGCCGAGTTGAGCCCTGCCTCGCGGATAATCTCCTCTGCAAACTCAAACCAAGTGCAGTCCCCTGTATTGGTCGCGTGCACAATTCCTTCCGCATTCTTCCGGCACAACTGAATAATGGCGCTCGCCAGGTCTACCGCATAGGTCGGGCAACCGCGCTGATCATTAACCACGTCAAGTGCGGGACGGCTTGCGGCCAGCTTTAAAATGGTATCGGGGAAACATTTGCCGCCGGAGCCAAATAGCCATGACGTTCTGACGATGCAGACGTTGGGCAGCACCTCCAGCAACTTGATCTCGGCCTCAGCTTTGCTGCGTCCATAAACGCTCAGCGGATTGCGTGCGTCACCGGTCTCGTACGGTGCCCTCTTCTTGCCGTCGAAGACGTAATCGGAGCTGAGGAACAACAACTGCGAGCCGGCCATCTTGGCCGCGGTCGCGAGATTTACCGCGCCGTCGCGGTTCACCGCAAAGGCCAGCTCTGGGTTTCTTTCGCACCCGTCCACATCTGTGTAAGCTGCAGCCAGCACGATCCAGTCGGGCCTTTGTTCCCGCACAAGCATCTTCAGCCGCTCCCCATCACGGATGTCTGCATCGCGCGAGCTGAGCCCGGTCACAACATCTCCGTGCCACTCGCGCATAAGAGCCTGGCCTAGCAGGCCAGAGGCGCCAAAAATTGTGACTCGCATCGGAATTTAATCGTAGGCTTCGGCGTCGCGGAAGGCCACGCCGCGCCGATCTTTGGCTGATACGATTGGTTCGCCATCCAGTTCCCAGTTGACCTTGAGATCGGGATCGTTCCAGGCGAGTGTTCGCTCGTCTTCTGGTGCGTAGAAATCAGTAGCCTTGTAGAGCGCGTGAGCCTTTTCCGAGAGCACGCGAAATCCGTGTGCAAATCCCGCGGGGATCCACAACATGCGTTTGTTCTCGCCGGATAATCGCACCGCTTCCCAGCGGCCAAAACTCGGAGAACTCCGGCGCAGATCGACGGCCACATCGAGAATTTCTCCTTCGGCCACGCGTACAAGTTTTCCTTGCGGATGCTTTATCTGATAATGCAAGCCGCGCAGAACATTGCGGGAGGAGCAGGAATGGTTATCCTGCACAAACTGTTCAGTGATTCCAATATCCGCCATCCTCTGCTGGTTGTAACTCTCAAAGAAAAAGCCGCGCTCATCTCCCAGCACTCGCGGTTCAAGAATGAATACACCGGGCAAGGAAGTCGAGATTTTCTTGATGGCATCCATCGCACGACGAATTGCTGGAGTTGCATTCATCAGAATACCTTCTCTCGCAAGAGTTGCAGCAGGTAAGCGCCGTAACTATTATTTCTCATCGCATTGCCCATTTTCTCGACCTGCTCGGCCGTGACATAACCGGAGCGAAGCGCGATCTCTTCGGGGCAAGCTACCATCAGGCCTTGCCTTTTTTCGATGGCTTGGATGTAGAGCGAAGCATCCATCAGGGACTCATGTGTACCCGTATCCAGCCAGGCCATGCCTCGTCCCATAACCACGACCTCCAATTGGCCGCGCTTCAAATAGGCCGTATTTACGTCGGTGATCTCCAGCTCTCCCCGCGCACTGGGCTTCAACGACTTCGCAATCGGCACGACCTGGTTGTCGTAAAAATAAAGTCCGGTAACCGCGTAACGCGATTTTGGCTGCCGGGGCTTTTCCTCGATGCTGAGAGCGCGCCCGGCGGCGTCGAACTCCACAACTCCGTAGCGTTCAGGATCGTGGACCGGATAGGCAAACACGCGTGCGCCTCGCGTGCTGGTTGCGGCTTCACGGAGATCCTTGGCCAGATCGTGTCCATAGAAAATATTGTCGCCCAGAATAAGGCCGCAAGGGTTATTCCCCAGAAACGCTTCACCCACTAAAAATGCCTGCGCGATTCCCTCTGGTTTGGGCTGCACCTGGTATTGCAACTGGATGCCAAACTGGTTTCCATCTCCTAGTAACGTCTCAAAGTTGTGCACATCCTCGCGAGTAGTAATAAGAAGGATGTCGCGAATCCCCGCCAGCATCAGCGTGCACAGCGGGTAATAGATCATTGGTTTGTTGTAAACCGGCAACAGGCTTTTTCCCATCGCATGCGTCGACGGATACAAACGAGTTCCCGCACCTCCTGCCAGAATGATTCCTTTATACCCAGCGCTGTTCGAGGCTTGTGTCATAAAGATTTTTTAACGCGGTTGCATTCAAGAACGGTAGTGCGTCTCAATCCACTGCCGGTAGCTGCCGCTGGTCACGTCGCGGACCCAGTCTTCGTTCTCCAGATACCAACGCACGGTCTTGCGCAGTCCGCTCTCAAATGTTTCCCGCGGTCTCCAGCCGAGTTCGCGTTCAATCTTACTTGCGTCCATGGCGTAACGCCGATCGTGCCCTGGACGGTCTTTCACGAAGGTGACAAGGCCCCGGCGCGAGGCGCCGCGGCGACCCGCTATTTCATCCACAATGTCGCATAGGGTCTCTACGATTTCTATGTTGCGCTTCTCGCAACAGGCGCCAATATTATAGGTCTCTCCCACTCTTCCCCGGTCCAGGACGATCGCAATCGCTTCGCAGTGATCCTCCACATAGAGCCAGTCGCGAACGTTCTGGCCATCCCCGTAAACCGGCAGCGGTTTGCACGCACGCGCGTTCAGGATCATCAGCGGGATTAACTTTTCCGGGAACTGAAATCGCCCATAATTGTTCGAGCAATTCGTGGTTAGAACCGGCAATCCATAAGTGTGGTGGTAGGCGCGCACGAAGTGATCCGAAGCTGCCTTTGACGCGGCGTACGGACTGTTGGGAGCGTAAGGCGTGGTTTCAGAAAATGCCGGATCCTCCGGCCCGAGCGAACCAAACACCTCGTCCGTGGACACGTGCAGAACGCGGAAGTTCGTTTTCTCCGCCTCATTCAGCCCCCCCCAATACGCGCGGACCTCTTCCAGTAGCGCAAAGGTCCCACCAACATTTGTGCGGATAAAATGATCGGGTCCGCGTATGGAACGATCTACGTGGCTTTCGGCGGCAAAATGCACAATAGCCCGCGGCCGGCGACGATCTAACAGTCTCCGTACCAAGTCGCGGTCGGCAATGTCTCCATGAACAAACTCATAGCGCCGCTCGTTTGCGATTGCTTCCAAGTTGTGCAGATTTCCCGCGTAGGTGAGTTTGTCCAGGTTCACAATTGAAGCTGGATCACGTTCCATCCGTTGCAAAATGAAATTAGACCCGATGAACCCTGCTCCGCCGGTGACGAGAATTGCGTTTTCCATGAATGATGGGTTCGTTGAAATTGCACGGTTTCGCCAGGCTCTGTTGTCTGGCTGCTTCAAGCAAATCTGAAACGAACCTTCAATTGTAAACAAAAAGGACGGGAATCCCGTCCTCTGTGGTGCATCTCGAACTTATTTTGACTGTTATCGTTTTTGTAACGATACGCCCACTTCTTTATCCTGCCTTCCGTTGTGCTGGCAATGCCTGGCCATGCACGCGCCCACTCGGTTTTTTCGCTGAAGGCTCATTCAGCTGAATGCCCATTGTTTCGAGATATTCCCGTTCGATTTCCGCCGCAATCCTGGGCCACTGATAATGTTCGCGGATGCGGCGCTTCGCGGCCAGTCCAGCAGCCTCGCGCACACTGGGATTCGCAATCAAGAATCGCAGGCGGTCAGCCAGGTCTGAGACGTTACCCCGCCGAAAAGTGAATCCAGCCTCGGCGACGACTTCACAATTCTCCGCCACATCGCTGCTGAGCACGCACAGCCCGGCGCCCATCGCATCCAGTAACGCCAGGGACAAACCTTCCAGATCGGAAGGCAAGACGAACATCATGGCATTGGTCAGCAACTCATCCAGTGCTTCGCCTGAAACCCAATCCAATATTTTAACCCGATCGCTGGCATGGGTCCGCAACTGGCGCGAGTAATCGTCGCAATAGCTCGACGCCCCTGCCATGACCAGCTTTATGTCGGTGTTCAGTCTCTCATAGGCTTCGATCAGGAGATGGCAGCCTTTTTCCGGAGAGAATCTTCCCAAAAAAAGAATGTATTCTCCGGGTTCAAGGCCCCACTGAAGGATCTTGTCAGGAAGGCATCTGTTGCGGAGCACTCCGCCATTGGGTACGTAGGACGTGTTCACTCCGTAGCCCTCCCTGTAGTGATTCTGCAGTACTTGGGAAACTACCATTGTGCGAGTGGGCAAACGCACTGCAGCCCGCTCCCCAAGCCGTAGGACAGCCGAGGCTATCCGCCCCCATTTCTTGCGCTGCCAGTCCAGACCCTGGACGGTGACCACGGTTTTCTTTCCGACGAGACGCGGAATAAACGAAAATAGCGCCGGTCCTAAAGCGTGGTAGTGTACTACGTCACAGGGTTGCGTAAGAACGTGGAGGGTGCTAAAAAACGTGTGCAGCAACGTTTCCAGATGCTTGGACCGGATTGTTGGCAGGCGAATGACATGCATGCCGTTATGTTGTTTCCCCGGTGGAGTGAAGTAAGTCCTGCAGTATGCTGTGACATGATGTCCCATTCCCGCCAATAGCGTGCCAACTTCTTCGTAATAGGACTCGATGCCGCTGTACTTCGCAACCACGCCCCGCCCGCCTATGAACGCGACCCGAAGCGGTTGTTTCGTGAGCGCCACCGGACTTCTATCCCCGACGGAAGTCCGCTCGACGTTAATCCGCCTCGCCGTGAATGACGGAGGCCTGCGTAGCTTCGCCAGCCGCTCATACAGGCCAATTAATGCCTCGTAATGCGCCTCCGGTCTGTACCGGTGACGTACTTGCTGTTGACCCGCCCGGCCCATTCTGTCCGCGAGTTCGGGTTGTGAGCTGAGAAACTGGATAGCCGATGTAAGCTGTTCCACGTCTCCAGTCCTGTAGAGCAATCCGGTTTTGCCTTCTTGCACCAGTTCCCGTCGCGAACCCAGGTCGGTGGCCACCACGGTTCGAGCTTCCGCATAGGATTCAAGGATTGTCTTGCCCAACGTTTCATAGGCATGCGATGGCAGCACGGTGAAGCGAGAGCTGGCAATCGCGCGTTCCAGATCCGTTCCCCGCAGGTATCCCGCGAATTCGACGTTTTGCAATCCAAGTGTGACGGTCAGTTGCTGCAATCGGCCGCGCTCCGGCCCGTCCCCCGCAACCACTAGTCGAAGATCAGGGAGTCGTTGCATGGCATGCAGCAAGTCCGACACCCCCTTTTCTGCGGACAACCGCCCGAAGTAAAGGAGCGGGGCGTTTTGCGCCCTTTGTTCCGCAACCGGCTTAATCGCTTGAAAATGGGGAAGGACCTCGAACTTAGCCGGATCCCAGCCATGCTCTACAAATTTGTCGCGCACAAATTGGCTCGGTGCAAGGAAGCAGTCCACACATTTCCGGTAGGTGCCAAGCCATTTGTGGACGTATGCCTCCGCAACCAAGGTCATTGACGCTCCCCGGCCGGGATAGCAATTCTCTTTCAGCGCGTGCCAGAATTCTCCCCCTGTGCAGGCCTCGCACGCTTCGCCACGCGATACCAGGTTGTAGCTGGGACACAGCACCTTGAAGTCGTTCAGGTGATAAACCACGGGAACTTTCTGCGCCTTCAGCTCCCATAAAATCGATGGAGACAGATGGTGATAGATATTGCGAACATGGGCAACGTCGGGTTGGAATTCGGCGATCATTGCCCGAATCCGTCGCTGGGCTTGGCGTGAATAAATAGCCTGCGCAAACAGCTTCACTTTATGAAACCATCCGTTTGGCTTCTTGAAGTCGGTGTGCGGCATGAAATGGCGGTCATACAGAGTGGGCTGTCCTCGGGGGTCGGCCATGGAAAACAGCGCCGTCTCATGACCTTTGGAGCGCAGAAGTTCCATAGCCTCGAACAGGTAAACTTCGGTTCCGCTGAAGGGATAGTTATATTTGTTGCAAAATAAAATTCTCATGGGAAAGGCTCCAATCCTCGATGGCGAACTGCTGGGTTGCGACTAGTTGCAGGAACAAGCGGCCAAAGCGAGCCAGGTTTTTCCTGCGACTGAAGTTGTGAAGAACTTGCGCCCGCGCGGCGTGCCGGATCCAGTCCATGCGGCTTACAGCGTTTCGATCCTCCCCGCGTATCCTTTCCTCAAGGAAAAGAATCCTCGCCACGAAGTCATTCATTGCCCCGGGAGCGTAAAGGAAACCCGTTTTCCCGGGAATGACAAGCTCAGGGATGCCTGTAATAGCAGGCGCGAGCACGATTTTGCCTCTCGCCATCGCCTCCATCAGGACGAGCGGAATTCCTTCACTGCGGCTGGTAAGCACCACCACATCGGCGCGCCCGTAGAGCGTATCCATCTGCCGTCGGGCCACGAGGCCGAGCAGAGTCAGCCGTTCTTGCAGGCAGTTTTGCCGGATGAGCAATTCCAGGCTTTGCCGCTCCGGTCCCTCTCCGGCAATCGCACACTCAAAGTCGAGTCCGCAGTTGCGCAATCGGGCACAGGCACGAACCAGGAATGCGTGATCTTTCACCGCATGCAGCCGTCCTACAGCCAGCAGAGTGAAAGAGTGGCGTGTGCGACAGGCAGTCTGAGGACGGAGAAATTCTGCGCGTGCCGGTACATCGGCGCCCAGTCGCGACACTACGATCTTTCCCCGGCGTGTTGCGGGAAAGTGCTGCAGAATGTAGCGGCGGTTGTACTCGGAGATGGTTACGCAAAACCGGCAGTTCTTCAGCTTCGTATCGAGATAAGCGCCGTCGACCAGCAAGTCCGAGCCGTGCAGGGTCAAGCTAAAACCCACCCCCAACAACCGGGCAGCCACCATTGCTATCCATGAACCGAAATAGCCGTGATGTACGTGGATGTGATCCACCTCGTGATCTTGCAGCGTCACGGCGTAATACACGCCCAGACAGGTGTGCAACAGGGCTCTCAGTCGACGGTTAAGTGGTTCTCTGCCACCCAGGAGCACCCGCGCCACCAGGTCGCCCACCCGCTCCCATCGCCGTACTGCCAGCGCAAGGGCGCGGAGAACAATTAGCGGTCGAAACCTCTGCAGGCAGAGAACTTCGGCCGTATCCTCCGCGGTTGGCGGCGACTGCTGTGGCTTCGCACGCGGATTTCGCACACTCCCCGCAATGACACGCACTCCCCGAAGCCGCAGCTCCTGGATTTCTTCACCCACATATGGCTCTACGGGTACGGGAAATTCGTTAGCGAGATAGGCGACCGTTAACACCGAGTCGGAGAGTAAGGGGGTTTTAAAGGAAGAGATTCAGGAAATGGAATTGCAACCGGCACGGCGCCTCTGCGCTGCCAGCATTCCAGCCATGGTAAACAGAAGCCCATTCACGAACTGGTAGTTCATCACCACGACCGCGGCATTCACCCAATAAACCCCCAGCAACACGGGCCACATGGAATGAAATTGGTAATTCAGAAAGCCCTCGCGTTCGGCCCGCGGAACGGGGAATCGCCCCAGCCGGAAAATCTCCCACATCAGCCACGCGTACAGTGCCAGGCCCACCATGCCGTGTTCCACCAGGAGTTCGAGGTAGGTATTATGCGGATATAATTCTCTTTCTTTATAGCCGCTGACGTGCCGAGCTAACTCGGAGGGCATCTGATTCACCCCCCAGCCAGCGAACGGTTTTTCCAGGAACATCTGCCATCCCCCGGCATAGACCGCCTGCCGGAAATCGAGAGGACCGGATTCGTGCAGCCGGTCGGTAAGAGCGCGCCGCTGATCGTCGAAGCTCAAGGCAACCAGTAGGCCCAGAGTTCCCACGATCGACACGGCGATGCAGATACGCCGCAGCCCTGGATTGCGCGTGCGGAAAATCAAAATCCCGATGCTGACTGCGAATGAGAGCCAGACAGCGCGGGTCATCGTCGCCAGAATTGCGATTGGAAGGGAAGCCAGTAGCACAGCAGCTTTTAGTCCGCGTATTCTTCCGCGCAGAAACGAGTGTAGGGCCAACACACCAAGCAAATTTAAAGAAACCCCGTTCGCCACCGCCTGCAGCAAGGGTCCTCGCGCCCGGTCGGCATGATAGCCCAGGTTTTCATCCAGAATGAAGCGTGGAAAGATTAGTGACTTTGCGCCCACCAAAAACGCAATCGAGGTGAAGCAGAGATAGGCGAGCACCACAAGTGCAAACAGCTCGAATTGCCGGAGGCGCCGTTCCTCAAGAAATACAAGCGCCGCCAGGTGGAACAGGGCGAACGGCACAATGAATTTCGCCGCGAGCAGACACCAGGTTCGGTTGTCGAAGGGCTGCTGCGCAACGCTGGCTACCGCCAAAAATGTCAAACCGATCATCGGCCACGTCGCTCGCTCCACCGCCAGCAAACGCTGCCGCGTTACAACCGCTCGCCCGCTCACTCCCAGAACCAACAACACGAATGCAACTCGATCGATCTCATAGAAGGGAACATCGGGATGGCGTAACAGCATGGCTGCCAGGGCTGCGAGAAGCAGCGCAGCTGGCGCAATCATCAGGCCCTGCAGCGAGCGCAGGCCCATCCAAACGCCACGCCAGGCTGCCTCGCCGGCCCAGCCGACAGATGGCGGCATCCGCGATGGACGCGAGGACATCAGTCTCCACTCCCGCGCAATACTTCCCAAACCGTCTTCAGCAAAATCCTCAAGTCCAACCCCAGGCTCCAGCGATGGATGTATTCCAGGTCCAGATTCATCCCAGCCTGGAATGATGGGTCCCGCCGCGCCGTTACTTGCCAAAGCCCCGTTATCCCTGGTGTCACATCCAAGCGCGGCAGGTGCTCAATCGTATAGGCGGAAAAATCATCTAAGGGGTGGGGCCGCGGTCCTACCAGGCTCATTTCTCCTTTCAGCACATTCAAGAGTTGTGGAAGTTCGTCCAAACTGTAGCGGCGCAGGAATCGTCCAATCCATGTGATTCGGGGATCCTTTGTGATTTTGAAGGTTGGTCCCTGCCTCTGATTTCGCTCTCGCAGCCCCTTCTTCAAGGCGTCAGCATCCTTTACCATGGTGCGAAATTTGTAGCAGCGAAACGATCTACCTTTGCGTCCGGCGCGCAGCGCCGCATAGAGCACCGGCCCGGCCGAATTCAGTTTGATTAGAATTGCGATCAGGGCAAGCGTTGGCGTCAGTACGACCAGGGCCGCCAGGGCAGCCACAAGATCGAGCGCGCGTTTCAGGAGCAATCCCGCTACGGGTAATCGTTCTTTATGCAGCGAAATCAGCGGAATGCCGCCAATCCGTTCCGTTTCTCGCGCCGCCTCGCAACCAAACAGATCGGGCGCTAGCTTCACGTCCAGACGCAGCTGCTGGGCTGCGCGCAGTACACGCAGGGTCAAGTCACGATCGTGCGGCGCGGCCAGAATTACTTCGTCCACGAATCCCGTGCGCGCCAACTGGGCCAGATGGATCGTACGTCCAACTATTCCCTTTCCTAGCGGCTTCCGGTCGTCCAGAAAACCGCAAAACACGCGCTCCATCTCAGGATGCGTTTCCAGGTACTTCGCTATTCGGCGTCCAACTCCGCTCGCTCCTACGATCAGGACATTCCGCGCGCCGCGGTCGGCGAGTAGTCCGCGCTGATGACTCTCCGCCCAGCGTCCGGGCCGTAAAGCCCCAAGGAGGCGAAGTGCAGCGGGGTCGGCTGGCTGAGCTTTCGACCGGTAGGCGAAAGCCGCTCCTGGGATCAACCGCGCAGCCGGCTCGATTCCCTGAGATTTCCGCGGATTATGTAAGGAAGGAGAAAACACGTCAAACCAAGTCCAACTCGTACCCTCGAATCTCAATCGCCAGCGAGCGCTGAATCGACTCGATTGAGATCACGAGCTTTCCCTTTTCATGTTGCAACAGCACTCCCTCCAACCCGTGCAGAGAGCCGCCCCGGATCCGCACGCGCTGTCCAATGTGAGCGAACGGATGCAGAGAAAACAGCACCTTCTTTTGCAAAAGTAATTGCAGATGCTCAATCTGGGTTGGCGGAACTGGTATAACAATTCCTCCGAAGGTTACAAAGCCCAGCAGACCCGCGGTCTGCAACACCGCCTGCCGCGACTCGAGCGACTGATCGATATGCACGAACGCATATCCAGGAAACAGTGGAATCGTGACCACCTTCTGCCGATCACTCCAGCCGTGGCGTTCGGTCCGCAGCGGGAGGTACACTTCGAAGCTCTTGTGGTTAAGCTGCGCGGCGACTTTTTTCTCGAAGCGGTACCGTGTTTGAACCGCAAACCATTGCGGCAAGTTTCCCCCTAAAGCCACCTGCGGCTGGTTTTGCGTCCAGCGATCATCCGCCGCTGCGATCCCATAGCTACCGCTCATTGAGTCCCATCGCCATTTTCGTTCTCTTTCGCACAACCTGTCAGTTCTTGCAAACAGCAGTAGTTGCGGAAGTAACACGGTTTCGTTACAACAGACTTCCAATAATTGGAGCGTATCCGCGTTGCCTTCGCTTTTACTTGCTTCGGTGCCTATAGCCGTCGATAAATCCGCTCCGGAACAGGAAACGTTCTTTCACTCAGCACGGTTCCGAGAATTCGAGACTGCGTGCTTTCCAGCGTCTCTTTGATTTTGCGGGCAGTCGCTCTCCGCGTGTTATGAGCTTCAAGAACGAGAATGATTCCATCTGCCAGTTGCCCTAAAAGGGCACTCTCGCTCGATGCCCCCGCCACAGGACCGTGGATCACGACATAATCAAAGTTATTTTGTAGTTCCGCCAAGATTGAGCGCCAATACCGGCCCGTCCCCGGATCCCGGCAGAGTTCGCGGAGTCCCGACTGTGGCACGCGCCACAAGTTGATCGCGAGTTGAGTAGACCAGGACCTGATTCCAGCGCTTCCCGAACGCGGGGATTGAATCTGCACTTGGGCAGTCTCAGGCTGCCCCGCATTTCGGCTGACGATCGCAATTTCGGCAGATGTCTCCAAAGCCAGGGCACGTCCCACTTGGTCGCAGATAGGACCCACATCGGTGTGCGGCTCCGCTGCGCAGAATACGACTTGTTTCACCGCTTGCGCTCGATGAGTGAAAAATACCCGCCGAACCAAGCCCCGAATCTGTTCCCGCGCAAAGTTTTCCGGATTCCAATTCCAATCGTGAGGCTCGCCAAAGACCTCAGCCTGCGCTCGCTCGGTTACGTGCGCTGCTGACCCCATCAGTCCAGACCTTGGCAGTACGTTCGCGTTCATGCTCATCTGTATCTCCTTCAGGCGGACAATCGCCTGTCGATTTCAATCGGTAGCGAGGCCAACACGGGAATTTCTAAACAAGCCATGACCTCTTCTGGCGTCCGCAGTGCCGGATCTAGATAGTCAGCTGCGAATGCTGCGGCCGTGCCCGCCATTAGGGCGCCAACGAAGCCCACGATTACGACCGTTGTGGCGGGCCACACCGGCAGCGCCGGCACGACTGGCTGCTCGGCGATGGCCACATCGACGATGCCGCCTTCGTCCAGCGCATCTCCCATCCGGGCTACCTCCCGCTTTTTCACATAGAGGAGGTAGTTTTCTTCCGCCGCCTTTTCACTGCTCGTCAGGTCATCCTGCGTGATCGCCTCTTCCCCTAGTTGGCGAGCTAAGGTGCGGTATTCGGCCAAATGCGCACTCGTCGTCGCTTCCCGCGCTCTTAATCCCTTCATCTCAACCCGTGCCTTCTGCAGTTCAGCCTTGGCCCAGGCGTAGTTCGCGTCCTGGTCCGTCGTTTCGTCGCGTACGGGAGCCAGACTCTCGGCTGCGATAGCAGCCTTCGCCTGGAAGACCTGCCTTTCCACTTCTTGCACCAGCCGGTGGCTCGGCTCAAACTTGGTGAGTAGCTGAGTCCTCTTTAACTCGAGATCCAACAGGCTCGCCTTCAACGTCCGCAATAGTTCCGGATTGTCCGCTGTGCGAACCTGGGTTACGGTTCGTTCCGGCAACTTCGCTAACTGCTCATCAAGTTCTTGAACTCGACGCGCAGTGTCCGACATCTCGACCTGCGTCTTCCGGTAATCCGCATCCGTCTCGTCCAGGCGGTGCAACACCAGATCGCGCTGCTGTCCAGCCATTACCACGCCATGTCTGTCCGTAAACTCAATCAATTTTCCTTTGGCCTCCTCCAGTTGCCGTCGCGCCTCTTCGGTCTGCAGATTGAAGAAGCGAAGCTGCCCGGTTGGCCGACTGACTTCCATATGCTTTTCCAGGTAGATGCCAGTCAAGGACTGCAGGACTTGTGCGGCCATTTGCGGGTCCGGCGAGTCATAACTCAGCGCAATCACATTTGTCTTCTTGATGGGCTCGACTCTCAGCCGGCCGGCGAGTTTCTTCGCGGCTCGTTCCATGCGCGCCGCTGGCCGTTCGTGGGGGCGGAGCCACCGCAACCAGTCATGATCCGCCAAATCGTTGGCCTGTACTACGCGGCGCAGAACGTCGTTGTCCTTCAACAGTTCCACTTCCGAATTCAATTCTTCTTCATTCACCTCCACCCGCGAAAAATCGGGAGGAGCATTCTGTTGCGCGGTTACAGGGGGGTCGGCACGACCGCGGCGGACCAACACACGTGCGTGGGCGCGGTACGTAGCGCCCGTGAACGCATAGACAATAGCCAACCCGAAAACCAACCCCCATACGCAAACAAAGAACGTCCCCTGCCGAAACAACACCGCTGCCAGCTCGCGGAGCGTTGGCGATGCGGGCTCTTCTGCTTTGCGCGCTGGATCTTGATCTGGCATGCGGACTGTCTGTCGCCGATTAGAATTGTGAAGAGCTCACGTACATACTTAGGGAGGGTTTGCTGAGAAAACGCTCGATTTTAGAAACAGAATTTTGGGGAACGAACACCAGGTCACCCGGGTGCAACAGGGAGACTTCGCTCAGTCTTTTCTCCTTCAGCATCTTCTTCAGGTTGAAAACCCGCGCCTCTACTAAATCGTCATTGACACGCCGGAATAGAAGAACCTGGGAGTGTCTTGCCTCGTGAGTAAAGCCACCTGCGATCTCTACCGCCTCAATAACGGTGGTGTCTCCTCGCAACTCGTACTTGCCGGGCTTTCCCACTTCTCCGCCCGCAACAAAGTAAGGGTGCTCAAACTCCTTCAATGCCACTGCCACTTGCGGCTCGTGCAGATATCCGGTATACGCTTTCCGGACAGCAAGCCGGAACTCCTCCAGCGTTAGCCCTTGGGCGAGCACTGTCCCCGCATCCTTCAGGGCGACATAACCGTCGGGTTGAATTGTGAGCGTCTGATCGAACTCTGGTGACAGCGTGAAACTCAACGTCACCACATCGCTGCGGTTGAGCCGGTAAAGCGGACGGCGTCCTCCGAGCTGGAGGTTTCCCATGCCGTCCGCTTCTCCGGTTTCTGCGACCGCCATTCCTGTGCTTCCCAGCCGAATCCTGGTTTGGCCGGTTGGAGAAGACTCTAACGTTGTTCCCAGGTGCTGCTGCTCTCTGTTCTCCTCCTGGGCGGATGCGGCTACGCAAAGCTGCAACATCAAAACGCCCATCCCCGCAACTCTTGTCCAGCCAACGAAGGGCTTCATTGTGCGCGATGGGCTCTGTTTTCCTGGATTCCGAGTGCCGCTCAGCTTCCCCGGCTCTCTTTGTGCAAGGTATCTCCATGCGGATTTCACGGCAAGACATGGGAAGTGTTGTCTACGAACGTAGTCATGCCGGATTCGTGCGGGCAACTGCGCCCAACCCAGTAGTACCGCGGGTATTCCACCTCACTGGCCTGCTGCGATAGGGGCGCAAGACTGTTCCCTCACAGGCTACCTACCAAAGTAGACTTGCATGTTCATCGAGTCACATGATGCGCAGAGAATGAAGACCCGAAAGTACGGAATAACGCCGCATTACTAGAATGTTCTGACCGACCTTCTTTTAGGATTCCCGCAGGCCAGGCAGATTTTCCACAGCGCTCAAGCCCTTTGTCCCGATTTGAAAGCCCCGCACAAATTATGTGACATGTTTCCTTGAGTACTTCTCGCTGTACCCCTAAGATCACATTTACTACTGGATACCGTTTCGTTTCGGAGCCCTGGTTCATGAATCTGTCCTCAGCCGCGCCTACGTCCGCGATCGCGGTCCTCGTCGCCGACTCCAACCGGATGCAGGCGCAGCTGCTTATTAGTGCCTTGCGCCGGCGCTCAGAGTTTCACATCTCCACTTGTATGGTAGATGTGGGCTCGATTCTTCGCGCGGTCGCTTCCACTCCTGCCAACGTGGTTGTGCTTTCGCTGAATCACTCAGTCGAAGTCGCTGCCCAGATGACGGCCATGCGCCGCATTCATCTTTCTCATCCCGCAATCGCAAAGGTTCTCCTGGTTGAGTCCTACGATCGCGAACTCGTGGTAAGCGCTTTCCGCTCGGGTGCCCACGGGATTTTCTGCATTTCCGACACTCACTTCCGGTTACTTTGCAGGTGCATCCAACGGGTCGCCGACGGTCAGATCTGGGCCAACACAGAACAGATGACTTTCCTGGTCGACCTGATCTCCGGTGTGCCTTCGCTGCGGGTTCTTAATTCCCGCGGCCGGCAGATGCTTACCCCGCGCGAGGAACAGGTGGTCGCCCTCGTCGCCGAAGGCTTGAGCAATCGCGACACCGCCCGGGAACTGAGCCTTAGCGAGCACACCGTAAAAAAATACCTGTTCCGCATCTTCGATAAGCTGGGCATCTCGTCCCGCGTCGAACTCGTTCTCTACGCTGTCAACCACGGCGCTCCCCTCCAGGCCGAATGGCTTGCCGGCATGAGTCGTCCGACAGCGGACTCCTGAGGGATTCGAAGACCAACGCAAGGGGTATTTGAAAACCTACGCCCGCGCCTGTATAAATCTGGGGACGGAACCGTCGTGCCTGAAGATTCCTCTAACCCCGGCTCCAATCCTCAGCCACGCAGCCCCACTATTGTCGCTGCGGGCCTGCTGCTCGCGGCGCTTTCGCTAGTCGTTCTTTATACCGATCGGGGAGCGTTCCTGAGTCCGGTGGCGTTGGTCGTGATCGCTGCAATTGGCGTAGCTGCGTTGCTCTTGCAACTTCGGCTGCGTCCGGGTCTATCTTCTTCAGTTCGAGCTTCTTCTCGAGGTCCACTTTGGCTCAGCGCTCTAGGGGTCATTTTGGCCTTAGGGGCTTTGTTTGCCGATGTGCTTCACTTCAGCGCACCACTTATGCAGATCGCCGCGCTGGCCGCTGTCGTATCCTTTTCGGTCAGCGGCGTCATCCTCCTCAACTCCCTACGCAAACCTCGCGCGTGACCCCGGAAGCCGGACACCTCATCAAGGCTTGAACTCCACCGCCACGGTTGTGTTCACTACCACCGGCTTGCCGTCAACAAGGTAAGGCTCAAAACGCCACCAGCGCAGGGCCTCCATCGCAGCCTTAGCCAGGACGTCGGGACCATTCAGCGCGTGTATATCCACCACGGATCCATCGCGCCCCACCACCAAATCCAGAGCGATCACCCCTTGCAGTTTTGCGCCGCGCCCCGCCGCGGGATACTCAGGATCCACGCGGTGAGTTACCAACTTTTCCATGACCTCGGCTGGAACATGGACCTGGGGCCGCTGCGCCTCGACTAGATTTTCGTTCTTCTGCAGATTAGACTCCAGATCTCTCCACCCGCGATGCCAGCGCCACCACAACCCTGCCGGCAAAATCGCAACCGATAGCAAGAATATCCATGCCCGGCTGCGGTGCCGATGGGCAGGAGGCTGCGCGCCTCCCGATCCCCCAATATCGGAACCTGCGCCGCTCTCTATCGCGACCGGGCGTACTCCGCGCTCCGGTTCCACCCTTACCTCTCCGGCCCAATCGCGAATCCCTGCCTGCTGCTCCACCGATAGCCCGAAAAATTCCATTCCTGATTGCAGTCTGTCGTGATGCCGCACCAGCGCTCGCGCACGCAAGGGTTCAGCCGCCAGCGGCAGCAGAATCTCAACTCCCACCGTCTCACCCGGCAACAGTTCTCCCGCCAGAACCGCGGACACACCTCCCTCGCCAAGGTTCACCGAGCGCCCGGGCAAAGTATCTGGGATGCCCGAACGCAGCACAGTCACATCCATGGGGGCCTGCACGCGGTAGCGCTGCCCGCGCCGCCGCGACGGTTGATCCCAATCTCGTTCCCGTGCCGCACCAACCATGCGAAGTCCTGTTCAAGCCACCAGTTAATTGCCACCACCGCGATCTCCGCGGCCTTTCTCAGCGTCCTCCGCGATTAAGGTTCTTGTTACCAGTTCCATCAGCCCGCCAAAGCTCTACAATCTCGCTCCCGTTCGCGACCAGCACCACGCTTGCCATACCAATGAACAATCCGTGTTCTACAACCCCAGGCATATCGCTGAGCTGCCGCGCCAGCCTATCTGCATCCCAAATCTGTTCGAAGCGGCAATCAAGTATGTGATTGTTCTCGTCGGTCAAGTATGGCCTGCCTTCCGCCTCACGGCGCACACTCACTTTCGCGCCGAGTGCCTCAATCTTTTTTACCACCACCGCTTGCGCGAATTTGATCACTTCCACCGGCAGCGGGAACCTTCCCAGCACCGGAACTCTTTTGGTCGCGTCGGCCACAATCACCAACTGCTTTGTCGCCGAGGCCACGATCTTTTCCCTGAGCAGCGCCCCGCCCCCGCCTTTTATCAACCGCAATTCGGGATCGATCTCATCGGCACCATCTACGGTCACGTCGATCTCCTGACATTCATCCAGCGTAGTGAGTGGAATCCCCAGACTCGCTGCCTGCTCGCGCGAACGCACTGAACTAGGAATTCCCCTGACACGCAGCCCGTTCTTGACCGCATCGCCCAGCAGTTGAATAAAGTACGCCGCTGTCGACCCCGTGCCCAGGCCAACGATTTGACCATCCCTCACAAACCGCAAGCTCGCCCGCGCCGCCGCTTCCTTTTCCTGACCATTCGCCACAGTCTCTCCCGGTGTGGGCAGCATTATTCCACAGCCTGCGCCACCAGCTCGCCCGCTCCCGCAATATTCTTGATCAAATCATCGGGCACGCCGTGCCGCTGCTGCAGATATTCTGGATTATTGTAGGAAACCCAGACCTTGCCATTGTCGTCCTCCGCGACCAGCGCCTTCAGCGGCAGATCGATCGCCAACGAGGGAACGGCGACCATCAGCGGCGTCCCTCCCTTAGGACTGCCGAAGATGACCACCTTGGTTGGACGCATCTTCAGCCCGATTTTCTCAGCCTCGCCGCTGTGGTCAATCACGGTGAACACCTGTAACCCTTTCTGAGCAAAAACTGATTCGATGCGCGCTACGGTTTCGTCCACTGAGTAACGGCTCGCGACTTGTTCTAAACCACTTGCTCGCATGACCTCTCCTTTTAAGTGTCATCCTGAGCGAAGGTTGTGCTTCGCGAATGCGAAGTACAACCGCAGTCGAAGGATCCCTGTCTGCAGGCACCATGATCACCGTCGCGAGGCATCTCTATCTGAATGTTCCTGTCTTTCCGGCTAAATGGAACTCTCCTCAGCCGCCTTCGCGGTCGCAATCATCTTCCCCAAAATCTCCTTCAGAATCTTCGCCGCCACCGTCGCCGTCATTCCCCCAATATCGCGCTCCGGGTTGTACTCGACAATATCCGCGCCAACAATTGTTCCCTCAATCGCATGCAGATGCGCGATCGCTTCGCGCACCGTCATCCCGCCCGGTTCGTGATGCGAAATTCCCGGCGCGAACGCCGGATCAAGCACATCCATGTCAAAGGAAATATAAACCGGCCCGCGGAACTTGAGACGGTCGTACGCAGGAAGCGCGGACATCTGCACGATCTCAACCCCGAACTTCTCCGCCTGCTCGCGCTGATGCCGGTTCAGCGTGCGTATTCCAATCTGCACCAACCCCTTGGCCAGCCGCTCCTCCATGATCCGCGCGAACGGGCAAGCATGCGACACCCGGCTGCCTTCAAACTCGTCATACAAATCCGGATGCGCGTCGAAATGAACGATGGTGAGCTCGGGATAGCGGGGTCCGAAGGCCTTCAGGATTGGATACGTAACGGAGTGGTCGCCGCCTAGCGACACCGGATTCTCGCCCTTCTCCAGCAACGCTCCCACCGCCCCCTTAATCTCCGCAAAATCCTGATCAGATTGTTTGCATAAATTGCTCAACTGCAAATCGCCTGCATCCACAAATGCGCCCGCAGCTCCCACGTCAATGCCCAACTCCGACCATTGATTGGAAGCATCGGATCGCAAAGCCTCGCGAATCTTTTCCGGAGCGCCAGCTGGCCCACGGAGATAAGATGAGTTCACGTCGAGCGGAATTCCGAGAAGAGTTGGCATGTTTTCGTCAGATCCTCCGCAACGGAGGACTTCTGCAAGTCTACATGGGACACACCGCTTTACCCTGTGTTCCCCTGTGCCCCCTGTGTTTAAGGTTCTTTAGCCTGCCCGAATCTCGCCCCGACCGCCGCGCATCCGTTATCCTAGTACCGTACTCATATGGCTATACCGAAATCCAAGGTTTCCAGCGGCAGCGCCGCAGTCATCGACATCTCCGCGAAAAATGGCTCCAACCCCGAGCGCGAAAGCGTCTTCAACGCCTTCCGGCAGTGGGGGTATCTCGAGGGCGACCTGGACCCCCTGGGCTTTCTCCGCCCGCGCGCCACTCCCGAATTGCAGATTGAAGGCGAGTACGCCCGTGAGGCCCGCTCTATTTATTCCTCGACCATCGGCATCGAGATCAATCACATCTACTCACCGGAACGGAGGCGCTGGATCTACGAGCGCATGGAGTCGCCGGCGCCTGAATCCGAGGTTACGGAAAAAGACCAGCAACGCATCCTCGACCTGCTCATCCGCGCCGACGTCTTCGAGCAAGTCATGCAGCAGCGTTATCTCGGCAGCAAGCGCTTCTCGCTGGAAGGCGTCACCGCGCTGATTCCGCTGGTGGACGAACTTCTCGACACCGGCTCACGCCTCGGTGCCGGCGAACTCGTCATGGGTATGAGCCACCGCGGACGCCTCAACGTCATCGCCCACGTCGCCAAGCGATCACCGGAAGAAATCTTCGCCGGTTTCGAGGATGTTGACCCGCGCAGCGTTTTAGGTTCCGGCGACGTCAAGTACCACATGGGCGCGACCGGCGAATACATCACGCGCAGCGGCAACAAAGTTCACATCCATCTGGTTTCAAATCCCAGCCACCTGGAAGCGGTCGATCCTGTCACCGTCGGCCGCACCCGCGCCAAGCAGGATCGCACCGGCGAAGGTGGCCGCGAAAAGTACCTTCCTCTGCTTGTCCACGGCGACGCCGCTTTCGCCGGACAAGGCATCCTCGCCGAAACCATGAACTATGCCGACCTTCCCGGCTACACCGTCGGCGGCACCATTCACGTGATCGTCAACAACCTGCTCGGATTCACCACCAGCTATCTCGAAGAGCACTCCACGCGCTTTGCCGCCTGCATCGCGCGCCGCCAGTCTATCCCCATCTTCCACGTCAACGGAGAAGATGTGGACGCCGTTGTCCGTGTCGCCCGCCTGGCCACCGAATATCGCTACCAGTTCGGCACCGATGTTGTGATCGATCTGATCGGCTACCGCCGCCACGGTCACAGCGAAGTTGACGATCCCACAGTCACTCAACCGCTGCTCTACAAAAAAATCAAAGAGCATCCGCCGCTGTGGGAAATCTACGCCGATGACATCGGCGCAACCGATGCCTCAACCAGAGCCGCCGCCATCAAAGCGGAATTCGAAGCCGCGCAGAAAGATGCTGGCAAGGTGACGAAGAAGCCTCTAATGCGCGACTTGCCGAAGTATTGGGACCAATACTACGGTGGCCTCCACAAGCCAGAATACGAAGTAGAAACCGGCCTCTCGACCGAAGAGTTGGCGGAGCTTACGGGTCACCTCGCCACGTATCCAGAGGGATTCCACATTCACCTGAAAGTAAAAAAGCTCCTCGAGCAGCGTGCCGAGATGGGTTCAGGCAAGCGCCCAGTCGACTACGGCATGGCCGAAGCTCTTGCCTTCGCCAGCCTGGTAAAAGCGGGCATCCCGGTTCGACTCAGCGGCCAGGACTCCCGCCGCGGCACTTTCAATCAGCGGCATGCTGTTCTCGTCGACATCGAAAACGAGAACGAATACGTCCCGCTGGAAAATATCGCCCCCGGCCAGGCGCGCTGCGGAATTCACAATTCAACTCTTTCGGAACCGGGCGTGCTCGGCTTCGAATACGGCTACAGCCGCGATTATCCCGAAGCGCTGGTTCTCTGGGAAGCCCAGTTCGGCGACTTTGTGAACGTCGCGCAAGCCATCATCGATCAGTTCATTTCCGCTGGCGAAGCTAAGTGGAACCTGCTCTCCGGCGTCGTCCTGCTCCTGCCTCACGGCTACGAAGGCCAGGGACCGGAGCACTCCAGCGCCCGCATCGAGCGCTTCCTCCAACTCGCCGCGAAACATAACATCCAGATCGCGCAGCCCTCGAATGCCGCGCAATACTTTCACCTGCTGCGCCGCCAGGCTCTGCGCCACTGGCGCAAGCCACTGGTAGTGTTCACTCCCAAGAGCATGTTGCGCCACCCGGATGCGTCCTCGCCTATTGCCAACTTCACGCAGAAAGAGTTCCAGAACATACTGCCCGACACAGAGATCGGAGAAGCCGACCGCATCCTGGTCTGCACCGGAAAAATCGGCCACGAACTCCGCGCCGAGCGCAAGAAGAGAAAAGACACTTCCACCGCGATCGTCTTTCTCGAACAGCTTTATCCCTTCCCAGAACAAGCACTCACCGCCGAATTCGCTCGTCACGGCGAGTCTGGCGACATCGTCTGGGTGCAAGAAGAGCCCGCCAACATGGGCGCATTGTTCAATATGCTCCCCCGCCTCCAGCGCATAGCTGGCGCACGCCACGTGCTCTCCGTAAAACGCAGCTCCAGCGCCAGCCCCGCCACCGGCAGCGCCAAAGCCCACGAAGTCGAACAGAAGACGCTGCTAACCCTGGCCTTCACAACAAAGGGATAGGTTTCAGCCCCGGAGGGCGGCAGATAATAGCCCAGGACGTAAGTCCTGGGTAGGATCAAAGAAAAGTAACTAAGTCCCGTAGGGACGGCACGTGTCGGATCAGCCGACGATCTCCATCCTCAATCCAAGCCGATCAAACGTATGGTCACTCGGGAACGTTCGTGCCTTGTGGGATTTTATGCGTCTTGCCGTCCAGAGCAGAGCGTAAGCATCGAGAGTATCTTCGCGATGAAGCCGATATTCGGACAGTCTTTCACTGGCGTCGGAAAAGCATCTTGAAATTAGCTCGGTTCGGTGTTCTCTTCCAGCACTCTTCTTCTTCCCGATTAATAGTGGTGATCCGTTGTTCATGAGCGCGAAGCTCACTTCGGGATGCCCTTCGAAAATGTTGCCTGCGCTAGTTTTTCGCAGCACAGCGTCCACGTCCCGTACCTTATCCAGTATTCCAAACTGTTGTTTCGAGATTTTCTTGCCCTCAATCGCGAACCGCACGCGGCAAGCTTCGTCCCAACTCCCACAGTTGAGGATTGGCCGGATCGGCGCGGAAAAAACGCAACAGCCCCGCTTACCCAAGAACTGTCGGGCTGAGAGGTCTGCCTCGCGGGGGCCGCTCTCAACGAGACCGATAGGAACATCTATCACAACAATCTCCAGTTCGGGATCCTCAAAAAGTTCCTGAAGACCGGCAGGCGGCCTTATCTGGGTTCGACCTTCTCCCGAATCAACAACTGCGATCCATCTATCTCCACATCCGTCTACCCCGGCAATCATCTGCTGCTCTCCCTCGTTTCCTGGCGACTCTTGTGGATTATTATTGTCTCGGCCGCTCCGTCACTACCTTTCCCCCACTCCCCGGCAACATCGTCTTCGCACCTCCAGCACTCTCCCCCGCAAACAACTCCTCCAAACTCTCATACGCATAAATCGTCGGCGCATGATTCTGCATCAACCCGCCCGTATCCGCCGTCGGCCCGTAATTGCTGTGCACATCGCGTCCCAGCATCCGCAGCATCGCCATCAACTGTCCGCGATGATGCGACGTATGCGTCATCCGCCGCGTCATCACCCAGGCCCGCGACCGCTGCACATCGAAAAACTTTGCATTCCCTTCCCACCACGCCTCGTCCTTTTGCTGCAGCGCCGCCAGCCGTTTCCCGCTGTCCTCGGCATACCGCTTCATGAACTCCAGCCGCACTTCCTGCTTCGGCAACGGAGGCGCGCCCACATCAATCCCCAGCATGTTGCGAAACCACAGGTCTTCGCTCACGCACTGATGCACCATCTGCTCCTGCACGCTGCGCCCTCGCGGATCGTCCTCTCGCGGCCGCTTCGGAAGATCCTCGTCCCGGAATTCGCTCCACACGCTCACCACCTTCACCCGCTCGGTGGCATAAGTCTCGACAAGAAATGCGTATCTCATAGCCGCAAATGTTACCCTAACAGGCTGCTGAATCGCTCTGCTTTTGGCTGGCGCAGCGCTTCCAGCCCTGCGATTAACGTTTTTAGCCGCGAAGCGGCGTCAGAATGCAGCCCACGGCGCAAGCCGTGGGGTAGGATGTGGCAAAGAAATAAGCCCTGGAGGGGCGAAAGAATAATTACCCTTGGAGCCTCCAGCCGACTGCCAATTTTCCGATCTTCAATCCATGTCCCGGCCCCAACCATTCCGCATAGCCATCGACACCGGAGGCACCTTTACTGACTGCGTTTGGATCGATGCCACCAACCGCCTCCGAATGCTGAAAGTCTTTTCTACGCCAGCCGATCCCTCCCAAGCCATCGTCGACGCTCTTCGCGAGATCGATCACGAAGGCGAACTCATCATTCTGCACGGCACGACCGTCGGCACTAACACGCTGCTAGAACGCAAAGGCGCGCGCACCGCCCTGGTCACTACCGCTGGTTTCGAAGACGCCATCGAGATCGGCCGTCAGGCCCGCCCCAAACTCTATGACTTCTTCTTCGACCGCGTTGAACCGCTAGTCCCCGCCGATCTCCGCTTCGGCATCGAAGAACGCACCGCCAGTGACGGAGAAATCCTGACCGCACCTTCGCCAGCGGACCTGAAATCCCTCGCATCTCAGGTTGCAGCAAAGCATCCCGAGTCCATCGCCATCTCGCTGCTGTTCTCATTCGCGAATCCGAAAAATGAATTATCCATCGCGGAAAGCC